>Ga0256914_1000248_pt1 | contig 52135 bp, 48 predicted proteins | sample HulkmetaG_FD_191571 | JGI IMG/M metagenome (GOLD analysis project Ga0256914, IMG submission 191571) | Hydrothermal chimney microbial communities from Main Endeavour vent field at the Juan de Fuca Ridge, Pacific Ocean - Hulk | ecosystem: Environmental > Aquatic > Marine > Hydrothermal vents ...
AAAGCCCGTACTAATAAACTATCTCGGAAGCTGCGGTTACTTCGAATTTCGCGAACTTTTAAAAGCTTAAATCTGTAAGTCTATCGGCAAGGCGAGACCATCCGCCAAAACGTGACCATAGACTGGACAGTGCGCGAAAGCGCCCGGGCTAAACTGCGCGTCGTGAAGCGCCTCCTTCGCAAGTATGGCTACCCGCCGGACAAGCAGGAGAAGACCACCCAGACGGTGCTCAAACAGGCTGAGCTCCTGGGTTGGGAAGCCCGGTAGGGGGCGTAACTCTTTCCCTGGCCTGTGTGACCTCCTAAAAATCTATCTCGCCCCTTCCTCATCTTTTCCGGTGTTTTCAAAGCTGAGTTCAAAAAAATTTAAAGTCTAAATTTTTTGAGCCAGATAAAAATGATAATAGCGCGCAAGTTTCTTAAGATTTGTGACACAGAGGGGGCTTTCATGGAAAAAAGGAGCGGGAATCGCGTGCCATGTAAGGGTGACGTAACTATATGTCGAGATGGGGAGTGTATAGTTTATACCGGGATCCTGGAAAACGTAAGCGAAGGGGGATTCGGTATAAATTTTGGAGCAAAAGTCCCCTTTGTCCCCCTAGAAATTGTCAATTTCTCTCTCCGGATACGAAAACTGGTTCTCAAAGGACAAGCCCAGGTGCGCTGGAACAAAAACGGCCGCGCTGGTTTCCTGTTCGTACGTCTCAACAATCCCGAAATCCTGGAGGATTTCCTCCACGCCGCAAACAAATTGCGACGGGCTCTTTAGAGACGGACTTCCACCTCTTTGCAAAAGCGGGTAAAAGCTGGAAGAGAGAGGATCTCGTCCATTCTTTCGGCCAGATAATCGGCAAAACGGGGAGAGTCTTTTTCCGGCAGACCATAAAAGCGCCGGGCATAGTTGAGAAAGGACTCCCGAAAATCATCGTCATAGAAGATACCATGCAGATAGGTCCCAAAAACGAGCCCTTCAAAAAGGGCCCTCACTTCTTCGCCTTGCCAAAAACTGCGCCCGTATCGGATCTCAAAACCGTGAAGACGACCCTGGTAGAAAGGAAGTTCCAGAAGAATCTCTCGTGCCTGGGCGATTTTCTCCGAAAAAAAGACCGTTTCATGGGGCAAAAGACCAAGGGCCGGAAAGACTCCCCGGTTTTCCACCCCTTCATCCCGAATGAATTGGCCCAACATCTGAAACCCTCCGCAGAGGCCAAAGATGATCTTCTCCGAAGCCAGGGTGCGCAAAAGATCACCGATCCCCCTCTCTTGGAGATAGGCCAGGTCCGCCACGGTATTTTTGCTTCCCGGAAGGAGGATCACGTGAGCCCGGGAAATCTCCTGGGGGTCATCGGTAAGGATCAGTTCTACCTCTTCGGCTCGAAAGGGATCGAAGTCGAGATAGTTGGAAAGATGCGGATAGTAAATCACCGCCAGACGCAAACGCTGAGAGTTGACAGCAAAACGGCCACGAGGAAGCCCCAAGGAAGCGCTATCTTCTTCAAAGAGAGCCTCTGGCAAAAAGGGAAGGAGTCCCAGACAAGGTTTGCCAGTTTTTTCTTCAAGAATTTGCCGCCCCTCGATAAAGAGGCTTTCTGCCCCTCGAAACTTGTTGATAACAAAACCCAAAGAAAGCCCTTTCAATTCTGGAACGAGTTCGTAAGTACCCCATATCTGGGCAAATATGCCACCGCGATCTATATCGCCAATGAGAACGAAGGGAAGGGCGTAGCGCTTGACGATCTCATAGTTCACGAAATCGTTTTCCAAAAGATTGAGCTCTGCCAGTGAACCTGCCCCTTCGATGAGGACGAGATCGTTTTCTGCTAAGACCTCTTCGAAGATGGCAAAAACCTTTTCCTTATAGAAAGCCTTGAAACGCCGGAACTCTCCCGAAGGGAGTCTTCCCTGGGAACGACCAAGAAAGATTATCTCTGAGGTCATATTTCCCAGGGGCTTGAGGAGGAGGGGGTTCATCCTGACGGATGGTTTTTGTCCAGCAGCCCAGGCCTGAAACACCTGAGCGTAGGCCATTTCCCCTTCGACCGTAGCAAAGGCGTTGAGAGACATGTTCTGGGCCTTAAAAGGGAAGACCTTCAGGCCCTTGCGCGCAAAATAGCGGGCAAGAAGAGCCGTAAGCAGACTCTTGCCCACCGAAGACATGGTGCCCAGGAGAGCTAGGGCCCGGGGCATGGGAGACGCGTTATTTCTTCTCTTCTACCGTGATGGGGCCCGCTATGTAACTCTTGACCACCCTGATCTGTACGTTGGGAGCCACCTCCAAGGTGACCAGGTTGTGGTCCACATTTACTACCCGACCTACGATACCACCGTTGGTAAAGACCCGATCGCCTCTTTTCAGACTATCGAGGAACTTCTGGTGCTCCTTGGCCCTTTTTTGCTGAGGGCGAATGAGAAGAAAGTAGAAAATAACGAAAATGATGATAAGAGGCAGAAAGGCGATCAGGGGGTTTCCTCCTCCCTGCTGAGCTTGACCACCAGCCATGGCCCAAACTAATCCAAACATTCATTTTCCTCCTTTCGTCGATAGAATTCACGCCGAAACATCCCAAACCGGTCTTCCCGGATGGCCCGCCTGATCTCCTCCATAAAACGTAAATAAAAATGGAGGTTGTGAATGGTGTTCAGGCGCAGGGCCAAAAGTTCCCCGGCCAGAAAAAGATGACGCAAATAGGCCCGGGAATAGTGACGGCAGGTGTAACAATCACACTCTGGATCAAGCGGCGCTTCATCCTCCTTAAAACGTGACTGCTTTATAGCAATCTTTCCCTGAGAAGTGAAGAGGGTGCCTCGCCGGGCGTTGCGGGTAGGAAGCACGCAATCAAACATATCCACCCCCCGCCAGACCGCCTCCAAAATATCCTCTGGCGTGCCAACACCCATGAGATAAACTGGTCTTTCCTCTGGAAGGACCTCCAGAGAGACTTCTAACATTTCCAGCATCATCTCCCGGGGTTCACCTACACTGAGCCCTCCCACGGCATAACCATGAAACTCCAAAGCTACGATCTCTTGAGCTGAACGCCGACGCAGATCGGCATACATTCCACCCTGTACGATTCCGAAAAGAAGGGAGCCTCCAGGATCTTTGGACCAGGCCTCTTTGGAGCGTTCTTCCCATCGAGTGGTCAGGGCCGTGAGTCGCTGGGCCTCTTCATGAGGACATGGGTATGGCAAACAAACGTCTAGCACCATTCGGATATCGGAGCTCAGCGCCGCCTGAATCTCCATGGAGAGTTCAGGAGTAAGGAGATATTCCGTTCCGTCGAGATGGGAACGAAAGCGGGCCCCTTCCTCCTGAATCCGACAAAAAGACGCCAGACTAAAGACCTGATAGCCACCACTGTCTGTGAGGATAGCGCGAGGCCATTTCATAAAAGAATGGAGGCCTCCAAATCGGGCAATGAGTTCGTGACCCGGGCGCAAAAAGAGATGATAGGTGTTGGCCAGGATGAGTCTGGCACCCAACCCCATAACTTCTTCGGGGGTAAGAGACTTCACCGTGCCAAGAGTGCCCACCGGCATGAAGACTGGCGTCTCTATCACCCCTCGTCGGGTGTAGAGGAAACCCGTGCGAGCCCTGCTCTCAGAACTTTTGGCCTCTACCTCGAAGACCAATTCCATCCCTGCAAAGCTACCAAAAACATCAAAGCTTGCCAGATTACAAAAGACGAAAAATGACCTTTTCTCAAAGGAATTTTTATTTTAGAATTATTAAATAAACCGTTGGAGGCTGTCATGGAAAGAAGACAGGTCTTAAAAGGTCTTGTTGGAGGTGTGGCTTTGTTAACAGCGCCTCGTCTGGCTTTTGCCTCTGGTGAAGAAAGGATCTTACGGCTCCAGAACCCTCAAAATCCTTCCCTCCTTGAAAAGAAACATGTACCAGCGCTTGAAGTTCCTTCGGAGGTAGGGATTGGAGAATGGTTCGGAGTAAAGGTGAAGGTAGGTTATCTCGTTCCCCATCCATCTACGCCCAAACATTGGATCACCAAAATCTATCTCCTTTGCAACGGAAAGAAGATCGCCGAAACCGAATATCCTTTGGGTGGGATAGCCGCCTCAGAGGCCACCTTCAAGATTCGGCTTGAGCAAAACGCCAGATTGGAAGCCGTGGAACATTGCAACCTGCACGGAACCTGGATCAGCGAGCCAGTAGAGGTGCGTGTAAAGGCCTGAAGTCTCTCGGACCCCTCCACCATAGAGGGGTCCTTTTTGACGGGTTCAAGTTGAAAATTGGGCCTAGGACGTTTAAGCTAAGGTTTAGTCTAACCTGCTAAAAAGAGGTGAACAAATGGGTGGTCGGTCCCGTAAATCGGTTCTAAGACAAAAACTGGCCAAATATTACCGCGAAAGAGAAAATCCACTGGCCCTGGCGTTCCTTCAGGAAGAGCTCATTCGTCTCAACCAGGAACGAATGGAGCTCTTGAATGAAAACTTACGCCTCCTTCAGGAAAAAGCCCAAGAACCCCTAGAAGAGGACGAGGAAAACGTCTCCCGTCTGGTCATTCGCAAATTTGGTAGTGAACCAGACCGAAAATTTGTCAATCGGGCCTTTTACGAAGCCCTTTATCCCATCACCTTGGAATACCAGTGTATCCCTTTGCACGCCATCTTTATCTGGTATCTCCAGGCGCTTGAGATGATCTACGGGGAAAAGCTTAACCAAGGGCACTTCAACCGCTTACAGAAGTGGGTCAGGCGCTGGCTCATGAACATGACAGAAGAAGACAACATGAAATTAAAGAGTGAAATAATCACCTGGATTCTCAATAAGTTCGCTTAAGCCCCACCTGAAAAATACTTCTTTTTTCGTGCCCGTTGAAAGACTTTGATAGCGCAATACTCTCCGCACATGGTGCAGGCCTTTCCTTTGGAAACACCTCCTTCCAGGCGATAACGCCGGGCCTTTTCGGGATCGATGGAGAGTTTGATCTGGGCCTCCCAGTCGAGACGGGCTCGGGCCTTGGCCATCTCAAGGTCCTGTTCGTAGGCCCCTGGAACACCTTTGACGATGTCTGCGGCGTGGCCTGCAATCCGCGCAGCTATTACGCCCTCTCGCACGTCCTCAACGGTTGGAAGGCGAAGGTGTTCCGCTGGGGTGACGTAACACAAAAAATCCGCCCCAGCCGCAGCAGCAATAGCCCCCCCTATGGCACAACCAATATGATCGTAACCTGGAGCAATGTCTGTAACCAGAGGTCCCAGCACGTAAAATGGTGCCCCGTGACAGAGACGTTTTTGTAATTTGACGTTGACTTCCACCTGATCAAGGGGCACGTGCCCCGGACCCTCTATCATGACTTGAACACCGGCTTCCCAAGCCCGGAGGGTAAGTTCCCCGAGGATGATGAGCTCTTGGAGTTGAGGGCCATCGGTGGCATCCGCGATGCATCCCGGACGAATACCGTCTCCCAGAGAAAGAGTTACTTCGTATTCCTTAGCAATGGCCAGCAAGTCGTCAAATCTTTCAAAGAAAGGATTTTCTCGGTTATTGTAGACCATCCACTCCACCAAAAAGGAACCCCCTCGAGAAACCACTCCCAGGATGCGTTCTCGACTCTCAAAGCGTTCGAGCACGGTGCGCGTCACCCCACAATGGATGGTCATGAAATCCACGCCATCCTGGGCGTGTTTCTCAACCGCTCGGAACATTTCATCCACCGTCATCTCGACGATGGCCTTCTTCTGGATCTCTACCGCCTCTACCGCCGCTTGATAAATGGGCACCGTACCCAGGGGCACCGGACACCTTTCTCGGATAAGACGTCTGATTTCATCAAGAGGCCCTCCTGTAGAAAGATCCATGATGGTATCGGCACCGGCAGCTAGGGCTACCTCGAGTTTTTTGAGTTCTGGCTCTACGTCTGGCAGGTCTCGAGAAGTACCAATGTTAGCGTTCACCTTGGTACGCAAACCCTGACCAATGGCACAGGGACGGGAAAGATTGGCCCGTCGGTTGGCAGGAACCACGGCCTTTCCCTCGGCTACCAGTTTGAGGAGCTTTTCGGGAGCAATCTTTTCTTGTTTGGCACAGGACTCAATTTCTGGAGTGAGGACACCCTTTTGAGCCTTTTCTTTGATGGTCACGTTCTCACCTTCCAGGAAGATTTAAAGTTACAAATGGTAAGTTGAATTTACTTAGGGGGTGTAAGGTGTCAACTTCAAGCCGCTCGACTCTCCCAACCCGGGATCTCCCACATGAGAATTTCTCCAGAATGTATCCGTATCACACCGGTGGAGGTTTTCAGACGAAGAGTCCCATCTGGTGCCGGCCCAAGGGAAAGTCCGGTAATCACCCTGTCAGGCCTTCTAAGTACCACCCTGGTTCCTAGAGTAACATCCCTTTGTTCCCAGCGGGAGGAAAGGGTTTGGAAACCATAACGTAACAAGTCCTCGTAAGTGACTTCCAGTGATTCCAAGATCGCCCTTAAGATCCTGGCACGGCTTATCGAAAGACCCGTTTCTTCGTAAATAGAAGTGGCCTTGTCCCGAATATCAGGAGGAAAATCCTTTCGTTGGAGAGAAACATTAAGACCTATGCCTACGATGAGACCAGAAGAAACCACCTCCAGGAGGATACCTCCTACCTTGCGTCCGGAGAGCAACACGTCGTTTGGCCACTTGACCTGGAATGGAACCTTCACCACTGCTTCCAAAGCCTCGGCCGTGGCCACCGCTGTAGCCAAACCGTAAAGAGGTAGAGGCTCGGCCAAAGGAGGCTTCAAAATAAGAGAAAAATAAAGTCCCACGCCCCTGGGAGAAAACCAGTTACGAGCTAAACGTCCCCGTCCCGCCAGCTGTCGATCCGCCCAGATCACAAGGCCCGATGGAGCGGTGAAAAAATACTTCTTGGCTTCGTCCTGGGTAGAAGAAAGCTCCCGGAAAAAAAGAATACGCCGCCCCAGCCACCTGGTGGCCAGGCGGCTGGTAAAAGGCAAGGCCTCTTTTTGCCCTCTATCTTCTCTCAAGGACCACTTCGTCCTTTCCGGTGATCTCTTTAAGTCTCACGGTCACATGCTCGTTGGGAAGGGTGGTGACCGTAAGACCCGTGTAGGTAGGCTCAATGGGAAGCTCTCGATGACCTCTGTCCACCAGAACCGCCAGTTCCACCTTCTTGGGACGACCAAAATCCATCAAGGCATCGAGGGCAGCTCTCACCGTACGTCCGGTAAAGATTACGTCGTCCACCAGAATGACAATCTTGTCATCAATAGGAAAAGGAATATCGGTGCTCCGCACTTCTGGTTGAGCCGAGGCTAGACTCCAGTCGTCACGATAGAGACTAATGTCCAAGATACCCACCGGGATCTCGACCCCTTCGATTTTCTTGATCTTTCGACGAAGTCTTTCTGCCAGAGGAACACCTCCTGTACGGATGCCCACCAAAACCAAGTCCCTGGAACCTCGATTTCTTTCAAGGATCTGGTGGGCAATGCGGGTGAGGGCCCGGTCTATCTCCTGTTCACTCATCAGGAGCTTTTCTTCCATGTTAACTTTCTACTATTTTTTGAGACGCGGTTCAAGAAAAGGATTCCTAAGTCCCGGATAAGAAAAAGAAAAAAAGGGGCACCAAACCTGGGATATAACAAATAACTTCACCCAGGAGGTGCCTCGAACTTCACCAATGAGCTCCTCGCCTCAAAAGACGGCCTTACCTTCCTGGCTTGTTTCGCCCTCCTCACCTCTCTCAAATACTAGCCCAAAAGATCAACCTCAAATTTCGTAACTGCGGTCCCTCTGACTTCTAACTTTTAAGCGGGAATATTGAAAAAAGGATGGGTTAACATTGACGATGTCAGCGGTCGAATTTAAATAGGCGCAGATCTATCTGGAGAAAGAACCATGATAAAGCCTGTTTTCGATAAAAAAAGTGGTCTCGTCCCGGTCATCGCTCAGGATTGGCAAACCGGAGAGGTCCTCATGCTGGCCTACATGAATGAAGAAGCCTGGCAAAAGACCCTAGAAACCGGAAAGGTTCACTACTTCAGTCGCAGTCGAAAAAAGATCTGGCTCAAGGGAGAATCTTCGGGTCACGTCCAGCTGGTAAAGGAAATTCGGCTTGATTGTGACCTTGACACGGTGCTGGTCAAGGTGGAACAGCTCGGAGGGGCGGCTTGTCACAAGGGTTATCGCAGTTGCTTTTTTCGACGCCTCAAAGATGGAAAACTCGAAGTAGTTGAAGAGAAAATATTTGATCCAGAGGTGGTTTATGGAAAGAAGGCTTAAGCTCGGCATCCCAAAAGGCAGTCTGGAAAAGGCCACCATCGAATTGTTCGAAAAATCGGGCTGGCGAATCAACGTCCATCACCGGAGCTATTTTCCGGAGATAGACGATCCTGAGATAGAATGCGCCATTTGCCGGGCCCAAGAGATGAGTCGTTATGTGGAACAGGGCATCCTGGACTGTGGTATCACCGGAAAGGACTGGATCCTGGAAAATGACTCCAAGGTGGTGGTGGTCACGGATCTCATCTATTCCAAAGTAAGCAAGCGTCCCGCTCGGTGGGTCCTCGCAGTAAGATCAGACTCCGGAATCGAAAAACTTGAAGACCTTCAGGGCAAAAAGATCGCCACAGAACTGGTCCATTTTACCAAACGCTACTTCGCAGAAAGGGGGATCGACGTCCAAGTAGAGTTTTCCTGGGGCGCAACCGAGGCTAAGGTGGTACAGGGTCTAGCAGATGCCATCGTGGAAGTTACCGAAACCGGAACTACTATCCGGGCCCATGGCCTCAAGATCATCCACGAACTCATGCAAACCTATCCTCAACTAATAGCCAACGAAAAGGCTTGGTCCGATCCTTGGAAAAAGAAAAAGATTGAACAGCTAGCGGTGATGCTAAAAGGAGCCCTAAGAGCCGACCGGCTAGTTGGCCTCAAGATGAACGTCTCAAAAGAGAACCTGGACAAAGTGGTCTCCATCCTTCCAAGCCTGAATGCTCCTACCATCTCTCCCCTTTACCAATCCGATTGGTTTGCGGTGGAAACAGTGGTTTCCGAAGATAAAGTAAGGGAATTGATTCCCAGATTGCTCGAGGCCGGGGCCCAGGGAATCATCGAATATGCCCTGAATAAGGTCATTTGACGAGATGAAAAAGACCTTTTTTGCGTTATTTCTCCTCCTGTTGTGGGGATGTCAATCCACCGAACCACCAAAAGAATTCTATCAGGAAAGAGCCTCTCTTTTTCTCGAGAGAGCCGCAGCTTACTACCAGGAAGGTCGTCTGGCCGAGGCCCTCGAAGAAGCCCTCAAAGCCAAGGAGGCCTTTCCAGAAGATCCGGAAGTCTACAACCTCATCGGTCTTATTTATCTTGACCGGCGTGAATATCAAAAAGCTATAGATAGCTTTAAAAAAGCGCTTTCTTTACGTCCAAATTATTCGGAAGCCATTAACAACCTAGGTTCCGTATATCTCGTTCAGGGTGACTTAAATAAAGCTATTGCTTGTTTTAAAAAAGCACTCAAAAATCCATTATATACCAAACCATATATCGCATATACAAATTTAGCTTGGGCTTACTATCAGATGGGAAAAAAAGAAAAAGCTATTAACTATCTAAATCAAGCTCTTTCTTATAACCCTCGTTACCATTTGGCATATTTTTATAGAGGAGTTATGGCATTAAATGATGGAGAATTAGAGCGAGCTCGTATAAGTTTCCGTCGAGCTTTACGTTTTAATCGTCAAGATATGGCAGCCAGATATTATCTCGGCCTGGTATATTTCAGATTAGGAGAAGAAGAAAAAGCCAAAAAAGTCTGGAAATCAATTTTACAATTAGCACCTGAATCAGAATGGGCACTAAAAGCTGAAGATAAATTACTTACTTTAGAAGAATTAGAAAAAAATTAACGTCTAAAAAATAAAGATAAAATAATAGAAAGCAGAATGCTTAAAACAATACAAGTAACCAAAGGAAAATAAAAAGTAAAGTTACCTCTCTTTATAACAATATCTCCTGGAAGTTTACCAAGAGGAAATGGTAACTTACTTCCAAAAACAAACAACAAACCAATAACAATAATAAGAAGACCAAAAAAAATAAGCATTTTACCTAAATCTTCGAACGGATTCATATATTTACCCCCTCTCGCTTGAGAAATCGACGAAACTTTTTATCGTATCTTTCCTGTTCACTAAAAATGCAACCGCAATAAGGTTGACGATAAATTTCAAGTTTTTTAGCTTCTTCTTGGCCTTCTTGCCATCCTTCACGAAAGTCTCGATAGAGGAAGGGTAGACCGTAACGAAAAGAAAGATCCTCTCCAATTTGCCTGATGAGATCATGGGCTTGATAGCGGCTATAGAGCAGGGTAGTGGTGAAGGCCTTGGCCCCTATCTCTAGCGCCTTTTTGACAGTAGCTTCAAGACGCAAAGAATAACAGATTTCACAACGGCGATTCTCACGAAAGATTACCGCTCGCAAAAAGGGTCTCAAACCGTAAGTCTTCTCCCAAATTAAGGACAAATCCCTTGTTTCCGCCACGGTCTCTAAGGCCCTGATCCTCCGCCGGAACTCCTGATAAGGATGAATGTTAGGATTGAAAAAATAACCCGTCACCTCAAATCCCTCTTTCCTCAGAACCCGTAAAGGATAAAGAGTGCATGGACCACAACAAATATGTAGCAAAATTTTTCTATTTGGCATGATTTTTCTTGATTTTTTAAGCAAAATTTGCTATTTTCGTTTAAAAATATTTTTCAACTTTGGACTGTGGAAAAGGGTGTCGATAATCTGTTCATAAAAATAAACACATTTTTTCAACTTGTGTTTCAACAAAGGCCATTCGGCAAGGCCCTAAGATTGTAGCCTTTTTTCAACAATTTCCACTGGTCCAAATAAAATTCTTTAAAAAGATTAAATGATTGAAATTAAGCTAAAGAGCTGTTTAAAGATGGGAGAGGTTTTGAGAGGAAGGAGAGAGGGATGAAACTACGTGTGGAAAGGGAAAAGCTTCTCAGAGTACTTTCCAAGGTTCAAAGTATTGCGGATCGCAAATCGAGCATGGCTATCCTTTCAACGGTCCTTTTTGAGGCCAAAGAGGATGGAGTTGAGGTCTCGGCCACCGACCTCGAAATAGGATTCAAATCCTTTTTCGAAGCCGAAATAGAAGAACAAGGAGCTCTGGCTATTCCGGCCCGAAAATTTTACGAGATCATTAAAGATTTTCCTGCTGAAACCGTAGAACTTTCGGAAGACAATTCCTGGCTGAAGATTTCGGGAGCAGCCGAAGAGGTTCTCTTTCGCTTAGCCTGTTTACCTGCTGAAGACTTTCCAGCACTGCCCGAGATCGAAGAGACCACGCTGGTGGAAATTCCAGGAGGGGTCTTTGCCGAGATGATAGGGAAGACCCTTTTCTGTGTAGCTACAGAGGAGAGCCGTTTCATCTTGGCTGGGATTTACATGGAACAACCTGAAGAGGAAAAGGTACTGAGGTTTGTAGCTACCGACGGTCATCGGTTGGCCATGATAGACCGGGAGGTGGAGAATCTAGAGGGTCTCGAGCTTTCTCCAGGTGTCATTGTACCGCGTAAAGCTTGTCAAGAAATGCGCAAATTGGCCCAAGATCAGGTCTTGATCCAATTCGGAGTAAAAGAAAATCATGCCATTCTGGCTGCACCCAACATGATGCTCACGGCACGGCTCATTGACGGGCGCTATCCCGACTACCGGGCGGTTATTCCAAAAACCAAAGAACGCCTGGTCCTGGTACCCCGCAAGCGTTTCATTGAGGCCTTGAAACGGGTTTCAGTTATTTCTCTGGAACGCTTCCGTCCCGTCACCCTTGAGGTCTCCGAAGAAGGCATTACGATAGTCTCTCAACATCCCGATCTGGGAGAAGGGCGCGAGAGGGTTTCGGCTCGTTATCAGGGAGAGAAGTTCAGTCTCAATTTTAATGCCAAATACTTGGTGGATTGTCTCGAAGTCATGGATTCTGAAGAAGTCGAACTCTCCATGAAGGATGAAAACACACCTTGCACCATTACCGGGCCAAACGACAAGGGGTTTCTTGGCCTGGTAATGCCCATGAGTTCCTAAGCTATGGCAAACGATTATCACGCTTCTCAAATCAAGGTCCTGGATGGGCTTGAGGGTGTTCGTGTGCGTCCGGCTATGTATATCGGCTCCACCGGAGCCGAGGGCTTCCACCACCTTCTTTGGGAAGTGGTGGACAACGCCGTGGACGAAGCCCTGGCGGGTTATTGCACCGAAATCAAGGTCATCATTCACCAGGATAATTCCATTACGGTAGAGGACAATGGGCGAGGCATACCCATCGACATTCATCCCACCGAGGGCATACCAGCCCTTGAGGTGGTGATGACCAAGCTTCACGCTGGAGGAAAGTTTGATCACAGCGTTTACAAAGTCTCTGGCGGTTTACATGGAGTAGGTGTCTCGGTGGTGAACGCCCTTTCGGAATGGTTGGTGGCTGAAGTTCATCGTGACGGAAAGATCTACCGTCAACGTTACGAAAGAGGTCAGGCCCTCACCCCGGTAGAAGTAGTGGGAGAAACAAAAAAGACCGGTACCAGGGTTACTTTCAAACCGGATCCTGAAATCTTCGGTGACCAGGAATTTCAATACGAGGTTATCCAGCATCGTCTAAGAGAACTGGCCTTTCTCAACCCCAGAGTCAAATTTGTCCTTATCGACGAAAGGGCTGGGGCGAAAGAAGAATTCCACTTCAAAGGCGGGATCGTCGAATTCGTTAAATATCTCAACCGCCGCCGGGAGGTCATTCACGAACCACCCATCTATGTCTCCGGAGAAAAGGATCTGGTGCAGGTAGAAGTAGCTCTTCAATACCACCATGGTTTCAACGAAATTTGTTACTCATACGTTAATAACATCAATACCAAAGAAGGTGGAACTCACGTAGTCGGCTTTCGAGCCGCTCTCACCAAGGCCATAAATCGCTATATCGCTACTCATGATCAATTGCCAAAGGCCCTTAAGATCAAGGTTGAAGGAGACGACGTAAGAGAGGGTCTCACTTCTGTTATTTCGGTGCGAATGCCAGAGCCCCAGTTTGAGGGTCAAACCAAGACCAAGCTTGGAAACAGCGAAATCAAACCGTTAGTAGAATCTATTGTTTTTGAAGGTCTTTCTCGGTGGTTGGAGGAACATCCCAAAGAGGTGAGGCAGATCTTGGCCAAGATTGTGGAAGCGGCTCGGGCCCGCGAAGCCGCCCGGCGGGCCAGGGAGTTGGTACGTAAAAAGGGACAGGCTCTGGACATTATGATGGCTGGTAAACTGGCAGAGTGTCAATCCAGGGACCCCAAGGAAAGGGAACTTTTCATCGTGGAGGGCGATTCAGCAGGAGGTTCAGCCAAGCAGGGTCGGGATCGTCGTTTCCAGGCCATTCTCCCTTTGAGGGGAAAGATCCTCAACGTGGAAAAAGCCCGTTTTGATAAAATGATTTCTTCCGAAGAAATAAGACAGCTTGTGGCCTCTCTTGGTACTGGTATTGGTCCCAAAGACTTTGATCCGGATAAGTGTCGTTATTCGAAGATCATCATCATGACCGACGCCGACGTGGACGGGGCCCACATCAGAACCCTGCTTCTTACTTTTTTTTACCGTCAGATGGCTCCTCTCATTGAAAGAGGTTATCTCTATATCGCTCAACCTCCGCTCTATCGAGTGGTGGAGGGCAAAAAAGAGACTTATCTCAAAGACGACCGGGCCCTTGACGATTATCTCTTTCGTCGGGCTGTGAGGAATATTGCCCTTCAGCTGAATGAACGCCCCCTTCCGGCTTCCGAGGCCACTAGGATCTTGCAGGATCTCTCGGAATTCGAGGCTGCCCTTCAAGATCTGGCCCGAAAGGGGGTCTGGCCCGAAGCGGCGATGGTACTTCTTACCGCGGAAGTAAGAAGGGCTGATCAGTTTGCTGATTTCTCTTTTGTGGAGAATCTGGCTTCTTTCTTCAAGGACAAAGGTTTTCGAGTGGGTCGTATTCGGACCAGCCGCCATCGAGACGACGCCTACGAATTCGACGTCACCTCGCGGGAGTTCAGTTATCTCTTCTTTACCGTCAGTCCTGAGATACCGATCTATCGTGAATACCGGCGAGCTCTCAAATTTTACGAGCGCCTGGCAGATCTCATAGGTCGTCCTGTGAAGGTCCTTTGTCACGGAGAGGAAAGAGTCTTTGAAAACTTGAGAGAATTACTGGAATTTGTGCGTAACGAGGGACGTAAAGGCCTTCATATTCAGCGTTACAAGGGCCTCGGTGAAATGAACCCCGACCAGCTCTGGGAAACTACCATGAATCCCGAAACCAGACGCCTTTTGCGAGTTGATATCAGTGACGCCTCAGCTGCCGACGAGCTCTTCACCACGTTGATGGGAGAAAAAGTAGAACCCCGGCGTGATTTTATCCAGACTCACGCCCTGGAATATCGCGAATTAGATATTTAACCCGCTATCAGGGCTAACTGTTCAGGGGTTAAGACGCAAATCAGTTCGGCCTCTCCTGGAGAAAGATCAGTTTCCAGGGCTACCAGTCCACCGTTTTTAAACCGAATCCGAACCCCTTTTTCGCCTCCCAAGAGATAAGAAGCGATCCTGGCCAGAGACGGAAGATGGCCTACAATTAGAACCTTTTCGGCCTGATAATCCTTCAATACGCCTAGGGCCTCCTCTGGAGGAGCGAGGGGTTTTAGGGCTTGGTGTTCCTGGATCTTCCCCTGGTAACCAACGCCTTTAGCTATGATTTCAGCTGTTTCTTTAGCTCGTAATTTGTCACTGGTTAGGATGAGATCGAAAGAAAGCCCCATTTTGGCCAGGGCCCGGGCACTGGTTTCTATTCCTTTACGACCTTCTGGTGACAGAGGCTTTCGCGGATCTTCGGCCTCCGAAAGGCAGAGACCATGTTGCATGAGGTAAAGCTCCATGGACCCACCTCCAATCTCTAAAAAGTTTATGTCCCCGAAAATATTTCTCGAAAAACAGTTTTCTTGAGCCAATTGAGAGATAATTTCAGAAGCAATTCTTCGTCTCCAAGGGCTTTTTTTATCTCCTCCTCGGAAAAGAGACCTTTTAGCCCACCACCTTCCGCTAGGGATCGAAAACGTTCCAGTTCGTAACAGGCCAGATAAATTTGGTCCAATTCGTCGGCCGAAAGGGGTCGATCCAGTTTGTTTCTGGCGAAGATTATTTCACCGAAGAGATCGTTGAAAAAATGGTATGGTTCAAGACCTTGTTCTTTGATCCACTCTCTTACAGAGATGGGGCGTTTTTCGAAATGGCCTTTGCAATGGGTTTCCCGTACGATGCGATAAATCTCAAAAGGACGCCCTTCTTCGTCGCGCCCGGCAAAACGGGCCAGGGGATAAGTGCGACAAGAGGCCGGACGATCGGCATAGACTGAACAACCTTCTTCCCGCAAAAATGGACAAGCAAAATCGTGAGGGTTCATCCGTACCGAGACCACGGGTAGTTGGGTGACATCGCCAAGGTGAAGCTCACCAAAACGTTCGATAAATTCGCGGGATGAAAGATTGGTGGCCCGACGCAACCGCAAAAAGTCATAAGGACTGAGGACCAGGTTTACGTCGAAGCAACAGAGGTTGAAACAGACAATTCCCGGATAACAGGCAAATTCAAAGACGTCGTCCAGGCCGAGCTCTCGGTGGTCGAAGACAGGTTGATCCATGTCAGGCCTCCTGCGAGTTTTATCCCAAATTAGCAGATCTCATTCCTTGGAGCTAGGTAGGTAACCAGCCCTTTGCAGGAGGTAGAGCACTTCTTCGCGAGAGAGGTCGTACCAATGACGGTAGGCGTCTGCCACGGCAAAGAAAGCTCCGGTGCGCAGATTGGCGCAAAAGATTTCATCAACCAAGGGAGAAATCTTTTCAATGGCCTTTTGAGAAGCGGTGGGTACGGCCACCACGATTTTTTTAGCTTCCCGTTTGGCGACGCTTTTCACCGCGGCCATCATGGTATAGCCCGAAGCCAGACCGTCATCCACCAGGATGACACACCTGCCTTTCACCATGGGAAAGGGCCTTCCTCTCCGAAAAAGGGCCTCTCTTTCGGAAAGATCTCTTTTTTCTTTGAGAATCTGTTCCTGGATGACCTCTTTAGTAAGACCTGCGTAAGTTACTAATTCTTCGTTTAATAAGACATCACCCTCAGAAGTTATGGCTCCGAAACCAGCTTCGGGATTGTCTGGGAAATGGATCTTTCGCACAAGGATCAGATCAAAAGGCAAAACGAGTTCCCGAGCCAATACTAGACCAACCGGCACACCGCCTGCTGGAATGGCTAAGATCAGCGTCTCCGGAGCCCTTTCGTAAAAGGGTCGCATCATTTCCGCCAAAACCAGCCCGGCATCTACCCGATCTCGAAAAACGTGAACTTTGTTGGTTAATTCCTGCCGTACGTAAACTCTGGCCATCTTTTAAAGATAACTTAGAGTATTTTTCCATCTAAAAGCTAAGAACTTTTCTGGAGCGAGTCAGTACATGCGTATCAAGGAGAGACCGGAAGATTTCGTAGTTTACGAAGTGGCAGAGATAGGGCCTGAAGGTAAGGGACCATTCGCCCTCTATCGGCTGGTTAAGAAAGGGGCCACTACTTGGGATGTTATCGGTGATCTGGCCAAGAAACTCCGTCTGAGAGCAGATGCCATCCAATATGGTGGTCTCAAAGACCGTCACGCTGTCTCTTATCAGTTTTTGACAATCAAACACGGCCCCAAGCGGGATCTCACAGGACAGAATTATCGACTGGAGTATCTAGGACAGAGCAGCTCGCCCATGAGCAAGGCCCGCTTGAAGGGTAATCGGTTCCACATCGTGGTGCGGGGAGTGGATGCGGAAGGGCTGGAAGAGGAAATCGAACTCGTGTCTCGTTTTGGAGTGGTCAACTACTTCGACGATCAACGTTTCGGTTCGGTGAGACACGGACAGGGTTTCGCTTTGCGAGAGATCATCCTGGGAAATTATGAAAGAGCACTCTATCTCCTCTTGGTAGAAGGGAGCCAATATGAAATGAAACGTACCCGAAAGTTTCGGGAATGCCTTCGAAAGAACTGGCCGCGTTTTAGGATATGTCTTGATCTAGCTCCCAGCCCTTGGGAGAAAAGACTTCTGGAGTTCTTGAGTACGCACCGTCCTTCAAAACGGACTTTCAAGAGGGCGTTGAGCCTGGTGGACAAGGAGTATCTCTTGATGCTTTGTCACGCTTATCAGGCTTATATCTGGAATGAGACGGTAAAGAAATATCTGAAATCCATGGGTCTTGACCTCTTTGCCGTTCCGTACCTTCTGGGGGAACATCTCTTTTATCGGGAGGTTCCGGAAGAGATCTGGCCGGAGCTTTCTGTTCGGAAAATCCCTTTACCAAGCCCCCGGCTCAAACTGGAGGAAAAAATCCAGAGATTGATGGAAGAAGTCTTACAAGAAGAAGGCATCCCTTCTTTGGCTAGATTTCGGACCCTAGTGAAAGGGGCCATGTTTAAGACCTACCCTCGAGAAGTAGTTGTGATACCCGAAGATCTTTCCTACAAGGTACTCTCCGAAAGAGAGATTCGATTGAGCTTCTTCCTCCCAAAAGGGAGTTACGCCACTGTTGTGCTCAAAAGACTCTTTCGTTGTCCGCTTTGAAGGATATGGTGCTTTTATGTTATTTTGTCTTTTAGACGAGGATACTTTCTTATGAAAAGCGTCTTTTTTGTCTGTTTTTTTCTTTGGAGTAGCCCCCTTTGGGCTGATTCCTTGGAGCTGCCAGATATTCCAGGCTGGCAGGCCTCAAGTCCTGATTTTCTGACTTACAAGAGCGGGTTGACCAGGGCCTTTTATTTGCGTCGCGTATATCATCAAAACGGGGCACAAATGGAAATCCTCTTAGCAGGAGGCCTTGAGGGCAAAAGGTTGGAGAGGGCGTTTGAAGGACGTTTCGAGGTCGAAACAAAAGACTATTATTTGCGCTATCGGAAGGAGGGTCCGTATCGTGTCTTTGCTACTTACAGTCGATCGGAAGAAAAGGGGGTGTATGCAATCTTTCTTTCCGAGGATCCGGTGTTGGTGTTGATAGCCCGTTACCAGGGTTTGACGGATGACAGGGCCCTTTCGTGGCTTAAGACCCTCGATTGGGAGGTCCTCAAAGAGAAAGGAATCTCTTTGCTCCAAGGAGAGGTGACCCGTTAGATGTTTAAACGTTACCGGTGGGAATTTTTGGGCGTTTGTCTCATAGTTTTGGGAATTTTTGTCTTCCTCTCTCTGCTTGGACACCACTTTGAGGATCCGGGTTTCGGTCGTACAGGAGCCGGGGAAGTCAAGAATTTTACGGGTCTCTTAGGAGCTTATCTTTCGGCCCTTCTTTTTGATCTTTTTGGTCTGGCCGCCTGGGTGATTCCGGTTTTTTTCATCCTGGCAGGGGTAGCCTTCCTCATAGGACGCAGCCCCTGTTGGCGTTTGCCAGTGGCTGGTCTGTTGTTCCTGATCTCTACCGCCTGGCTGGCACCTCTCTTTGGGCTAGACACAGAGATTGGACCCTATCCCTTTGGAGGGGGTCTTCTGGGTGGTATAGGGGGTTTTCTTCTGCGCTATCTTGGAAGACCGGGTCTGGCCCTTCTCGTGATAACCATGGAGATCTTTGCCCTTTGTCTCATTTCCGAACTTTCTCCCCGGGGTCTTTTGCATCGTTTTGTTTCCGGGACCAGGTCATTGCTCCATTGGTTACGATGTGCTGTGAGACCCGGTGAACATCTGGAACCGGTCCTTGAGCCACGTATGCCGGTGCAACGCGAATCCCTGCATCCTGAAGGAGATCTGGTCCAAGAGGCAAGAGAGCTCCCCGGAGCCCCTCGCATAAGTGACAGGCCCTCCTATCAGGAGGTTTTTCACGAGGAGGAAGAGGAAGAAGGAGATGAAGAGGAGATTAAGATTGTCCCCGCCAAGAAAGGTCTTTTCGAGCCTCCGTCCCTTTCCCTCCTTGATGATCCACCACCCGGGGTTCAGCGAGAGAGTCGGGAAGAATTACTGGCACGGGCCAAGTTATTAGAGGAGAAGCTGGCGGATTTCGGGGTTAAGGGGAAAGTGACCGAGATCTGCCCGGGGCCGGTGATCACGGTTTACGAATATGAGCCCGCTCCCGGGGTGAAGATTAACAAGATCACCGCTCTGGCAGATGATCTGGCCCTGGGGCTCAAAGCGGCCAGCGTACGCATCGTAGCGCCCATTCCTGGAAAATCCGCGGTAGGAATCGAGGTAGCCAATCAGGAAAGAGAGATTGTTTACCTTAAAGAGATCCTGGCCAGTGAAGCCTTTCGTCAGGCCCGTTCCAAACTCACCCTGGCCCTAGGGAAAGATATCTCCGGTAAACCTGTGGTTACGGACCTGGCTCGTATGCCCCATCTTCTCATCGCCGGAGCCACAGGTACGGGAAAGAGCGTGTGTTTGCATGCCATGTTGGTCAGTCTTCTTTACAAGGCTCTGCCCGATGAGGTGCGGTTTCTTCTAGTGGATCCCAAGCGTATAGAGCTTTCGGTTTACGAGGGGATACCTCATCTCCTTCATCCCGTGGTTTTAGAACCCAAGATGGCTACTCAGGCCTTGAAATGGGCGGTTTCCGAGATGGAAAGGCGTTATCAACTCTTGGAAGAAGCCCGGGCTCGGAACTTGGAATCCTATAACCAGCAGGCCGAAGAGAAGCTGCCTTACATCGTCATCGTGGTAGACGAGCTGGCAGATCTGATGGTGGTTTCAAGTAAAGAAGTGGAGACGAGTCTCACACGCTTGGCGCAGATGGCGCGGGCAGCAGGTATCCATCTCCTCTTGGCGACCCAGAGACCTTCCGTGGACGTTCTCACAGGTATTATTAAGGCCAATTTCCCGGCTCGTATCTCTTTTCAGGTCTCTTCGCGCACGGATTCACGTACCATTCTGGATACCGGAGGGGCAGAAAGACTTCTTGGAGCTGGAGACATGCTCTTTTTGCCTCCTGGGACTTCGAAACTCCAACGTATTCACGGGGCCTATGTCTCAGAGAAAGAAGTACGACGGGTGGTAGAGTTTTGGAAGGCCCAGGGAGAGCCTGAATACGAAACCAGCATTTTGACGCCCACCAGCGAGACCGAAGGTCCTCTGGAAGAGGACGAAGTAGACGAGCTATACGAACAGGCTGTGGAATTGGTGATTAAGACCGGACAAGCCTCGATTTCTATGCTTCAGAGGCGTTTACGCGTGGGCTACAATCGTGCGGCCCGCATGATCGAACGTATGGAAAGGGAGGGAATCGTTGGTCCTTCAGATGGTGTCCGTCCTCGTCCTGTGCTGGTGCGTCCTGATCACTAGCCTTTCTTCTGCCTTTGCTGGGAAGGCAGAAGAAATAGCCCGGAGGGTGCAGGCCTATTATGAGGCTACGGAGAGCTTTTCGGCGGATTTCGAGCAGGAAGTGCACTGGAAACGCGGGAACGAAGTCCGGCTTTCACGTGGCAAAGTCTGGTTCAAAAAGCCAGGTCTCATGCGTTGGGAGTACGATTGGCCTGAGCCCCTGTTGGTGGTCTGCGATGGTCGGGAAATCTTTGTCTACAGTCAGATAGATCGCCAGGTAATGGTCTTCCCTACAGGGAAAGCCCTTTCTCCCAAGGTAACGTTGGGTTTTATGTCTGGAAAGGGGGACCTTTTGCGAGATTTTGTCATCAAAGGTTTTGAGGATCTAAAAGGGACCGTGGCCCTTGACATCGTTCCCAGGACCCCTGCCCCTCAGGTGGAGAAGCTGCGTTTGATCGTGGATTCGGAAAGTGGGGCCATCAAAGAGATATGGTTTTGGGACTATCTGGGTAACCTGACCAAGATCCGCTTTCAGCATTTGCAGAGAAATCTCTCTTTGGCCCGAGAACTTTTTGTTTTTCAGCCACCCAGAGGGGTAGAAATTATTCGTGAGAGGTGAGGAGATGGACGTCAAGGAACTCCAAGCTGAAATTCGGGAGCTGGCCAAGGAGAAGAAGGCCATAATCTTGGCTCACAATTATCAGCCACCTGAAATCCAGGAGGTGGCAGATCTGGTGGCGGATTCCCTGGAACTTTCTCTGAAGGCTTCTCAAACCGAGGCCGAAGTGGTGGTATTCTGCGGGGTCCGCTTCATGGCTGAAACAGCGGCCATCGTTTGTCCGGACAAACTCGTGGTTTTCCCCAGACCAGAAGCGGGTTGTGAGATGGCAGACATGATAGCGGTGGAAGATGTTGAGGCCTTAAAGGCGAAGTATCCCCGGGCTCCGGTGGTGACCTACGTCAATTCGTACGCGGAGATCAAAGCGGTTTCTGACATCTGTTGTACCTCTGCCAATTCTGTAAATGTGGTCAAGTCTTTGGAGGCCTCGGAAATCATCTTCTTGCCAGATATGAATTTAGCCCGTTACACCCAACGTTTTTTTAAAGACAAGAAGATTTATTATCACGAAGGCTTTTGTCCTTTTCACGACATCCTTACGGTGGAAGACGTAAAGCGCGCCAAAGAGGCCCATCCGGAGGCGGTATTCATGGCCCATCCCGAGTGTCGACCAGAGGTGATTGATCTGGCGGATGCCGTGCGCTCCACTAGTGGAATGTTGCGTTTTGCCAAGGAATCATCTGCCAGGGAATTCATCGTGGGTACAGAGGTAGGCCTTTTATATCCACTCAAAAAACAGAACCCTGACAAGACATTTTATCCAGCCTCGGAAAAGATGCTTTGCAAGGCGATGAAAATCATCTCTCTGGAAGACCTCAAACGATCTCTTGAGGAACTTTCCCCGGTAGTTACGGTTCCGGAAGACATCCGTCAGAGGGCCTATCGAGCGGTGGCCAGAATGCTAGAAATTCCCCGTAATTAGGAGAGACTCATGGCATTGCCTTTTGTTTTTGGTGTCCATAATCACCAACCCCTAGGAAACTTTGATTACGTCATTGAAAAGCTGACCAGGGAATGCTACCTGCCCTTTTTGAAAGAAGTCCGAAAGACTCCGTCTTTCCGTTTCAGTCTCCATGTAAGTGGGATTTTGCTCAAGTGGTGGGAGGACAAGTTTCCAGAAGCCTTTTCCCTCCTTGGGGAGTTGATCAACGCGGGTCAGGTGGAACCGGTAGCCGGAGGTTTTTTCGAACCCATTCTGGCCGTGATCCCGCGGGAGGATCGTAAAGAACAGGTTCTACGCCACAAAGATTATCTCAGGCGATCCTTCGGGGTGACACCAATTGGCCTATGGCTCACCGAGCGGGTCTGGGAACAGAGTCTGGTGGAAGATCTGGTGGACCTCGGGATCAAATACGTAGTGGTAGATGACCGCCATTTCCTGGTCTCGGGATTCGAGAAAGAGGCCCTGTATGGCTATTATCTTACGGAAACCGAGGGCAAGAAGCTGGCAGTTTTTCCCATCGACGAGACCCTCCGTTACGCTATTCCTTTTTGGCCAATAGATCGATTGGAACGTTATTTGAGGGAAGTGGCCTTTCGTGGAGGGAAGCTAGCGATTTATTTCGACGACGGTGAGAAATTTGGGGCCTGGCCAGGTACGAAAAAGTGGGTCTACGAGGAGGGTTGGCTTAAAACCTTTTTGGAAGCCACCCGTCGCTGGCAAGATGAAGGACTCCTTGAGGTCATGACCTTCGGTGAAGCTATCTCAAAGGTCAAGCCCCAGGGGTTAGCCTATCTTCCCACGGCTTCTTACAAGGAGATGGAAGAATGGGCTCTGCCAGCCAAACGTATCCTTGAGCTTGAAGAACTTCACGAACGACTTCACACCGAGAGTTCGAGATTTAAGGCCTTTGTTCGTGGTGGTCACTGGCGAAACTTTTTCATCAAATATCCGGAATCCAACTACCTTCACAAACGGATGTATCAGGTGAGCCTCTTGTCTCGAGACCCTCGCTATTTCGATCAAGAAGCTCGTCTATCTTTATTGGCTGCTCAATGTAACGACGCTTATTGGCACGGGATTTTTGGAGGTCTTTATCTGCCACATCTCCGACAGGCGGTCTGGGAAAAACTCTTGGAGGCGGAAGCCAGACTGCGTGCCAGAAGTAAGGAGGAATGTGAGATCTCGGATTTGGATTTTGATGGGCAGGAAGAAATAACCTGTGTTTCTCCTGAAGCCGTCCTGGTCTTCAAGCCCCATTATGGCGGACAACTCATAGAGTGGTCGAGTTTTTCTTCCTATCACAATTACAGCAACGTGATCACGAGGAGATTTGAGGCTTATCATGAAGGCATCGTTCATCTGGACAAAGACGAAAATGTTCGGGAAGAAGGGGTTTCAAGCATTCATCTTCTTCAAAAACGTCCTTCCAGAGAGGTGTTGCAAGCTCTGGTCTACGATTGGTACCAGCGACATAGCTTGATCGAACATTTCTTTGATCCTTCTCGGACCTTGACGGACTTTGTGGCTTGTGACTTTGGTGAATGGGGAGATTTTGCCAACCAACCTTACCACTTCCATCGTTCGAAAGGGGAGCTTCTTTTTTTCCGTGATGGTGGTCTTTATCCTCCAGGATCTCAGAGACGTCCGTTGCTGTTGAGGAAGTTTGTTCGTATTCGCCGGAGGGGACGAGCCCTTTCGGTGCGCTACGAACTCGAATATCGGGCTCAAGTGGAGACGCGCTGTCATTTTGGAGTGGAATTTAATTTTTATCCGCCCTTTATGGCTCATGGACAGGGACGCTTGCTGGTGAGTGGACGGACTATCGATCCTGCCAAACCTTTTGAATCGCAGGGTACGCGAATTACCCTGGAAGATGCCAAACATGGCGAGAAATTGATCATCAAATTACCCGAACCAGCGCGTCTTTATGGATTCCCTGTGAGGACGGTGAGTCAGTCTGAAAAAGGCTATGATCTTACTATCCAGGGTTTGGCTCTCATGCCTTTTTGGGCCCTGGATTTTCATCCCGGTGACCGGTTCTCTCTTGCCTTGGAATTGGAGCTCACCAAATAGGATTCGAGGCCCGATAAGGGACAAAAACGGGAGGTGTTATGTCAACTCGACCTCTTCCTCCGGATCTTCCTGAACCGAGCAGTGTGGCCAGGGAAGTGGTCCTTTCTCTCGTTACTTGTGGCCTTTGGGATATCATCTGGCAATACAAACAAATGAAAGTGGTCAATCTCCTTTTGGGTGAAGAGGAATTTTCCTTTGGAAAGTGGCTCGTGTTTACCATTCTCACTTGCGGTCTCTATCACCTTTATCACGAATACCTGATGGGACGGGCCATCGTGAGAGTACAGCATCTTTATGGACTACCTCCTAGCGAGAGTCTGCCGGCGATCTCTATTGTTATGGCCCTTATTTCTTTGGGGATTATTACCGATGCCATCCAACAAAAAGAGATCAATCTCATATTACAGGAACTACGACAAAGGAGAGGCCGCTTTTGAGCGTTTTCTCGCACGAATCCTGGTTTTACTGGCCCTGGCCCTTTCTGTGCTTTCTTGGGCTGGCTGGTTAAATTTAAAAGATCTTAGACTTCCCTGGCTTTGTCCGATAAAGTCCCTTACAGGACATCCCTGTCCGGGATGTGGACTCACAGATGCCTCACGAGCCTTGCTTGAAGGCCATCTTGTGGAGGCGGCCCGGTTAAATCCTAACGTTTATCTTCTCTTTTTTTGGCTTCTGATAGTGGCTTTTTTACCAGAAGAAAGACGCAGAAGATGGCAAAAAAGTAAAGGTCGTCCTTGGTTTTATGGAATTTGGCTCTTGGGAGCTCTTATCTGGTGGGCCTTGAGATGGTGAAAGAGGCGGGCAAACGCCCGCCTCTTTTGGTTATTTCTTCATCAGTTCCTCGCGTCCTTTGATGAGCTCGTCGATGACCGAAGGATCCGCCAGGGTGGAAGTGTCTCCTAAGTCTTCGTATTGGCCGGTGGCAATCTTCCGCAGGATGCGGCGCATGATCTTCCCGCTGCGGGTCTTGGGCAACCCTGAAACAAATTGCAGGAATTCCGGAGTAGCAATGGGGCCGATGACTTGGCGCATATGCTGCTTGAGTTCCTTGCGAAGCTCTTCAGAGGGTTCATATCCTTCCTTTAAGATGACAAAGGCGTAGATGGTCTCACCTTTTACTTCGTGTGGAACTCCAATGACCGCGGCTTCTGCTACAGCTGGGTGAGCTACCAGGGCACTTTCAAGTTCCATGGTCCCCAGGCGGTGTCCGGAGACGTTGATAACGTCGTCAAGACGCCCCATGATCCAGAAATAGCCGTCTTCATCTCGCCGTGCTCCATCTCCGGTGTAGTAGTAGCCAGGGAAACGGCTGAAATAGACTTCTTTGAAACGCTTGGGATCTCCCCAGACTCCGCGGAGCATGCCAGGCCAGGCCCGTTTCATGCAGAGATGGCCACCTTCGTTAACTCCCGCCGGGGTACCATCGTCTTTGAGGATGACCGGTTCTACTCCGGGAAGCGGAACGGTGGCAGAACCCGGCTTTTGCGGAATGGCGTAAGGTAGAGGAGAGATGAGAAAGCCTCCGGTTTCGGTCTGCCACCAGGTGTCCACGATGGGGCAACGGCTGCGACCTACGTGTTTGTGATACCAAAGCCAGGCTTCGGGATTGATGGGCTCACCAACTGAGCCCAAAATCCGTAGTGAGGAGAGGTCAAACTTGTGAGGCCATTCGTCACCCTCCCGCATGAGGGCCCGGATGACCGTGGGGGCCGTATAGAAGAGGGTGACCTTGAACTTTTGGCAGAGCTCCCAGAAGCGACCAGGATGTGGATAGGTGGGCACCCCTTCATACATGATCTCCGTGGCTCCCAAGCTCAAAGGTCCGTAGACAATGTAGGAATGACCCGTGATCCAGCCAATGTCAGCGGTGCACCAGAAGATGTCATCGGGTTTGAGATCGAAGACCCATTGCAAGGTGTGAGCCACGTAGACCAGGTATCCTCCGGTGGTGTGGAACACGCCTTTGGGTTTGCCCGTGGAGCCGGAGGTGTAGAGAATAAAGAGGATGTCTTCGGCGTCCATCTCCTCGCAATCACACCAGTCGGAGATGTCTTCGGCGTTGATGGCTTCGTGATACCAGATGTCACGTCCATCGACCCAGTTGATGTCAAGCCCCAGACGTCTGACCACTATACACTTCTCCACGGTGGGGCAGTGTTCCAGGGCGGCGTCGGCGTTTTTCTTGGCCTCGATCTTGCGCCCGGCACGCCAGTAGCCGTCAGCCGTAATGAGAAGTTTGGCTTCACAGTCCTGAATGCGGGTCTTGAGGCTTTCGGCAGAAAATCCACCAAAAACTACGGAATGAATGGCCCCGATCCGAGCACAAGCGAGCATGACAACGGGAAGTTCCGGGATCATGGGAAGGTAAATGGCAACGCGATCTCCTTTTTTGATTCCCAATTTCTTGAGAACGTTGGCAAAGCGGCAGACCTCCCGATGAAGCATCTGGTAGGTATAGACCCGGACCTCTTCGTCCGGTTCGCCTTGCCAGATAATAGCGGCTTTGTTTTTGTTTTCGTCGTTCAAATGGCGGTCAAGGCAGTTGTAACAAGCGTTGAGCTTGCCTCCTTCAAACCACCTGATCTCCGGTTTTTCAAAGTCCCAGTAACAGGTGCGATCCCAGAGCTTGAACCAGGTGATTAGTTCCTTGGCACGTTCGCTCCAGAATCCATCGGGATCTTCCATGGAATACTTGTAGATTTGTTCATACTCAAACTTGGAACCGATGTAGGCCTGATCACGCCCCTCCTGAGGAGGATAGAAGATCCGCTCTTCCTTCAGAACGCTTTCGATTTTGGTGGGTTCGGACATAGCCAACCTCCTTGATAGATTTTTCGGGGGATGGTGTGAGAAAAAGATAAATAATTTTCTCACTGATGGCTAGGTTATAAACAGTTACGGGGCGGATTGTCCGCCCCGTAACTTATCGAAACCTTCAAAAAATCTGATTAGAAGAGATATTGCATGGAAATGGTGAACCGGTTCCCGGTATCAGTATAAGAGTGGCGCTCGGTCTCGATATGGATGATTTCTGCACCGAACTTAAGGGGTTTCGAGAACTGATACCAAACGTTGGCAAAATACTGCGTGTTCTTGGTAAACTGGCGGTCACTCATGACATTAGCCGTTGGCATATCACTATTGTTGGGATTGTCGAAGCCAGCACCGATGGTAGCAGACCAGCGCGGTGCGAACTTCCAGGTAAGGTCAGCCCAGCCACCATAAGCCTCGGCCGGAGAACCATCTGGAGCCCGGTCCAGTTCGTAGCGGAGGAAGCATTCCCCAATTCCTTTTCCATACCAAGCTTCACCTTTGAAGAGGATACGCTTGTCAAGAAAGTGGAACTTCCATTCACCCACCACCAGGTAACGGTCGATGTCTCGGGAATCAGCCTCACCATAACTTGCGTGCCGATAACCCACGCCCAGAGCTACCATGTTTCCATCGCCAAGGATGCCACCGGTATAAGCTACCCGGCCTAGGAGCCAGGGCATCCGGTCTTCCCGGGCGGTGCTGGTGCGCCGATGTTTCATCAGAGAGACCAAAAATTCAAAGTTGTCAAAAGCTTTCTGGCGCAGAGTAATCTGAGGAACTCGCCACCAGAGGTTCCCTGCGGCGGTAAGAATACCAAAGTCCACGGTGCTGGGGTTGAGCCGGGCTATAGGGATCCAGTCCTGACCAATCAGGAGGCTGGTTTTGGTACGCACGTTGGTCAAGTTGGCGTAGGAAAGCCTCATTCGGGGGATGAGGTTGTTGCCGTTGTTGTCTCCGTAAAAATCGATTTCAAAGCGGCCTTTGATCAGCCAGTCATCGCGTTTGTGTGCCGCCCAGAAACCAAAACGCGTGTCACGAGGGTTGAAATTGGTGGAATCGTTTTTGTAATCAGGATGCCCAGCCCGATTGGCCACGGCCCCTACGAAGTCATTGTATCTCACAAACTGGGCTGTATCGTAATTTGCATCAAACTTGATCTTTCCGTAAAGCAACCATTCGGTGTTTTTACCACTGAAGACCGGGTTCCCCTCTTTAGTCACCCATTTAGGCGCTACTCCTTGACTCTGAACTTGTTCGAGTTTTTTTTGCAGGGCCTCGATCTGGGCCTGCATTTGTTTTTGCATCTCCATCATTTGGCGTTTGAGGGCCTCGATTTGGGCTTTAAGGGCTTCCGGATCTTCAGCACAAAGACCGGTCGAGGCCAGTAGGAAGAGACCCACCAACAAGACCACCAAAAATCTACAGAATTTCATAAAACACCTCCTTGTGCAGATTTAGCTCTTGATAAGTCCACAATATTTCTTCGGGCATAGCAGATCTTTTCAGATCTGTGAAGTCCGGAGTTTTGGTCCTGATCGAAAAAAATCTTTCAATTTGTAGCTGAAATCTCAAGCAACCGAAAAAAATTGGAAGGGATTTTAAGGGGTATCCATGCGTTTACCTCGCCGCTGGCCTTTGGAATTGCGGATTATCTTTCCCTTTGGCTTTTTCTTGGGGATGGCCTTTTTTATCACCAATTATTTGACCCTTTCAGAGCTTAATACCTATCGGGAAGTTTTACTCAAAGAGGAACTTCAACTCGGTCGAGAAAATGTGCACTATTTTGAAGCTATTGCTCAGTATAATATGCATTTAGCAGGTACTTTAGTCAAAAACCCTCGTTTTTTAGAATCTTTGATCTCTAATAAGGAACCAGAGGCTTTTCTTAATCGTCAGGCAATTCTTTTAAGTCGAGAAGCTCCGTTCCCTTATTTCGTATCTTTTAGGCAGTTAGAAAACTCGTCCGAGGCTTTTTGGCAACTTGAAAGACAAGGAGATGACTTATTTCTCTCTGGAGCAGCTCCCGTTATTTCTGGGGAGAAGTTGTTGGGTTTTTTGGTAGTTTCTTGCCGTCTAAAAGATGTTATCCATAGATTAGAACATATTGCACATTTTCAAGCGGGTCTTCTCCTTCTAGATTCTGATAAAAGGCTTAAAATTCTCAAAGAAGTTCCGTTTCCCGTCGAAGAGAAGCTTCGGAAAAATCTTCAATATTTTTTACGTCAAAATCAAGCATTGAAAATAGGCCATCAGGTTGTTTTACTTTTCCCCTTACGCGATGCCAAAGGTGAAGTGATAGGTTTTTTTGTAAGGAGTACATTTTCTCCTTCTTTTTATTTTTCTCCTTATAATCTCCTCAAAAACAACATTTTTCCTACAGCGCTTCTTTTTGGTTTAGCTTTAATAGTCGCCATATTTTTTACGCGTCAATATCTTTGCGAACCACTGCGCAAATTTAATGATCAATTAAAAGAAATTTCTCGGGTTATAGGAAAGCGTTTGCGTCAACCTGTAGAAGAATCTGTTCTAAAGGTAAGTGGTGATGATGAATTAGCTAATTTAGCTCGAACCATTAATGAACTCGTACGTGAACTTGACGAGCTAGCTTCATTTCGACAGGCTATTGAAACAGATGAAACTCCTCAGGAAATCTATAGTAGATTAGCTCGAGTAATTAAAAAGAAATTTGATTTTTCAAATTTTGTCATTTTTGAAGTTTCTAATAGTCAAAATCGTATAGAACCTGTAATTGTTGAGCCATCTTGCCTTTTAGAAGAATGTTGTTATCAAGAAATAGAAGGCCGTCCGGCTCTTTGTCGAGTACTTCGGAGGGCCATTAAAGCTTCTTCTCTTCATTTTACAGAAACATGTGAATACTTTCGTGACCCTGATCTTAATTATTTATGTTTACCTCTTTATACTGGCGGTCATGTTATAGGTATTATTCATTTTCTTCTTCCTATAACTTTCCGTTTGGAAGAAAAATATCGTACAATTCTTAACCGAATAGAGGCATATCTTCAGGAGGCAGCTCCTGTGCTGGAAGCTAAACGTTTTGCTCAAAGTTTGAGAGAAATTTCATTGCGAGACACTCTTACTGGTCTTTATAATAGACGTATTTTGGATGATTTGGTTCCACAAATTGCAGCTGGTGTTGTTCGTAGAGATAGTATTATGGGCGTCTTGATGATAGATATCGATCATTTTAAGATAATTAATGATACATATGGTCATTCTTTTGGAGATCGTATTCTTAAATCTGTTGCTAGCATGGTGCAAGATGAGCTAAGATCTAGTGATTTAGCTATCCGTTTTGGTGGAGAAGAGTTTCTTTGTCTTCTAGTCGATGTTGAAGAAGGTATAAGCTTTGCTATAGCTGAAAGAATTCGAGAGAAAATAGAAACAAATTCTTTTGTCTTTGAAGGTCAGTTAGCAGCGGTAACAGTCTCTATTGGTGTAGCAGAATTTCCCCTTGACGACCGCAATCTTTGGAATGTCATCAGTTTTGCAGATCTAGCCCTTTACAGGGCTAAGCGGCAAGGTCGTAACCAATGCGTTCGTTTCGATCGGACGTTTTTGTTGGAAGAGAAGCCTAGAGTTTTAAATAGAAGACCTTGAGAAAGAAACCTTTTTCGTCTTTTCCACACCCGAGAAGCCCGCGTAAAAAATTGATTTGCCAGTTTTCTTTCTTGCGATGGATCTGTAACAAAAAACCGATATCTACGAAATCTTCTTCATCTGTATGATCGTGTCGGTAAAGACCCCAAAACCATCGCGAGCGAGAAAAACCCCGTGGATCCTGGATGTATTCGTACAGTCTTAGTAAGGGGGCATAGTTGCGATCAATTCCTTCAGAATGGAAGGGGATCAAGGCCGGAAAAAAGAAACACTCGAAGCCATCTGCTCGTCTGATCTTTTCTCCCAGAGGCCAGACCCGATGAGCCTCATAAGTGAGTTTTCCATTTTCGTCCCAGACCTTTTCAAATTTGGTGAGAAGATAAAATCGTCGTACTTCACGCCGGAAAAGACGTCCGTTGTGTTTGACTTCTTCGAGCTGATATTTGTAAAGCGGCCATAAAAAGAAATGAGAATAAGTATTTTTGCGTCTTTCATATCCTATGAGAGGCCAAAGTTTTCGTTCTCGGTGAGGGGTTTTCTGACTTTCGGCGTATCGAAAAAAGGGCCAAGGCAAATCAAGGGCTAAGGTTTCCTCTCTAAAGTTCCGGTAATAACGAAAAAAAGGCCACAGAAAGGTCCTGTGTTCGTGAACCGGACTGCGTTCGTTTATCCAGAAGGGGAAAAACATGTCCCGCGTAGTGGGGTTGGTGGCCAGATTGAATTCTTCGTGCCAGAAAAAGGGCCAAAGAAAAAAGCGTCGGTCAAAGACTCCTTTTTTGACCTTGTGTCCATAGATAGGCCAGAATTTGCGTTCATAAAAAGTAGGGCCATCTGTGCGGTTGTAGATAGGCCAGAGCCAGGTACTCGAATGGTTTCCTTCCCAATATGAGGTCACTCGAAGAGGCCAGAGGGTGAAGCGGGTTTCTTCTTTTCCGTTCCAGTCAAGGAGGCGGCCAAAAAATGGGAAGATTCCCCAATATTTTTCTCCCTCTTCTGAACGCCCCCAAAACACTAATATAAAACTATGATGATCTTTTCTGGTTTCTTGTTGTGAGTTCTGCCCTAAAAAAGGGACCAAACGCGAGCGGCTGTACTCACCACATTCCTGATAGTGTCCCAATGGACTCAAATAATAGACATCCCGACATCCCTGGGGACGCTCGATAGTGGATAAAAAGGGTCTGATGGAAGATCCCGATTCCTCAGGACTTTCATAGCGATAAAAGAAAGGGCCCAAAAATTCCAGCTCGCGAACCCGATGGTCCGTAGAAGTTTGATAGAAAAACAAGGGCCAAAAATTGAGTCTGGTGCGGAAGCCTTCTTCTGCTTCACAAATCGAAAGAGAAAAAAGAAAGAGAATTGCTACTAAAATAACAATCCGTCCCAGTCCCATAATCCATTTTCTATTGAAGGACCATCGTGCCAATGGTTCCCAGAATAGTTACAGGCATTTGTTCTTGGACCCCAGAGGCCGCTTGATTCACACTCTGGAGGGTCTTTTTGGCCTCGAAATAAAGGCTGTCATCGTTGATCAGCTTACCAAGAGTCCCTTCTCCTTTGTCAATTTTTTCTGAAATGCGACGCAAGGTAACAATAGTTTGGTTTAGATTGTTGTATAAGCTTTCATCAGCTATGAGTTTGCCCAGCGTTCCTTCGCCTTTTTCTATTTTGGAAGCAATTTGATTTAAAGTTTCAGCAGCGCGGTCTATATGGATGATAGTTTGTTTAAGATCATAATACAATTCGTCATCATTGATTAAACGACCAAGTGTGCCTTCATTGCGATTTAACTTTTCAGCTATTTGATTAAGATTTATGCTGAGCTTTTCTAACTGAGCATAAAGAGAATCATCCACCAATAATTTGCCCAATGTTCCTTCACCTTTTGTTAACATCTCTCCTACCTGTCGAAAAGACTTAGCTGCTTCACTAATGTTGTTTACCATAGCCTGTAAATTGTTCTTCCCTTCGGTAGTTCCAAGTAGATCTTTGAGACCAGCTGTGATGTCGCGCAGATCTTTTAAGGCCGGTCCCACTTCCGCCAGTATTTCATCAAGATCTACAGGGGATACCGTCTTGGCAATCATGCCACCCGGGGGGAGACTTTCTGGACTTTTCCCTTGGCGAATCTCGATATATCGATCTCCAAGCACTCCTTTGGTTCTGACCATAGCTACAGCATCTTTAGCTATTTTTACACCTTGGTAGATATTCATCTTCACACGGGCTTTGCCATCAGCTAAGGAAATATCTGCCACTCGTCCGATCTCCACGCCTGCCATTTCAACTCGTGCCCCCACTACCAGACCTGAAACGTCGTCAAATAGGGCTTCTATCGGATAGGTCTTTTTGGTGCTAATGGTTTCCTCGCCCAATTTGAGACTCAGATAAGTCAAAAAAGCCAGGGCAATAAGGACGAAAAGACCAACTTTTATTTCGATCCCGGTATCTGTCCTTTTCATGACTCGCCTCCTTCAAGGACCGGGCATTTGAGGGCCCGTAAAAACTCTCTGACAAAGGGCTTCTGAGAGAGCCGGATTTCTTCCGGAGTTCCTTCTTCCAAGATAATACCTTCGTGGAGAAAGGCGATCTTGTCAGCAATGGCAAAGGCCACGGGGATATCATGGCTGATGACGACACAGGTAAGATGATGACTCTCTTTGGTTTCCTTTATGAGTTTGGCAATGCTCATCTGCATGATTGGATCGAGTCCGGTAGTAGGTTCGTCAAAAAGGACTACTTCTGGCTCTAAGGCCAGAGCCCGGGCCAAGGCAGCACGTTTCTTCATTCCTCCTGAGAGCTCCGAGGGCATTTTATCTATGTCCTTCAGGAGTCCTACCTGGGCCAGTTTGGCTTCCACTCGAGCCCATATCTCTTTTTCGGAAAGGCGGGTGTGTTCACGCAGGGGAAACGCCACGTTTTCTCCCACGGTCATGGAATCGAAAAGAGCTCCTTCCTGGAAGAGCATACCGAAACGCTTTCGGATTCGAGCTAGTTCCCGTTCGCTCATGGAGGTGATATCCTGTCCATCGATGAGGATCTGGCCAGAATCGGGTTCTAAGAGACCGATAATATGCTTGAGAAGAACGCTTTTTCCCGTGCCGCTTCTTCCCATGATGAAGGTGATCTGTCCCTTGGGGATCTCCAAGTTAACCCCTCGCAGAACCTGCTGATCTCCAAAGCTTTTGTAGAGGTCAACGATTTTGATCATTGCTTTGTCCTATCGAAAGAGGAGCGAAGTCAAAATGTAGTCCCCAGCCAAAATACTAATAGAAGAGATTACTACTGCTTCGGTGGTGGCACGTCCTACTCCCTCAGCTCCGCCCCGAGCATGGTAACCCTTGTAACAACCAATAAGCGTTAAGAGTCCTCCAAAGACAAAGGCTTTATAAAGACCGTTTAAAATGTCAGAAAGTTCTACTAATTCCCGCATTTTGGCCACAAAGATTCCCTGATCGATATGAAGAAGGATTACACCTACGAAATAACCACCGGCTATTCCAATGACATCAGCCAGTACGGTGAGAAGGGGCACCATGAGCACCCCCGCCCAAAAACGAGGAACTACCAAATAATGAATAGGGTTGACCGCCATCACGGTTAAGGCGTCAATTTGTTCGGTGACACGCATAGTGCCAAGCTCTGCTGCAATGGCTGAGCCTGCGCGGGCCGTGACCATCAGCCCGGTGAGTACCGGACCAAGTTCCCGCACCAGAGAAAGAGCTACCGTGGCTCCGAGAAGAGATTCTCCTCCAAACTTGCGGAAACCGTAATAACCTTGCAAGGCCAAAACCATGCCTGAAAAAAGGCCTGTCAAAAGGACCACCAAAGTAGATTTGACACCAATAAATTCCATTTGTTTGAAAAAGAGCCGGAAGCGAAAAGGAGGACGAAAGGTAAAAAAAAGAGTTTTTAAAAGCATGAGGGCCATGCCCCCCATTTCACCAACCAAAAGGATGCTCCCGCGCCCCAATGCCGCAATAGGATTAATCACCGAAATCCTCCTTAATTAGGGCCCTGTTGCTACCATTAACATCCGTCTTTTTTTGTTCAATGGTCAAGGGACGTTTAAAATCATTTTGCGCCCAAATAAGCCTTAAAAAAGACTCTGGTCCATTCTTGGAGTTTCATCGAGAAGAGACGAAATTTTATGTGATTTTAATAGAGTTCCATATAGAGTTTCATTGACCAATCGTTCCACCCTGACCGGGCGAATGCTACCTTCCAACCCTGGCGGCCCTGTAAAATGTACTGTCACATAGTTTTCCGTAAGTCCTTGATAAAGTCCCCTTTCTGGGTCGTATCGTCGTTCTACCAGGACGTGTAAAGTCCGACCGATCTGTTCGGAATAGAAGGCCTTCTTTTTGGCGCGTCCCAGTTCTTGGAGAGCCTTTGCCCGGCGAGCTATCTGGTGTGGAGGTAGCTGGGCCCACTGGGCAGCTTTGGTCCCAGGACGGGGAGAGAAAGGAAAGACATGAAGGTAAGAGACAGGGAGTCTTCTCAGGAGCTCGTACGTTCTTTTGAAAGCTTCTTCGCTTTCACCAGGGAAACCCACGATGACGTCAGCTCCGATAGCCGCTTCCGGGAAACGTCTCTTTATTTTTGAGACCACTTCTTCAAAGAGCGCAGCCTGATAAGGACGCCCCATCTGTTTCAAGACGTTATCATCTCCACTTTGGAGGGAAAGATGAAAATGAGGGCATAGGAGCCCGCTCTTTTCCGCCCAGTCCAGCAACCCAGGACTTATCTCCGAAGGGTGGAGTGAACTAAGGCGCAAGCGGGGTGGTTTTATGGCTTCTAGGGCCTGAAGAAGCTCGAGCAGCTCTCGCGGAGGTGAGAGATCCTTTCCCCACAGGCCCAGGTGGACCCCTGTGAGGACGATTTCAGCAAAGCCGGCTTCTTTGAGCAGGCAAGCTTGTTCCAGCACCTCTTCAAGGGAGAGACTCCTTGCCGGTCCTCGAGCCAGAGGCACGATGCAATACGAACAGAAAGCGTCACAGCCGTCCTGGACCCTGAGAAAGGCGCGATGGTGTCCCGGAAAACGCCTGTAGCGAAATGGTTCACACCGACGCAGGCGTTGAACGTCTCCTACTAGGAGAAGGGATTCTTCCAAGGGTAGAGAAATCTGGTTCATAATTTCTGGAATGCGAGCTTTGCGATCTTGTCCCACGAGGAGGACCGGGCCATCTATACGTTCCAGGATCTCTTGGGCTCCAACCTGGACGTAGCATCCAGTGGCTATCACCAGGAGGGGTTTTCTCTTCAGGGCCCGTCGAATGAGCTGACGACTTTCATAGGCGGCACGAGCAGTAACGGCGCAGGTATTGATCAGGTAAATCTCAGCCGGCTCTTTAAATGAAACCAAACGGCTTCCCTTTTCCTCCAGCTTTTCAAGGAGGGAGGCCGTTTCTACCTGGTTTACTTTACAGCCGAGGGTAGCGGCTGCTAACCGAAGTCCTTTCATATGCTGAACCGGAAGAGGATTACATCTCCGTCTTTAACTTCGTAATCTTTGCCTTCTAAACGGATCTTACCGGCTTTTTGAGCTGCTTGGTAGGAACCCAAGGCCACTAATTCTTCGTATCCGATGACCTCAGCCCGAATGAAACCCCTCTCCATGTCGGAGTGAATGGTCCCCGCGGCTTTGACGGCCTTCGTGCCTCTTGGAACGGGCCAGGCACGGGTTTCTTTTTCACCGCCGGTAAAGAAACAAATGAGATCCAGAATCTCAAAACTTTTACGAATGAGCAGGGGAAGGGCCGGCTCAGAAAGACCGTATTCTTCTCGAAAGAGATCGGCTTCTTCCGGTGTCATCTCTATCAAATCGGCCTCCAGTCGCCCTTTAATGGCTACGGCCTCTGCACCTGGAGGAAGCTCCAGAGTTGGTATTTCGTCTTCTTCTCCAGTATTTATCACGACTAAAAGGGGTTTGATGGACAAAAAGGTATATCCCCGTAAAAGGGGATTGGTACGGAGGCCCTGGTCCACTCGAAGAGGCTGGCCAGCTTCGAGTAATTCGCGGGCTCGGTACAAGGTTTCAAGCTCTCCTTCTTTGGGGAGCTTGCCCTTTTTGACCTCTTTTTCCAGTCGCTCAAGGCGGCGTTCTACCATGGCCAGATCCGAGAGAATCATCTCTTCGTGGAGGGTATCTAATTCTTTTTGCGGTTCAGCAGGGAGTCCGGCCAGTTCGAAGTTCCTTACCACCAAGAGGAGGGCGGCGGCGGTTTTGAGCTCGTTGAGAAGACGCTCCAGATCGCTCTGGCGCCCTTCTCTTTCGCGTAGATCAAAAGCCAGATCCAGATATTCTACCTGGGCCGGAGTAATCTTGGGGGAAGCGAAGATTTTTTGGAGCACCGCAAGCCTTTCATCCGGCACTTTGACCACGGCTCGTCGCAGGGAGCCGGTCTTTTCCTCCGCCGAAGCAAAACTCCCTGCTGCTGCTCGAAAGATGGTGGTCTTGCCCGATTGCGGTAGCCCCAATATGCCCAGCCGCATGATGGTGATTTTAATCCGCTGGGGAGATGAGGGCTACCGTCGGTCTGGTGGCCAGGTGCAAGACCCGGGACGAAACGCTGCCCAAGATGATCTCACGTAGTCCGGATTTTCCCGTCCGGCCCATCATGATGATATTGTATGAACCTTCTTCTGCTACGCGGACAATTTCTTCGGCTGGATCCCCAAAGACCAAGATGGTCTGAAGTTTTTTTTCTGATATTCCAAGGGAAAGAAGGAGTTCTTTGGCCTCTTTCAAGATCTTTTGACCCTCTCCGTCCGTCTGCTCGTAAGCTGCTTCGACTACATAGAGAGTGGAGATTTCGATAACTTCGTCCGGAAAGGCCAGGGCTAAAGCGGCGGCTTCTTTCAGCGCGTTCGTTGCAAAACGGGACCCGTCTACCGGTACCAGAATGCGGGGGACTGGGCAGGCATGGATGTCAATTTCTTCCAGCCCAACAATGTAATCCGTGTGTCGTCCCGGACGGTGGGAGACCGCATAGCTGCAACTTCCAAGGACTCTTTCTGCTAGAGCCGACCGCCGTCGCCGTCCCATGACAATGGTGTGGATCTTTCCTTTGAGGGCGAAATTGATGATTTCCTTGGTGGGGTCCCCTTCGATGACCTGACGAGTAATCTTGCACTTTACACCAGCTTCTCTGAGGAGCCCTTCCACCTCCTCCATGAAAGGCTGGATCTCTTTTTCCACGTACTCGCGAGCCAGTTTTTTGAAAAGCGGGGTTTCCTTTAGGGCCGCGATGCGAAGATCAATGTTGGCAGCCATCTTTTCTAGGAAACTGACTCCTAAGACGTGGAGGAGAACAATTTCTTGTACTACGCCATTGGTCAGAGGAGCCAGAAGGCAGGCGGCAAAACGCACCGCTCGGTCTGAGGCGTCACTCTGGTCCACCGGGATGAGAACGCGATCCATATTGGGAAGCAGTTTTTTGATCTCCGTCATAGAGGCCTCCTTATTAATAGAAAATTAGAAGCCAAGCGTTGGCCAGGCCAACACTAATGATCATGTAGAGAAACGCCACCTTCATAAATCCGAAGAAGGTGACGCGATGGCCAGCGCTTTCGGCGATACCCAGAGTGACCACGTTGGCACTCGCTCCAATCATGGTTCCGTTACCGCCGAAACAAGCACCAAGGGCCAGAGCCCACCAGAGAACGCCGGATTCCGCTCCTGGAATGACCTTGGTGAGATAAGCCGTGATGGGGAGCATGGTGGCGGTAAAGGGGATATTGTCCACAAAGGCACTCATGATGGCGGAGACCCACAAAATAAGACAGATAGCCGCTACCAGGCTGCCATGAGAAAGATGAAAGACCCAATCCGCGATCATGTCCAGCAGGCCCACATCTTCCACGGCACCCACTAAAATGAAAAGGAAGATAAAGAAGAGCAAAGTGGGCCATTCGATGTCTTTCTCTATGAGATGTAAGAGATCGATCTTTTTGGTTACTAGGGCGTATGTGAAAAGCACGCTCGCCCCGAAAAGGGCGGCAATGGATACTTCCATGTGAAGCACTCCGTGAAGGAGGAACATCACAATTACTACGGCCATCACCGCCAGACCAAAGCCCAGGAGAGTGGAGTCGGTGATGCGGTATTCCTGGCGGAGTTGTTCGATGAAGGCTTGGATATCTTCGATTTTGGCCCGGCTGTATTCACGCTTATAGACAAAACTAGTATAAAGAAAGAGGACTATCATGGAAACGACGCATACCGGTGCCAGGTTTTTAACGAAGTCCATAAAAGTTAGTCCGGCGTAAGAACCAATCATAATGTTGGGAGGGTCCCCGATGAGGGTGGCGGTACCACCGATATTGGAGGCCAAGATTTCGGGAATGAGAAGCGACATGGGAGAGATGCCCAAAGAAAGGGCGATCTCAATGGTGACCGGGGTGAGGAGGAGCATGGTGGTCACGTTGTCGAGAAAGGCCGAAGAAACCGCGGTGAAGATCATCAAGATGAGAGAGAGCACGATCACGTTTCCCCGGGCCAACTGATAGCATTTGTAGGCACACCACTGGAACACCCCGGTGTTTTTCAAGATACCTACAATGATCATCATACCCATGAGGAGGAAGACCACGTTCATATCAATGGAATGGATGGCACTTTCGTAGGAGAGGATATGATATTCAGGGTTGAAGGTTCCAATAGTATAGCTGATGAGCAACATAACTGAAGCTCCGAGCATGGCAGCCAGAGTTCGATGGAGGAGTTCGAATGAGATGAGGATGTAAGCCAGGATGAAGACCACCGTAGCGATCCAGAAAGCGGGTCCTTTGGTACGAGGGATAATTATTTCCACTTTGGCGTAGTATTCTCCGTTTTTGATGGCAAAGTCTTGTGGTTTGAGGGTCAAAACCGTTTTCTTATAACTGGGTTTGAAGATAACCAGTTTGATCTCTCCCTTTTCGATGGTTTCCTTCGGGAGATCAAGCTCCACCTGAAAGCTTCCGTCAAACTCGGTGGTGAGTCCTTCTCCGACAGGTCCATGTCCTTTCGCTGGAGGATGAAATTCTTGACCGTTGACGTAGATGGAAATTTCTGCATCTGGTACCCCTTTTTTGTGGGGATTGAGGATGCGGCCAAAAAGATTAAGGCGGGCTAGTTCCTCTTGAGAGGAGCTCTTTTCCATGGCCCAGGCCCCTTGCGTCAGGAGCCAGATCATGACCAAGACGATCCCCCACCACCGGTACCTCATCCTTATACCTCCTTGAGAAAGGGTTCTTTTAACTTATCGACCGCTGGGCCAAATAAAAAAGCCCGGCCCACGCAGGCCGGGCTTCTGAGTTGGCGGGATTTTAATGACCACCCACGCCGGGCAGGATGATGGGTTTGAGGATAGCGAAGAGGTATTCCACCACCAGGATCAGGAAGAGTAAGGTAAGCACGCGGTGCGTGGCCCCTACCTTGGGCCAGGCCGCCAAAATTGCAGCGAGAGGAGCAAGAGCCAAAATGCAGATACCGATCATGGAAAGACAGTCCATACAGGTAAGGTTTTTAAGGAACCAGCTATAGCCAGAGATATGGATCCCCACCACGTTGTGCCAAAAGTGGCCTACTGGATGATGCCACTGGGCGATGGCGTGTTTCATCTCTACGTAAGCCGGAAGCCCGAAAAGATAAAGGAGACCAAAGATAATCATTACGGCAATACCAATATAGGTCACTATCTCCATAGCTCGGGCAAACACCAAATTGGCCGGATCAACGTAGACCTGGTTTTTGTCTGCCATTTGTTGAACCCTCCTTAATAAGGTTTCGATTCAAATTTTAAATGATATGGAGCCCTTTCAAGCCTTTGATGATGTTAAGGGCGGCTGCCAGAAGCATGATGCCCATCACTAAAATCTTAACAAAAGCCGGTTTGGCTTTCACGGCCAGTTTGGCTCCGATGCGGGCTCCGATAGAGATTCCCAGAACCGAAGGGACTACGATAAGGGGCAACACCGCACCCTTGGCCAGATAAATCCAGGCCGCTGCGGCGTCATTGATGGCGATGATGGTCATGCTCGTGGCTACTGCTACTTTGATGGGAGCTCCCATGATGAGGTTAAGCACCGGAACGTTGGCCCAGCCAGCACCCAGACCAAACATTCCCGCGATGAACCCCACTGCGGCAAAGCAAATGAGTCCTATAGGAAGCCGGGTCAACTTATATTCAACAACTTTGTTAAGAGTCGGCTCAAACCAGCTCCCTGAAAGGGCCAAGGCTTTGGAGAGGCCGTCCTGTTCCTTGACCTCTGGGAATTCGACCCTTTTGGAGGTTAGCATCACGAAGAAGATGAGAAGGAGCACCAGACCAAGGGCGATGGTGATGTAGTGTTTACCAGCAGGAAAGGCGTTGGTGATCCAGAGACCAACGATTCCGCCCAAGATCGAGGTCACCATCGAGACGCAGACGAGGGGTGTCATGATCCGGATGTTGGCCAATCCTTTGCGGATGAACTGGGGTGAGGCCGAAAGGGCACTGGTTAGGGCCATGATGAGACCGGCACCACGAATGAAGTCCACGCTAAAGGGAAAGAAAGCCGTGGAAAGGGGTACAAAGAGGACCCCACCGCCCACTCCAGAAAGAGGAGCTATGATTCCGATGACAAAGGTGAAACCAAAGAGAATGATGGGCCAGAGCCACCACGCGATGCTTGAAGGGTGGGCTTCAACCTCCTGGACGGCTTCTTTGGCCGCTTCCGTGACCGAATGAGGTTCCTGTGCCCATAAGTAAGTTCCCAAGAGGAACAGAAAGACCAAAAGACTCATGAACAAAAGCCATCTTCGTTGAGATAACATTTCAGGAAACCTCCTTCCCCAAAGAATTTTAGAAAGCCGTAAAAACACTACAGCGGACCTTCAAGGTCCATACTGCTGGCCAGGGGAGTTTGTCAAAGCCCTTTAAGGCCCACCAGATACCGTTCTACTCTCTTAGATACCGAATTTCCGAACAAAGAGGTCTTTTGGCCTCCTAAGCCTTCCAGGCTTGAAGAAAAGGGCAATTTGATTGAAAAATTGGTTCAATCCCTTTTAAACCCTGGTGAAGCGGGCCAGGTATTCCTTGCGTCCAAGAAGGAATAATTCTTCGTCCTTTTCAATGATATGTTCTGCCGGAGGGAGGATCAGAATGCGGTTGGTCAGCTTGTTGCGGATGGCAACGACGTAGACATGGTGCTTGCGGCGAAGATCGAGCTCCTTGAAACTTTTGCCAATGAATTCGGCAGGAGGATCGACCCGAGCGACGGCGAACTCTGGTAGCAAGGGCAAAAAGTCGACAATGTTTGGGGTGGTAAGGGCTCGGGCTTCACGAATGGCAGAGTCTCTTTCTGGAATAACTACCTGATCTGCTCCCACCAGAGATAAAATGCGGGCGTGGTCTTCATCAAGGGCCTTGGCAAGGATGAATTTGGCTCCTAATTCCTTCAGGTAAAGGGTAATGAGGACACTGGCCGAAAGATCACCGATGGCTACAACCACTTTTTCGGCCTCTGAAATCCCCAGGCCTCGCAATACGTCTTTGCGTGAGGCGTCTCCCACCACAGCTTCTGAAACGAATTCGCTAATCTCCTCCACCAGATTTTCGTCGCGGTCGATACAGAGGACACTTTGTTTTTCTTCGGCCAGGGTCTTGGCCAGGTAATAGCCAAACTTGCCCAGACCAATCACTACGAAACGAGCCATTATCCCACCATAACCTCTTCTGGGGCGTAGGAATAGGGTTTGGGACGTTGTACCTGGGCCAGGACCGAAAGGAGAGAAAGCAGCCCCACTCGTCCTAAAAACATGGCCAAGATAATCAGGAGCTTTCCAAGAGGATGCAAGGCCGGGGTGATGCCTGTCGAAAGACCGACGGTGCCAAGGGCCGAGACCACTTCGAAGAGGGTGGCCAGGAACTCCCCCTGGGCCTGATAAAAGGGAAAGCTTGGTACGGCGTAAGTGAGCAAGAAATGGAGGACGACCACGGTGGTCACAGCAGCGACCAGGAGAGTCATGGCCTTGCTTACCAAAAGATCCGGAATAGTACGCTTGAAAGCGATGGTGCGAAAATATCCTTTTAGACGACTCAAGGCCGTGGCCCAGATCACGGCGGCGGTGGTGGTTTTGATTCCTCCCCCGGTTGATCCCGGACACGCTCCGATAAACATGAGAAGGGTGATGAAATATAGGCCATGTTCGGAAAACCGGGCCATCTCTACGGTGTTGAAGCCTGCGGTGCGGGCGCTCACGCTGTGAAAAAGAGCTGCCAGAAACTTGAGCCCTGTTGGCAGGGGCGCAAAAGCAGCCTTCCACTCTGAGGCCAGGAGGACAAGGGTCCCCAGGAACAACAAAAAGAAATGGGTGAAGAGCGTGAGCTTGAAATGGAGAGAAAAATGACCGCGGTGTCGCCGAATGCGATTCAGCAATTCATATGCCACAGGGAAACCCGTGTTGCCCAGGAAGACGGCGATCATGATGAGACAGGGGACCAGGAAGTGATGTTGGTAAAGAACGAGACCTTCTCGAAAGGTAGAGAAACCGGCGTTGCAGAAAGCAGAGATAGAATGAAAGACGGCGTGAAAGAGGGCTTCGCCTGGAGGGAAACGCAAGAGGAAACAAGCAAAGAGCAAGACAGCCACCGAACTTTCCACCAAAAGGGTGTAGAGAAAAATAGTACGCAAGAGATCTTTTAGGTCGGCAGGACCGTAAGGTAAAAAGGCCTCGGTGATTACCAGGCGACTTTTCAGCCCGAGACCCTTTTTGAAGCCCAGGGCGATCAAGATGGAGAAACTCATCACTCCCAGGCCACCCAGCTGGATAAGGAGGAGGATAACCAGTTGTCCCAGTCTGGTGAAGGCTTCAGCGGTGTTGACCACGGTAAGCCCTGTGACGCAGATCGCTGAAGTAGCGGTAAAAAACGCGTCCAGGACCGAGAGAGGACCCCGGTGCATGAAAGGCAAGAGCAAGAAAAGGGCTCCCACCAGATCGGCCAGGGCGAAGGAAACAATCACCAGGGAGGCTGGATGGTTACGGAGACGGTGCCCTGAGAGTTTGAACCGCATTACAGGGTGTGGCGCTGACTGAAAGCTACTAGTTCTTCGAGCTTGTCGAGGGCCTTGCCGGAGGCCAAAATTTCAAGGGCCTTCTTTACTCCGGCCTTGAGGTCTATGCTTTGCCCTGTGGCATAAAAAACGGCCCCAGCGTTCAGGGCTACCATGTCTCGTTTAGGACCTTCTTCCTGCCCGGCCAGGATTTTTCGGATAAGGCGCGCGTTCTCGAAGGCATCTCCTCCTTTGAGTTCAGCCGGGTCCTCACATCGTTCAAGGCCCACGTCCTCTGGGTCAACATAATAGGTGGTAATACGACCTTCCCGCAATTCCGAAACCTTGGTAGAACCCGTTACTACGAATTCGTCATATCCTCCTTCACCAAAGACCACCAGTGCCCGCATGCAACCCAGGGCATCCAGAGCGAAGGCCATCTTTTCTGTAAGACGGAAATCATAGACCCCCAATACCTGAATGTTAACCCCCGCTGGGTTACAAAGAGGCCCCAGGAGGTTGAAAATGCTTCGGAAACCAAGCTCCCGCCGCGGACCAGCTACGTTTTTCATGGCAGGATGGTAAAGCGGGGCGAAGAGGAAGCAGAGACCGAGTTCCCGCAAGCATTCTGCTGCCATTTCAGGGGGCATATCAATTTTGACACCCATGGCCTCCAATACGTCTGCACTACCGCACCGACTGGAAACAGAACGGTTACCATGTTTGGCTACCCGTACCCCTCCGGCGGCGGCCACAAAGGCCGCGGCGGTAGAGACATTGAAGGTGCCCTTCTGGTCGCCGCCGGTGCCACAAGTATCAACTAGAGGTTCGCCTGCCGGAAGCTGATGGGGTACGGAGAGGGCGTGTTGGCGCATGACACGTGCGGCTTCGGCAATTTCTTCCCAGGTTTCTCCTCGCAGTCGTAAAGCCGCCAACAAAGCCCCTATTTGGGCGGCACTCGCCCGTCCAGAAATCATCTCTTCAAAGGCCTGGCGTATTTCAGGACGGGACAATTCTTTTCCTTCTACGGCCTTGGCCAGAATGGGCTTCAAGGCTTCAGACATACGGCCCCCGTTTTTTTGAGGGCTACTTTAGCCCTAAACGTAAAGCTTGGCCACCTTATCTACCAGACGTTCAGCCTCAAGCCAGTCTTCCAGGGCCTTGCCAGGTTCCTTCCCTCGGCGGAGATAGAATTCGTAAGCGATTTTTTCGATGAGTTCTTTCTTCAGGCGCTGAGCTTCTTCTGGTGGCCCTATGAATTCCACGGTCACGTTTGGGTCTTTGGCGCTTTGAACCTCGATTCCCTTTACGTCGCCGTTTTCCCTCAACACGTATATGGCCCGCGGAGAAACCAGGGTATGGATAAGATGAGAAGGCCGTTCTACATCCACACCACCCACAAAAACCTCAACGTCCTTTTTCTTGGCCTCGTAAACCAACCCCATAAAGGGAAGGTCGTGACAAATTTCCTGCCCTCCTACGGAAATACGAACCGGACGAAACTGGTGTTCGGCGTTGAAGTTTTTGAGAAACGTAGGCCAGTCCTTTTTGAGAATGCGCTCCTTCTTCATGGTCCCCTCCTTAGAATGAATTTGCAGCAAAAACTTCTCTGCACTAAAAGATAAGTCTGCCACTTGAGGCTTTCTGCCCTTTTCCCGCTAAAAACGTGAATGGAGGAGCTAAAAGATGCTTGCCACCTCCTGGACCAAGCTGTAAACCCATGAAAGAAATCCCCCGAAGGAGGTCCATCATGGCTGAAAGAGTAGTGGTGATCGGAGCTGTGGCCGCGGGACCCCGAGCCGCTTGTCGACTCAAAAGACTTCGTCCCGAAGCCGAGATCTACCTTGTCGACAAAGACGATCTCATTTCCTACGGGGGGTGCGGGATACCCTATTACGTCTCCGGGGACATCCCTGACGAGAACGAGCTCCGGAAGACGGCCTTTCACATGCTGCGCAACGAGGCCTTCTTCGAAAACGCCAAGGGGCTTCACGTTCTCACCAAAACCCTTGCCACCAAGATAGATCGCGAAAAGAAGGTTGTCCACGTAAAAAACTTAGACAGTGGCCAGGAAGATACCCTGCCCTACGACAAACTTGTTCTCACTACCGGGGCTTCCCCTTTCATTTTGCCTTTGCCGGGGCGCGATCTCGATGGCGTTTTTGCCATTTCTAACCTTCACTCCGCCATTGAGATCAAGGAGCGTGTGGCCAGGGGACAGGTCGAGAAAGTAGTTATTATCGGTGCCGGGCCCATCGGACTCGAGATGGCCGAAGCCTTCCGCGATCTTTGGGGACTTGAAGTCACGGTGCTCGAATACTTTGATCAACCCCTTCCTCGCATTGTGGACAAACCCATGGCCCGCATCGTGGCCCATCACCTGCAAGAAAAAGGAGTCAGGCTCGTTGTAAACGCCCGGACTAAAGAAATAGAGGGAAAAGATGGCAAAGTGGTGGCGGTGGTCACCGAAGACGGCCGTTATGAGTGTGACCTGGTGCTCATGGCCACCGGTGTGCGGCCAAACAGTCAGCTGGCCCGGGAGGCGGGTCTTCTAGTTTCTCCCCTCACCGGGGGAATCGTGGTCAACGAGCGTCTTCAAACCTCCGATCCAAACATCTATGCTGGAGGAGATTGTATTGAAGTCACCCACCTTATCACCGGCAAAAAGGTGGTTTTACCTCTGGGCTCCCTGGCCAACCGTCATGGCCGCATCATTGGAACCAACCTGGCCGGGGGAACGGAAACCTTTCGCGGGGCCGTAGGGGCCTTTGTCATGAAGTGTTTTGATCTGGCTATCGCCGCCTGTGGTGTTTCATACACGGTGGCCAGGGCTGAAGGTTTCGACGCCTTCTTCGCCCTCCACAACCAGACCGAACGGGCTCATTATTACCCTGGAGCGGAGTTCATCTTCGTCGAGATTGTGGCAGATCGGCGTGACCGCCGAGTATTAGGTTTCCAGGCCGTAGGCCCCATGACCGACGGGGCCATGGCCCGGGTGAACGCCCTAGCCAAGCTTCTGGAGTTCAAGCCTCGCCTGGAAGACACAGCCTACATGGAGCTTGCCTACGCTCCTCCCTTCAACACCGCCCTTGATCCCATAAACGTGGTCTCCATGGTGGCCAGCAACCTGGCTGATGGTCTATTCAAGCCCACGACCTGGGATGAAGTGCGTGAGAGGCTTGAGAAGAATGACCCGGATACGATCTTTGTTGACGTGCGCCATCCTAAGGAAGCCGAACCTTTTGTCAAGAAATATCCGGGGCGCTGGATCAATGTAGTTTACGATCAGGTGCGTCACAATCTGGACAAGATTCCCAGGGACAAAGACGTGATCCTCATTTGCAACTCTTCCATGCGTTCCTACGAAGCGGCTCGGGTACTATATGGGGCGGGTTACGAACGGGTTTATGTGCCCCTTGGAGGTTTAAACTTTCCCCGCCGTTGGGGTTGGGAATTTTAGCGAGATCCGTTTGCTGTTCCTCTAGCTATGCCCGAGCTGCTTTTGGTGGGTCTTGGTGGTTTTTGCGGAGCCATGGCGCGTTATCTTCTGGCCGGGCTCTTTTGGCGGCTTTCGCCTCTTTTTCCCTGGGGGACCTTTACGGTGAACGTTCTGGGAACTATGGCCCTGGGCTTCCTGATGACGCTGGCCACAGAGACGCTTCTCATTTCTCCAGCCCTCAGGGTCTTCTTGGCTATAGGATTTCTGGGATCCTTTACCACGTTTTCCACTTTTGCTTACGAAACAAGCGCTCTTCTGGATGATGGCGCCCTTGTTCCAGCTTTGCTAAATGTAGTCTTTAGTCTCCTGGCTGGTCTTTGTGGTGTGCGCCTGGGAGCATGGCTGGCCAGATCATTCTTTTAGGAGGCCGAAATGGCCTACAAAAGGCTTACCATCTACGTCGATGAGGACGATCATTTTGGGAAGCGTCCCCTTTACGAAGAAATTCTCCACTTTTTGCGTCAAAATGGTATCCGCGGGGCAACAGTCTTTAAAGGCGTCTTGGGCTGGGGACCGGATGGAGTGGTGCACACCGTGCGTCTCTTACGCGCCAGCGGTAACCTTCCCCTAAAGATCGAAGTCATAGAAACAGAAGAGAAGGTGGCCGCTATCCTGCCGGAATTGCAAAAACGCCTGCTAAAAGGTCTTCTCACTCTGGAAGATGTGGAAGTGTTAAAAGGCTATCCCGAGAGTTGACGCTCCCGGTGGGTTGTGAAAAGGTCTAAAACCATAGTTCCCCAAAGGAGGCCAAAATGCTCGCCAGGATCGAAGTGGCCCTCAAGCCTGAACTCCGCGATGCCCTGGGTGAAAAAACAGCCCGGCGGATGCGTGAGGACCTGGGACTTTCTGTCTCTTCCTGCCGAACCATCCGCGTCTACCTGGTAGAGGCTGAGATAAACGAAGGAGAGCTTGAGGCCTTTGCCTCCGGCCCCCTTTGTGATCCGGTGACCCAGCTTTACGCTGTAAGAAAGCCACTGGCCCCGCTTTTCGGTTTTGATTGGCTTATCCAGGTCGGGTTCCGGCCCGGGGTCACCGACAACGAGGGCAAGGTGGCCAGAGAAGCGCTTGAACTCCTGCTTGGTCGAAAACTCTCAGAAGAAGAAAACGTTTATTCTCTCATGCAATATTTGGTGAAGGGGGAACTTTCCAGAGAAGATGCAGAACGAGCCGCCCGGGAGCTTCTGGCCAACGAGCTTATCGAGCGTTTTTGGATCATTTCACCTTCAGAGTTTGATGAAGAGCGTGGTCTTGAAATCCCTCCTCCCAAAGTGACCGAGGAACCCGAGATTCGGGTGGAGCTTTTCGATCTTTCGACCCTCTCAGATGAAGAGTTGCTCAAGCTTTCGCGAGAAAGGGTGCTGGCCCTGAATCTTCGAGAAATGCAAACCATTCGAGACTATTTCAAGCGGCCGGAATTTCTGGATCTCCGGCGCCAACACGGCCTCGACCATCGGATCACAGACGTAGAGCTCGAATGTCTGGCCCAGACCTGGTCCGAACACTGCAAACACAAGATCTTCAACGCCAAAATTACTTACACCGACGAAACCACCGGTAAGACCGAGGTCATAGACAGTCTCTTCAGGACCTATATTCGGAGGGCCACGGATGAGATCCGGCAGGCCAAGGGAGAAAGGGATTTTTGTCTTTCGGTCTTCGTGGACAACGCCGGTGTCATTCGTCTGAACGAGAAATGGAACGTGGCCATGAAGGTGGAGACTCACAACAGCCCCTCAGCCCTTGATCCCTACGGTGGTGCGCTCACCGGCATCGTGGGAGTGAATCGGGATCCTTTCGGCACAGGCAAGGGCTGCCTCCTGGTCTTTAACACCGACGTTTTCTGTTTCGCTCCCCCCGATTGGGACAGACCCCTGCCTCCCAGGCTCCTTCATCCCAAGCGTATCTTCGAAGGGGTACGTGAGGGGGTGGAGCACGGTGGCAACAAGAGCGGTATCCCTACGGTCAATGGCTCCATCGTCTTTGACTCACGTTATCTTGGTAAACCTTTAGTTTTTTGTGGCACGGGTGGGATCATGCCGGCCGAAGTCTGCGGGGAACCCAGCTGGAAAAAAGGGGCCCGCCCCGGGGATCTGGTGGTTATGGTGGGGGGAAGGATCGGAAAGGACGGCATTCACGGAGCTACCTTTTCTTCGGAGGAGCTTCACGAAGGAAGCCCTGCCACGGCGGTCCAGATCGGAGACCCCATCACCCAGAAGAAGATGTTCGACTTCTTGCTTGTGGCCAGGGACGAGTGCCTCTACACCTCCATCACGGACAACGGCGCGGGGGGACTTTCTTCTTCCGTGGGTGAGATGGCCCGAGAGTCGGGTGGGGCGGAACTCGACCTTGAGAAGGCCCCCCTCAAATACCACGGCTTACAGCCTTGGGAAATCTTGGTTTCGGAAAGCCAGGAGCGAATGACGCTAGCGGTGCCGCCGGAACATATCGACCGTTTTCTTGAGCTTGCCAGAAAGATGGACGTGGAAGCCACGGTACTTGGAAAGTTTACGGATTCGGGCTTTTTCCACGTGCGCTACGAGGGGAAAACAGTGGCCTTACTTCCGCTTGACTTTCTGCACGAAGGGGTGCCTCAGCTTGAGCTGCGGGCCATCTGGAGCCCCCCGGAACACGAAGAACCGGCTCTTCCAGTGCCGGAAGATTGCGGTGCCGTGCTCAAGGAGCTCCTTTCTCGCTACAACGTCTGTTCCAAGGAATACGTGGTGCGCCAGTATGACCACGAAGTGCAAGGGGGAAGCGTCATCAAGCCGCTGGTGGGGGTAAGAGATGATGGCCCAAGTGACGCGGCCGTGCTGCGGCCTGATCTTGAGCGTCTGGACGGCCTGGTGGTGGCCCACGGAATTTGTCCCAAATATTCCGATCTCGATACTTACTGGATGGTAATGAACGCGGTGGATGAAGCGGTTCGAAACGCAGTCTGTGTGGGGGCAGATCTCGAGCATATGGCAGGCCTTGATAATTTCTGCTGGTGTGACCCTATTCAGAGCGAAAAGACCCCGGATGGGCACTACAAATTGGCCCAGCTGGTGCGAGCCAACCAGGCCCTTTATGAGATCACCACGGCTTACGGGGTCCCCTGTATTTCGGGGAAAGACTCCATGAAGAATGATTATCTGGCTGTAGGTCTTGGTTTGAGCCCGGAAAACAACCCTTATGGGACGGGGGTGGTGCTTCCTGACGGAAGTCTCAAGATCTCCGTTCCCCCCACCCTCCTCTTTTCCGTTATCGCCCGAATCCCTGATGTCAGGCGCGCGATGACCATGGACGTCAAGCGCCCCGGAGATCTCATCTACCTTTTGGGAATGACCAGGGACGAGCTCGGAGGATCAGAGTATTTTCGAGCTCGTGGTTTCGTAGGGCAGAAGGTCCCGCAGGTGCAACCCGAGGCGGCTCGAGATCGCTATCTTCGCCTGAGGGAAGCCATTTATTACGATCTAGTTTCCGCAGCTCACGATTGCTCAGATGGCGGTCTTGGTGTAGCTTTGGCAGAAATGGCCTTTGCCGGGGGTCTGGGGGTGCTGGTTGATCTTTCTGCTGTGCCTTACGAGGGAGAGGCACGGCCAGATTTCATCCTCTTTTCGGAATCCGCCAGCCGTATTCTGGTAACGGTGCCGCGAGAGAAACAGCGGGAGTTTGAAAAGCTCTTTTCGGGTTCGGTTTACGCGCTCATCGGAGAGGTGGTGGCGGAGCCGGTCCTTATAGTTCGAAACGGTCGCGGAGAGACCCTCATAGAAGAGAACATCTTTGACCTCAAAGCCGCCTGGCAAAAACCCTTAAATTGGTAGGTAGCCCAGATGAAGATTATGGTTTTTGGTCGACCGTCGGTTTCTTTTGGCCCGGAGGTTGAAATCGTTCCTTCGAAAGAAGGAACTTTAGCTGATCTTTATCTCATTGGTCCAGAAGAGATGAATCTTCCGAGACTCCTCACCCTGCGTTCCGATCCAGAAAAGGCCTTATCTCCCGTTTATCTGACGGAATTCACCGAAGATCGGCGACTTCTGGAAGTGGCAGATGGCCTCTGGCGTGGGGAAGAGACTTTGGCAGAAGTGGCCAAGATAAAGAAACGTCTGTCTTCCTTGCCTGCCCCTTCGGTCCGTCTCTCAGATACGGAGAGGCGTTTAATACTTTTTTTGAGATTTTTGTGGAGTCGCAGAAGAGAGGAATTTCATCCCTTTCCCGAGGTGAACTCGCGGGTGGGTTATCACTATCCCCTGCTTCAGGGGTTTCTCGGTTTTCAGCCTGGTGAAGAAATAGATCATCTGGAACAGATGTTCGCCCTGGGGGTGATACGACCTTTTCGACTCATCAATCGAGTGCCCATCTGTCCGCACGATGGACACTATCAGCTTGTCTTTCGTGAGATCTGTCCTCAGTGTGGATCCCTCAATTTGGAAGAAACGGAACTCTACTACCATTTTGATTGTGGTTATGTTGGACCGCGAGAAGATTTCGTGAGAGAGGAGATTTTGCGTTGTCCTAAATGTCACCAGGCCTTGCGACATCTGGGCGTGGATTACGAGATACCCAATCGAGTCTTTCGGTGTCTGGATTGTCATTATCTAGCAGAAGAGCCAAAAGTGGAGGTCTTTTGTCTTCATTGTGAAAGGAGTTTTTCTCTGGAATCCCTGCATTTCTTTGAAGCTCAAATTTATCAAATTACAGCTTTGGGTTTTCAGTCGGCAGAAGAAGGCCAGCTTCCAGTTCGGGCTGTGGAAGAGATTTTTGATCGTCTTAATCTGGTGAGATGGAATATCTTTCAGTTTGTAGTGGACTGGGAGAAGAAGAAATACGAACGTTATCAACACCCTTTTAGTTTGCTTATTGTAAGTTGGGATTGGAAACGCATTGAAGAGTTGGCAGAGACGTATGGTATTTCAGCTATAAGATCTTATTTCGAAGAAGTAATAGGTTATTTGCGCGAGAGTTTGCGCTCTGTGGATATCGGAACTCGTTACGAACTTGGACGTTATCTCTTTTTGTTGCCAGAAACTCCCGGAGATAAAGCTGAAATTGTTCGTCAACGTCTAAGCGAAAAAATCAAACATATCAAAACAGATCTTCCCGTCCCTAAAGTTGATTTTCATCTTGAATCCTGCCCTGGAAGATTGGAAAGTATGGATCTTGAAGCCATTTTGCGTGATCTTCAAGCCTAATGTTTGATTTTTATTATTTTCTTCAGCAATTAAGTCATTATTTTCGCCATTTTGTCTTAAGTGAACCTTTATT
>Ga0256914_1000249_pt1 | contig 52088 bp, 51 predicted proteins | sample HulkmetaG_FD_191571 | JGI IMG/M metagenome (GOLD analysis project Ga0256914, IMG submission 191571) | Hydrothermal chimney microbial communities from Main Endeavour vent field at the Juan de Fuca Ridge, Pacific Ocean - Hulk | ecosystem: Environmental > Aquatic > Marine > Hydrothermal vents ...
CCAGCGCCTGCTGCCGGGCGTCCGCGTCGGCGCGGTGGACCGTGCCCGGGTCCTGGTGGGGAATGCCGAGCCTCTCCTCGATCGCCTCGCGCCCGGTTCCGTCCCAGGGGACGCCGAGCACCCCCATCGCCAGCGACTTCGTGTCGATCCCCTTGTACCCGAACGGGTTCTCGAACCCGCACCAGGCGAGGTACCAGGCGACGTGCATCCAGTCGAAGACCGCCACGTGGCCGACGAAGACCGCCTCGGTCCCCGGCACGCGGGTCCGCTCGACGAACTCGACCAGCAGGCGCATCGCTTCGCAGGGCGGCAACCCCTCGCGGCGGAGGCGGTCGAGATCGAGGCCGTGGACCGCGTTGGCGCTCTCCACGTGACCCGGGAACACCGGCCGGAGCTCCACGTAGAACTCTTCCCCGAGGCGGTGGCGCCCCGCCTCGTCGGCGACGATCGCCGTCACCCCGACGCTGAGCAGGTTGTGGATCCCCGGCACCGGGCCCGAGGCCTCGACGTCGACCGAGTACCACGTGAACCGCGGTCCTTCGTTCTGCCTCATCGATCCGCGTCCTCCTCGAGGGGACAGCCGGGGCCGTGGCAGGCCCGGAAGAACAGCAGGTGGAAGGCGGCCCGGATGCCCCGCAGCAGGAACCACGCCACCGGGCGCGTCGCGCGCACGTCTCGGCCGGCCGGCACCAGCCGTCGCAGCACGGCGTCGGCAAGGACGGCTCCCCGGTACACCACGCCGCCGGCCAGCGACAGCAGGGCCGCCCCCGCGGCGTAGAGGCGGGGTCCCGATCCAGCGAGCTCCCAGCGCCGGCCGTCCCGCTCGACGGCAACGACGACGCCGACGACGTCGGCCTCCGCGACCGGTTCCACGTCGGGCGCCGGCCGGTTGTCCCCCTGCGTGACCAGGACGTCGCCGCGGCGACCGACGACCCGGTGAACCACCGGGCCCGGCCGCCCGAGGAAGAGCAGCAGGTCCCCCCGGCGCGGCCGTGGTCCGCGCCGCCAGTGGATCCGTTCGCCCCCCCGGAGGAACGGCGCCATCGAGCAGGTCTCGCTGGAGACCAGGACGACCCCCCGGTCGATCGACCGGAGGGCTTCCCGGGTCAGCGAGGCCAGGGCCTGGCGTCGGGCCGGGGGGGGAGTCCCGGGCAGGCTGGGTTCGGGGGTCATCGGCCGGTATTCTACCGGTCCCCGGAGACCGTCAGCGGAGGCCCCGATGAGCGACTGGCACCACATCTACCGGACCCTCGAGCAGACCCTCGCGGGGATCGAGCGCAGCGCCGAGTTCACGACGACGCTGTCGGGAGCCCTCGAGGCGATCGTCGAGGGAGCAGGGCCGCTGCTCGGCATCACCGGGGGGCGCCTCTACCGGCACGATCCGCGGCGCCGCGCCTGGGTCCTCGAAGCCACGGTCGGGGAGAGCGGGCCGGCCCATCCCGGTTTCGCGATCCCCGAGGACTACCCCCCGATCCGGCGCCTGGTCGACGAGGGGTTCCTGCTGATGGAGGAGGACGACCCGGACTTCGATCCCCGGATCGAGCAGAAGGTCGGTGTGCGGCGCTTCGCGGCGATCACCTGCGGCGACAACGCGAGCCACCTGATCGCCTTCACCCTCGACCCCGGGATCGATCCCCAGAAGGCGGTCTACCTCCTCGTGACGCTCCGCCACCTGATCAACCTCCGCCTGCGGGAGGGTCTCGTCTTCCGGGACATCGCCGAGGCCCGGGAGATCCAGCTCTCGCTGCTGCCGAAGCGCCCACCGGAGTACCTGGACTTCGACATCGCCGCCCGGTCCGTTCCGGCGGAACAGGTCGGGGGCGACCTCTACGACTTTCTCCTCCTGGGCGACCGGAACCTGGGGCTGGCCGTGATGGATTCCTGCGGTCACGGCCTGCCCGCGGCCCTTCTCGCCAGGGACGCGATCACCGGTCTCCGCGTGGTCCTCGACATCCAGATCCGCATGTCGCACGCCATCGAGCGGGTCAACCGGGTCATCTCCCGCTCCGCCCTCTCCAGCCGCTTCATCTCTCTCTTCTACGCGGAGTTCGAGCCGTCCGGGAACCTGGTCTACTGCAACGCGGGCCATCCCCCCGCCCTGCTCTGGAGGGCGGGGAGGATCACGCGGCTCCGGCGCGGCGGGATGGTCCTGGGGCCCGACCCGGACGCGACGTTCGACCGTGGGTTCGAGGCGTTCCCTCCCGGGGCGGTCCTGCTCGTCTACACCGACGGGATCACCGAGGCGCTCTCCCCGAAGACCCGCCGGCCGTTCGGCCCCGGAAGGGTCGAGCGCGTGCTCCGCGAGTGCCACCACCTGCCGGCCGCCGCGATCGTCGACCGGCTCTTCCGCGACCTCGAGGAGTTCTCCCCCGGTCCGCGCACCGACGACCAGACCGTCGTCGTCGTGCGCCGACCGTGAGCCAGGGTCCTACGAGGCGACCGCCTGGGCCTTGAGCTGCCGGATCACCGTGACCTTGATCCGGCCCGGGTAGTCCATCTCGGCCTGGATCCGCTGGCTCAGGTCGTGGGCGAGGAGCGCCGCCTCGTCGTCCCCGATCCTGTCCGGGACCACGATCACCCGGATCTCCCGGCCCGCCTGGAGGGCGTAGCAGGTCTCCACCCCCTCGAAGCCGCCCGCCAGTTCCTCGAGCTTGTTGACCCGCCGGATGTAGTCGACGGTGGTCTGGCGCCGGGCCCCGGGCCGCGCCCCCGAGAGCGCATCCGCGGCAGCGACGAGGACGGCGATCGGGGAGATCACCTCGCAGTCGTCGTGGTGGGACTCGATGGCGTTGACCACGACCTCCGGTTCTCCGTACTTCCGGGCGAGCTGGGCGCCGATCTCCGGGTGCGTCCCCTCCCGCTCGAAGTCCACGGCCTTGCCGATGTCGTGGAGCAGCGCCGCCCGCTGCGCCAGCTTCTGGTCGAGGCCGAGTTCCGCGGCCATGATCCCGCAGATGTGGGCGGCTTCCTTGACGTGCTCGAGAACGTTCTGCCCGTAGCTCGTGCGGAACTTCAGCCGGCCGAGCAGCGTGACCAGCTCCGGGTGGATCTTCTTCGCCAGCCCGAACTCCCTGGCCGCCTCGCGCCCGGCCTTCTCGATCTCCTGCTCCACCTTGCGCCGCGCCCAGGCGACCGTCTGCTGGATCTTCCGCGGGTGGATCACGCCGCCATCGATCAGCTTCTCGAGGGCCCGCCGGGCGATCTCCCGGCGCACGGGATTGAACCCCGAGATCACGACCTGGGGCGGCTCCTCCTCGAGCAGGAGCTGCATCCCGGTCAGCTTCTCGAAGGCCTTGATGTTGCGCCCCTCGGTCCCGATGATCCGGCCGCGGAACACCGGGTCGGGCAACGGAACGGTGGAGACCGGGCGCTCCGCGGCGTAGTCCGACGCGAGCCGCTCGATCGCGAGGGCGATGATCTTGCGCGCCTGGTCGTCCGCCGTCCGCTGGGCTTCTTCCTTGATCTCCCGCACCTCGGCCGCGGCGCTCTGCCGCGCCTCGGCCCGCAGCGCGGCGACGATCTGCCGCCGCGCCTCGTCGCGCGAGAGCCCGGAGACCTCCTCGAGCCGGACCATCACCTGTTCCTCGAGGCGTCGGACGTTCTCCCGCGCCTCCTGGAGCTCCAGCCGGCGGCGCTCGATCTCCTGCTCCCGCTCCTTGAGGAGCTGGTCCCGCCGGGCCAGGGCCCGGTCACGGTCGACCAGCCGCCGGTGACGCCGCTCCGCCTCCTGCTCGGCCTCCTCGACCTGGGCGAGGCGACGCTTCTCCTCCTCCTCGAGGGCGGCCTTGCGGCGCTCGATCTCCTTCTCGGCCCGGGCGACCAGTTTCCGCGCTTCGCTCTCGGCCTTCTTCCGGGCGCGCCGCCGGATCCGGTCCGCTTCCTCCCGGGCCTGCCAGAGAACACCGCGCCCCTTGCGGGAAGCGAGCCACCACCCGGCCACCGCACCGAGGCCCAGCCCGGCGACCAGCGCCAGGACGATGATCACGAGGGAGACCGGTCCCCCGTGCAGCAGGGTCTGCATGAACTCTCCCTCCTGCGGCCCGTCGCGGGCCGCCCGGAAGGCGAGGCACAGGACACGAGGACCGGAAACCGTGACGCCGGCCGGGGATCAGGGCCGTCAGCACCTCCTGCCGGCGCCACCCCCCCGCAAGCCGTGCGCCGGGGGGAGGATCGCCGCGAGCCCGTCGGCCGCCCCGACGCGGGGGCGTGCCCGGGAAGAGAAGGTCGAAGGATTCCCGGGAGGGAACCCGTCATCGTCACGGAGAAGGCCCGTCGCCAGGCGAAACGGGAGCCGCCCTTCCCCCGGGGAACGGGCGGGGACGGCCCACCGACCCCGCCGACCCGCGGCGGGGTGCCGGGAACGCGCTCTCGAGGGCCCTCGAGCCATTCGCTGCCTTCCATCCAGGGGTCCCCACCGGGGCCCCGCGGTCCATCATACCCCCTCCGGGCGGCTCCGTCCCCCTCGTCAGCCCGGATCCCCATGGGGAGGCTTGGTTTGCGTTCCCGGAAACGACGACGGCCGCCCCGGGGGGCGGCCGCTCGCCATCCGCACCGACCGGTGGTCAGTCCGAGGACGCGTCACCACCCGACGCCTTGCTCCCGCCGGACGAGCCCCCCGACGACGGCCTGCTCCCGCCCGACGAGCTTCCCGTCGAGCCGCTCCTGGAGTAGCCGTCCGCGTACCACCCTCCCCCCTTGAGAACGAAGGACGTCCGGGAGATCAGCTTCTCGAGCCGACCGCCGCACTTCCGGCACTTCCGGAGGGGGCGGGCGGAAACCCCCTGGATGACCTCGAACTCGTCGCCGCAATCGAGGCACCGGTACTCGTAGATCGGCATCGCATTCCTCCGCGGGGGCGGTGGCCCCGGCTTCCATACGCTAAGATGGCGCCGCGCGGCTGTCAAAGCCGCGGGAGGGACGAGCCCGATGCCGGAAGGCCCGCCGCGGCCGGCCCGAGACGTGACGCCGGTGCGCCTGACCGTCCCCCCCTGGGACCGGGTCCTCGACACCGCGCTCGAGACCGCGGAGCGCCTGGTCGCGGACTGGTACGGGATCCGTCCCCGGGAATGGTCATCCCGGTTCCGCTACGACCTGGCCTCCAGCACCGACCACCCGGAACTCGCCTTCCCGGGGGATGCCCTCGCCCAGCTCGTCCGCCTCGAAGACCCGGAGGGAAACGCGCCGGGGCGCTGGAGGATCGTCCTCCGGGACGACGCCCTGCACCGGCTCGGCGAGCGCCACGGCCTCGCCGCGCTGCTCGCCTGGACCCTCCTCCACGAGCTGGTTCACCTGGTCCGCTTCGCCACGGGCCTCGCCGCGTTCGACGGGGCGGACGCGGACGCCCGGGCGGCGGAGGAACGGCACGTGGACACCGTCGTCCACCGGATCGTCGCGGCGGCGGACGACCCCGGCCTGGCCGCCGTGGACCGGGTCCTCGCCCGCCCCGACGGCGGCCTCAGGGATGCGCGTCCGGCAGGATCCCCCGCCCCGCCTCGAAAAGGGGAACCGGGGCGAACCCGGTAAAGTCGACCGCGCAGAAGCGCAGGTCCACGCCCCGGTGGAGCCCCCGCGGGGCCCAGGCGTGGTCCTCCCCGTGGAGGTGCCCGTAGGCCGCGACGTCGACCCCGGCCGCGACGAGGCGCTCGAGGACCCCGGACGTCTCGTCGCCGGGACCCAGCGGCGGGTAGTGGAGTGCCGCAACGAGAACGTCCCCGGGACGCCGCAGGCGCGCTGCCGCCGCCAGGGACAGGTCCAGCCGGCCGAGTTCCCGCCGGAAGATCGGGGGGTCCTTCTCCGGGTCGGCCCAGGGCATGGAGGGCAGGTTCCAGCCCCGCGCCCCGCACACCACGACGCCCTCGGGAAGCCGGAGCGCATCGTTCTGCAACGGCACGAGCCCCGCTGGCAGCGCCGCCTCGACCTTCCGGCGGGAGGTCCACCAGGAGTCGTGGTTTCCCCGGAGCAGGACCTTGATCCGCCCGGGCCGCTCGGCGAGGAACGCCAGGTCCGGGGCCGCCTCCTGCAGGTTGCGTGCCCACGAGACGTCCCCGAGGACCAGCACGACGTCCTCCGGATCGACGAGGCGGTCCCAGGCCTCGGCGATCCGGGCGGGATGGTCCCTCCAGAGCTCCCCGAAGACGTCCATCGGCTTCGGGTTGCCGAAGGAGAGGTGCGGGTCTCCGAGCGCCCAGAGCCTCATCGGGAGAGGTCGCTCACTTCTGCCGGGGGCCGAGGCCCAGCACCGCCCGGGTGATGTGGGCGGCGAGGCGGGGGTTCTCCACCAGCCGCCGGATCGAGTAGCCGTGCCAGCCCTCCCCGAACGGCACGTAGATCCGCATCGGGTGTCCCTCCGCGACCACCAGGTCCCGGAGGAACTCGTCGACCCCGAGCAGCATCTGGAACTCGTACCGGTCGGTCCCGACCCCGAGTTCCCGCACCAGCCGCCGCCCGTGGAAGATCAGCCACTCGTCGTGGGTCGCGATTCCCACCTGGCACCGATCGGCCCGGAGCAGCACCTCGAGGGCGTCGAGAAACGAGTCGCGGATCGTCCAGAAATCGTCGTAGGCGACCGCGCGCGGCTCGATGTAGATCCCCTTGCAGAGCCGCACCGATGCCCCCTCCGCGGCCAGCTCGCGGGCGTCGACCAGGGTGCGCCGCAGGTAGGACTGGAGAACCACCCCGACCCGCTCGTAACCCTTCGCCCGCAGGTCCCGCCAGAGCCGGAGGGTGGCCTCCGTGACCGACGAGTCCTCCATGTCGAGCCGGACGAACATGCCGTGTCGGGCCGCCTCGTCGAGCACCTCGGACACCGCCTCCAGGGCCAGTTCCCGGGACATTTTCAGGCCCATCGCGGTTGGCTTGACGGAGATGTTGGCGTCGAGCCGCTCCTCGACGATCCGCCGGATCATCTCCTTGTACGCGTCCACGTAGGCCCGCACCTCCGCCTCGTTGAAGACGTCCTCCCCGAGGACGTCCATCGTGGCCCGGCACCCCTTCCCGTTGAGCTCACGGACAACCCGCAGGCCGTCGTCCAGGGCCGGCCCGGCGATGTAGTTCCTGGCGAACATCCACACGAGGGGTCTCGGGATCTTCGTCAGAAGGGCAACGAGGGCCCGGTTCCTCCGGCTCATCCGGTCTCTCCCGCCGGCCGCTCCTCGCGGGCGGCCGCGCGCTCGGGCGGCGAGTCCTTTCCCCCGCTCATCGCCGCGATCTCGTCCAGCAAGAGGTCGATCCCCGCGAGCACCCGCTCGAGCTCGCTCCCCGCTCCCATCGTTCCCGGCGTCCAGGCCCACCCGGCACGCCGGTCCGCCCGGACCTCTCCCGGGGGCACCGCGAACGGGTCGAAACCGGTCTCCCCGAAGAGGGGGCCGAGGAGGGCGTGGGCCGTCCCGACCAGGCCGACCGGCACCCCCCGGTCCCGCAATCCCCGAAAGGTCGCCCGGTACTCGTCCCGCAGCTCCGGCGCCCGGTCCGGAACCAGCACGTTCCGGAAGAACGTCTCGAGCACCCCCAGGCCTCCCGGTACGAGGATGGCGGCCACGTCCCCCACCGGGAGCGGCTCGAACGGGAGGACGGGCCCGCCGGCGACGCGCGCCGCCTCGGCGACGCGGTCCCGGGGCGACGCCCCCTCCACCACGACGGCCGTCGCGTGGTCGACGACCTTCTCCTGCGGTCCGGGGGGGGCGAACCAGGCGAGCCGCATCGCCCGCCGCCGGGCCGCCAGGGCGCAGAGCACCGCCTCCCGGGCGTCGGTGCCGTCCAGGGGACCGCATCCGGTCAGGACGATGCCGATCCGCAGCACGGGGCGGCCTCCTCGCTGGGGACCACGCGGGGGCCGGGAAGCGCCCCGCCGGGAGTGGGGGCATCATCGTCGCCGGGGCCGCGGGGACTGTCAACCTGCGGGAACCGGGCCGGAGGGCGCCTATACTCGGGACATGGCCCGTTCCGCCCGTGCCCGCCGTTCCCTCCGGCTCGCGATCCTCTCCCGCGACCCGGCCAACCCCTCCACCCGCCGGCTCGGCCTCGTCGCCCTGGCCCGGGGCCACGAGGCACGGGTGATCGATCCCCATGCCTGCACCCTCCACCTCGGCGGTGAACGCCCCCGGATCGAGGTGGCGGGCGAACCCGTCGGGGCGCAGGACGCGGTCATCCCGCGGGTGGGCCCCCATTCCCTGGCGGGTGTCCTGGCCGTCCTCCGGCTCCTCGAGCAGGCGGGAGCCTTCCCGCTGAACCCCGCGGCGGCCATCGCCCTCGCACGGGACAAGCTCGCCTCGCTCCAGCGCCTTGCCGCGGCCGGGATCCCGGTCGTGCCCACCGCCGTCCCCGCGGGACCCGACGCGGTCCAGCGGGTCGTGGACGGGCTCGGAGGCCCCCCGGTCGTGATCAAGATCGCCGGCGGCAGCCAGGGCCGGGGTGTCGTGCTCGCCGAGTCCCTCGCAGCGGCACGCTCGATCGTCGAGGGGTTCGCCGCGTGCGGTCACCGCGTGCTGGTCCAGCCCCGCCTCCCGGTCGACGACGACGTCCGGTTGCTGGTCGTCGGGGGCCGCACCGTCGCGGCGATGCGCAGGGTCGTTCCTCCCGGGGACTTCCGGGCCAACCTCCACCGGGGTGGCACCGCCGAGGCGTTCCATCCCGACGGGGCCCTCGCCGCCCTCGCCGCCCGCGCCGCCGACCTGCTGGGCCTCCGGCTCGCCGGGGTCGACGTCCTCCTCGGTCCCGACGGTCCCCTCGTCCTCGAGGTGAACGCCTCGCCCGGCCTCGAGGGGATCGAGGCGGCGTCCGGGGTCAACGTGGCCGGCGAGGTGATCCGGTGGCTCGAGGACCGGTTGGCGGAGGGGCACGCCCCTCCCTTCAGCGCACCCGACGGTCCGGTATAATGCGCCCGGCCCGGTCGGCGAGCTGCCACCGGGAGAAATGGAACACGGCCGCCCGGCGGGACGCCGGGCGGGGAATCCGGAGGGAGAACACGATGCGTACCCGTTTCGCTGTCCTGGTCGGCCTGCTCGCGCTCGCGGTGGGCCTCCTCACCCCCCTGCCCGCCCACGCGGGCGACGGCACGTTCCTCGACGCCGTCCAGTCCGGCAAGGCGAACTTCGGGTTCCGCCTTCGCTGGGAGTCGGTGGACGACGACAACTTCGCCGACGACGGCGAGGCGCTGACCGTTCGGCTGAACCTCGGCTACCGGACGGCGGAATGGCGCGGCCTTTCCTTCTACGCCGAGGTCCAGTCGGTCCAGGATCTCGCCAAGGAGGACCGGCACAACGACAAGGGGGCCGGCGAGCACTGGAACGGCGTCTCCGCGTACCCGGCGATCGCCGACCCCTCGATCACCGACTTCTACCAGGCCTACATGGACCTGAAGCTCGGTGACGCGACGACGCTCCGGGCAGGCAGGCAGGAGATCAAGCTGGACAACGTCCGCTTCGTCGGCAACGTCGGCTGGCGCCAGTTCCACCAGTCGTTCGACGCGGTCCGGATCGACACGACCGCGATTCCGCACACGAAGCTGACCTACGTCTACATCGCCAAGGTTCACCGTATTTTCGGGGACGGCCTGCCGATGGACTCCCACCTGCTGAACGCCTCCTGGAAGCTGACGGAGGGCAGCAAGCTTCACGCCTACGTCTACCGGCTCGACTACGACCGCCCGGCGAACTGGGGGCTCTCGACGATGACCTACGGCCTGCGCTGGGACGGCAGCGTCGCCCTCGCGCGGGACTGGAAGGGCCTCTTCGACGTCGAGGTCGCGAAGCAGTCCGACACCGGTGACAACCCGAACAACGTGGACCAGTGGTACTACCGCGGCGTCATCGGCGCGAAGTACGACGCCTTCACCGCGAAGATCGGCTACGAGCTTCTCGGCGGCGACGGCAAGGACGGCGTCTTCTCGACGCCGCTCGCCACGCTGCACGCCTGGAACGGCTGGGCCGACATGTTCCTCTCCACGCCGGCCGATGCCACCGGCGGCTACTGGGGTCTCGAGGATACGTTCGTCTCCCTCGGGTGGAAGAAGAACGCCTGGAACCTGCTCGCCGTCTGGCACGATTTCAGCGCCGACACCGGTGGCATCGACTACGGTACGGAGCTCGACGTGCTCTGCGCCTGGACCTCCCCGTGGAAGCAGGTCTTTGCCCTCAAGTACGCCTCCTTCAGCCACGACGACTGGTCCCGCGACGTCAGCAAGCTGTGGGCGTACACCGCCTGGAAGTTCTGACCCCGCAAGGAAGGACCCTGCCGAGGGGCGGCCCCGCCGCGGGCCGCCCCTCGCCGCGCCGGCCGTTCCTCCCGGCGCGACACCGGGACGCCGAGGAGCGCGGGAAGGTCAGTCGCGGGCGGGACCGATGGTGGCGACCGCGTGCTTGAAGACGAGGTGCTCGGCCCCGTTGTGCTCGAGGAGGATCGTGAACCGGTCGTAGGCCAGGACCCGGCCGACGAGCCGTTTTCCCGAGACGAGCCAGACGGCGACCCTCCCTCCCTCCGCACGGACCTGCGCGAGGAACCGGGCCTGGTGGTCCCGCTGGGTGGCGTCGCTCATCACGCGACCAGTATACCCCCCCACCGTTCCCGCACGAGCGCCACCACCTCCGCGGCCAGTTCGTCCACCGGGCGCCGTGCGTCCAGCACCAGGTCGGTCGGCTCCCCCCGGAACCACGTCCACTGGCGCTTGGCGTAGCGCCGGGTACTTCGTTGCACCCGTTCCAGCAGCGTGAGCCCGTCTCCCGGCTCGTCGCCCCGGAGCGAGGCCACGACCTCCCGGTACCCGATGCCCTTGAGGGCGTTCGCGGAGGACGGCACCCCCCGGGCCCCGAGAAGCCACCGCACCTCGGCGACGAGCCCCCGGCCGAAGAACCGGGCGACCCGCCGGTCGAGGCGCGCGTACAGCTCCCCGCGCGGCATGTCGAGCATCACCCGCAGCACCGGGAACCGATCGGGCCCCCGCCACGCGTCCCCCTGCAGCGCGGACAGGGAACGCCCCGTCGCGAGGCGCACCTCGAGGGCACGGACGATCCTCTTCTCGTCCCGCGGCCGGACCCGTGCGGCGGTCTGCCGATCGAGGCGCGAGAGAACCCGGTGGAGCCACGGGACCGAGTGGCGGGCGGCGAGCCCCCGCAGCCGTGCCCGGATGATCTCGTCCCGCGGCGGTGCCGGGGCGAGCCCCTTGACCAGGCCGCGCAGGTACATCCCGGTGCCCCCGGCGACGAGCGGCAGGCGCCCGGCACTCCAGGCCCAGCGGCACTCCGCCTCGGCCGCCCGCACCCACCACCCCATGTCGACGTCCCGCGTCGGCTCCACGACATCGACGAGGGCCCACGGGTGGCGCCATTCCGGCCCCTCGGGCTTCGCCGCGGCCGCGCGGAGGTCCCGGTAGACCTGCACCGCGTCGCAGGAGACCAGGTGGACCGGCAGCAGGTCGGCCACCCGGACGGCGAGCGCCGTCTTCCCGGTCCCGGTGGGGCCGTAGATCGCGAGGAGCGGGCCGCGCTCGCACCTCACGGGGTTCCCCCGGCCGCCGCAAGGAGGCGCACCCCGAGGCGGAGTGCGAGCAGCAGGAGCGCGAGCGCCGCCAGCACGAGGAGCCCCCGGGCGGTGTCCCGATCGACGGCCGCAGGCTCCCGGGGACTCACCGTCTTCCGGCTCCCGGCTGGAACCGCACGAGGCGCACCCCGGCGTAGTAGTGGTGCAGGATCTGGCGATACCCGGCCCCGCGGGCGGCCATGCCGTAGGCACCGACCTGGCACATTCCGACCCCGTGGCCCCAGCCGCGGCCGTCGAAGACGACCCGTCGCACCAGCCCGTCGGGGTCGTGCTGGACGAGCAGCGAGAAGAGGGTCTCCCGGAGCCCCAGCGCCCTCCGCAGCCGGAACCCCTCGACCACCGCCCGCCCCGCCGTGCCGGTGAGCTCGACCGCCGCCACCCGACCGGAGATTCCCCGCCGCAGGACCCGCACGTTCAGCAAGCGCCCGACCGGGGCGACCCCGGCGAGGGATTTCTCGATCTCCTCCCGGGTGCGGCTGACCGTCCAGCGGTAGTGCCGGCTGAACCGGTCGTCCGCCAGGGAACGCCGTCCCCCGAGCGCGAGGAGCGCCAGCCCGGGGCCGTCCTCGCGCGGGACCCAGGTGACGCGGTCGCCGGGCCACAGGACCAGCCGGTCGACCGGGTGCCAGCGGCCACCGGTCCGGGCGAGCAGGAGCGGAGGAACCGGGCCCCGCGGGAACGGGCGCACGGTGCGCCGCTCCCGCAGCGCCAGGCCGGGCCCCTCCTGCCGCTCGACGGTTCCCCGGTGGACGGGGATGGCATCGAGGCGTCGCGCTGCCCGGGCGAGCAGCGCGAGCACCTCGTCCCGGGCCGGCAGCCCGCCGGGCCGGAAGAGCCCGTCGGGGCCCGGGCGCAGGAGCCCCCGCGCGACCAGCCCGGCGACGACCCGGCGCGCGTCCGCCGGCAGCTCGGCGAGCTGGGCGGGTGTCAGCAGGGCGCGCTCGTCCCCCGGCCCCAGGGCGGCGTCGAGGCCCGGCCCCGCCAGCACGAGCCGGGCATGGCGCCACGTGGCGAGGCGGGTCGGGGTCCCCACGAACGGGGGCGGAGCGGGCAGGCCCGCCCGTCGCGCCAGCGCCGCGAACCACCGGGTGACCTCCGCGGCTTCCACCGCTCCCGCCCGGAACTCCGCGGAGAGCAACCGGGGGCCGACCACGTCGTGGGCCACGAGCAGCGCGAGGTCGAGCGGCTCCGGGGCGTCCCGCGTGGCGGCGACCGGGCAAGGTTCCGGGACCGCACGACCGTCCACCTCCCGCGCCCCGGCCAGCAGCGCGCCCTCGTCCGGGATGCAGGGCACGCCCCGCAGCCAGGGTGCGTCCATCTCGGGGAAGACGACGCGGGCATCCTCGGTGTGGCCCCCGCAGGTAGACGTGTACAGGGCGTTGATCGGCCGGTCCCCGTACGCGAGGAACTCCCCCCGCGTCTCGGCGACGGCCCGGTCGGAGAGCGGATGCTCGCTCCCCATGCCGCCGTAGACCTGGCAGCGTGGCGTGTCGCAGAGATCGTACCCCTCCGCCGCATACTGCCCGCGGTTGCCGAGGGCGTACGTGCGAGCCGCCACCGCCTGCGCCTTGAGCGCCTCGAGCTCCGGCCACGCGGCCGGACCGAGTTCCTCCGGCACGACCCCCCGCAGGTAGTCCTCGAGGTTCAGCTCGTCGACCAGGACGACCTCCCCGGACCGGGAGAGATACGCCTCGAAGACCCCCCGGTAGGGACGTCCCCCGGCGGTCAGGTGCTGTCCCGCCGGGGGAACGAACACCAGCCGGGCCGCGCCCGGGTCGAACGTCCGCCAGCGCGGGCCGACCAGGCCGAGCCGCGCCCCGGTCAGCGTGTCCCGTTCCTCCCGCGTGATCCAGGCATCGGGCCAGCGCAGGCGCAACGACCGGAGCAGGTCGCGCAGCGGCCCGGCGGAGGCGGCCCGGCCGACCCGAACCCGCCAGACGCCCCGGGCGGCATCCCAGCGCACGTCCGCCGGCTCACCGGTCTGCGCCTCGAGCTCATCGGCAAGCGCCCGGGCCGCCTCCTCGGAACGGAACGATCCGACCTGCACCCGGTGAACGGCCCGGCCGGCGGCCGCCTTTCCCCCGACCGCCACGACCCGGACCGGCCCGGGAGCAAGGCCCGCGGGAACGATCTCCCTTCCGCTCTCGCCGTCGAGGATCCGCGGGGCGCCGCCCCCGGTGGTCCCGATTTCCACCGGGCGCGGGACGCGCGTGAGGGCGACGCGGATTCTCGGTGGCGGCTGCCGCACGCCGGGATCGATCCGGTCGAAGACGCCCGGGGCGGGCGCGGGCAACTCGACGACCCCCTCCCCGCCCCGCGCTCCGGGCGTCGCCGAAACGAGGGCCGCGAGGAGGACCAGGGCCGCGGGCCGGGGAAACCGCGAGAAAGCGTGCACCACGGGGGGCCGCCGGGTCAGACGAAGCTGGCGATCGCTTCCTGCTCGGTCGGGTGGATCTCGAGCACCTTGACGAGCTGCGTCACGTGAAAGGCATCGGAGATCCGCTGGTTCGCACCACAGACCTTCAGGTCTCCACCGGCCTCGCGGACGCGCTTCAGGTTCGCCACGAGCTCGCCGAGGCCGGCGCTGTCCATGAAGCGAACCCCCTCCAGGTTGAGCACGAAGTGCCGCTGGCCCGCCTCGAGCTCCCTGCGGATCGCTTCCTTGAGCGCCACGTCCCCCTCCCCGATCTTGATGTCACCCTGGGGACGGAGGATCGTCACGCGGCCCTGGTGCACGGTCTCCAGCTTCATCATCGCCTCCTCGCATCTTCCGGTGGACGGGTCCGCCGGCGCAATCCGCGGGCGCCGCCCGCGCGCGACCATTCTACAGGGACCGGACCACCCCGCACGCGCGGTCCTCCCCGGCCCGGAACTACGGCAGGACCAGTCGCTCGAGCGCGGGCGGCACGTTCCCCCGTCGCTCGACGGTAGCCAGCCGGTGGCCGGTCTTCTTCGCGCCCCGGACGGAAAGGCAGAGGTGTTCCGCCTCGAGAACGACGATCGTGGCACGGGGACGGAGCGCCCGGGTGAGCTCGTCGGCGATCGCGGCCGTGAGCTGCTCCTGGAGGGTCAGTCGGCGCGCCAGCGTGTCGACGAGGCGCGCGATCGACCCGATCCCGACGTGGTGCTCCCCGGGCACGAACCCGACGTGGGCCTCTCCCCGGTAGGGCAGCAGGTGGTGGGCGCACACCGACACGAACCTCACCTGGCGGAGGGCCACCGGGCCGCCGGACCCCTCGATCCGGAGCGGGACGAGGTGGGACGCCGGGTCCTCGGCGTACCCCGCGAGGAGGTCGTCGGCGAACGCCGCCGCCACGCGGCGCGCCCCCTCGACCAGTTCCCGCTCCCGCGCTTCCGGGGAAAGGGCCTCGAAGGTCGGATCGCCGGCCCGCAACCCCTCGAGGAAGACGCGGAGCCCTTCCTCCATCCGCGCCCGGTTCATCGCGCGCCTCCCGCCGCCCCCCCCGGGGGCAGGGACTCCCCCCGGTAGGCCACCGAGGCTCCCTCCATCTCCCAGACCTCGATCTCCGCGAGTCCCGGCAGGTGTGGAGCCAGCGTGCGCCAGATCCAGGCCGCGATCCACTCGGCGGTCGGGTTCTCCAGCAGCTCGTTGAGGTGCCGGTGGTCGAGGTGCGGCAGGACGCGTTCCGCGACCAGCCGGTCAAGGTCCTCGAAGTCGATCACCATCCCGGTCGCCGGGTCGACCGGCCCGTCGATCGTCACCCGGAACCGGTAAGAGTGACCGTGGATCCGCCGGCACTGCCCCCCGTGGCAGGGCAACTGGTGGCTCGCCTCGAAGCGGTAGTCCCGGCGCAGGATCATTCCTCGAGCTCCTCCCGGTCCATCTCGATCTCGACGCTGACGTCGTCGACCATCCCGTCCAGGACCGGGGTCTCCTTGTGGACGACGACCCGCACCCGCGGGACGGGAAACTCCCGCAGCAGTTCCCGGCCGAGGCGCACGGCCAGGGTCTCGATCAGGTGGAACGAGTTCTCCCGGCCGACCCGGACGACGAGATCGTGGACCGCCCGGTAGTCGACGGTGTCCTCGACGCGATCGCTGGCCGCGGGGACCCCGATGTCGTGGTCGAGAACGACGTCGACCCGGTGCCGGACACCGACCTGGCGCTCCAGGCGGGTCAGCCCGTGGAACGCGTGGAAGCGGATCCCCGAGACCCGGATCGCTCCCCTCATCGCCCCTCCTCCCGGAAGACCACCCGCAGGAAGCGGCGCTTGCCGACCTGCAGGAGATGCTCCCCCTCCGGGACCAGCTCCGCCTCCTCCGACGTGACCTTCTCCCCGTCGAGGCGGACGCCGCCGCCGCGGATCAGGCGACGCGCCTCGCCCCGGGACCGGGCGAGCCCGGTCTCCTGGAGCAACCGCGGCAGCCAGCGCGGCTCTCCCCCTCCCGGCAGGATGATCTCCGGGATCTCGTCGGGCAGTTCCTTCCGCGCGAACACCTGCCGGAAGTGCTCCTCGGCCCGCGTCGCCGCCTCCTCGCCGTGGAACCGGGCCACCAGGGTCCTGGCGAGAGCCATCTTCTGGTCCCGGGGATTCACCCCCTCCTCGGCGACCCGGCGCCGCAGTTCCGCGACATCCTCGTCGGTCAGCAGCTCGTACCAGCGGTACATCAGCTCGTCGCTGATCGACATCACCTTGCCGTAGATCTCCTCGGGCGGCTCGGTGACGCCGACGTAGTTCCCGAGGGACTTCGACATCTTCTCGACGCCGTCCGTCCCCTCGAGGAGCGGCAGGGTCATGATCACCTGCGGCTCGAGGCCGTAGTCCGGCATGATGTCGCGGCCGACGTTCAGGTTGAAGAGCTGGTCGGTCCCCCCGAGCTCCACGTCCGCCTCGAGGGCGACCGAGTCGTACGCCTGGGCCAGCGGGTAGAGAAACTCGTGGATCGAGATGGGGATCCCCTTCTCGAAGCGCTCCCGGAAGTCCCGCCGCTCCAGCATCCGGGCGACGGTGTACCGGCCGGCCAGGCGGATCATTCCCTCGGCGCCCAGCCTGCCCAGCCACTCGGAGTTGAAGCGCGTCTCGGTCCGGTCCTCCCGCAGGACGAGGAAGGCCTGGCGCGTGTAGCTCTCGGCGTTCTCCAGGATCTGCTTCCGGGAAAGCGGTGGCCGCGTCTTCGACCGGCCCGAGGGGTCGCCGATCGCCGCGGTGAAGTCGCCGATCACGTAGACCACCCGGTGTCCCAGGTCCTGGAACTCCCTCATCTTGCGCATCAGGACCGTGTGGCCCAGGTGGATGTCCGGCGCCGTCGGGTCGAAGCCGACCTTGACGGTCAGGGGCCTCCCCTCCCTGCGGGAACGCTCCAGCTTGCGGGCCAGCTCCTCCTCGGAGACGAAGTCGACGACACCGCGCTTCAGCCGCTCGATCTGCTCGGCCACCGGTGGGAAGGTTTCCATGCCCGCGCCTCCCGCCGCCTCAGCGGCCCCCGTACCGCTCCCGGGAGGGAATCCCCAGCCGGTCGCGGACCTCCATCATCGTCTCCCGCGCGATCGGGCGGAGCGTCTCCGTGCCCGCCGCGAGGATCTCCCGGACCCGCCCGGGCCGGGCCTCCAGCTCCGCCCGGCGCTCGCGCATCGGCGCCAGCACCGCGTCGATGTTCCGCGCGAGCACCTGCTTGCACTCCCGGCAGCCGATCTTCGCCGTCCGGCATCCCTCCGCGGCCCACGCCTGCTCCTCGGGAGAGCTGAAGAACGTGTGCCAGCGGTACATGTTGCAGTCCTCGGGAACGCCGGGATCGCTTCGACGCTTGCGTCGCACGTCGGTCTTGGCCGGCGCGATCTTCTTCCAGATCGTCTCGGCATCGTCGTTGAGCCCGACGTGGTTGCCGAGGGACTTCGACATCTTGCGCTCGCCGTCGAGGCCCATCACCCGCGGGGCCTTCGAGAGGATCGCCCGGGGCAGCGGGAAGGTCTCGCCGTAGCGGTTGTTGAACTTCTGGACGATGTCCCGGGTGAACTCGATGTGCTGAACCTGGTCCTCGCCCACCGGGACACCGTCCGCCCTGTAGATCGTGATGTCGGCGGCCTGGAGTACCGGGTAGTCGAAGAGCCCGACGTTGACGTTCTCCGGCTGGGTCCTCGACTTGTCCTTGTACTGGGTCATCCGCTCGAGGAGCCCCATCGGCGTCACCGTGTTCAGGATCCAGGCGAGCTCGGCGTGCTCCGGCACCGTCGACTGCACGAACAGGATCGACTTGTCCGGGTCGAGCCCCGCCGCGAGCCAGCCGAGGGCCATGTCGAGGATCCGGCGCGGCATTTCCCCCGGGTCGTAGGCCTGCGTCAGCGCATGCAGGTCGACGATGCAGAAGATGCACCGGTACCGGTCCTGCAGTTCGACCCACGTCTTCAGCGCGCCGAGCCAGTTGCCGATGTGCAGCTCGCCGCTCGGCTGCATCCCGCTGAAGACGAGGGTGATCGGGGTCTCCTCGCGGCCCGCCTCGCCGGGGCCGCCACGGGTGGCGTCGCCGTCCTCCGGGTCCCGGGGACGGGCCTCGGGGTCCTGGGTCACCGCGGTCCTCCTCCTTCCCCGCGCGGGGGATCGGGGAAGTATATCGGCCCCGGGCCCGCGGCGGTCGAGGCCGCCCCTTCAGAGATGGCCCTCTTCCCGGAGGGAGACGACTCCACCGCGGGCGACCACCAGGTGGTCGAGGAGCTGGAGCCCGAGGAGCCGGGCGGCCCGCTCGACCCGCCGCGTGAACGCCACGTCGTCGGCCGAGGGCGCGGGGTCCCCGGAGGGGTGGTTGTGGGCGACGACCAGCCGGAGGCCACCGCGGCGGATCACCGGCTCGAGGACGTCCCGCGGGCTCGCCGAGACCGCGTTGACCGCGCCGATCGCGATCGTCTCGCGGGCGAGCAGCCCGGAACGCCCGTCGAGGCAGAGCACCACCAGCCGCTCCCGCGGGAGGGAGGCGAGGAATCCCAGGTGGGCGAGGGCCTCGGCGGGGGACGTCACCCGGGGACGGGGCCCGGGAACCAGGGGAGCCAGCCGCCGCGCCATCTCGAGGAGCAGGCGGGCGCGCCGGAGCGCCGCGGGCCCCAGGAGGCGACCCGCCGCCCCCTCCCCCCGCTCCACCCCGCCGAGGAGCGCCACGAGGCCGCCGGCGGCATCGAGGCCGCGCGCCAGCCCCGCCGCGGCGCGCGCCCCGAGCAGCTCCCGGAGCAGTTCCCCGTCCTCGAGGGCGGTCACCGGCCCCCCCCGGCGAGGGTGCCCGGGCGCGGGGTCGATGGAGCTCGTCGGGGTCGCGGGCAGGCCGGACATGGGCCGAGGGTCCCCCGGCCCGGCGGACGCCGCCACCCGGGCATCCCGGTCCCGGGACGCCCTCAGGACACCGGCGCGTGGGAAACCAGCGCCCCGGGCAGCCCGGGATCCTCTCCCTCGAGAACGACGCGCCGGCCCTCGATCCTCAGCCGGCCCTCGGCGAGCCAGCGGAGCGCCAGCGGGTAGACCCGGTGTTCCTGCTCGAGGATCCGCGCGGAGAGGGTCTCCTCGTCGTCCCCGGCGAGCACCGGTACCGCGGCCTGGACGACGATCGGGCCGTGGTCCACCTCCGCGTCGACGAAGTGGACCGTGCAGCCCGCGATCCGGACCCCGTGCTCGAGGGCCTGGCGCTGGCCGTGGAGGCCCGGAAAGGAAGGCAGGAGCGCCGGGTGGATGTTCAGCAGCCGGCCCGCGTAGCGCTCGACGAACCAGGGCGTGAGGATCCGCATGTACCCGGCGAGGCAGACGATATCCACCCCGGCCTCGTCGAGGAGGGCGGCGACGGCCCGGTCGTGCTCCTCCCGGCGGCCCCGGTACTCCTTCCGGGGCACCGCGGCGGCCGGCACGCCGAGGGCCCGCGCCCGGGCGAGCCCGGGCGCGTCCGGTCGGTCCGAGACGACGATCGCCGGCTCGGCAGGGATCTCGCCCGCGTGCATCGCCTCGACCAGGGCGACCATGTTCGACCCGCGGCCGGAAAGGAGGATCCCGACGCGCTTCACGGCAGCTCTCCCCGGAACCGGACCTCCCGGCTCCCCTCGACCACCCGGCCGATCTCCCACCAGCGCTCGCCTCTCGCCTGCAGGTGGGCGGCCAGGTCCGGCAGGCGCTCCCCCGGCACGACGGCGACCATCCCGACGCCCAGGTTGAACGTCCGGAGCATGTCGTCCGCGGGAACGTTCCCCGCCTCCCGGAGCACGCGGAACAGCGCCGGGACCTCCCAGGAACCCAGGTCCACCTCCACCGCGCATCCCTCCGGCAGGACGCGCGGCAGGTTGTCCGGCAGGCCGCCCCCGGTGACATGCGCGAGCGCGTGGATCCACCCGGCCCGGAGCGGCTCATCGAGCACCGGGAGGTAGCTCCGGTGCACGGCGAGCAGGGCATCCGCGACGGTCCGTCCCGTCCCGGGCAGCTCGTCGTCCACCCCGAGCCCCATCACCTCGAAGACGATCCTGCGCGCCAGGGTGTAGCCGTTGGTGTGGAGGCCCGTCGACGCCAGGCCGACGAGACGATCGCCGGGCCGGACCCGGGAACCGTCGAGGATGTCCCCCCGCGAGACGATCCCGACGATCGTGCCGGCCAGGTCGTACTCGCCGGGAGCGTACATGTCCGGCATCTCCGCGGTCTCGCCGCCCAGGAGGGCGCACCCGTTCTCCCGGCATCCCCGGGCGATCCCGGCGACCACCTGCTCGGCCACCGCGGGGTCGAGCCTGCCGACCGCGTAGTAGTCGAGGAAGAAGAGGGGCCGGGCGCCCATCACGAGGATGTCGTCGACGCAGTGGTTGACCAGGTCCTCGCCCACGGTGTCGTGGCGCCCGGTCATGAACGCCAGCTTGAGCTTCGTGCCCACGCCGTCCGTCGAGGCGACGAGAACCGGGTCGTCCACGTCCCGGGGAACCCGGAACAGGCCCCCGAACGACCCGAGGTCCGAGAGGACCCCCGGGGTTCGCGTGCTCGCGAGGTGTTCCCGGATCCGCGCAAGCGCCCGGTCCTGGGCATCGATGTCGACGCCCGCATCGCGGTAGGTCAGCCCCTTCCTCTTCTCCGTCATTGCCGGATTCCTCGCTCCACCGGGTACTCGTACCGCGGCGGCCGCGGCGGGATCCGCGGCACACCGTCCCATGCCATGCGGGTCCCCGCGGCGGCCCGGACCACCGCCGCGAGCAGCTCCCCGGCCACCCGCGCCCGGTCCCCGGCGAGGAGCGCCTCCCGGGCCGCGTCGGAGACGACCGGCAGCCGCCCCGGATCGAACCTCTTCGCCCCGCCGAGGAGGGCGGCGAGCCCGTTCGCCGTCACCCCCGCGGGGGAGTTCCCCTCGAGGGAAACGACGAGGTCGAGCGCGCGGGCCGCCTCCTCCCGGGCCGCCTCGTCCGCGTCACCCGCGAGGAGCGAACCGGCGAGCGCGGCCCACGCGGCAGCATACGCGGGAGCCTCCCCGACCGCATCCCGCAGCCGCTCGCGGCCGCGGCTCGAGCGCGGATCGGCCAGGAGCAGCCGGCGCGCGGCGAGGAAGTCGAAGAGCGCGCCCCGCCCCCCCCGGTCCTCTCCCGCGGCCACGGGCGGGGGCGTGCCACCCCCGACCTCGACCAGCAGGTCCCCGGCGAGGCGGGCGGCCGGGCTCCGCCGCGCGACGGGAGGAAGCGCATCCAGGAGGGCGCGGGCCTGCTCCGCGCGCCCGGAGAGCGTCGCCAGCACGGCGAGCCGGGGAAGCGCGTCCCGGTTCGCCGGAAGCGTCAGGACCGGTTCCTCCGTCAGCAGGGGTTTCCCCGCGTGGTGCCGGCTCCAGGGGAGCCTCCGCAGCGCGAGGTACCGCCGCAGGTACTGGTCCAGGCGCGGGGGCGCGTACCCGAAACTCCGGCGGAATGCCCGGTCGAAAGGCTCGCCGTCGTCGAGCGCGTCGAGGAGGTTCTCGAGCTTCTGCTTGTGGCCGTACCCCCCGGCGAAGACCCAGTGCACGAGGAGCCAGGACTGGGCGGTGAACCGCAGGCGCCGCCGCGGATCGAGGGCGGCGACGGCCGCATCGTCCATCGTCATCAGCTCCCGCACCGGGAGCAGCGTCCCCTCGCGCAGCAGCTCGACGTAGGGCTGGATCGGGCGCCCGATGTCGATCGCGTCCCCGTCGACGCGCAGGACCCCGTAGTACTCCCGCAGTCCCTCCCGCAGCCAGGGGGGTCGACGGGTCCGGTCCAGCGCGAGGAGCAGCCCCATCGCGGCCCGCTGCAGGCTCACGGTCGAGTCCTGGTTGCGGGCCCGGACGAGGACGGCGAGGGAGAGTACCCACGGGTGCCGTCCCCACGCGGCCACGGCCCTCGGGCCACCCGGCATCCCGCCGAGCCAGCGCTCGGCGCTCTTCCGGTCCCGCAGCGCCAGGACGATCAGCGGCCCCGGAAGCCGGGTCGACAGGCCGTGCCCCCGCCGTTCCAGCACCTGGTGAAACGCCTCGAGATCTCCGGCGAGGCGCCGGGCCACCTCCTTCCGCGCGTCGGAGATCACCAGGAAGTGGGTGGTCTTCGCCTCGACGAGGGACCGCTCGCCGGCGACGGCCGGGGCGGGCGCGGAGAGGAGGAAGGCCAGCAGCGCCGCGACGACGACGGTCGATCCGCGCATGCCGCACCTCCGATCGGGACGGGCTCCCGGCACCGGCGCGGGAACCCCTCCCGATGCTATCACCGCAGCGCGCGGCGGAGGATCGCGGGCACGTTCCGCAGCAGCCGGCGCAGGTCGAACGCCTTCCGGACTCCCTGCTCCCCGAGGCGCTCGACGATCCTCTCGTCGTCGAGGCAGGCGGCGAGGAGGTCCGGGTACTTCCCCTCCCACACCTTCATCGAGGCCCCCTGCACCAGCGCGTAGGCCTCCTCGCGGGTGAGCCCCGTGCGGACGAGCGCGAGCAGCAGGGTCTGGCTGAACGGGAAGCCCCGCGAGTTCTCGAGATTCCGGCGCATCGCCTCCGGGTAGACGTGCAGGTCCCGTACCACGGCGGTCATCCGCGCGAGCATGAAGTCGAGCAGCACGAAGCTGTCCGGCAGGACGACCCGCTCGACCGACGAGTGCGAGATGTCCCGCTCGTGCCACAGGGCGACGTTCTCGAGGGCCGCCATCGCGTTCGACCGGACGAGCCGGGCGAGCCCGGTGACGTTCTCGCAGCGGATCGGGTTCCGCTTGTGGGGCATCGCCGAGGATCCCTTCTGGCCCCGCCGGAAGGGCTCCTCGACCTCGCGGACCTCGGTCCGCTGCAGGTGCCGGATCTCGACGGCGATCCGCTCCAGGCCGGCAGCGAGCAGGGCGAGGGCGGTGAGCATCTCCGCGTGGCGGTCCCGGGGCACGACCTGGGTGGCCACCGTCTCCGGGCGGAGGCCGAGCCGTCGCAGCACCTCCCGCTCCACGACCGGCGGCACGTGGGCGCTCGTCCCGACCGCACCCGAGAGCTTCCCGACCCGCACGGTCTCCCGCGCCCGGGCCAGCCGCTCCCGGTTGCGCTTCATCTCGGCATACCAGCCGGCGATCTTCAGGCCGAACGTGATCGGCTCGGCGTGGATCCCGTGGGTCCGCCCGATCATCGGCGTATTCGCCCACCGCCGGGCCTGGTCCCGGAGCACCTCGAGGAACCCGTCCAGGTCCTCGAGGAGCAGGTCGGTCGCCTCGACGAGCTGGAGGGCGAGGGCCGTGTCCAGCACGTCGGAGGACGTGAGCCCGATGTGGATCCACCTCGAGTCCGGCCCGACCTTCTCCGCCACCGCCGTCAGGAAGGCGATCACGTCGTGGTGGACCGTCTCCTCGATCTCACGTGCCCGCGCGACGTCGACGGCCGCCCGCTTCCGGATCGTCCGCAGGGCCCTCTTCGGCACCTCGCCCCGCTCGGCGAGCACCTCGAGCACGGCCAGCTCCACCTGCAGCCACCGTTCGAGCCGCGCCTGGTCGGTGAACAGGGCTCCCATCCTCGGCCGGGTGTATCGCTCGATCATCTCGCTCGGCTCCCTCCGGCGCCCGGGATCAGCGCGCCACCACCGGGGGGGCGGGGGCGTGCTGGCCCGCCGGGATCACCGGGATCGTCCCCTTCCCCGCCCGCTCGAGGGCGCGGCGCACGGCGCCGGCGGCGAGGTCGGGACGGTTGTTCGTCTCGGACAGGTGCGCGAGCACGAGGCCGGCGAGGCCCCGCGGCAGGAAGCGCGCGAGGGCGTCCGCCGCCTCCCCGTTGCTCAGGTGGCCGACCCGGGAGGCGACCCGCTGCTTGGTCGGCCAGGGATAGGGCCCTTCCATCAGCAGGTCCGGGTCATGGTTCGCCTCGAAGACCAGCGCCCGGCAGGCGGAGAGCCGCTCCGCCACCAGGCGCGTCACGTAGCCGAGGTCGGTGGCGTATCCGACGGTGACGCCCCGGGCCGAGAGGAGGAATCCCACCGGCTCGACGGCGTCGTGGGGAACCGGGAAGGCCAGGGCCGCGAACGGCCCGGCCTGGAACGGACGGCCGGTCTCGAAAGGGACCGTCTCCACGTCGTCGCCGAGCAGGGGGGCCGCGGCGGCGAGGGTACGGGCGTTCCCGAGAACCGGGACCCCGAGGCGGCGCGCCAGCACGCGGACGCCGCCGACGTGGTCGCGGTGCTCGTGGGTCAGGACGATCGCCTCGATCGCCGCCGGGTCCTGGCCGACCCCGTCGAGGCGGCGCAGCACCTGCCGGGCCGAGAGCCCCGCGTCCACCAGGATCCCGCTCCCGTTCACGTGGAACAGGGTGGAGTTTCCCCGGGAGCCCGAGCCGAGCACGCGGATCTCGATCATCAGTCGATGCCCGTGTGGCCGAACCCGCCGTCCCGCCGCGCCGTCTCGTCCAGCGCTTCCACGACGGCCACGTCCGCCCGGGCGACCGGGGCCACCACGAGCTGGGCGACCCGGTCCCCCCGCCGAACCGTGAACGGCTCGCGGCCCCAGTTGGCCAGGAGGACCTTCAGCTCGCCCCGGTAGTCGCTGTCGATGGTCCCGGGGGCGTTCGGGAGGCCGACACCGTGCCGCAGGGCGATCCCGCTGCGGGCCCGGACCTGGCCCTCGTACCCCGGCGGGATCGCGACCCGCAGGCCGGTCGGGACCAGGACCCGCGCCCCGGGCTCGATCACCAGCGGTTCCTCGACCGCCGCCCGCAGGTCGAGACCGGCGGACCCCTCCGTCGCGTAGGCCGGCAGGGGCAGGCCCCTCCCGTGGGGCAGCACCTCCACCTCGAGCCGCACCCGCACGGTTTCCTCCTCCCTTCCGTCAGAGGTCGAGCTGCTCGGGCCGGATCCGCAGGCGGGAGGTGTCCCCCACCGCGGCCAGGCCGGCACGAACCCCGGTGAAGAGCCGGGCTGCCAGCTCCCGCACCCGTCCCGGGGTCACGGCGTCGATCTTCCGGGTCAGCTCGTCCAGCCCGATGGACCGCCCGTAGATCATCTCCTCCCGCGCCGCCCGGGTCATCCGGCTGGACGTCGACTCGAGGGCCAGGAGGAGGTTCCCCTTGAGGTGGTCCCGGGCGACGTCGACCTCCTCGTCGCCCGGCACCCGGTCCGCGAGGTCCCGCAGCTCGGCGAGGGCGAGGCGCACGACCTCCCCGGCGTTCCGCGGGGCCGTTCCCACGTAGACCGAGAGGAGGCCGGCCCCCGTGTACGCGTGGACCTGGCTGCTGACGGCGTAGGCGAGCCCGCGTTCCTCCCGGATGCGGTGGAACAGGCGCGAGGAGATGCTCCCGCCCAGGATCGTGTTCAGCACGTGGAGCACGTAGCGGTCCTCGTGCCCGGCCCCCGGGGCCGGTACGCCGAGCAGCAGGTGGACCTGCTCGAGCTCGCGGCGCCGTTCCCGCACGACCCCCGGCCGCCAGCGGGGCGGCTTCCCGGTCCGGGCGGGCTTCCCGCCGGGCAGGTCGGCGAACGCATCCCGGATGCGCCGCCGGGCCGCCGCCGTCAGGTGGCCGGCGGCGGAGACGACGACGTTCGGAGGCACGTACGCCCTGCGGAACCAGCGCCGGACCGTCTCCCGGCTCATCCCGGACACGGTCTCGATCGTCCCCTGGATCGGCCGCCCGAGGGGGTGGCCCGGCCAGAACGACTCGGTGAAGAGATCGAAGACCCGGTCCTCGGGGGAATCCTGCACCATCCGGATCTCCTCGAGGATCACGTTCCGCTCCCGCTCGAGCTCGGCGGCGTCGAACCTCGGGTGCCGGACGATGTCGGCGAGCAGGTCGACGGCGATGGGGAGGTGCTCGTCCAGCGCGCGGGCGTAGAAGCACGTCATCTCCCTGGACGTGAACGCGTCCAGGTTCCCCCCGATCCGGTCGGTCAGCAGGGAGATGTCCCGGGCGGAGCGGGTCTCCGTCCCCTTGAAGACCAGGTGCTCGATGAAGTGGCAGATGCCGGAGAGGCGGGCCGGTTCGTGCCGGCTTCCCATCCTGAGCCAGACCCCCACCGAGACCGATCGCACCCCCGGGACGCGCTCGAACAGCAGCGTGAGCCCGTCGGGGAGCACCTCCTTGTCGACCATGCGGATCCTCCCGGAACGCGCCGGCGCCTGGCGGCGCCGCCGGCGGGGCGGGAGTATCGCACGCGGGCGCCGGCCCCGGCCACCGTGGCATCCTTCCCCGCGATGGACGCGCGAGGGATCATCGAGCTGCGGGTCGTCGGCCCGGGAAGAGGCGCCTTCTTCCTCGCGGAGGACGGGGCGGGCCGCTCGTTTCGTCTCCACGGGGGGCTGCCGGGAGAGCGGGTTCTCGCCCGCCAGCGGCCCGCCGATCCCGGGTCGGCCGACCTGGTCGAGGTCCTGGACCCGTCCCCCCACCGGGTCGCCCCCCCCTGCCCGGCCGCCGGCCCTTGCGGCGGCTGCGCGTGGCTCGCCCTCGCCCCCCGCGCCCAGGTGGAGCTCCGCCTCGCCGCCCTTCGCGACGCCCTCGCGGGGATCGGCGCACCGCTTCCCTCCATCGAGGCCGTCCCCTCCCCGGCCGTCCTCGGGTATCGCTGGCGGATGCGCTTCCAGGCCGACCTCGACCGGGACCCGCCGGCGATCGGGTTCCACGGACCCGGCACCCGGCGCGTCGTCGACATCCCCCGGTGTCCGCTGGTGGCGCCCCCCCTGGACCGCCTGTACCGGGCCGTCCGGGAACGGCTCCTCGCCGAGCGTCCCCGCGACCTGACCGGGCTCGAGCTGGCGACGGTCCCCGGGACGCGGGGCGGCCTTCTCTTCCTGAACCCCCGCGACCGGGCCCCCGCGGCCTGGCCCGGCCTCGGGGAACGCCTGCTGGGCACCGTGCCGGGCCTCGCCGGGGTGGCGGTCCGGCCCCCCTCCCGGCGCCGCCCCCTCCCGGGGAACGTTCCGGACCTCCTCGGCGCTTCCCATCTCGTCGGTACGCTCCCCTCCGGTGCGCCCGTCGCCGTCGCCGCCCGCGGGTTCCTGCAGGCGAACCTGGCCGCGGCGGACCGGATGGCCGACCTGGTGGCGCAGCTCGGGGCCCCCGTCCCGGAGACCCGCGTCCTGGACCTCCACGCCGGGGCCGGGCTCCTCTCGTGGCGCCTGGCCGCGCGGGGCGCCGACGTGCTCGCGGTGGAGATCGATCCGCTGTCCGCGGCCGCGGCTGCCGCTCTCCCCCCGCCCCCGGCCGGCCGTCTCCGTGCCCGGCCCGGCCGGGCCGAGGAGGCCCGGGAAGAGATCGTTCGCTCCGCGGCCGTCGTCGCGGACCCCCCGCGAGCCGGGCTCGGCAACCTCGCCGGTTTCCTGGCCGGGGCCGGCCCCCGCCGTCTCGTCCTGGTCTCGTGCGCCGTCGAGGCCCTGGCCCGGGACCTGGCGCACCTCCTGCGCGGAGGGTACCGGGTGCGCAGGGTCGTGGCCGTCGACCTGTTCCCCCACACCCGGCACCTGGAGACGGTCACCCTCCTCGAGCGGGCATGACCCCCCGCGGGCCCGCGGCCCTCACTCAGTCGTGGTAGTCGATGACGCGGACCGCGTAGCGCCGGGCCTCGCCGGGAAGCCCGTCGAGGACGATCCGGAACGCCCCCGCCTGGCCCGGGTTCAGCCGCTCCGGCGTCGCCGTCGCCGTGCCGGTGGCGACGGTCGTCCCGTCTCCCCCGTATCCCTCCGCCGTCACCACGACCTCCTCGAGGGGGGTCGGGCCCACGTTGCGCAGGACACCCCGGACGACGGTGCGGGTGCCTTCCCGCACCGTCTTCCAGGACACGATCCGGATCACCCGGGGCAGTCCCCGCTCCCTGAGGGCGGCGACCACGAGCGGGTCCCACTCCGCCCGCTCCAGCGCGGTGACCGCCTCCCGGTCCGCCTCCGCCTCCCGGCCGGCGGCCTGGAGGAGGAACGCCCGCAGTACGTGGTAGTCGGGGATCCGGTCGATGTCCGGGCTCTCCAGGGCCAGGTCCGCATGGCGCAGCGCTTCGTCGACGTGTCCCAGCCGACCGTGGCACTCGGCGAGCACCGCGTGGGCCTCCGCCGCCTGGGCCGGTCGGAGGGTCCCCGGCGCGAGTGCCCGCTCGGCGACGCCGATCGCCTCGTCGCAGCGCCCCTGCTGGGCGAGCCAGCTGGCCTCCACCTGGAGGGCCGGCGGCCAGCCCGGGTCGATCGCCTTCATCCGGTCGACGAGGGCCCGCACCTCGGGCCAGGACTGCCGTGCCCACGCGATCTCCGCCGCCTCTGCGAGGAGTCGAAGGCTCCCGGGATGGGCGGCGAGGGCACGCCGGACCAGCTCCCCGGCGCGCTCCAGGTCCCCCGCTTCCCGGTAGCGGCGGACGATCCCCGCGAGCGCGCCGGGACCGAGCCTCGAGGGGTCCGGGTCGTCCAGGGAGCGCTCGATCTCGCGCGCCTCCGCGAGGACCGGGACCAGGTCCCGCAGGGGAACCGCGAAGTTGATGTTCTGCCCCTCGGTGAGCGTGAGGGAGCAGACCCCGAGCACCTTCCCGGACAGGTCGAGGAGCGGCCCGCCGGAGCTGCCCGGCGAGATCGGCGCGGTCACCTGGATCAGCTCCTGGCCCCCCTCCTCGAGCGTCCGGATCGCCGACACGATCCCGTCGGAGACGGTGTACTCGTAGCCGCGGGGATGGCCGATGGCGATCACCCGCAGGCCGACCGGCGGCAGGCGCACCGATCCCGGTGCGAGCGGCTCCGCCTCGAGCCCTCGCACCCGGAGCACCGCCAGGTCCACGTCGTCCCGCTGGTCCAGCACGTCGACCGACGCCAGGGCGACCCCGTCGAAGGTGCGCACGACCAGGTTGCGCACGCCCCGGATCACGTGGGCGTTGGTCACGACGAGGCCCTTCTCGCCGTAGACGAAGCCGGTCCCGTAGCTGGTGTCCCCGCTGCCGGCGACGGTGCCGATCACCTCGACCACCGACGGACGCACCCGGGCCGCGATCGCCTCGATCGCCGCCTCCTCGTCGGTCCGCGGGGTCCCTCCCCGGGCGGGGGCCGGGTCGATCGCCACCAGCAGGGCCGCCACCACGAACAGGACCAGGGGCCTGCGCCGCGCTCCGTCCATGCCGCTCCCGTCTCCTCCCCGGCGGAATATGGGGTCCGCCCGCGCCGGCGGACTACCCGAAGAGCAGGCGACAGGCGAGGAGCGCCCCGAGGATGCCGGCGAGGTCGCCGGCGAGGCAGGCCGGGATCGCGTGGCGCGTCCGGCGCATGCCGACGGCGCCCCCGTAGACCGCCAGGACGTAGAAGGTCGTCTCGGTGCTTCCCTGGAGGGTCGAGACCAGGTACCCCGCGAACGAGTCCGGCCCGTGGACCTTCATCGTTTCCGCCATGACCGCGAACGCCCCGGAGCCCGACAGCGGCCTGAGGAGCGCCATCGGCAGGGCCTCGCCCGGGAACCCGATCGCCGCGGTCACCGGCGAGAGGGCCGCGACCAGGGCGTCCAGCGCGCCGGAAGCCCGGAACATCCCGACGGCGACCAGGATCGCCACCAGGTACGGGATGATCCGGACGGCCACGTCGAACCCGGCCTTCGCCCCCTCGACGAGGGCGGCGTACACCTCCACCCCGCGGCTCCAGCCGTAGAGCACCGCGAGCAGGATCAGCAGGGGCAGCGGCACCCAGGAGACCGCGGTCCTGCCGGCCGCCTCCCATCCCCGGTCCCCCGCGAGGCGTACCACGGAGACCGTCGCCCCCGCCAGCGCCGCGACGAGGAGGAAGGCCGACACGGCAACCCGTCCGCGCCGCCAGCGTGCCGCGGACGCGTCCGCCCGCGGTGGCGGCGCGGAAGGCGCGGCCGGCAGGACGGTCCCCGGATCGGTGCGCCGGAAGAACGGCAGCCGCGCCAGCAGGATCGCCGCCGTCGCCCCGACGAGGGTCGAAAGGCTCGTCGCCAGGAGCGTCGACACCAGGATCCCCGCCGGGTCCCGGCTGCCCGCCTCCGCCCGGACGGCGATCGCTCCCAGCGGCAGGAGAGCGAGGCCCGAGGTGTTGATCGCGAGAAACAGGACCATCGCGTTCGTCGCCGTCCCCTTCCGGGGATTGAGCTCGTCGAGGCGGCGCATCGCCTCGATGCCCAGCGGGGTCGCGGCGTTCGCGAGGCCCAGCATGTTGGCCGCCACGTTCAGGGTCATCGCGGCCAGGGCCGGGTGCCCGTCCGGGATCCCGGGAAACAGGCGCCGGAAGAGGGGCCGCAGCGCCCGCGCGATCGCCTCCATCAGCCCGGCCCGGCGCACGACCTCGGTCAGGCCCAGCCAGAAGGCCATCATGCCGACGAGGCCTATCGCGAGCTCGACCGCCTGCCGGGCGGAGTCGATCGAGGCGGTGGTGACGGCCTCCATGCGGCCGGTGGCGAACCCGACCACGACGGCGGCGACGACGAGCACGAGGAAAACCGGTCCCATGGGCCGGGATCCTACCACCGGCTGCCCGTTTGCCTCGCCGCTCCCCGGCCCCCAGATTCGAGGATGGAGCCCCCGTGTGCCGCCGGGCGGCGGGGGGCACGGAGGAACCATGGGGAACGACCCCGGCCGGGAACGGGGGATCAGCCTTCTCGAGCTGCTGGTCAGCGTCGCGATCGTCGCGACGCTGGCAACCCTCGCCGTCCCCGCCTCGCGGCGTGTCGTCGATCGGTCTCACCTCGCGCGGCTCGCCGCGGACGGCCGGGTACTCGCCTCGGCGCTCCTTCGCTGGCAGGCCGACCACGGGGCCCCGCCGCCTGCCGGTGCGACCCGGCCCGACGGGTTCAACACGCACACCCTCGACCCCCTGGTCTCCCGGGGCTACCTGCTGACCCCGGCGCCGATCCTCGGTCACCTCGCCGGTGGAAGGGTCACGGCCTACGACGCCCCGGGGGCGGAACCCGGGGCGGGCCGGGGCTTCTGGCTGGTCCTGACCGACGCGGCGATCCCGGGGCTGCAGGTCGTGGTCGCCAGCACCGACGCGTTTCCCCTCGCTCCAGGAACCTGGATCGAGGGGATCTACCTGTTGCGGGGCGATCGCCTCGAGCGGATCGACCGCGCCCCGCTGCCGGGCGCCGGCCGGGGGGGACGGGATGGGTGATCCCCGCAAGTACTGGAAGGAGTCGATCGGCGTGACCCGCAGGCGCCGTCGCAGGCCCGCGCTCCCCGTCGAGCCGGCGACGACCGGGCCGGTCACGGGGACGGTCGATCCGGGGGACGAGGACACCGCCACCTACGCGACCGGGCCCATGGCGACCGGCCCCGTCTCCGGTCCGGTGACCGATCCCCCCTCCCGGCAGGACCCGGCCCATCCCCTGTCGCCGGAAGCCCTCGCGGCCCTCGAACGGGCCCTCGACAGCCTGCCGGTCGGTACCCTCTCCTTCGCGGACGAGGCCGCGCGCCTCCTGTGGCGAGACCCCCGGCCGGAAGACCTGGTGGCCATCTCCCGCATCGCTTCCGACAGGCACCTCCTGCCCCCCGGCCCCCTGCGCCGGGCCGTGCTCGCCGCCCTCGCGGTCCGCGCCCAGGCGGAGCTTCTTTTCCGGACCTTCGAGCGCCAGCTCCCCGACGCGGGCATCGCCGCGGCGCGGGCGAGCCTGGCCGAGAAACTCGCCGGCCGCGCCCGCGAGCTCGCGGAGACCCTCGTCGCCCGGGAGGACGATCCCGGGTTCGAGCTCGTCGGGCTCGCCCGCGGTCTCCTGCCCGGCCCCGAGCGTCTGCTCGGCCTCGCGCGGATCGCGCGTGCCACCGGGGACCTCCTCGCGGACCTCCGCGAGGGAATCCCGCTCCCCCGCCTCGCCCACGCCCCCGAGCGGGAAACCATGGACCTCGTGGCCGCGATCCGGGACGGGAACCTGCGCCCCCGCGACGAGCTTCTCCTGGCGATCCTGGCGATGCTGGTCGCCACCGAGGCCCACCTGGCGCGGGGCGAGCGGCAGGAGCTGCTGGGCGACCGCGTCGCCCTTGCCGAGCTGTGGAACCGCGTCGAGGCGGCGGTCGATCGCCTGAACCGGAAGCACGACCGGGACCCGGAACCCCTCGCCCGGCTCGCCGCCTGGCGCCGGTCCCTCCGGGAGATGCGCGGCCGTCTCGACGAGTTCCTGACCGCCCCGCCGACCGGCCCCGTCACCGGCCCGGTGACCGGGCCGCCCGCGGAGCCCCCCGGCGAGCCCGACCCGCCCGCCCCGAGCGCAGCCGTTCCCCCCGCCCTGGTCCAGGCCGAGGACGCGATCCGGGAACAGCTCCGCGAGGTCCGCCAGAAGGTCTCCTCCGAGGGAAAGGAACGACCGCGGCGACGTGGCGGTTTCCTGCGATGGCTGCTCTTCGGCGGGACGCTCGCCGCGCTCGGCCTCGGCCTGGCGCTTCTCCTGCTTCCGGCTCCCCCCCCGCCGCCCCTTCCCGTCGACCTCGAGGCCCTCCGCGCGGGCGCGCCGCTCCTGGGAGCCGACCCGGCGGGCCGCCTCCTCGTCGCCGTCGTCGATCCCGCCTGGAACACGTTCCCCGAGGAGGAACGTCGGGCCCGGGCGACCCGCCTGGCCGCCCTCGCCGAGGAACAGGGCTTCCGGGCGGGAATCCTGCTCGCCCCGGCGGGAGTGCCCGTCGCGACGTGGGCCCCCGGGCGCCCCCCGGTCCTCCGCGGCCCCCTGGAGCCGCCCGCCCCGGGGATGGCGGCCGCCTCCCCCGTCGAACCCCCGGAAACCCGCGCCTCCCGCTGGCCCCGGCACGGCGGAGGAACCTATCTTGGAACCGATGGCTGAGATCCGTACCGTTCCGATCGAGCGCCGCAAGGGGGAGCGGATTCCCCTCCGCTGCCCCGTCGAGGTCGAGGCGGCCGGCGGCAACGTGCTCCGGGGCCAGACGATCAACCTCTCCGTCAGCGGGACCCTCGTCTCGCTGCCGGCGGAGATCCCCCTCGGCATGCTGCTCCGGGTACGCCTGCACCTGCCGGACGGGCAGCCCCCCCTCGAGCTGGAGGCGCTGGCCACCCGCCAGGAGAGGAGCCCGAGCGGCTCGCCCCCGGTGCGGATCGGTTTCCACTTCATGGTGCCGCCCGCGGAGGCGGTCCAGCGCATCCGCACCCTGATCTACGGCACCTGATCCCCCGCGGAACGCGTGATACCCTTCCCGCCCGGGTCGTTTCCGGCCCGTGAACGGGGAGACGATCATGCCCGGGACGACGCTCGGCATCGGGCTGGCCGGTCTCGGCCAGCACGGCATCCGGTACGCGCGGCACCTCCTCGCCGGGGACGTTCCCCGGGCTCGGCTGGTCGCCGTCTCTCGCCGCGACGAGACGGCCGGGCGCGCCTGGGCCGAGTCCCGCGGTCTCCGGTTCCACCGGGAGCTCGGGGAGCTCGCGGCGGATCCGGCCGTCGACGTGATCGTCGCCGTCCTGCCCCCGGGGCTTCACCCGGCAGCCGTCGAGGCGGCGGCCGCCGTCGGCAAGCCGGTGCTGGTCGAGAAGCCGCTCGCGCCCGACGCGGACCGGGGCCGGGCCGCGCTGGAACTCGCCCGACGCACCGGGATCCCGGCGATGGTGGCCCAGACCCTGCGCTTCAACAGCGTGGTCCGGGCGCTCCGGGAGCTGGTCCCCGCCCTCGGCCGGCTCCACCTCGTCGCGATCAACCAGCGATTCGAACCGAGCGGTCGGCCCTGGCTGGACGACCCGGAACACGGTGGCCTGGTGCTGAACACCGGGGTCCATGGCATCGACCTGCTCCACCACCTGACCGGGGGCAGGGTCACCCGCGCCATCGCCCTGACCCGCCGCGTCGTCACCTCGCGGGTCGAGGACCTGTTCGCCGCCGTCCTGGTCGTCGAGCCCGGCTCGATCCTCGCCACCCTGGACAACTCCCGCGCCACCGGCGGCCGCAGCGGCCGCATCGAGCTGTGCGGCGAGCACGGCCAGCTCGTCGCCGACCACGTCCACGGCCAGCTCGGGGAGATCAGGGGGCGGATGTACCGCCCGCTTCCCGTCGAGCCCCCGGTCCCCACCGTCCGCGAGGTGTTGCGGGCCTTCACCGACGCGATCCTCGAGGACCGGCCGGTGCCCGTTCCGCTGGAGGAGGGGCTCGCCGCCGTGGAAGGGGTCGACCTGCTCCGCCGGTCGGCGAGCCCCGCCTGAACTTCCCGGGGCAGCCCCCCGCCCCGCACGGAGAGCGACGCGATGAAGATCATCGAGTGCGTGCCGAACGTATCCGAGGGCCGGGACCGGAAGGTCCTCGACCGCATCGCGGAGGCCGTCCGGTCGGTCGACGGGGTCGAGCTTCTCGATGTCGATCCCGGTGCCGAGACGAACCGCACGGTCTTCACCTTCGTCGGGCCGCCCGACGCCCTCGCCGAGGCGGCGTTCCGCTTCGCGAAGGTCGCCACCGAGCTGATCGACATGCGCCACCACAAGGGCGCCCACGCCCGGATGGGAGCGGTCGACGTGATGCCGTTCGTCCCGGTGGGAGGCGGCGCGACGATGGACGATTGCGTGGAGCTCGCGCACCGGGTCGGGAAGCGACTCGGCGAGGAACTCGGAATCCCGGTCTACCTCTACGAGCGCGCCGCCACCCGGCCGGAACGGCGTTCCCTCGCCGACGTGCGCAAGGGAGAGTACGAGGGTCTGCCCGCGAAGCTGGCCGACCCGGACTGGCGTCCCGACTACGGCCCCGCCGAGTTCAACCCGAAGACGGGGGCCACGGCGGTCGGGGCGCGCCCCTTCCTGATCGCCTACAACGTCGACCTGAACACGAACGACCGGAAGCTGGCCCACGACATCGCCCTCGACATCCGGGAGCAGGGGCGCTTCGCCCGGGGACCGGACGGCAGGATCCTCCGGGACGAGCAGGGCAACAGGCTCCGCAAGCCGGGCAAGCTGCGCAACGTGCGGGCGGTCGGCTGGTTCATCCCGGAATTCGGCCGTGCCCAGGTCTCGATCAACCTGACCGACTACCACGTGACGCCTCCCCACGTCGCCTTCGACACCATCCGGGACGAGGCCCGGGAGCGCGGCCTGCGCGTGACCGGCTCGGAGATCGTCGGTCTCGTCCCCCTCGAGGCGATCCGCATGGCGGGAGAGCACTACCTGGCGGCCCAGGGCAAGACCCCCGCGGTCCCGGAACCCGACCTGGTCGCGGCGGCGCGGACCAGCCTCGGGCTGGACGACGTCAAGCCGTTCGAGCCGGAGCAGGCGATCATCGACTACCGGCTCTTCCCTCGCGAGACCGGCCTGCGGGCACTGAGCCTCCTCGGCTTCGTCGACGAGCTCTCCCGGGCGACGCCCGCCCCCGGCGGCGGTTCTGTCGCCGCCTACCTCGGCTCCCTCGGTGCCGCGCTCGCGTCGATGGTCGCCGCCCTCACCCATGGATCCCTCAAGGGCGACGCCCCGAAGGGGGAGCGTCTCGTCGAGCTGGGTCGCCGGGCCCAGGAGCTGAAGGATCGGCTGGCCCGCGCGGTGGACCGGGACACCGAGGCCTTCGAGGCGATGGTCGCCGCGCGCCGGATGCCGCGGAAGACGGAGGAGCAGAAGGCGGCCCGGGAGGCGGCCATCCTCGAGGCCACCCGCGGTGGCATCGAGGTGCCTCTCTCGGTGGTCGAGGCGGCCGCCGAGGTCGCCGACCTCGCCCGCGAGATCGCGGAGACCGGCATGGATGCGGCCGCCTCAGACGCGGGAGTCGCCGCCTGGTGCGCCCGCGCGGCGGCGGAGGGAGCGGGCCTCAACGTTCGGATCAACCTGCCGGGACTACCGGACGACAAGGAGCGCGCGCGCTACCGGGAGCGGCTGGTCGAGCTGCTGGAGCGGACCCGGGCGGCGGCCGAGGAGGCCCTCGCCCGGGTCGACCGGAAGCTCACGGCCCAGGAGAACGACAACCGCTGATCAGCCGCGGGGCGGGGCGTCCGGGTCGATCCCCCGCAGCTCGAGCAACCGGCGGAGGACCAGCTCGACGTCCCGGTCGGGCGTCGAGGCGCCCGCGGTCATCCCGACCCGCAGCTTCCCCGCGGGCAGCCACCCCTCGCCGATGGCCGGCTCCCGGGCCCCGACCGGCTTGTGCCGGATCCTCCGATCGTCGAGGAGGTCCCAGGCGCCCTCCACGTGCCACGTCGGGACCCTTTCCGCGCACAGCCGGGCCAGGTGCCCCGTGTTCGACGAGTTGAATCCCCCGATCACCAGGGCCAGGTCCAGCGGTTCGGCGATCATCCGCAGGACCGCCTGTTGCCGGTCCTCGGTGGCGGAGCAGATCGTGTCGAAGGCCCGGAAGCGCCGGGGCAGTTCCTCCTCCCCGTAGCGCCGGGCCAGCGCGGCGCGGACCCGTTCCTGGATCCGGAGCGACTCGGACATCAGCATCGTCGTCTGGTTGGCCATGCCGATGCGGCCGAGGTCGTGGCGGGGATCGAAACCGGTGGAACACGCCCGGACGAACCGGGCGAGGAACTCCCCCGGGTCCCCGCCCTCCTCGATGAAACGGGCCACGATGTCCGCCTCGTCCAGGTCCCGCACCACGAGGTAACGGCCTCCGGGGTGGATCAGCGCGCGGCTGGCCGTGGCCCGGGTCTCCTCGTGGTTCCACTTGCCGTGGATCAGGCACGTGAACCCGTCCCGGGCGTACCGCTCCACGTTCCGCCAGACGTTGAGCACCGACCCGCACGTCGTGTCGACCAGGACGCACCCGATCGCCCGCAGCCGTTGCATCTGGTCGACCGGCAACCCGAACGCCGGCACCAGGACGACGTCGTCGGGCCGGAGGTCGTCCCAGCCGAGGCTCGACCCGTAGCTCCCGTCGAGGAACTCCACGCCCAGCTCCCTCAGCCGCCGGTTGACCTTCGGATTGTGGATGATCTCCCCCGTGAGGAAGAGACGCCGGTCCGGGAAGCGTCGCCGCGCCTCGTAGGCGTAGTCGATCGCCCGCTCCACCCCGACGCAGAAGCCGAACTCCTTCGCGAGGCGTACGGTGAGCCCGGGCCACCGCAGGACGCCACCTCCCTGCCGTGCGCGCTCGACGAGCGGGGACGCCCAGTCCCGCGCCAGGTCGCCCGAGACCTCCTTCCGGAGACCGAACCCCCTGCGATACAGCTTCTCCTCGCCCATGGGCCCATCCTGCCCCGGGAGGGGTGTCACCGCCAACCTGCCGGAAAAGATTGGCCCCCCGGCGCTCGTGGGGGGGAGGGACGCGCCGGGGGGCCGGATGCCACGAAACGGTGGGTCACGTTTGGGAGTGGGTACCGACGGGCTGGGGGGAGGAAAACCCGCCGGCTCCATCTCCCGGTCAGGAGGATCTTGACCCTGACGATACCGTCAATGACCGGGTGCCACCGTCCGGGGCGGGAGCGGGTGCTGCATATTCACCGCACAAATTGCGCCGTGCGCATCCGCAACCTACTGCTCGCTGGACTTGTCCCCGACCGGCAGCTCGAAGAAACGGCACATCTGCTCCCGCACCGCCCGGACGTGATCCGGGTGGAGGACGTTGACCCGGTACTCGTTGAGGATCCGGGTCTGGATCATCATCCACTCGTTCCAGCACGACGCGCAGACCGTCTCCCGGACCTCGCGCCCCAGGTCGCCCGGCCAGGGCTCGTAGTCGAGCCGGGGAGCATCGACCTGCCCGCATCGACGGCAGGTCCAGGCGTTCTCGCTCGCGGCCATCGCTCGCTCCTTCCGCCCGGCGATCCGGGCGCGCGGCCAGCATGATGCCCCCGGGCCGCCCGTCCCGCCAGCCGCGCGGACCCGCCTACTCCTTGGCGACCCGGAAAGGAATCTCCTTGGTCACCGTGCCGCCACCGACGTTGTCCTTCACCGTGACGACGACCTTGTAGTCCGTCAGCGGGTAGACGTCCGCGATCTTCAGGAACCAGGCCTGGACCGGCTGGGTCTTCCGGCCCGCCTGCCGGCCCGCCCTGACCCAGCCCCGCTTCGGGTGCCGGTACTGGATCTCGTAGGAGATCGCCAGGTCCAGGGTGCCGTCCTCCTTCTTCCCGGCACCGAGCACCTCGTAGAACATGGCGAACTCGTCTCCACGGTGGAGGATCTCGTCGGGCCGCGGGACGACCTCCATCCCGCTGACCCGGAACGGACCGAACGGCTCGCCCTCCTCGACCCGGGCCACCTTCGCCGCCACGACGACGCTCGAAAGCCGGAACGTATCCCCGCCCATCCGCGCGACGATCTGTTCCCCGGCGAACCCCAGCCGGCTGTTCCCCTCGGAATCCGTCCAGCCCCCCGCAAGGGCGTACCGGCCCGGCGGCAACGTCCGGGCGGCCTGGGCGACCCACGTGTCCCCGACCTTCCTGAACTCGAACGGGAACTCGTCCGTGCCCAGGGCCCGGGCCTCGTCCGGCGCCCCGTCCTCGGGCCGCATCAGCGCCACGAGGCGGGCCCCCTCCGGCGGCCGCTCCTCCATGAAGAACGTCACCATCGCGAAGGTCCCCTCCCCGGCGGCCGGGAAGTAGAAGATCCTTGCTCGCCACCCGGCGCCCTCGCCCGGCTCCTCCCCGGCGAGGACCTTCTCGCAGGCCTGCCAGAGGAACTTTCGCCACGCGACCTTCGCCAGCTCCGCGCGCTGCTCGGGCGTCAGCTCGCATCCCCGTTCCCGGAACGACCGCGCAAGGGACGTGAGCAGCGGGGCCGGGTCCTCCGGCGAGAGGTCGAGCAGCTCTCCCTCCTCCGCCGGCACGGGAACGTCCTTCCCCGCAAAGACCCAGCGGTAACCATCCTGGAAGAACGCCAGGGTCCGCACGCCACCGAGGGTCCCTTCCCCCGGGTAGACCCAGACCTCGGCGGGCTCTTCGATCTCCGCCCGCTTCACCCGGGCCTTGACGACCCTCTCCGGGGGGCCGAGCAGGACGTGGAACTTCCCCCGCACCGTCGCCCACCCGGGGATCCCCTCTCCCTCGTACGCCCGCAGGGCATCCTCGACCCGGTTCCAGAACTCGTCGCGCACCGGGTTCGAGCCTTCGGGGCAGTTCCGGGCAGCCGCGAACCAGAACTTCTCGATGAAGATCTTCCTCTCCCGCTCGGTCGCCAGTTCCTCGTAGGCCACGATTTCGTCCGGCGCCAGGAGCAGCAGCGCCACCGGGCCCCGGGTGAACCCGAGCACCGGGCGATCCCACGTCTGGCGCTGGGTCCAGCGGGCGAACCCGCCGGTGCCGGCGTCGTTCGCGGCGGCCGTCGCCGGCTCCTCCGCGAGAACGAGGGCCGGGACCGCCAGCAGCAGGACGAGGAACGGGACGAGGGCACGGACGATCTTCATGCGAACCTCACTCCGGGCGGCGCCGCCGGCTCCACCCGGCGGGCGGGGCCCGTACTCTACCACCCCGCCGATCCCCCGGGCATCCCCGGGCCGATCCCTCGCGCCGGGCAGGAAGCCCCCCGCGGTTGCCCGCCGGGGGGCGGGTGCTAGAATGCGGCCTCCGTCGCCGTCGGAGGCGGCGGAAGTCCCCGGTCGGGGCGTGGCGCAGCCTGGTAGCGCACTCGCTTGGGGTGCGAGTGGTCGCCGGTTCAAATCCGGCCGCCCCGACCATCCGCGGACCCCCGCGCCCGCCCCGCCACGGGCGCGGGGTCGGTTAGCCGGGTCCCCCGGGCTCACTCAATAGAGGCCGAGCTCGCGGAGGACGCCGGTCCTGTCCCGCCAGTCCGGCTTCACCTTGACCCACAGCTCGAGGAACACCTTGCGCCCGAGCCGTTCCTCGAGCTCCTGCCGGGCGTACGTCCCGACCTTCTTCAGCCGGGCGCCGCCCTTGCCGATCACGATCCCCTTGTGGGAAGACCGCTCGACCAGGATCAGCGCCCCGATCTCGAGGAGCCCGTCCTCGCGTTCCTCGAGCCTTTCGACCGTGACCGCCACCGCGTACGGAACCTCCTGCCGCAGCTCGTGGAGCAGCTTCTCCCGGATGATCTCCGCGATGATCAGCCTCTCGTCCTGGTCGGTCAGGAAGGTCTCGGGAAAGAGACGAGGGCCCTCCGGCAGGTACGAGAGCATCACCTCCAGCAGCCGGTCGCAGTTCTCGCCGGTCGCCGCGGACACCGGGACCGCCTCCGCACATCCCCACTCGGCAACGGCCTGCTCGATCAGGGGCAGCAGCTTCCCCTTGTTGACGAGGTCGATCTTGTTCGGGACGAACAGGACCGGCTGCCGCCGGTCCTTCGGGGCGATCTGCTCGAGAACCCAGCGATCTCCCGGGCCGGGCCCCGCCGCCGCGTCGATCAGCCAGCAGACCACGTCCGCCTCGTCGAGCACCTCCTTCGCCCGCTCGAGCATCACCTCCCCGAGCTGGCGATGGGGCCGGTGGAACCCCGGCGTGTCGAGGAACGCGATCTGCCCGTTCGGCAGGGTCCGCACCCCGAGGATCCTGTGCCGCGTGGTCTGGGGCACCGGCGAGGTGATCGCCAGCTTCACGCCCACCAGCCGGTTGAGCAGCGTGCTCTTTCCCACGTTCGCCCGACCGACCAGGGCGACGAACCCGGACCGGTGCCCCTCCGGCGTTTCCTCCCGGGCCGGTTGCTCCGTCGCTCCCCCTTCGCCCATCGCGCCGTTCCGCGTCTCCTCGCTCATGCCGACCCTCCCTGCTCCTGCGGTCGCTCCACCGCATCGCCCGCCGCAGGCTCCTCGCCCTCCGCCGGGATCTCGCTCCGGTGGACCCGGACCGCGGCGATCCGCCGGCCCCTCATCCGGGCGACCTCGAGGACGACGCCGGGCAGGACCTCGGCCCGGTCCCCGACCCGGGGCACTCGCCCGAGCCGGGCGAAGACCAGCCCCCCGACGGTCTCGACGTCGGCCTCGGGCAGGTCGAGCCCGAGGTGTTCCTCGAGCTCCTCGATCGGCACCAGCCCGTCCACGAGCACCGTGCCGTCCGGCAGGTCCCGGATCTCCTCCTCGTCCCGCTCGTGCTCGTCGTGGATCTCGCCGACGATCTCCTCGACCAGGTCCTCCAGGGTCACGAGGCCGGCCGTACCGCCGTACTCGTCGATCACGATCGCCAGGTGCTGGCGCTCCGCCTGCATTTCGCGCAACAGCTCGAGCACCTTCTTCGTCCCGGGCACCAGCAGGACGGGGCGCATCAGGTCGCGGGCGGTCTTCCCCGTCGCCCCGGCCACGACGTGGGGGAGCAGGTCCCGCACCCAGACGACCCCGATGACCCTGTCGAGGCTCCCGTCGTGGACCGGCAGGCGCGAATGGCGGGAGCGGATGAACTCGCGGATCACCTCCTCGAGCGTCGCCTCGGCCGGGACGGCGACGATCTCCGTCCGCGGGGTCATCACCTCCCGCACGATGATGTCGCCCGCATCGACGATCTCCCGGAGGAGCTCGCTCTGCTCCCGCTCGAGAAGTCCCTCCTCTTCGGCGTCCCGGATGTACTCCTCGATCTGCTCCTCCCGGGCCTCCTCGTCGATCTCGCCCCGTTCCCGGCGGTGTTCCTGGATCAGTCGCTCCTGGAACCCCGCGAGGGGAGCCAGCAGCGTTCCCAGGAGGAGGTCGATCGCCCGGACCAGGGGCATCGCGGACCGGAGGATTCCTTCCGGTCGGCGCGGCGCGACGAACGACTCGACGACCCGCCCGGCAAGGAGCAGGCAGGCCCCCGCGACGAGCGCGTCGACCAGTTGCCCGGTGCGGACGCCGGCCGCGAGCAGGGCGAACGAGAGCAGTGCGAGGAGCCGGGCGGTCTCGACCGCCAGCCAGCTCCGGGTACCCGGGTCCAGCGGCGTCGAGAGGCCGGTCTCCTCCGTCACGCGCTCCGATGCCAGCCGCCCGAGGACGAACCGCGCCCCCTCGACCAGGCTGAGACCCATGTAGACGAGCGCCGCGAGGACCAGCCCCGCCCACCAGGCGATCACCGGGCCCGCGTTCATCGGGACGTCTCCGCCTCGGCCAGGACGGGGCCGAGCAGCTCCCGCCGGAGGGCCCGCTCGAGGCGTTCCATTTCTCCGTCGTCGGTCTCGTGATCGTGGCCGAGCAGGTGCAGCAGGCCGTGAAGGGCGAGGATCGCCACCTCCCGCGCGGGAGCGTGCCGCCGTCGGCGCGCCTGTTCCCGGGCCACCGCGAAGCAGATCGCGATGTCGCCCAGGTGGCGTCGGCCGTCCGGTGCCACCGTGCCGGCCGGAAACGAGAGGACGTCCGTCGGCCGGTCCTTCCCCCGCCACTCCCGGTTCAACAGGCGCATCTCCTCCTCGTCGACGAACCGCAGCACCACGTCCCCCGGTCCCGCCTCGAGCCGCCGGCCCGCCGCGCGCAGCATCGCCCGCGCGGCCCGAACCGCCTCCCGGGGTACGTCGCGGGCGGGGAGCACGATCGTCCTCACGGCGCGCCCTCCCCCTCGCCCCGTTCCTCCGCGCCACTCCGGGAGGCCGCGGGCCCCGCCCCGTCCTCCTCGCCGCCGCGCCGCGCCCGCTCGTGGCTCTCGTAGGCCTGGACGATCCGCTGGACCAGCTCGTGCCGGACGACGTCCCGGCGGTCGAACTCGATGAAGGCGATCCCGTCCGTGCCGGCGACGACCTCCCGGGCATGGATCAGGCCGGAGACCTTCCCGGGCGGGAGGTCCACCTGCGTGATGTCGCCGGTGACGATCGCCCGGCTTCCCTCCCCGATCCGGGTGAGGAACATCTTCATCTGCTCCGGGGTCGTGTTCTGGGCCTCGTCGAGGATGATGAAGCTGTGGTTCAGGGTGCGGCCCCGCATGAAGGCGAGGGGTGCGACCTCCACCGTCCCCTGCTCGATCATCCGGCGCGCCCGATCCCCCTCCCAGATGTCGAACAGGGCGTCGTAGAGGGGCCGGAGGTACGGGTCCACCTTCTGGACCAGGTCGCCGGGCAGGAACCCGAGGCGCTCCCCGGCCTCCACCGCCGGGCGACACAGCACGATCCGCCGCACCTCCTGTCGCGAGAGCGCCTCGATCGCCATCGCCACGGCAAGGTACGTCTTGCCCGTGCCGGCAGGGCCGATGGCGAAGACGACGTGGTGGCCGCGGATCGCCTCGATGTATTCCCGCTGGCGGGCCGTCCGGGGCAACACCTGGCGCCGGCCCGGGCCGCGCACCCGACCGCGCAGGAAGTGCTGTCGCAGCGGAACCCCGGGAGCCTCCCGCACCAGCCTGCACGCGAGGGCGACGTCCCGGGATCCGATCCGGAAACCGCCCCGGGAGAGGTCGGAGATCTCGTCGAGAAACCGGGCACACGCATCCGCCGGGGCGGGCTCGCCGCGCACGACGACTTCGCCGTTGCGGGCGGTCAGTCGCACGCCGAACGTCTTCTCGATCAGGCGGAGGTTCGCGTCGAGTTCCCCGAGGACGGCCTCGAAGGCCTCCCGTGAGAACGCGATCCGCGGCCCTTCCGGCTCGCTCCTCTCGGTGCTCACGGCGATGGGATACGGCCGGACGCGGAGCCGTCGCGTCCTTCGGGCGGAGGATCCTGGGGCGTCGCTGGCAGCGTCGTCGTCATCTCTCCCGGGGCTCTCGGGCCCCCGGGGGAAACGTACCACCGGCCCCGGGGAGCGTCAACGCGCGACATCGTGGTGGTCGACGAGGGCTTTCTTCTCGTAGAAGTTGAAGTTGCGGTCCCACGCTGGCGTGTGGCACCGGGTGCAGGTCTTCACGGTGACCTTCCCGTAGGGGGCCTCCGGTCGCTTCACGTGATCCCCGGCCGGTCCGTGGCACGCCTCGCACGAAACGCCGCGCAGGTGCGGCGTGGCGTCCGGGTCGACGAACCCGGTCGGTTCCTGCCAGCCCGTCACGTGGCAACCGATACAGCGCGGGAGGGTCTCGTCGTTCTCGTTGCTCACCGTCCACCACGCCCGCGCGTGCCGCGAGACCGACCACTCCTGGACGATCGCCCCGTGGCACGGGTTGCAGGCGCCGGCCCCCAGGTAGCGGGGTCCCTCCTGCCCGGACGCCTGCGCCGGCGCCCGCTCCAGCTCCTGGGCCCGGGCCAGGGTCTCCACGATCAGCGCCTCCATCTCCTCGTCGCCCGGAGCGCCCCTGTGCAACCCGACCAGGCTCCCGTGGGCGGCGAGCGGGCGCTTCCCGTCGGGGGCCCACAGCTCGACCTGGCCGAAGTACTTCCCCTGGTTCTCCACGTACAGGATCCGCGTCCTTCCCTCCCGGATCGGCTCGTGGAGCAGGTCGTTCCCCGCGGCGCCGACGATCCAGTCGATCCCGGGAACCTTCCGCGCCAGCAGGCGCGCGTCGGGCACCGGGACGGTGGCCAGCACGACGACGACGTCGGCCCGGGAACGAAACGACGGGACGACCGCCCCGAGGGCCTCCGCGGGTTCCCGGGTGACCAGCACCGTCCCGTCGGGCAGCTCGAGCCGGAACGCCGGGTCGTGGGGAAGCACCGCGAGGAACGCGACCCGCAGGGGCCCCGCCTCCACGAGGATCCCCGGCTCGAGCCACGGTCTCCCGTCGGCTTCCTTCACGAGGTTCGCCGAGACCAGCGGAAACCGGGCCGCCTCGCGGATCCTCTGCAGGGCCTCCGGCCCCATCCGGAGCTCCCGGAACCCGACCCCGGAGACCCGGTACCCGAGCCGGTTCATCGCCTCGACGATGCCGAGGGCGCGCACCTCGCCCGGCCTTCCCGGCGTGCCGCAGAAGTCACCGGTGTCCGCCGGGACCAGCGGGACCCCGGGCCATCGCTTCCGAAGGTGCCTCAGGTATCCCGCCCTCTTGTCGAGGCCGCCCATCGGCAGCCGGGCGCACCCGCAGACGCCCAGGTAACCCATCACGTTGCCGGTGAAGAGGAGCACGGCATCGGGATGGGAGGGATCCTCGTCCGCCGCGGGCGCCGGCGTGCCCGGGACCGGCAGGACCAGGGCGACGAGCAGGACGAGGGCGGTGCGAACACGGATCAGACCGGGCGCGGGACGCGGGCTTCCGGGCATCGGCTCCCTCCGGCCGGGCGGGCGAGCCCGGCCCGGGCCAGAATAGGCCCCGCCCCGGCCGCACCGCAAAGCGGCGCCCGGGGAGGAGGATTCTCGATGTCCGCCACGCGGCCCCGTCTCCTTCTCGCCTCCGCCTCGCCCCGCCGACGGGACCTCCTCCGTTCCGTCGGCTTCGACCCGCTCGTCCTGCCGGCGAAGATCGACGAGACGCCCCTCGCCGGGGAGGCCCCGGGGGCCTACGTGACCCGGCTGGCGAGGGCCAAGGCCGGCGCCGTGGCCCCGGGGGCCCGGGGCCTGCCGGTCCTCGCCGCCGACACGGCGGTCGTCCTCGGAAAGACGATTCTCGGGAAGCCCGGCGGGAAGGACGAGGCCCGCGAGATGCTCCGCGCCCTCTCGGGACGCTGGCACGAGGTGCTGACCGGGGTGGCCCTCGTCCTCCCCGGCGGCCGCGTCCTCCACGGGCTCGCGCGGACCGAGGTCCGGTTCGCCGAGCTGGACCCGCGCGAGATCGAGGCGTACCTCGCCGGCGACGAACCGTGGGACAAGGCCGGCGCCTACGCGATCCAGGGTGCGGCCGGGTGGTTCGTACCGGAGGTCCGGGGCTCGGTCAGCAACGTGATCGGCCTGCCCCTCGGTCTCGTCCGCGACCTCTGGACCCGGGCCGGCCTCCCGTCCCCCGCCCTGGGCGGCGGGGCCTGATCCGGCCGATCGCGCTCACGACCCCCCGGATGACGCACCCGGGGATCGTTACCCGGCGGGGGCCTCCCATCGCAGGACGAGCCGGCGGTTCGCCTTCACCTCGTCGAGGCGTCGGACGGGCGCCGTCCAGGGGGCTCCCCGGACCGTCTCCGGGTCGTGGTGGGCCTCCTCGACGACCGCGCGGACGGCCGCGACGAACGCATCGAGCTCCTCGCGGCTCTCCGTCTCGGTCGGCTCGATCATCAGGGCACCGGGGACGATCAGCGGGAAGTAGATCGTCGGTGGATGGAAGCCGTGGTCGATCAGGCGCTTTGCCAGGTCCAGCGTCCGGCAGCCGGTTTCCTTCTCGAGGCGCCGCCCCGAGAAGACGACCTCGTGGAGCGTCGGCGTCTCGTAGGCCAGTTCGAGCACGTCCTCGAGCCCCTTCCGGACGTAGTTCGCCGCGAGAATCGCGTCCTCTCCGGCCCGGCGGAGACCCTCGGGCCCCATCTCGAGGATGTAGGCCGCCGCCCGGACCATCACGCCGAAGTTGCCGTAGAACGCCGCCACCCGGCCGATGCTGCGCGGAGCATCCGTGGTGAGGCGGAGGGTACCGTCCTCGTCCTCGACCACCCGGGGCACCGGCAGGTACTCGACGAGCTCCCCCCGCACGCCGACCGGCCCGGAGCCGGGACCTCCGCCACCGTGGGGCGTGGAGAACGTCTTGTGCAGGTTCAGGTGGAGGACGTCGACCCCGTGGTCCCCGGGGCGGGAGATGCCGAGGAGCGCGTTCATGTTCGCACCGTCGGCGTAGACGAATCCCCCGTGGGCGTGAAGCAGCTCGCAGATCCGGGCGATGTCGCTCTCGAAGATCCCGAGGGTGTTCGGGTTCGTCAGCATGATCGCCGCGACATCGCCCCGCGGGACCCGCGCCTCGAGGGCTGCGAGGTCCACCTGGCCCCGGGCATCCGAGGCGATCGGCTCGGGGGTGAACCCGCAGAAGACCGCGCTCGCCGGGTTGGTCCCGTGGGCGGAGTCCGGGATCAGCACGACCCGCCGGTCGTCCCCCCGGTCGAGGAGCGCCCGGCGGATCATCAGCATCCCGGTCAGCTCGCCGTGGGCGCCGGCGGCCGGGGCCAGCGTGAACGCGTCCATCCCCGAGATCTCCACCAGGAACCGCTCGAGGTCCCGCATCAGCGCGAGGGCCCCCTGGACGGTCTCCTCCGGCTGGAGGGGATGGATCGCCGCGAACCCGGGCAGGCGGGCGAGCTGCTCGTTGACCCGGGGGTTGTACTTCATCGTGCAGGAGCCGAGCGGGAGCAGCCCGTCGTCGATCGAGTAGTTCCGGTGCGACAGGCGCGCGTAGTGGCGCAGCACCTCGGTCTCGGAAAGCTCCGGCAGCGGGGGGGGCTCGCGCCGGACGAGCTCCGGCTCGAGATCGTCCGGCGGCTCCGGCACCTCGAGGCGCGGCATCGACCAGCCGGAGCGGCCGGGCCGCCCGGCCTCGAACAGCAGCGGTTCCGTGCGCGGCGGTCGGCAGGGCTTCACAGCACGTCCCCCAGGCCGGCGACGAGACGCTCGATCGCCGCCGGGCCGTTCAGCTCGGTGAACGCCAGCAGGCCGCGGCGCTCGTCTTCCGGGCGGAAGCGGGAGAGCGGCACCGGGCCCAGGATTCCCCGCTCGGCCAGCGCGGAGGCGATCTCCGCCGCCGGACGCGGGAACTCCAGGACGAACTCGTTGAAGAAGGGCCCCGAGTGCGCCCGCCGCACGCCGGGCAGGGCGGTCAGCCGGCGGAGCGCCTCGTGGGCGTGGGCCCGGGAGAGCCGCGCCCCCTCGGTGATGCCGGAGGGGCCGAGCAGGGCGAGGTGAATCGTCACCGCGAGGGCCATCAGGGCCGAGTTCGTGCAGATGTTCGACGTCGCCCGTTCCCGGCGGATGTGCTGCTCCCGGGTCGCCAGGGTGAGAACGAAACCCCGTCGGCCCTCGACGTCCTCCGTCATCCCGGCGAGGCGCCCCGGCATCGCCCGGACCATCCCCTTGCGGGTCGCGAGCATTCCGACGTAGGGCCCGCCGAAGCTGACCGCCGCCCCCAGGGCCTGCAGCTCGCCGACGACGATGTCGACGCCCAGCCTCCCCGGCGCCTCGAGCCACCCGAGGGCCCACGGCTCGGCGATCGCCTGGAGCGCGAACGCCCCCGCCCCGCGGGCGGCCGCGGCGAGGGCATCGGCCCGCTCGACGACGCCGACGAAGTTCGGGCTCTGCCAGGCGACGACGGCGGTCTCCCCGTCGACGGCCTCGCCGACGGTACCCGGGTCGACCCGACCGGTTGCCGGGTCGGCCGGCACGTCGACGATCGAGAGGTCGAGGTTGGCCGCGTAGGTCTCGAGGACGTCCCGGTACCAGGGGTGGACCTCGCCGGCGACGACGACCCGGCGCCGCCTCCCGCGGTGCTGGCGGACCGCGAGGAGGATCCCCTCGACGAACGCGGTCCCTCCCTCGTACATCGAGGCGTTCGCCACGTCCATGCCGGTCAACTGGCAGACCAGGGTCTGGAACTCGAAGATCGCCTGGAGGGTCCCCTGGCTGATCTCCGGCTGGTAGGGCGTGTAGGCGGTGAAGAACTCGCCCCGCTGGAGCAGGTGATCGACCACCGCCGGCACGTGGTGCCGGTACGCCCCGGCACCGAGGAAGCAGTCCTTCCCCGCCACCGCCAGGTTGCGCGCGGCCAGTTCCCCGAGGGTCTCGAGGAGCTCCGGCTCGGAGAGGGGCCCGGGCAGCTCCAGGGGTCGCCCGAGGCGGAGCTCCGGCGGGATCGGTGCGAGCAGCTCCTCGCTGCTGCCGGCCCCGATCTGCCGCAGCATCGCCTCCCGGTCCTCCGGGGAGAGCGGCAGGTAGCGGAAGCGTCGCTCGGTGTTCAGTGTCCTTCCTCCTCGAGGAACTTCCGGTACGCCTCGTGGTCCATCAGGGCGTCCAGGTCGGCCGGGTCCGCCGGCTTCATCCGGACGAGCCACCCCTCGCCGAACGGGTCCTGGTTGACCATCTCCGGCGAGTCGGCGAGCGCCTCGTTGACGGCGGTCACCTCCCCGGCAACGGGGGCATACACCTGCGCGACCGCCTTGACCGACTCGATGTCGCCGATCGGGTCGCCGGAGTTCACCTGCCTCCCGGCCTCCCCCATGTCGACGTAGACGATGTCGCCGAGCTCGCCCTGGGCGAAGTCGGTGATCCCGACGACGATCTCGTCACCGTCGCGGAAGACCCACTCGTGCTCCTTCGTGTAGAGGCACTCTTCCTGCCGCGGCATCTCCAAGCCTCCCGCGGCGGGGTCAGGCGGCCCCGCCGTCCTGGTTCCGCCGGCTCCTCTTCTTCGGCCGGCGGTAGAACGGAAGCGGGACCGTGACCGCCTGCAGGCGGCGGCCCCGCACCTCGATCTCGATCTCGACCCCGGGCTCGGCGCGGTGCGCGGGGAGGTAGGTCATCCCGATCGCCTTCCCGAGAAACGGCGCCATCGTCCCGGACGTGACCTCGGAAACCCGCTCCCCGTCGAGCCAGACCGGGTGGCCGTGGCGCGCGATTCCCCGTCCCCGTACCTCGAAACCGACCCGCTTCCGCGGTACGCCGGCCTCCCGCTGGCCGAGAAGCGCCTCCCTGCCGAGGAAGCCCTCCTTGTCCCAGTGCACGATGAACTCGAGGTCCGCCTCGAGGGGGGTCGTCGTCTCGTCGATGTCGTTCCCGTAGAGGGGCATCGCCGCCTCGAGGCGCAGGGTATCCCGCGCGCCGAGGCCGGCCGGGAGCAGGCCCAGGTCCCGCCCCGCCTCCAGCAGGGCGTCCCACACCGCGGGAGCGTCGTCCGGGGCGAGGAAGATCTCGAAACCGATCTCGCCGGTGTAGCCGGTGCGCGACGCCATCGCCGGCCGCCCGGCGACCCTCCCGGTCGCCCAGCGGTAGTACTTCTGTGCCCTTGCGTCGAACCCCTCGGCAAGCCCGGCGAGGATCTCCTTCGAGCGCGGCCCCTGGAGGGCGATCAGCGCGGTACGGTCGGACTCGTCGGTGAACTCGACGTCGAACCCGTCCCGGTGCGCGAGGAACCACTCGCGGTCCTTCGCCAGGTTCGCCGCATTGACGACGAAGAGGACCTCGTCCTCGGCGATCCGGTAGACCAGGACGTCGTCGACGAAGGTTCCCCGCTCGGTCAGCAACCCCGAGTAGGCCACCCGCCCCGGCTCGAGCCTCGCGATCGACGTCGGCACCAGGAAATCCGCGAACCGGACCGCGTCCTTTCCCCGGAGCCGGAACTCCCCCATGTGGCTGACGTCGAACAGGCCGGCCGCCGTGCGCACCGCCCGGTGCTCCTCGATCACGCCGCTGTACTGCACCGGCATCTCGTAACCGGCGAACGGGACCATCCGGGCACCGAGGGCGACGTGACGCTCGTGGAGCGGGGTCTTCCTGAGGGGAGCGGCCCCTCCCTCCGGCTGGCTCATCGGGTTCCTCCCGGGCGTGGCGGGTGCGGGTGGGGGTCGCCCGCGCACCGGGCGACGCTGGCCCGGCGGCGCGCGCGGGCCGCGGAGCCCGCGGCGGCGCCGGGGCGCGATCCTAGCACCTTCCCCGGGACGGTTCACCATGCCCGCCGGCCCGCCGCCCGCCCCTCTCCGGAGGCCGGCAGGGCCCGCTCGAGGACCCGGATCCCGGTGGCGATCTCCCGCAACGAGGAGCCCGGCACCGCCCCCTCCGAGCCGAGCACCTCGAGCAGGAACCGGCATCCCGCGAGGCCCTCCCTGGCCCGGGCCGCCCGGCCTTCTTCCCCGCCCGCCTCGTCCGCGACCGCCAGCGCCTCGCCGGCCGCCAGGACCCGGCCGAGCAGGCGCTCGCCGGCGGCCCGCAGGTGTGGCCGCTCGAGGGCCTCCACCTCGAGCGCGATCCGGCGGGCCAGCCGCTGTGCGAGCCGGCGCGGGTCCCGCCCGGGGGTGCCCCGGGAGCTCAGCGGAGCTGCCATGCCCACCTCTCCCGGTCGAAGCACCAGGCGCGCACCCTGGCCGTCGCCCCGGTGACCACGACGGCGCACAGGGCGTCGCGTCCGTCGGTCAGGAAGATCGAGCCGGGGCTGGCGTGCCCCTCGGGATCGAAGGTCACCATCCGGGCCCGCCCGAACCGGACCGCGGGATCTCCCGGCCCGAGAACCCGTCGCGAGGGCGGCAGGTCGGGCACGCCCTCCCAGGGAGGCCGGCCGACCCGGACCCCGGGGAACTCCCGGCCAGGGGTGTACGGGCCGTCCTCCACCGGGTCGACACCGGCCTGGACGTCCCGCCGGGTGACCCCGTCGCCATCGCCGTCCCGCGCGACCCGCAGGGGTTCATCCCCGTCGGCGACGGGAGGAAACAGCAGCGCCCGGTCCCGCCCGTCCGAGCGGGCGGCGAGGGACAGCAGCCGGAACCGCCCGGCCAGGGCCCGGGCCGCCCCCTCCACCGCCCGGGCCCGGGCCGCCGGCGCGAGGGAAGCCCCCCCGGCGACGGCCCCGAGGCCGACGATGGCGATCGCGGCCAGCACCTCGGGAAGGCTGGTCCCCCCCTGCCCTCCCGTCACCGCGGCGTCCCCTCGCCCGGGGACGCCGGACCGCGCCCGATGGCGATCTTCCCCCGCAGCCGCTCGAGGAGCTTCGGGCCGATCCCCCGGACGGCGAGCAGGTCCTCGACGCGGCGGAACGGACCGGCCTTCCGCCGGTACTCGACGATCCTGCGGGCCAGGGCCGGCCCGATGCGCGGCAGGGTCTGCAGCTCCTCGACCCCGGCCGTGTTGACGTCCACCCGGTGCGCCCGGGGCGCGTCCGCCGGGGCGGCCGCCGAACGCTTTCCCGCCGCCGCGGACGCCCCCGCCGGAACGGCGAGACAGACCAGCAGCGCCACCAGCGTCGCGGCGACTCTCCCCCGGGCCTTCTTCGTGCTCGTGACGAACATCGCTCTCTCCTCCCTTCCGCGGGCACTCGGCCCGCCGGCCCGGAGAAAAGCAAGGCCCGTGCCCGGAGGACGGGATCGTCTCGAAGTCGCGCAGGGAGAAGGAGACCGCCCCCGGGAGACCGGGAACGGGGGGCGGCGAACCCGTCCGTCCGCGGACAATCGTCCGGACAGGTCAGGACGACGCGGTGGCCTGTTGCTTCCCCCCGGCAGAGGCGACGGGCCAGGTGAACGTGAAGCGTGCCCCCGCGCCGGGCCGGCTGTCGACCGCCACCCAGCCCCCGTGACGCTCCACGAGGCTCTTCACCGTCGCGAGACCGATCCCCGAGCCGGGAACCCCCGCCGAGGTCCGCCCCCGCCAGAAGCGATCGAAGATCCGCTCCCGCTCGTCCTCGGGGATGCCCGGCCCGGTGTCCGCCACCTCGACCTCCAGGAAACCGGGCGCGCGGCCCGCGCGGACCGTCAGTTCGACGCGCCCCCCCTCCCGGTTGAACTTGATCGCGTTGCCGACCAGGTTGTCGAGCACCCGCTCGAAACCATCCCTCTCGGCGAGCACCCGGGCCCCGGGCGCCTCCAGGCGAACCGCCAGCTCCACCTTCCTGGCCCGCGCGGCTCCCTGGTGTCGCTCGACGACCCCCCGCACGACCGGTTCGACCTCGACCTCCTCGAGCTCCGGTTCCCCCCCCCGGTCCGCCCGGGCAA
>Ga0256914_1000250_pt1 | contig 52086 bp, 41 predicted proteins | sample HulkmetaG_FD_191571 | JGI IMG/M metagenome (GOLD analysis project Ga0256914, IMG submission 191571) | Hydrothermal chimney microbial communities from Main Endeavour vent field at the Juan de Fuca Ridge, Pacific Ocean - Hulk | ecosystem: Environmental > Aquatic > Marine > Hydrothermal vents ...
GAGGAGCCCAGCGAGAGCAAAAACCCTTTGTAGATGAAGAGCTCCCTCCCTCGAACACGAGCGCAGCGAGTGTCGGGGGAGGGCTGGGGAGGGGGCAGATTTGGAATTGCTGGTTTGAAAGATTTTATCGTCTTGCTCGTGCAATCACAAATAAACGGCGCGCGCCACAAAAGTGCGACGCGCGCCGTCAAAAGCGAACGCAGGGATGCAGGACTGAACTCAGTGCTGCAAGATCTGGGAGAGGAACAGCTTGGTGCGGTCTTCCTGGGGATTCTGGAAGATCTGCTCGGGCGTGCCCGTTTCCACCACCTGCCCTTGATCGAAGAAGTACATCGTGTCGGCCACAGCTCGGGCGAAGCCCATCTCGTGGGTGACCACAAGCATGGTCATGCCACTCTCGGCCAGCTCCTCCATGACCTCCAGCACTTCCTTAATCATTTCGGGATCGAGGGCGGAGGTGGGCTCGTCGAAGAGCATGATCTTGGGCTGCATGGCCAGGGCCCGGGCGATGGCCACGCGCTGCTGCTGGCCGCCGGAGAGCTGTCCGGGATATTTGTACGCCTGCTCGGGGATGCCGACGCGCTCCAGAAGCTGCATCGCTATCTCCTCTGCCTTTTTCTTATCCCACTTGCGCACGTAGATCGGGCCCAGGGTGATGTTCTGCATCACCGTCAGGTGCGGGAACAGGTTGAACTGCTGGAACACCATGCCCACTTCCTTGCGAATGGCCGCGATGTTGCGCACATCGTGGCTGAGCTCGATGCCATCGACGACGATGTGACCCTTCTGATGCTCCTCCAGGCGGTTGATGCAGCGGATGAAGGTGGATTTACCTGAACCGGAGGGGCCGAAGATCACCACCACCTCGCCTTTCTGCACGTTCATGTTGATCCCGCGCAGCACATGGAAGTTGCCATACCACTTATGCACTTCCTCGCACTTGATGATGGGTTCGCCCTCCACAGCGACGCCGGATCGAGTGGTTTCGGTAGTCGTATCTGTACTCATGAAAAAACTCCTGAATCGAAATTAGGACGTTTGGATGACTGGTGAATGGCGGGTTAGCGTTCACCCACGCCCAGAGCGATCTCCAGGCGGCGGGAGCCATAAGACATGCCGTAGCTGAACACCCAGTAGATGAGGGCGATGAAGGAAAAGACTTCTAACTGGCGGCCGATGTAATTGGGGTTGGCCAGAATGCCGCGGGCGATGCCCAACAGGTCCAGCAAGCCGACCAGCGCCACCAGCGAGGTGTCTTTGAACAAGCCGATGAATTGACCCACCAGCACGGGGATCACGGCCCGCAGGGCCTGGGGCAGGATGATGAACACCATCTTCTGCCAGCCGCTGAGACCGATGGCGTCTGCAGCTTCATACTGGCCTTTGGGGATCGATTGTAACCCACCGCGCACGTTTTCCGCCATATACGCGGCCGCAAACATGATGATGGCCACCGTCGCGCGAATCACCCGGTCGATGGTAATGCCCGCAGGCAGGAAGAAGGGCAGCATCAATTGGCCCATGAACAACAGGGTGATGAGCGGCACGCCGCGGATGATTTCGATGTAGAGTACGCTCAGGGTTTTCAGCGCGGGCATCTTCGATTGCCGCCCCAGCGCCAACAGCACGCCGATGGGGAAGGAGAAGACGATGCCGAAGATGGCCAGCAGCAACGAAAGCAGCAAACCGCCCCACAGGTTGGTGGGCACCAGTTTCAGAAAGCCCCCGCTGCCAAAGCCGCGGACGATGAGGATGACCAGCGGCATGTACAGCAGGATAAGAATGTAAGTGGGGCGGGCCAGCTTCTTGGGATAACGCTTGCCCAGGAAGTAGCCGATGATGGCCAGGACATCGATTAACAGGAAATGCGGCCATGATTGGCGGCCCAGCGCGAACATCCAGACAGCAAGAATGATGGGGATGATCAGCAACACCCAGCCGACGGCCTCGGCTCGCTTGAGGAAGATGCCCCAAGCCAGACCAATCAGCAATCCCAGCAGGAACATCAACAGCCAGAGCCGCCAATCCTCCGAGCCCGGATACTGTCCCTTCATGTATAGCTGAAGGTTGTCGGTGACCGCAGCCCAGCGGGCAGTGAAGAAAATCCAATGAAAGATGGCGTAAAGAAGCCACAGCAGGAATGCGCCCGCCACAAAGGTGAGAATCGTGTCGCCAATCGATCCAAACAGATTCTTTTTCATCCACCCCAGGATGGTGATGCGTTCAGTGGGGGGAGGTAGAATTTCTTTCGAGGGGGTAAGGGTTGTCATGGCTAACGCTCCACCAGGCTAGTATATTTGTTGTACCAGTTCATGAACAGGGAAGTCAGCAGGCTGAAGGTGAGATACACGCCCATCATAATCAAAATGACTTCCACCGCCCGGCCCGACTGATTCACGATGGTGCTGCCCACGGCGAACAGATCAGGATAGCCGACTGCAATCGCCAGGGAGGAGTTCTTTGTCAGGTTCAGGTATTGGCTGGTGAGGGGAGGAATGATAACGCGCATGGCCTGAGGGAAGATGACCAAACGCATGGTCTGAAAACCAGTGAGCCCCACCGCGGTGGCCGCCTCGCGTTGACCTTTGGAGACGGACTGAATGCCCGCTCGCACCACTTCGGCGATGAAAGCCGAGGTGTAAATAACCAGACCGCTGAAGATGGCCATGAACTCAGGCGTAAGCGATTTGCCGCCTTTGAAATTCCGTCCTTGCAGAGATGGAAAATCGAGATACATGGGCGGGCCGGCGACGAACTGGGCGATGAGCCAGGTGATGGCAGCCAGTACGGCGAAAACGACGAAGCCCCATAGCCAGTACAGCGGCATGCGGCCCGTTCGTTTGCCTTCTCGGAATTTGAAGGCAGCGACGATGACCCCCACAATGAACGATCCCAACAAAAACCATTTATAAACACCCCATCCTCCCGCCGGTTGCGGCCACACGATGTAAATGCCGCGATTGGTCAAGAAAGCCCATCCCCAGGCTGAAAGCGCCTGATTGACTCGGGGCAGTTTGTGAAAGACTGTGGTGCTGAGGAAGATGAGGAAAACCAACAGCGGGATGTTGCGTAGCGCCTCGACGTAAATGGCGGCCAGTTTGTTGACCAGCCAGTTTTTCGAAAGTCGGGCGATGCCAATGATGATGCCGAAGATGGTGGCGAAAATAATGCCCAGGAATGAGACTTTGATGGTGTTGAGGATACCCACCAACAGCGCCCTGGCGTACGTGCTATTCCGGCTGTAATCGATGAGGGCCTCACCGATATCGAACTGAGATTCGATGCCCAAAAATCTGAAACTCAGGGGGATGCCTAGAGATTCCAGCCCGGTTAACAGATTGTGAATGAGCCAATATCCCAGGATAATCAAGAACGCGACGACGATCACCTGGGCGATGATCTGAATGTATCGTTCATCCCGCCAGAAGGGCACTGCACCATGATCCGATTCTTTGAATGTCATAGGTTCTACCTGCCTCATGGTGTTTGCGGAAGATATATAGAGATGCCTGCACGCCCCCACACAGCGATCATCCCCCAACCCACAGGGCTAACCGCCGTGGGGAAACGAAGATATAAAAGAGAAGGGAAGAGCAAGCTGAGCCCTTCCCTTCATCATGTCAACCGTTTCGGTTTAGCGGAACGGAGGCGAGTACAGCAGACCGCCGTCCTTCCAGGAGGAGTTCAGGCCTCGGGGCAGGTTGAAGACGGTGTCGGGGCCCAGGTTGCGATTGTAAATCTCGGCGTAGTTGCCGACATTCTTGATGATGTTGTAGGCCCAGTCGTTGTCCAGACCCAGCTTGGCGCCCATGTCGCCTTCGGCGCCCAACAGCTTGCGAATGGTGGGATCCTCGGAGTTCTTCATCTCATCCACATTCTGGGAGGTCACGCCAGATTCCTCGGCCTGGAAGGTGGCGAAGACAGTCCACTTGACGATATCGAACCACTGATCGTCACCATGTCGCACCACGGGGCCCAGAGGCTCTTTCGACAGGGTGTCGTTCAGGATCATGTGCTCTTCGGGATGATCGAACATGGACTGGCGGGAGACCAGCGCAGACTTGTCGGTGGTGTAGGCGTCGCAGCGACCATCCAGATATGCGCCCGTAACCTCGTCCGCCGTCTCGAAGACCACCGGGGTGTATTCGATGTTGTGGGAGGCCATGACGTCGGCCAGGTTCAGCTCGGTGGTGGTGCCAGCGCTGACGCAGATGGAAGCGCCCTGCAGGTCCTCCAGAGACTTGATGCCGCTATCCTTGCGCACCATGATGCCCTGGCCATCGTAGAAGGTGGTGGGAGCAAAGTTGGCGCCCAGCTCGGTGTCGCGGGTCAGGGTCCAGGTGGTATTGCGGATGAGGACGTCGATCTCGCCAGACTGCAGTGCGGTGAAGCGCTGCTTGGCGGTCAGCGGACGATACTCCACACTGTCGGTGTTGCCAAATACAGCTGCGGACAGCGCCTTGCAGAAATCAATGTCGAAGCCGGCAAAGGTGCCATCGGGCTGGAGATAGCCAAAGCCGGGCACAGCCTGATTGGCGCCGCAGATAACCTTGCCGCGGGCCTTGATGGCTTCCAGCATGCTGCCTTCCTGGGCGGCGGGTTTCTCAGCAGGCTTCTCTGTGGGCTGAGCTGCCGTCTGTTCGGTTGCCGCAGGCGCAGTCGTGGCGGCGGCGGCTTCGGTGGGAGCCGGCGTTTCCTTGCCTCCGCAAGCGGACACTGCCAGCGCCGCAAGCAACACGACTAGCAACACGATGAGAATTTTTCGGGACATCAGGATTTCCTCCTTTTTGAGTGAAATAAGGGTTAGTGAAATGAATGGCCAATCGCACTCCGGCAAGGCGTCTCGCCGAGTCCGATGGATGCCCAGATTAGCACATGCAACACAAGAAAATAAAGCTGACAGACAGCATTGTCTAAGTCAGGAGTAACCGGCAATGATATACTACAAAATAATACATCAGCCGGATGGAGATTGTCAAAAGAAAAATAGTCACATCCCGCTCCTAACGCAGCGGAGACTTTTCAGTTCTTCTGACATTGACATGGAAGTATCAAAATTACCATGTCGGAGGCGATCTGTCAAATGAGTCGGCGCCCGAATGACCCCTTCCCACGCTTCCCCGACAATTCGGTATGGCCGCTCTCGGCCAGAAGCCGAGGAGTTTTTCGGAAAGGCTTCTAGAATATGATATGCTTGCTCTCGTTTTCTTCCCGACTTCACTCCTTTGTCTTTTGCCCCAATCACACCATGACGATCCCTTCCACAGCAGCTATTGTCATCATCGGCGGCGGCATCATCGGCGTCAGCACCGCTTATCATTTGTCGCAGATGCACGCTTCGCGTGTGGTCTTGCTGGAACGCAACTATCTGGGCTCAGGAGCCACGGGCATGAGCAGCGGTCTGGTGCGAATGCACTACGACAACCCCATCGAGGCTGCATTGGCGCATCACAGTTTCAAGTTGTTCCAACATTTTTCCGATATGGTAGGCGGAGAAAATGGTTTTGTGCGAACGGGGTTTGTACGCATCGACCAGGCCAAAAATCTGGAACGCATGAAGGCCAACGTGGCCATGATGCAATCGCTGGGCGTGGAGACGGAAATGATCGACCGCTGGACATTACAGGAGATAGCGCCTTACATGATGACGGAGGATGTGATCATGGGGGCATATGAGCCCATGTCCGGCTATGCGGATCCGCACCAGACGACGATGGGATTGGCTGACGCCGCCCGTCGCGGGGGCGTGACGATTCACCAGGGCGTCGAGGTCGTCGATATCCTGCATGACCATGGCCGGGTCCGCGGGGTGCGCACTTCTGCTGGCGACATCGCCACGCCAGTGGTCATCAATGCAGCGGGCGCGTGGGGCGGCGTCATGGCTGGCATGGCGGGCGTGCAGGCGCATGTGACGCCCGCTCTGCATCAGGCATCTATTGTCGAAACGCCCCCGGCCATCCCCTCCCCCCATCTCACCTTTATCGATCGCATTAACGGCGTGTATGCCCGGCCCGAAACTGGCGGATTGACCCTGGCAGGACGGTCGGGGGAGGAAAGTGATTCGATCATCCCGGTGGCCAAGCTGGATTCTTACAGCCATGTCATTCGTCGGGATATCGAATTCCAGGTGCTTGAACGGCTTTGCAACCGCATCCCCCTCATGGAGACCGGCGCGGTGCGCAAAGGGCATATCGGCGCCGAAGGTTATACGCTCGATGGGCACGCACTGTTAGGCCAGACGCCCCAGTTGGAGGGATTTTTCATGGCCATCGGCATGAGCGGACACGGATTCAAAGAAGGCCCCGCCATCGGCCAAGTGATGGCGGAGATGGTGTTAGAGGGAGACGCCCGCTTGGTCGATGTATCGCCCTTGCGGGTGACCAGGTTTGAGGAGGGAAAGCCATATCATGGGGAGAACGAGTACCAGTCTTGAGCATCATCCAAGGCCAACTGCGCTGGCCGACTGAAGTCGGGACTTTTGGACGGCTACCACCTTTGGTTCCTCCCCCATTCCGAAACGGACAGGGGAGGAGAAGCGGAGGCGGAGATTGTTAGCGCCGCGGTCGGGCCTGCGCCCGGCCCCATCGCTGACTTGTGGGTCATCGCCGCAACGGATGAGTTGTGAGATCCTCCTTCTTTTTGTTATGCTTATCGGACATTCCATTGCGACGCTTCCGCGCGCCGCGTTCCCCCTGGGATTCCCATAGATCCGTACTTGTGGCAGATGCTGAAGCCGAAACCCCGAAGCCGCATCTGATTTGGCTGACCCTCGCCAGTGGCCGCGATGGGTCGGTTCGCAAGCAGGCAAGGTGGGACCAACCGCGCCGTCGGTTTTGATATCTGGTTGTGCCCAGTTCGACAATCCGAGATCTGCCGAGATTGGATGTTCGCCGTGGTTGCCAAATGGGAGCAGAAGGGGATGACAAAGTCGCCGACATCGACACAGTTTTCAATTATGCCGATTTTTCAATCACCAAAAGGAGTCAAGGTCATGTCTTTCGCATCCATATTGAAAGTCTCGTTGATTGGCGTCATACTCCTGTTCCTGGCAATATGGGGCGGCCCCATATCTTCTGCGCAGGGAGGAGAGGTGGGGCCTGTTCATCTGATCTCTGGCGACGTCACGCTTCCGAAAATCGAACCAGAAAGCGTGCAGATAACGCCCGATGCCGTATTCGATGGCAAGTACTTCCGGCTCATCCAGTTCCATGAGCTTCCCACCTACGAGATGCGGCAACAATGGGCGCGGCAGGGGCTGGCGTTGACCGATTATCTCCCCGACAACACCTATTTTGCCGTGGTCGATGAACGCTTCGATCTCACCATGCTTTCCCGGTTCGTTACTACTGTGGCCCCTGTGATGGATGAAGTGCGAATGGAGTCGACCTTTGCGGCGACGCGATCCGCGCTTCGCACACAGAGAGACGATCGAGATCAAGACATGCGTCTGACCATCACCTTCTATGCGCCGCTGAATGCAAAGGATGTCATGGCCGATCTCCAGAGCCAGGGAGCTGTCATCGAGGCCTACCGCGACTACTCCTCCCAGGTGGACGTTCGTATACCGGCCCGATTGGTGGAGAGGATCGCGGCTCGCCCCTATGTGCAATTCATGGGCCCCGCCTTCGACGAAGAAACCATCGTTCTGGAAGAAGGCGTTCGCCTGGGCCCGCCCCCTCAACCACAGCCCGAAGACTACTATCACAATACGACCGGCCGCTCCAACTACATCAATAGCGGCTACAATGGCATATCGTACAATGGCGATGGCGTCACCATTGCAGTGGGCGAAGGCGGCACCGCGGATAACTTTATGGAGGTGTACGGCCGACTCATCGAATTGATGGGGGGAAACCCAGGCCACCACAAAATTGGATGCATCCGCAACGCGGCCAGCGCTGGCAATCTGGACCCCACCGAGCGTAACAACGCCTGGGGCGCGACAGTGATGAGCATCACGGGCGATCCCGATTACGTCGCTTATTACAACAATTACAGTCTTCGGTTCGTCAACCATTCCTTTGGCGCTGGCGGTCCGCAGGGAGGCTATTGCCAAAGGGCCCGCGATCACGACGCCCGGGTGCAAAGCTATCCTTATCAGCTCGTCTCATACTCCTCCGGCAATGTTGGTTCAGATCCAGGCTATCCTCCTTATGACAGCATCAATGGCTGGGCCAACATCACAGCTTGCTACAAGCAGAACAAAAATCACCTTGTGGTGAGAAATCTAGACCGCCTGGATAACTTCCTCTCCTTTGGCTGCAAGGGGCCGGCCTCGGACGGACGCATTCTGCCTCATGTTATCATCGAAGGTGAAGAAGGCACCTCCTTTGCCTCGCCCAAAGTCGTGGGCATCATGGCCATTCTGGCTCAGATCTACAAGAGCAATCATGGCGGGCAAGAGGCGCCTGCCACACTGCTACGCGCCATCCTCCTGAACACCGCCGATGATATGGACGATCCTGGCCCCGACTTCCGTAGCGGTTACGGACGCCCCAATGTCCGTCGCGCTTATCAGGTCCTCAACCAGAATCAATTCCTGACCAGCTCTATTACCAACACCGGCGATAGCAACACCCACACGATTGCCATTCCTGCAGGAGTCAGCCAATTACGAGTCATGCTCATGTGGCCCGATAAACCCGCGGCCATAAACGCCGACCCCACCATCGTCAACGATCTGGATATGATCATCACCGACACCGCCGGAACAGGGTATCAGCCCTGGGTGCTGGATCACACGCCCGATGCGGCCAAGCTAGATCTGCCAGCGGTGCGCAAGGCGGATCATCTCAATACCATGGAGCAGGTGACGGTGGATAATCCCCCTGCGGGAAACTGGTCGATTCAGGTGTCGGGGCATAGCATCCCTCAGGGACCCCAGACATACTACATCGTCTACGAATTCCTGGAGGACTCTCTCCAATTCATGTTCCCGCTCAAGGACGTACGCTTGTATTCAGGAGACACTTATTACCTGCGCTGGGATAGCTTTGGCGGAATCGGCGCGTTCGACCTGGATTATCAGCTCGACGGCGGCGCCTGGGTGAACATCGTCACTGGTTACGACGCCAATAGCCGGGTCTATGAATGGACTGCGCCCAATGTGGGGGCGGGCATTCATAGCATCAAATTCAGAGTGAGGCGCGGTGCGCTCACTGCCGAGAGCGACATCAACACCATCGGTTCCACGGCCCGGGACCTGCGCATCGAATGGGCCTGTGGCGACACTGTCAAACTGTCCTGGCTCCCTGTCGCCGGGGCCGATGGCTATTACGTCTACCATTTGGGCGCCAAATACATGGAGAAGGCTACATCCGTGACTTTTGACGGCTCCAGCGCCATCGTCAGCGGCATCAACCCGACCTCCACCGAAGCTTTCGCTATCAGCGCCTATACTGGAGCCAACGAAGGATTGCGAACCACTGCCATCACCAAAGCTCCGGGCGACGTTAACTGCTATTATGTGCATGCCAGTAATGCCAGCGTCGTCAGCAAAAGTGGACTTCTCCTCAATGGCGTCGCCAACCCCCACAACACCACGCTAAGCGACGTTCACTTTGAATATGGCCCCACCACATCCTACGGATCCGCCACCGCCAATATCCCCATCACCGTCTCGGGCCACGATTTCCAAAAAGTCAGCGCCAGCATCGTCAGCAACTTGCACCAGCGCACCGATGTCCTGCACTTCCGCCTGGTAGGAAAATCCGACGGTGCACTCCAAGAGAGTGATGACCAAGAGGCGCGCCTGGCTCCTGGGAATCAGATGACCTTCGACGGCAGCGATGACTACATCAACCTTGGATCTCGCTTCCAGGTGCGCGGCAATGCCCCCCGCACCATTGCCATGTGGGCTTATGTCGACAAATTCCGCAGCGACGGTCTCTTCCAGGCGGGAAGCGTGAATACCGCGACCGATGACTTCTCATTGCTGACCCGCTATGGCGCGGACAATTGGCGTTTCGAGACCGGTGACTGGTACAACGGCACGTTCAACATCACCTTGCCCGGCAGTGAGGATACGTGGCATTTCTACGCCGTCACCTATGACGGTTCCACACTCAAATTCTATTACGATGGCGAACTCATGGTCACCCGGAGCGGCATCACTTTGCAAACCGGCCTGCACGATATATATCTGGGCAGTTGGGAGACACAGTCCTTCCACGGCTCCATCGATGAAGCCAGCTTCTGGGATCGAGGTCTCTCACAAAGCGAAATCCGCGCGCTCATGCACCATCCTCTTAGCGGCTCTGAACCAGGCTTGATCGCTTATTACCATTTCGATGGACGATCTGACAAAACGATCAATCTGGCGGATGGCTGGGAAGAACGGATGATGAATGGGGTGGCAAAACAGGCCTCGTCCGCTCCGGTGGGCATGGGAGGTTCGGAAATGCACGCCGAGGCAGTGGGCGTGGTCCACTTCGTGGCTGCGAGGGTTTCCATCAACTTCAGCAGCGCCAGTGGGGCCGACATCATCGCCTCGCGGCTGGATGTCGCTCCAAACGTTCTCGATGGTCTCCCCGCGGGCGTCACCGCCCTGGATGAGCAGTACTGGGTCATTCACCGCCAGGGAACAGGCTCCTTCCAGGGGGATGTCACCTTTACAACCGCCGAGGATCTCACTGCTGCAGATGCGGCAGCGCCACAACATCTTCTGCTTTATGCTCGGGGCCTGGGCGCTGTGGATGATTGGCAATTCGTGACGGCGGCCTCGGCAGTGGACGCAGCCAATGACGCCGTCACCTTCCCCGCCATCACTGCGTTCAACAAACAATTCCTCATCATCCGCAATCTCAACCCCTACCTCAACGCCGATCCGAATCCTCTGGAATTCCCGCCCAGCCATCCTGCTTGCGAGGCCCGCAGCTACCAACTCCAGGGCGGCAATCTCACGGGAGATGTCATCATCACCCCCTCCGCAGACTTCCAGGTCTCCACCAGCCCCACTTCCGGCTTCGCCGCTTCCATCACGGTTTCGCCATCAGGAAGCGTGATCGACCAAACCATCTATGTGAAATTGGCGAACACATCTTCGGGCTCTCATTCCGGTTCGATCACCCACAGCTCGTCCGGGATGACAGATATGATGGTCGACATTCCCAGCTTCAGAGTCTCCGAGACAAAGGCTTACGCGTACAAGGCCATGAAGTTCGATGGCAATAACGACAATCTGGACATCCTGAATCTGAACTGGAATCCCAACAGCCGGTTCACCGTGGAGTTCTGGCTCAATCCCGCGTCGCTGAGCGATTGGGATCAGCGCATCGGCAATGGCTGGGGAGAATTCCTCTTCGAGAGCAATACGGCTGCGGCCCAGACCGTGGACGTGGGCGTCAACAACAACGCCTACATCAAACCTGCCAGCGGAGCGTTGCAGGCGGGCGTCTGGCAGCATTTCGCCTTTACGCTGGATGGCGCTCACGCCAGGCTCTACCGGAACGGGCAGCTTGCAGGTGAGCTCACCAATTCCGACCGATTGGACCATGTTCTGAGCCATTTTCTCATTGGCTCCGCCGATACCTCCACCATCAACGGCCTGCTGGATGAATTCCGGCTGTGGGATCGCCCCCTCACCCAGCAGGAAATCCAGAACAACATGCACAACGTCATCCCTAGCAACGCGCCCGGGCTCATCACCTACTTGCAATTCAACAACGCGCCGGCCTATCTCACCGATTATTCGGCGCAGTGCCAGCATGTGGTGGCCAACCGCTATCCTGTCACCCAACTTTCCACCGCCCCCGTAGGGACGGAGAGCCAGTTCATTCAGAGCGCGACCCCCACAAGCGTGGGCGAGTCGGGCAAATCGATGACCGCCACCATCACCTCCACGCCCAACGCCAGCAACTATCTGGGCATCTATCGCATCGGCAAGGGCATCGATCATTACAACAATGAGACCTTCCCCGCGGGCGTCGATCGTCGCTCCGACATCATCTGGGGCATTCAGGAATATGGCGACGTCACCGCAGACCTGATCTTCGATTACAGTCAGATCAACGGCGTCACCGATCCCACCGCCATCAAGCTGCTCAAACGACATGATGCTGCCAGCGATTGGGCCGATGTAACCAGCACCTGCACCCACAATACAGCGCAGCGCACCTTCACCTGCACCGGTCTCACCGAATTCTCTGAGTACTCCATCGGAAGCAATAGCTCCAACCCGCTGGCCGTGACCATGAAAGCATTCCCGAGCCAGGAATCGACTGGCCTTCCCGCCTGGGTTTGGACGCTGGCCCTGGGCGCGGCTGCGCTTTCCGGCATCTGGATCATCCGCCGCCGGATGCAAGCCCGCTCCGCATAGCGGGACGGTGCGATTCACCGGCCATCCGCCCGGCAGACCAGCCTAGGACATCCCCAACCAACTTTCAGCCCCTCCGATCCTGATCGGATGGTTTGCAAGCGCCATCCGATCAGGATTTTTCGATCTCCGAGGTTTTGCGTTGTCAGCAACCCTGTTGCGATGATGCGCCATCTCTCGTTTGAGGGCCGCGCTGGCCGACTGAAGTCAGGACGTTTGGGCGCTTCGCGCCGACGGCGGGCCTACGCCCGTCCCATCGCTGGCTTGTGGGTAAGCGCGGCCCCATTATTTTCCCCGGGCAATCTCTTCCAACCCCTCGATATCCAACAAAATCGTCCGCCCCTTATGATTGCGCGTTAGCCCGCCTTTTCGGAACCGGCTCATCACGCGAATGGCTGTCTCGACGGTGGTCCCGGTCATTTCGGCGATGTCTTGACGGGTGAGATGGATATCGATCATAATGCCCTCGCCGCCCGGAGCGGGAACGCCGCCCAAATCCTTCAGCCGGAGCAGCGCCCGGGCGATGCGCTGATCCACCCGATCCACGGCCAAGCTCCGCACCAACTCATGGCACAATCGCAACCGGCGATTGAGCTCCAGAATCACCTCGAAGGAGACTTCGGGATAGCGGTGAATGACTTCCATGAGATCGTTGCGGGTGACAGTCACCACCGCGGTGTCTTCCAGCGTGATCGCGGTCATCGAATAGGGACGGCCGTCGAAAATAGCCATTTCTCCGATGAGCTGTTTGGGGCCCAGCACTGTCACCACCACATCCCGTCCCTGATCTGTATGACGCACTAACTTGACCCGACCATTCCAAATGATGTACAGCGCTTCGGGCGGATCCCCCTGAAAGAACAGATAGGAATCAGCGGGGTAGCAATGACCATGCAGATATTGCACCACATCTTCCCAGTCCTTTTCGGAAAGAGATTTGAAAAGCGGCGTCGAGCGAACGCCCTGCATCATCTCCCATTTCATTTTGTCCAATCGGGAGTTGGAACGACCAGGGGAGTTTTTTTTCATCGTCACATGGATGGATGGGAAATGCCTGAAACGCCTCGGACAAAGAAGGCAGAATCACAAAATGCAGAAGCGCAGAGAAGTGAATGTGGGGGAAGCGTTAGCAGTTGCGAATAGGTAGTGTTTCGAGGGGATGCCGATCTTGCATCAATTCTAACACGAAAGAGGCTGCCATGGCTACATTGTGATCCATGTTACGAGCCAAAAAGTGTAACTGCCAAGATGGCATGCTTGAACGTAACTTTTGCTTTGAGATGAGGGTTTCTGGATGCCAAGGCGTCAAACGTGAAGCGTGAAACGTCAGAGGGTGTGATTTTGTATTGCGACGCCTGCGTCGGGCGTGTTTTGTGACGTTTGACTCATAATGTTCGACGACATTCTGCAAAAGGTGACGCTCCCTCGACAGCGTACATGACAGTGACGTGAGCAGTTGCCAAAAAGAGGGTGGCCCGCCACGAGCGCCCCGCGGCGTCCTGCAGCATGGCATACTCTGATGCCGTCTCCAAAATAGAGACGCACCTCAAAGGAACGGGCCATATCCTCCTTTCGAAAACGTCGCTGAATCTTGAAATGACTTGCCCAAACTTCTCGACGCAGGTATACTTTCTCACATGCCCAATCCCTTGATTGCATTGCTTGTTGGCGTAGCGGTCGTTGCCATCCTGTCCATCATCTTCTGGCCCGATCGCGGGCTCTATGTGCGCTGGCAGCAGGCGCGGCGCATGTCGGCTCGGGTGTTGCGGGAGGATGCGCTGAAATATCTTTTCGCGGGGGAGCTGGAAGGGCGAACCGTGACGCTGGCAAGTCTGGCGGGCGAGTTGGGCATCAGCCTGGATGAGGCGGCGCGTCTGCTGGCGGAGATGACCCGTTTGGGATTGGTCGAAGCCCAGGATGACGCATACGAACTGACCGCGACCGGTCGCGAGGTGGCGGTGCAGGTGTTGCGCGCCCATCGCCTGTGGGAGCAGTATCTACACGATTTTACCGGGTACGGCGAGGAGGAATGGCACGCGCGGGCCGAAGAACAGGAGCATCTACTCGACGAAGATGACATCGCAGCCCTGGAAGAGCGACTTGGACATCCTCTTTTCGACCCCCACGGCGATCCCATTCCCACCGCCGCGGGCGAAGTGGCCGCGCCCAGCACATTGCCGCTGCCCCAATTGGCGCCTGGCGACATCGCCCGGGTGGAACATCTGGAAGATCAGCCGGAGGTGGTGTACGCTCAGTTGGTGGCCGAGGGCCTGCATCCGGGCATGGAAGTGCTGATGCTGGAAAAGACGCCTCAGCGCATCCGTTTTCTCTCCCGCGGCAACGAGCATGTGTTGGCCCCGGTCGTCGCAGCCAACGTGTATGTCATCCCGATCTCCAAAGAAAAAGCGCATGAGGTCGCCCAACCGGTGGGCGATCCCCTGTCATCGTTGCAGCCAGGCGAGGAGGCTGAGATCGTCATCGTCAGCCGCACCATGCGCCCGGTGGAGCGTCATCGTCTGTTGGACCTGGGCGTGCTGCCAGGCGCCAAGATTCGGGCGGAATTCGTCAGTCCCACAGGCGATCCGGTAGCCTACATGGTGCGCGGCGCACTCATCGCCCTGCGCAAAGACCAAGCCGAAAAGATATTCGTCCGGCGCAATGACTTTTCATCGGTGGATGAAGGATGAGCAAACGCGAGACCGACGCAAAAGGCCCGAAGATCAACCTGTCACCGTCCCCCCGTGGCGCGGGATGCCCCACCTGCCCGGTTCACAATCTGGCCAACTTGCAAAAGCTTGGCGTAGACATGACCGATTGGGATTACGTGGTGGCCCTGGCGGGCAATCCCAACACAGGCAAGAGCACCGTATTCAATGCGCTGACCGGTCTCAAGCAGCACACGGGCAACTGGCCCGGCAAGACGGTGACCCGGGCCGAAGGCGGCTTCGAGTATGGCGGGCATCGCTACAAGCTGGTGGATCTGCCCGGCACCTACTCGTTGCTGGCCACCAGCCTGGATGAGGAAATCGCCCGGGATTTCATCCTCTTTGGTCAGCCCGATGTGACAGTGGTGGTGGTGGACGCCACCCGCCTGGAGCGCAACCTGAATCTCACCCTGCAAGTGATGCAGATCACCAACCGGGTGGTGGTGGCGCTGAATCTGATGGATGAGGCCCGGCGCAAGGGCATCCAGGTGGACGACCGGCGTCTGGCCCGGGACCTGGGCGTTCCGGTGGTGCCCATGGCCGCGCGGCAGGGCGAAGGCATCCCCGAGCTGCTGCAGGCCATCGACGACGTGGCCAACGCTCGCACGGCGGGCCGACCGCCCCGCGTCCGCCTGCGCTCACCCCAGGTGCGCCGGGCCGTGGATGAACTGACGCCGCTCATCGAACAGGCCTTCCCCCATCTTCCCAACGCCCAGTGGGTAGCGCTGCGCCTGCTGGATGCAGATCGAAGCATCATCGACGCGGTGAAGTCGGGGGAATTGGGCGATTTGCGCAAAGGAGCGGTGGAGGAGGATCTGTTGCACGAGAGCGAGACGGAAAGGGGCGCGGATGCGGAGCCGATATCGGCCGAACGAGAGACGCTGATCACACATCTGCTAGAGACCGCCTCCCGTCTGCGCTGGGAGATCGGCGCAGACTTTCACGAGCAACTCATCGAGGACATCTACGCGGAGGCCGCGCGCATCGCCGAGCGGGCCGTGACCCGTCCGGGCGAGACCCCGCGCTTCGATCTGGATCGCACCATCGACAAAATCGTCACCAGCAAGGTATGGGGATTTCCCATCATGGTGGGATTGTTCGCGCTCATCTTCTGGCTCACCATCAGCGGCGCCAACTACCCTTCTGATCTGCTCTCCAACCTGCTCATCGGCACAATCTACCCGCTCCTCAAAGATGCAGCCCATGCCATCGGCCTGCCCTGGTGGCTCAGCGGCATCCTCATCGATGGCGCTTATCTGGCCACGGCCTGGGTGGTCAGCGTGATGCTGCCGCCCATGGCTATTTTCTTCCCCCTGTTCACCCTGCTGGAGGATTTCGGCTATCTGCCCCGGCTGGCGTTCAACCTCGATGGACTGTTTCGCAAAGCTGGCGCGCACGGCAAGCAATCATTGAGCATGATGATGGGCTTCGGCTGCAATGCGGCGGGCGTGGTCTCCACTCGCATCATCGATAGCCCCCGGGAGCGGCTCATCGCCATCATCACCAATAACTTTGCGCTGTGCAACGGACGCTGGCCCACCCAGATCCTCATCGCCTCCCTGTTCATCGGCTCGCTGGCGCCCGCGTACCTGGCCGGCATCGTCTCGGCCGCGGCGGTGGTGGGCGTAGCGTTGCTGGGCGTGATCCTGACATTCCTCGTCTCTTACTTCCTGTCGCACACCATGCTGCGAGGAGAGGTCTCCACCTTCAGTCTGGAATTGCCGCCCTATCGCCCGCCTCGCATTTTGCAGACCATCTACACCTCGCTTATCGACCGCACCATGTACGTGCTGTGGCGGGCTATTGTCTTCGCTGCGCCCGCGGGCCTGGTCATCTGGCTGCTGGCCAACGTGCAGGTGGCGGGACAACCCATCGCCAATCACATCGTGGGATGGTTGGACCCCATTGGCATCCTCATCGGCCTGAACGGCGTGATCTTGCTGGCCTACATCGTCGCCATCCCCGCCAACGAGATCGTCATCCCCACGGTGCTGATGCTGACAGTGCTGATGGCGGGCCTCTCCTACGGCAACGCCGAGGGCTCTCGCACCATCTTCGAGGTGAACGCCACCGAGGACCTGATGCGCATCTTTCAGGCGGGCGGCTGGACCGTGCTGACCGCAGTAAATCTGATGCTATTCAGCCTCATCCACAACCCTTGCAGCACCACCATCTACACCATCTATAAAGAAACGGGCAGTCGCAAGTGGACGACGGTGGCCGCGCTGCTGCCCCTGGCCCTGGGCTTCATCGTCACCTTCTTCGTCGCGCAGATATGGCGATTGGCCGCGATGCTGATGGGATGACGCGAAAAGGCGACAGGCTACGCCCGCCGCCGCGGCAGTTGTCGGAAATAAACGCTATTGTTTGGGATCAGCGATCTGAATTTCGTGCACATCCGCGAAATTATTCTCGATGCGCACATCCTCGTGCAGCAGACCGCCCCAGATGCGAAAGGGATTGCGGGCGGGGATCACATCCCAGATAATCGTGCCGTACACCAATCCGCGCTGGCCTGGATCCAGAAAGCATTGCTCCCGGCCATCCACCAGCTCGCAGCGCAGGTCCTCATCCTTGCGCCCCACCGCGAAGCGGAAGGGCCAGTCCTGCCCGAAATTGGACTGGTAATTCAGGCCGAAGCGCCACGTGCCTGACTGCTCGAACCAGCTGGGATCCTCCTCGCGATAGGCCAGGGTGTTGTAATTCTCGCTGGCCTTGTACACCGTGCCGGGCCACGGCCCCGCGGTGCGGATGGGCACATTGCCATAATTCTCGATGGTGGCGGTGAAAATCATCTTGCCGCCCAGGGGGATGTTCAGCTTGTAGCCGCTATCGAACGGCCCGACCATGGTGATCTTGCCCTCCACGATCTGCGCCCGAGGATAGCCGCCATCCTTGATGGTGAGCGTGCCGGTGACGATGTTGTGATTGCCAACCTTATCCCAGGCCTCGGCCACCACCAGATAATCGCCATCGGGCGGCGGATCTGCGCCCTTGTCGATACCGCCATCGTAATCATAGAAATGATAACCGGCATCGGTCGTCTCCACTTCGCGTTCGGTGGGCTCCAGGGGATATTTGCGATCGGGATTGTCCTTGTCGCTGGGATTCATCAGATAGACCTGAATCTCCTCCACCTCCTTGGTCAGCCAATAGGTGATGGAGGCCCGATCGTCGATGCCATCCTGATTGGGCGTGATCACCTCGGGATTCACCGCAAAGTTCTCGAACCTCGGCATGTCCGTGTCCGCATCTTCGATGGTGATGTCGCCCTCGGCCCCATCGGTCCGCCCCCCCGCATCCGTGGCCTCGATAACCCAATGATAGCGACCATCGGGCAGCACTTTGCCGATGTATTTTTGGATCGTGTGATGGGGATCCAGATAGATCGGCTCCTCGATGACGCCACCCCACAACACATTGTAGTCGCGGACGCCGCGATGCTTGTTCTCGCGAAAATAGTATCGCTGACCCGCCTCGTCCTCGAAATAGATGGATATCTCGCTGGGGCGACGAATCGTATAGGAGATGCGCGCCACATCGGCCACGCCATCCGCGTTGGGACTGATGACGCTGGGCTCGATGCGAGCGTCGGTGAGGATGGGACCGGCCGCACTACATCCGCCTATCAGAAGCGCCATCAGGAGAAGCAGGCTAAGAGAAAAAATCAGGGGGACAAATCGTTCCATGGGGACAAAATCATCATACGCTGTTCAGCCAGCGCAGTTTTTGCATTTTACATTTTGAATTTTGCATTGCCGCGGATCAGTCTAGCAGATGAAGTCATTTCAGCCAAAAAAAGCCCATGCAGGATATGATCCACGCCCTTGACGCCATCTCTCGCCCATGCTACATTGGGAAAAATCCGACCGAAACCCGCGCCCCTGGAGGCCGACATGAAACATATCAGCGTGCTTGCAGCCAAACACTTGGGCGTCATCGCCTGCCCGGCCAACGCCACCCTGTTCGACGCGGCCCGCATGATGGACGAAGAGGACATCAGCAGCATCGTATTGGTGGATGATGCGGGCTATCTGCGCGGCATCCTCACCCGCACCGACATCCTGCGCGCAGCGCTGGAGCGCCCCGACGACTGGCAACATTGCGCCTGTCCCGCCTGGATGACGCGTCATGTGGTAACTGCGCCCCCCACCGCCACGCTGGAGGAGGCCGCTCGTCTGTTGCAGCAAAAACACATCCACCGGATCGTGATCACCGAAAATGATGGAACGGGCGATGTCCCTCTGGCCGTACTCTCCGCCCGAGACATCATCTACCATCTGGTGCACAAAAGCCGATAACTTCCCCGCTCCGATCTCGCATATGGCTTACATCGAGATTCTCATTACTTTCCTTCCCCTCATCCTGCTGTTATGGCTGGCCAATCTGGCGGATAAGCGCCGTCGGCATGCGCCTCCCGGGCAGGGCGTTGCACTTCTCGTCTATGCGTCGCTTACCATCCTGTGGATGATCATTTTGGCCGCGGGGACATTCAGTCTGCTGATGGGGCTTGCATACGCCCGCTACGCCGACATACCGGCCATGACCGCCCGCTACAGCGCTCGGGGGCTGAACCCGGACATGGTGGTGGGCGTCATGCAATCGTTGCCCCGGCTGGGCGCGGGCCTGATAGCCTTGGCGCTGCTGGGCCTGACACTGCTGCTGCCCCCAACGCGACGTCTCATTGCCCGAATCCTTCCCATACAAGCGGACAGCGTCATCAGCGCCGTGGCCCTGGCTTACAGCAATCTCATTCTCGTCAACCTCTGGCTGGTGATGGGCGTGGGCATGGAAGCCATCGTTGGAGCTCTGGAGACAGCGCCCGCGTCCTCCTCACTGGAGATGATCGCCATGTTGTGGATGCAGAACATCATGCTGACCGTCATGGCGTTGGCGGGGGTGGGATGGCTATCTCGACGCAATTGGCAGGAGGCGCTGCAACGTCTGGGATTCACCTGGGGCGGCCGCCGCACTGTCGGCGTTGGCGTCGGCTTGGGATTGCTCATGTTCCTACTCCTTCTTCCCTTCTCTCTCCTGCTGGACAAAGCGGGCGTCGGCGTCAACCCGGACATCGAAAAGCTCACCGAACAGTTGCTCGGACCACTGATGACCTCTCTGCCGGGCGTCATCACCCTGGGCGCGGCCGCGGCGTTGGGCGAAGAACTGCTTTACCGCGGGGCCTTGCAGCCCCGATTCGGCATACTGCTCACGGCCTTGCTCTTTGCACTCACTCACAATCAATATGGCGTCAGCCCGGCGACGCTGGCGGTATTCCTGCTGGGGCTGATTCTGGGTTGGACGCGACGGCGCTACAACACCACCACATCCATCTTCCTCCACGCCACCTACAACATCGCCATCGGGCTGATGGGGCTGTTATGGCAGTAGATGGTCCGCGCTCACCAGGTTTGATTATGTTTGGAGGCCGGGCTATAATCTTCTGGAGTCTGACGAAAATGGATTTGGTGCAAAATACGCCATCTCAACCACAGATTTCACAGATCAACCTGATGTACGACTTTTCTGTTCTAAAAAACGACGTCGATGCTTTGATCTGCCATCCTACAAACAGACGAAGGGAGGACAGGACGAAAATGGTCGCAGAAAGATGCAGATTTCGTCCACTTTCGTCTATTTCCTCGGCTTGTTTAGCGGCAGATGCTTGCTAAGTAAGTGATGCTATGAAAGTTGAAATGTAATGGTTCATTGCCATCTGTGATTGCCATAGTTTAACCACAGATTCGCACAGATTTTCACAGAAAATGTAGGTAACTACTTAGGTGGCATGCTTGACCGTGATTGATGCCATGAAATACGTGTTTCGGACCGCCCAGGCGTCAAGCGACAAGCGTGGGATTTTGTATTACGATGCCCGCGTCGCGTGGGTTAATTGACGTTTGACACAGGACCTTTGACGACATGCTGCAAAAGGCGACGCTCCCTCGGCAGCGTACATGGCAGAGACCTGAGTAGTTGCAAATGTAGAAAGCCATCAAGAAAATCTGTGCCATCTGTGTCATCTGTGGTTGCAATAGCGGCAACTCTATTTTCGCCGTTCGCCGCGAGGCCCAGCGTCTTCCACGCCTCCGATGAGAATCGGTGAGAATCAGCGGTCGAACCCCCAAACGCCCGTATCCAGTAACCCCGAGCTGTTCCCCTCCATCATGGCCTTCCCAAACTCCATGCGCCGGCTATCCCCCATCCTGATCTTTCTTCCACTCGCTCTGTTGGCGGCGTTGCTGTTGGGCGGATGCGACAATGTGACGCTGCCTTTCGCTGCTACGTCCACGCCGACCGCGACAGCGACGCCCCTTCCCACCCCAACCCCCACCAACACGCCTACGCCAACCCCCATTCCCGCCATCCTGCAAGTCCCATTGCAAGATTATCAGGCGGCCAACAAGCTGTTCCGCATCCAGATTCCCGAGCATTGGCAGGCATTCGATGATGGCGGCGGCGTGCGTTTTCAGGATAGAGACGATCCCTACGTCAGTCTCACCGCGTTCCACTTTCCCTTACCGCCCGGAACCGATCCTCAGGACTTTTTGCAGGAGGAGGCCCGGCGAGCGCTCGCCCGGGCGCAGCTCAACGATCCCAACAGCTTGCAGGTGATGGAAAATGAGCTGAGCGATGACGGTCGCCTGCACATCGAGGCCGTGGGTAAATTCTTCGAAAATCAGCCGCTCCAGCATCTACTGACTGAAACATGGGTTGAAAATGGCGTGTTGCTGGGACTGAGCCTGATGGCGCCCGAGGAGGAATGGCCCGACATCGGACCCATCTGGCCGGTGGTGCGGAAAAGCTACCAGACGCGCCAGCCCGATCCTGACGATGTCGTGGGCATGGCCTACGTGCATCCGGGCGGACTTTTCACCATTACCGCCCCCCTGTTTTGGGGCATCAGCTATGAAGATTACGACGGCGTCATCTTGCAGGATATGCAGGGGCTGGCCCAGTTCGGCGTCAGCGTCGAAGAGCTCGATCATTATCCCACGCCTCAGGAGATGGACGCGGCGCTGGCAGGCATGGTCGGCGATCTCCCCCAGGTGGCGGGGTATCAGGAGTTGGAGAAAAACGTCGAACATCCCAACCGGCGCCTCATTCGCTTCGAGGTTCCCACCGACGAAGATGGCATCTATCGCACCGAACTGCGCGTGTTCAGCGATCGCAACCTGCTCATCACCACCAGTTTCAGCGCGCCGCCCCACGACTGGGATTTCTTCGCCCCCGATTACAAGCTGCTGCTCGAATCCATCGAAACGCGCGGAGACGCGCCGCCCGATGAGCAAACCCAGGATGAAGACCCCCTGGCGGGCATCGAGGTGGGCGTCCCCATGTTCTATCTCGACCGCAATGGTAGCTTGCAGGTCTCAGCGCCCATCCGCAACTTCCGCACCCGCAACATCACCCGTCTATCCGCCTCCATCAAACTTTATGACAAGAGCGGCCATTTTTTGGCCGCTGAATCATGGCGAATGTTACAGCGCATCCTGGGACAGGGCGAGACCGCCTATCTCTATCTGGCCCTGCCGCCCGCCACGACAGACCTCAAACAAGTTGCTTCGGTCAAAATCCAGCTCATCAACGCCAGAGACGTCAAGCAGCAGCCCTATCCCTCCTGGCGCTATGAAGATGGCCGGGCGGATATCAACAAAAAAGGGGATGTCATCATCAACGCCACGTTGCGCAACGCCGGCAAAAAAGTGCAAAAATACATTTTCATCACCGCACTCCTTTATGATGAGCATGGCAACCTCACCTTTGCCAAAACCGAACGCAAGCGCCTGCGTTACGCCACGCCGCCAGGACAAGACGTGGATGTGCGCATCGTGATTCCGGGCCCGTTCGAGGGATTAGGGGCCTTCGACGTGCTGGGAGAACGTCCGCTGCTGGATTGACCACGCGTTTGCGCTCAGGCGTCGAACTGGAAAGGATTGAAATCAGTGTCCCGATCGAAGTAATCCTCCTGCTCCTTGCCCTTGAGCCAATTGACGATGAGATAAGTGCAGGGCGTGAACAACGCTTCGATGGAGACTTTGAAAATGTAATTGGCCACGATAAGACTGAGCGCGATGGCCCAGGGGAAAACCCCCAGCAGCGTGGCGATGAGCACAAACAACACCGTGTCGACGCCCTCGCCCACCAGGGTGGAACCGATGGTGCGGGTCCACAGCCAGCGACCTTCGGTCAGCACCTTCATCTTCGCCAGGATGAATGAATTGCTGAACTCGCCCGCCCAATATGCAGCCAGACTGGCGACGATGATCGCGCCAGTGCTCACGCCGCCCAGAATGGCGTTATAGGCCGATTGCCCATAGACCACGGGATCATCGGGAGGAGGGATGGCGGGAACGGCCTGAGACATATTTTCATACACGAACGCCCCCCACAGCGGATCGCCGGGCAACCGACCGAGAACCCAAAATGTGACGGACATCAGCGCAGCAGCGGCAAAGCCCGTCCAGATCACCTGCCGGCTGCGGGCGTAACCATACACCTCGGTGAGAACATCTCCGAAGATGTAGGCCAGAGGAAAAAGGATGGTGCCGCCATCGAAAGCCAGTCGCAAACCCCAGATGCTAACGCCCAGATCGACAAGCTTGGCGGAGCTGGCGATATTGCTGAGCAAAAGCACTGTCACGAACAACGCCATGACGAAATTGAAATAACGATAGCTTCGACGTTTGATGGGAGTCGGCGTAGGAGAAGTCATAGGATAATGGTGGAAAAATGCAGCTCTTGCGGATATCAGACGGGCTGGCGTGGCCAGGCCGCCGACGCCCAAGCCCGGCTCAGCAGCAGCGTCCAGAGCAGATTGCGAATCCGCCCGGCCACTGCCCCCTGAACTCAAGTGGGGCCAAAAACGCCTGCAAAGGCGCTTATCATTGTAGCGGATACCCTGACGGAGGAGGAAATATCGGGACGCGGAGCGTACAGACATCAGCGCTGTTTTTCATTTTCAGGCACTTTCCAGTACACTTCTGAGACGATGGGTTCGCCATCGATGTCATCCCCCCTCCCTCCCGATTTCTGAGATGTTTTCCCCGGGCGACACTTTCGGCCTCTACCGAATCGAGCGCGAGATAGGTCGCGGCGGCATGGCGATCGTTTATCTAGCCTACCACCAATGGCTGGAGCGTCCCGTCGCGCTCAAAGTGCTGCAACCCCAACTGCAGCAGGATAGCAACGTGGTCGCCCGTTTCCTGGTGGAGGCCAAAGCCGCGGCCCGGCTGGAACATCCCAACATCGTGGCGGTGTATGATGCGGGCGTCGCGGATGGCGTGCACTACATGGCCATGGAATACATCGAGGGGGAAACCCTGGCCGACGTGCTGGCTCGATTGGATGGCCCCGCGCCCGCCGAATTTGTACTCAGCGTCACCAGCCAGGTGGCGTCGGCGCTGGATTACGCCCATCGTCGCGGCATTGTGCATCGAGACATCAAACCCAGCAACATCCTGGTGCAGGAAAACGGCAAAGTCCTCCTCACCGATTTCGGCATTGCCCACGCGGTGGGACTGCAATCGCCCGAGGAGAAAGTCGCAGTCCTGGGCACGCCCGAGTACATGTCGCCGGAGCAGGCTTCTGGACGGCAGGTGGATGGTCGCAGCGATGTGTACAGCCTGGGCGTCGTCGTCTATCACATGCTCACAGGACGCCCGCCCTTCCGGGGAGACGCCTACCGGGAGATCCTGTCCGCACACGTCAACCAGCCGCCGCCGGACCCCAGAGCGCTGAACCCCCACCTGCCAGGGGGCGTCACCGCAGTGTTGCAACGGGCCATGGCCAAAAACCCGGAGCAACGTTATCCTACGGCCGGCGCGTTCTCCAAAGCGCTGCGCCATGTCCTGCACCCCATCCACGCAGCGCCCCTTGTCGCCACAGCGAAAAAAACGCCCGTGGGGCTCTACGCACTCATTGGCGCATTGCTGGGGCTGAGCGCACTGATGATCGTGGGATGGTTCATCGTCAAGGGCGACGCCGCGGACGGAACATCCATGTCCATTCCGCCCGCCCCGCCCACAAGCGAACAAGTCGCCGGGGCGCCAACCGCCACCGACATGCCCGCGGCGCCCATTCCGCCCGCCCAAACGCCGACGCCGACCGTCACGGCCTCCGCCACGCCCTCCCCCTCCCCCAGTCCCACACCAACGCCCTCGCCCACGCCGAATCATCCACCCCGCATTGCCTATGTCTCCGACCGCACCGGCTCGCCGCAAATTTATCTCATCGGCAGCGACGGCTCCAACGACACGCAATTGACCTTCGAGGGCCGCAACGAACACCCCTTCTGGTCGGCGAACGGCGCGTTCATCTATTTCATCAGCGATAGAGGCCAAGGACCCGCGTTATGGTCTATGCGGGCCGACGGCAGCGAGCAGCAACAGGTGCTGAGCGCGCCCGGCAGCGTGGGCTACGCGCTCAGTCCCAATGGCGAACATGTAACCTACCTGCAACCGGGCGATGGCGTTATTCGGCTCTTTCTGGATGGTCTGCTGTGGACTGAATTGCCGGGCCACCATCTGGCCTATCAGTGGTCCCCCGATAGCCAGCGCATCGTCGTAGAACTCAGCGACGCCAAAATCATCGGCGTTATGGATGTCACCAGCTCCGATTTCGTACAACTCACCGACGCCAGCTACGAAAGCTGGAACCCGAGCTGGGCGCCCGATAACCAGCATGTCGTCTTCGCTTCCACCAAAGATGGCAATGCGGGCATTTACGCAGCCAGCATCACGCCTGGCGACATGGTGCGCCTGACCCCGCTGGAGCGTTGGTCTCAGGCGCCCAGCTGGGCGCCCGATGGCAGCCTCATCGCCCATGTCTCCAGCAGAGACAGCCAATGGGGGCTCTTCGCCGTCACGCCGGCGGGCGCCAATCGTCACCAGATTTTCTCGCCGGTCTTCCCCGGAGCCGCCGCGATTTGGTCCGGCGACAGTCAACAAATGGCATTTATCATCTCGGATCAGGATGAAGAGATCGCTATCATCCAGCGCGATGGCTCGGGATTTCTGCGTCTGACGGACAACAACGCCCGGGACTGGGACCCCGCCTGGGAGCCGAGATGAAAGCGCTCCTTAACTGGCCGCATCCGCATCCTGCAAGGCTCGCAGCAAATCGTAGCGGGGATGCTCTCGGGGGATATCTGTCTCGTGATGGGCAATGAGCCAGCAAGTGAGTTCCGAGCAGCCAGCTTCCTCCGCCCATTCCGCGCCAATCCGGGCATGCTCCGCCAAAATGTAGAAGGGATAGCGCCAGTTATCCGCATCGGCCAGCGCGGAAAGCCTGCGCCAATAGCTCGGAGCCAGCCTCTTTAACAAAACCTTCAGCGTGCGCTGCCACACAGTCAAATGCGTCGCGGCCTTGCCGCAATCGTGGAGGAGTCCTGCAACCAACAACTCATACTGCTCATATCCATGCTCCACCAGCCAGCGATACGCTCGCAGACTATGCGACCGATCCGCCGAGCTCATTTGTCGAAACAGATTGAAGGCCGCGGGCGTAAGCAACGCCTCGGCAGGCCCGTTATCCACCCGCCTGAAGGGCGCGAAAAGCGCCTCGAAGCCCCGGTGAAGGCGTCTTTGCAGAGGAGAATGGGGACGATCGGGCGTGGCGTTCATGGGCGAGCATTATATCACAGACATCACGGACCGCGGCCCGTCGATGCCGATAAGAACGGCGCGCGCCAGGCTACTCGTAATGCGTGAGGCGCAATATGCGACGCCCTCACGCATTACAGCGTGACACATCACGCTCGCTCTCGTGCAGCCGACAGGGTTTCAGATTCGACGCAACGAAAGTGTAACCCTTATCGATTTCATTACATCTAACAATCCGGTTGCCAAAACCATCATGGTTGGCGCGTCTTTCCTTGCGTCAGCCTTTTTCATCCCCAGCAATTTTCTCAAAACGAGTTTGAAATAAGGAGCAATCGATTATGCCTCTCTTGAGCCCTGATGACGCCCGAGCCGTCCAGCAGCAATTCGAGCAGAAGATCACCCGACCGGTCAAAATGATCGTGGTCACCACCCAGCAAGGTTGCATGTATTGCAACGAAGTGAAGATGCTGGCCGAGGAACTGGCCGAACTTTCGCCTCAGATCTCGGTGGAAGCCTATGATCTCGAGCGGGATAAAGCCATTGTAGACCTTTACGGCCTGGACAAAGCCCCAGCCATCGTCGTGGTGGCCGACGGCCGCGGCGAAGAGCCTGATGTCGATTATGGCATCCGCTTCTACGGCATTCCCAGCGGTTACGAGTTCATGTCTCTGCTAGACGCCCTGAACACCGTTGGCAGCAATGGCGCAGACGTGCAGATCATGCCCGAGACCCGGGAATTTCTTGAAAATCTACAACAGGATGTACACATGCAGGTTTTCATCACGCCCACCTGCCCCTACTGCCCCCGCGCGGTGATGATGGCGCATCATTTCGCCTTCATCAGCCCCCGGGTGACCGCCGACATGGTCGAAGCCATGGAATTCCCCGATCTGTCCAACAAGTACAGCGTGTACGGCGTGCCTCGCACGGTGATCAACGAAACCGTGCATCAGGAAGGCGCGGTGCCCGAGCCCATGATGCTGCAAAAACTCAAGGAAGCCGTGACCGTCACCGCTGCATAACCCACCTTCAGAGTCACCTCCTCCAGAGTCAGGCGCTCCATCCTTCGGGATGGGGCGCTTTTGTTTGGGAGGCCCCCATTGTTTCCAGCATCCCCCCGCGTCGGGCCGGATGGCATTTTTGGAAAAATTGAGAATGTCTTATCATTACTCATAAATCCATCCCTCAACCCATCCCAAAGGAGCGATGATCATGCCGCACGTTGCCACCATGGCCGATATCGAGGCCATCGAACAGATTCCTCTTTCGGAGCGGGAGCTGCCTGCCAGCACGTATGAGGCCATCCGCCGGGGCGCGGCCCTGAATCCTGACGGCGTGGCGCTGCACTTCTTCTTGCAGGGCGATATGTACGATAAGGGGATGTCCTACACTTATCGGGAATGGCTGGGCGCACTGCATCAGACCGCAAATATGTTTCATGCGCTGGGACTGCGACCGGGCGAAGTGGTGAACATGATCCTCCCGAATCTGCCCCAATCCTTCCTCACCATCTTCGGCGGGGAGATAGCGGGCATCGTCGGTCCCATCAACCCGCTGCTGGAGCCGGAAGCCTTTGCAGACATTATGAACGCGGCTCAGAGCAAGATGCTGGTGACGCTGGCGCCCTTCCCGGGCGTGGATATCTGGGAAAAAGCGTCGTCCGTGGTAGAGAAGACGCCCACGGTGAAGACAGTGGTGGTGGTCGATCTGGCCGACTTCATTCCCGGCATGCCCAAGCCGCCATTGCCCGAAACCATCGCCCAGGCGCAGGTGGTGGATTTCAACGCGGCGATGAAGAAACAGCCATCCGACGGTCTGATTTTCGAGCGGGAGATCAAGCCCGATGACATCGCATCTTATTTCCATACCGGCGGCACCACAGGCGCCCCCAAGATCGCCCGGCACCTCCATCGTAATGAGGTGATAGACGCCTGGTCCCCGGGCGTTGTGCTGGAAGCAGGCCCGGGAGAGGTGTTCATGTGCGGCCTGCCCCTCTACCACGTGAACGCGGTCATCGTCACCGGCATGATCCCATGGATGTTCGGAGCCACGGTGCTGCTGGCCACGCCCATGGGCTATCGAGACAAAACCCTGTTCGCCAACTTCTGGAAGATCGTCGAGCATTACAAGGTGACTTTTTTCAGCGGCGTGCCCACGGTGTATGCGGGCCTGCTGAACGTGCCCATGGGCGATGCGGATGTGAGTTCGCTGCGCTACGCCATCTGCGGAGCCGCGCCCATGCCTGTGGAGGTGTTCAAGGAGTTCGAGCGGCGCACGGGCATCCGCATTTTGGAAGGCTACGGTCTCACCGAGGGCACATGCGTGAGTTCGGTGAACCCGCCCTACGGCGAACGACGCATTGGCTCCATCGGCTTCCGCATCCCCTACCAGGAGATGGTCATCGCCAGGGTAAACGAGGACGACACCGGCGAGATGCTGCCGCCCAACGAAATCGGCTCCGTACTCATTCGCGGGGATAACGTGTTCCCCGGCTATCTGGAAGATATCCACAACCAGCACATCTGGGTGGACCTGGGCGACGGCCGCGGTCCCTGGTTGAACACGGGAGACCTGGGACGGCAGGACGAGGAGGGTTACTTCTGGCTGACGGGACGGAAGAAGGAGTTGATCATCCGCGGCGGCCACAACATCGATCCCAAGATCATCGAAGACCCCATGCACCGGCATCCTGCGGTGGCCATCGCCGCGGCGGTGGGACGTCCCGACGCTCGAGTGGGCGAAGTTCCCGTGGTCTATGTGCAACTCAAACCGGGCGTCGAAGCGACAACCGAGGAGCTGCTGAGCTTCGCTCAGGCCAACATCCCCGAACGCGCAGCCATCCCCAAGCGAATCTACATCATCGAACAAATACCTGTGACCGCGGTGGGCAAGATCTTCAAGCCCGCACTGGTGCGGATGCAGATCGAGGATGTGCTGGGCGCGGCCCTGAACGCGCTGGATGAGGTGGATAGGGCCGATGTGCAAGCCGTCGCCAGCAAACGCCACGGCACCGAAGTGCAGATTCACATCACCATGGCCGAAGGCGCCGGAGTGGCTGGCGAGAAGGCTGTGCAGGGTGTTCTGGGACAATATGCGTTCCACTACGTGGTGACCATCGAGTAGGCGACGCCCTTTCGATGTCATGGGCCGACCGTTATAAGACAATCATGGCCCGGGCGCTCATGCTGGCAATTTTGCTGGGCGCCTGGGCCTGGCGTCTCGCGGGCATCACCTCGCAATCGCTGTGGCGGGACGAGGTGGATAGCCTGCGCTTCGCCACCCGCCCTCTTTCTCAGGCGCTGGGGGCTTTCACCCGACCAGGCGAAAATGGGCCGCTGTACTATTTGCTGCTGCGTCCCTGGCTGGATGCGGCCGGGCGCAGTGAGTTTGCGTTGCGATTTCCCAGCATCCTGTTGGGCGTGCTGGCGGTGGCGCTCATCTATCCATGGGGAAGATATCTGTACGGGCGCAAGATGGGTGCGTGGGGCGGACTGCTGGCGGCTCTGCTGCTGGCCGTCAACCCCTATCATGTGTGGTACAGCCAGGAAGCCCGCATGTACGCTCTCATCGTAGTCATCATTCTGCTTTCGTTATGGACTTTCAAAGAGGGGGTGGAAAGGGGCGGCTGGAGACCATGGGCGTTGTGGTATGTCTTCACCAGCCTGGGCTTCTATATTCACGTGCTGGCTGTGCTGGCGCTGCCTTTGCAGGCCCTCTGGATGCTGCTCATCCCGACATGGCGACGACGCTGGCCGCAAGTTCTGGCGGCTTTCGCCCTGCTCATACTGCCCTATCTGCCTCTCATCGGCTGGCAGTGGACGCTTCTGACCGACATCAACTTCCGCACCGGACACCCCTTTTATCCTTTTGGCAAATTCTTCGCCACGCTATTCACGGTGCAGATACAGGGCCTCCTCTCCGCCAGCAAATGGTCTCTCGCCCCCCCCATCTTCCTGCTCATGGGAGCCTTTCTGCTGCCGCCAGTGCGCAAAAAGAGGCTGGCAATGCTGAGCAGCTGGTGGCTGCTGCCGCCCTTGCTTTTCTTCCTCATCACCCTGATCACGCCCTTATTCACCGACCGATATATGATCTGGACGCTGCCCGCGTTGGTGTTGCTGCTGGCCTGGGGCGCAGTGCAGATCGCCCGGCAGAATCGCTGGATCGCGGCCGCGGTCGTTCTAATCCTGGTGGGATTTCAGGCGCATCAGGGCTGGCGGCAGATGACCACGTCCATCAAGCCTGATTTGCGGGCGGCCGCGGCCTATGTCGCGCCCCGCCGCGGAGCCGATGAGCTCACCCTCTTTCTGATGCCCTACATCCAATACACCTATCGCTACTATGATCCGGGCGAGTATCCCCGGGCCGAAGCGCCCTACGCCAACCGCGAGCCCGATGCTTCACAGATTCCCCAACATCTCAGTGAGCTGACAACGGGATATAGGGGCGTGTGGCTGGTGGAAAGCGAAGCAGATTTTTACGATCGAAACGGCCTCATCCACGCCTGGCTCGACGAAAACGCCAGTCTGGTGGATGAGGCCCATTTTACGCGAGCAGATGTTTATCACTATATCCTGCACTAACCGCCCGGAATCGGCGGCTTGCCCGCAATCCAGTTGCTGATATCCATGAAGGTGACGATGATCATAAAGCCGATGAGAATGACGAATCCGGCCATGTGAACCAGGGCTTCCTTCTCGGGAGGGATGCGACGGCGACTGATCATCTCGACCAGGGCGAACATAATGCGTCCGCCATCCAGCGCGGGAATAGGCAGCAGGTTGAGGATGGCCAGGTTGATGCTGAGAAACGCGGTCAGGTTGAGTAGATCGCGCCAGCCCTGACGCGCGACCTCTGCGGTGATGCGCCCGATTGCGACAAGCCCTCCGACGCCGCCCTCGGGTGCGGGCACATTGGGCGAGATGAGGCCGCGAATCAACGTCACCAGCCCTGCAATCATCAGGACGACGGTATCCCAGGTGCGCTGAACGCCGCCAATCAGGGCCTGCACTGGCCCGACGCTCACCATCTCGATCTGATCTTCCGAGACATAAGGCTGAATTTGCACGCCCGTAGCGCCCTGACCAGGGGGGATTTCGTCGGGGAGCCGGGGACGCAGACGAACAGTCACCTGCTCCTCCCCACGCTGAACGACCATGGCTATTTCCTGCCCCGCCCTCGCGGTAATGACATCGATGACGTTCTGCAACCCGGCGATGGGTTCGCCATCGATGGAGAGAATGACGTCGCCCGGCTGCAAGCCCGCCTGCTGGGCGGGGGTGTCGGGAGCCACCGCGGTGATCTGCACAGGCGTAGCATTGGGATCGCCGGTGAACGTGGGCACGCCCGCCATCAGCAGCACCGCGAAGATGGCCACCGCGGTGACGAAATTCATAAATGGCCCCGCAGCCATGACCACAATCCGGCGCCAGGCCGCCACATTGGGGAGGGCGTGAGGATCGTCGTCATCGCCATCTTCTCCGGCCATGCGCACAAAACCGCCGAAAGGCAACCAATTCAAGGTGTATTCCACGCCGCCGCGCTCAAACAGCTTGATCATACGGGGAGGGTAGCCGAACCCGAATTCCAGGACGCGTACGCCCATCCATTTGGCGGCCAGAAAATGCCCCAGTTCGTGGATGAAGATGAGGAATCCCAGAACGGGGATGACTGCTAAAATTGCAAAGGTGGAAAGATTTATATCGAACATGTTTTTTTGACTCGTGATAGATGTTTTTGGTCATCCACGGGGACGCCACGACTATTCTATCACAGATACGGCCGAACAATCACAATGATGGCCGAACGAGAGAGGATAACTGGCCGAATGAATTCAGGGCATTGGGCGCTTCGCGCCGAAGGCGGGGCTCTGAGCCGGGCGGGGGAGGAGGAGCGGAGGCAGGGTTTGGTGGTGACGCAGAACGGCCCGCGGCGTCCGGGTCGCCAGAGGGCGACCATTGGCGCGAAGCGCCTGTAGCGTCCGCGTTCACTCGGCCAAGACGCCGCTTCAAGGCATCATTCACGGTCAAGCATGCCACCTTAGCGAATGACAGCCCCAATTGTTAAGTAAATGCGCATTTGAAACTTGAGAAAAGCGACTACGCATTTTGACGAACATGGACGAAGATTGACGAATATAGACGATGGTTCGCTTCGTCTACTTTCGTCTTTTCGTCTATCTTCGTCTGATGAGTTGGAAGCATCTCCAAAGTTTATTTCAAATTCATATCATCAACTACTTAACGAAATGTGATGAGAAAACGCAAACCAGTAAAATCGACGAAGCCTGCTGTTGAATATCTGGTTCCCAAAAAACAAAAACCCGCCATCAATGATGACAGGTTTTCTCATCTGGTTGCGTCGGGAAATGTATGGATTAGCTTTCCTCTTCGACTTCAAAGACCTGACGCCCGCGATAAGTTCCGCAATAAGGACAAACCTGATGCGGGGGGATCTTGGCTTTGCAGTTGGGGCAGGTGACAAGATGAACGCGGCTCAAAGCGTCATGGGCGCGGCGACGATCGCGGCGGCCTTTGGAAACCTTGCGCTTGGGATGGGGAGTCATGGTGGGTAATCTCCTGGTATGATAAAAATTTCGGTGATTGAGCTGAAGAAAGGGAAGACGGACATCAGTGCTCGACTGGAGCATCGTCCGTCTCTCCGGTATTTTCGTCGAGAAGGAGCCTGAGCGCAGCCCAGCGAGGATCGACATCATCCTCCTCGCAGGTGCAGGTCTCGTCATTGAGGTTCGTCCCGCAGATAGGGCAAAAGCCCTTGCAGTCGGGCCTGCACAGAGGCGTCATGGGCAGCGCCAGCAGAATAGATTGCCGCAGGATATCGCTCAAATCGAGAATGTGATGTTTATTGATGAGCAACGCCTTATCCATCTCATCCGTTTGTAACGACAGGCCTGTGGCGATATCGACGGTGGGGACAAACGCCTCTTCTATTTCGATGTGAATGGGCTGCTCGAACGGCTCCAGACAACGCGAACACTGCATGGCAACGACTGTATCGCCCGATGCCAGCGTCAGGATGCGTTCGTTGGTCCAAAGAAAGCGGACGATTCCCTGAAAGGGGGCGACGACGTCAAACCCGTCGTCAAGTTGGTCCAATTCAGAGACAGGAATGTAGAGCTCGTAGGAACGCGTACCGCCCTTGGGCCCCGTTAAAAGCCCCGCAATGTTGAATTGCAGGGAGTCGAGGTGCGTAATTTTATTGGACACCAGGGTATTATACAATTTTTATGACGAAAAGGACAAAAACGCAGTGGAATCTGGCGGGACGAAAACGCGTTGGCCCGTAATTGAACGCGTCAGTCCGATGCCATATTGTCCGACTGGGCGTCAGCAGAGGGCGGCAGGTTTTCCGGAGTAACCTCCTGCTCCGCCAACGACAACAAGTCTTCCTCGTCGTCAAACTCCAACAGCTTCCGCCATTCTTCCAGACGCTTGGTAAAGGCCTGAGGCAGCGTTTCGCCCTCTTCGGTAACCAGATTGCTGCCCAGCAGATGCGTGAGACGCAACCATTGGGAGCGGGCCCGGGCCAGGCCATAGCTGGCGGAGCGTTGACTGGCCCGCCAGAAGGAGACTTCCTTCTCCGTAGGCACGCCCCATTTGATGGCCGTGCCAGCCCAGGTCAGCCCTGCGCCAAATCCCACCATCACGATGTTGTCGTTAGGCTTGACGCGATCCTGCTCGATAGCCTCGCATAAGGCAATGGGGATGGACGCGGTGGAAGTGTTGCCATAGTATTGCAGATTCATAAATATCTTTTCGGGCGGCAGCTTCAGATTTTTCATCGAAACAGCGATGATACGCTCATTGGCCTGATGCGGAATGACCAGATCGACATCAGCGATGGTCAGATGGGCCTTATCCAGCACCTTGCGAGTGGCCTCGGCCATGATGCGGGTGGCGAATCGAAATACGGCCCGGCCATTCATCTTGATGAAATGCTGTCCCGAAGCCACTGTCTCCAGCGTCGCGGGCATCTTGCTGCCTCCCGCGGGCAGGATGAGCAGATCGCCGCCCGAGCCATCGCATCCCATCTCGGTGGCGAGAATGCCGCCCGGAACCGGACTGCTCTGCACCAACACCGCCCCCGCGCCATCTCCGAACAACACACAGGTGTTCCGATCCGACCAGTCGGTGATGCGGGAAAGGGTTTCGGCGCCGATGACCAGCACATTATCGGCCTGCCCCGACGCGATCAGCCCTTTGGCCAGCCCCAAACCATACACAAATCCCGAACATGCGGCGCTGAGATCAAACGCCCCGGCGTTGACTGCACCCAGAAGATCCTGCACGATGCAGGCGGTGGCAGGAAATGTGTGCTCGGGCGAAGAAGTGGACACGATAATCATATCCACCTTGCTGGCGGGCACATCCGCGACCTCCAGCGCGGCCCGGGCGGCCCGGGCCCCCAGGGTCGCGGTCGTCTCGGCCGGATCGACGGCAATGCGCCGCTGCTGGATGCCCGTGCGAGAGCGAATCCACTCGTCATTGGTGTCAACAATCTGCTCCAACTCATGATTGGTGACCACGCGATCAGGCAGCGCTTTGCCCCAGCCGACGATGTGCGCATAGCGCCCGTACGGCATCATGCCCGGATCATTGACCATCCTCATAGCCTCCAAAAACCAAAGTGCTGTTGTGCCCGCCAAAGCCAAAGGAATTGCTGATGACATATTTCAGCCGGGCCGGACGGGCCCGATTGGGCGTGTAGTTCAAATCGCATTCAGGATCAGGGTTCTCGTAGTTGATGGTGGGGGGAATGATGCCATCGCGAATCGCTAGCAGGGAGAAAATAGCCTCGATGGCCCCCGCCGCGCCCAGGAGATGCCCTGTCACCGATTTGGTGGAGCTGATGGGAACCTCGTAAGCATAATCGCCAAAGACTTTTTTGATGGCCTTGGTCTCGGCCGCGTCGTTCAGCCGCGTACTCGTGCCATGAGCATTGATGTAATCGACATCCTCAGGTTTGAGTCCGGCGTTCTCCAGCGCCTGCACGATGGCCTCACTCGCTCCCAAAGAATCAGGGCGAGGCGCGGTGATGTGATAAGCGTCGGCTGTGGCGCTGTATCCCAAAATCTCGCCATAGATTTTGGCGCCGCGGGCCAGCGCATGCTCCAGCCGCTCCAAAATCAGCACGGCAGCGCCTTCCGACAGCAAAAAGCCATCACGATCTCGATCGAAGGGGCGGGAGGCCTTGTTGGGCTCGTCATTGCGCCGAGACAACGCGCCGGTGCGATCAAATGCCGAAACCGTGAACTCATGAAAGCCCAGCTCCACTCCCCCCGAGATCATCACATCCGCCTCGTCGTGAATGATGGCGTTGTACGCTTCGCCCAACCCGTAGTTGCCCGATGCACAAGCTCCGACAACGCCAAAATTCTTGCCCCGAAAACCATAATCCATGGCGATCATGCCCGGGGCCGTATCGATGAGGATTGAGGGCACAGTGAAGGGGCTGATGCGACGCGGCCCTTTGTCCCGCAGCACATCGTAGCCATCCAGCACCGAGTTGATGCCGCCAACCGCGGAGCCGATGATGACTCCGGCCCGCGTGAGATCGACATCCTCTGACTTCAACCCCGAATCATCCATCGCCAGCCTGGCGACGGCCATGGCATGAGTGATATACCGCCCATAGCGCCGGGCGATCTTCTTCCCGACGATGTCGGACGGGTCGAATCCCTCGATAGGAGCGATGATCTTTGTGTTGAGTTTCGATGTATCAAACCCTGTGATGCGTTTGACGTTGGGGCGACCTTCTACGACATTCCGCCAGATCGTATCGATATCATGTCCTACGGAGCTGAGCGCCCCCATGCCGGTAATAACAACGCGGATTTTTTTCTGCATAACGGCTCGACACCTTTTTCGGAAAAATGGAATTTTGAGGAGGGTTGGTGGACTGCAATATGTGATAACACCACCATGATACTGTTGACGCGCCATTCACGCCCGCCAGACTGCGAAAATCACCCTCATTTCCTCGGGAGCAAGGAAAAGGGAAGATGTTTTACACAAAGACGTGATCGAAATCATTGCACTTTCCGCTATCGGTGGCATAATGAATTATCCTTTTGGCGTACGCCAATCGATTTTTTCTATCATCGCCTTTGGTTACCTGATACAAATTGCTCTGTTTATCATTTCTGGCCGAACGAAATCAGCGGCCATAGCAAAAACAAAATTTGCACCAGGTAGCTCGTCATTATCTTTCTATCCGATCTATTCGACCACGGAGAAAAGGCACTTATGCGAAAATCTGTTGATTTAGGCAACTTCGGTGAATATCTTCATTATGGGATGCCCCTGGCGCTGGTTACTGTCCTCGAAGAGGACGGCAGCGTAAACGTCTCCACCATGGCTTCGATGACTCCCCTGCCCGGCGAACCCTCACGCCTGGTGATTGGGGTTTTGGAAGAGAATTTCACCAGCCAATTGCTGAAAAAACGTGGTGAATTTGTGGTCAATCTCATCACATCTGAAATGCGCGGGGTCGCCCAGGCCTGCGGCAGCTATTCGGGCAAAGATACAAACAAATTCGAAATCTGCGACCTGCATCTTCTGCCCGCCCAGCGCGTTGGCGCGCCGCTCATCGAAGAATGCCCGCTCAACATCGAATGCCAGGTGACCGATGTGCTCAAGCTGGATGGATTGAATCTCTTCGTTTCCGAAATCCTGGTCCTGGAAGTGGACGAATCCCTCTCCGATGGACACAACGGCGTGCTTGTCGAAAAGCTGGACATCCTTTTCTACGCCTTTGGCCACACCTTCGCCCGCGGGCCCATGGTGGGCCACGGCCCCATCTAAAATCCCCTGATACAAACCCTCGATTCAGGAAGGCGGATTATGATCACCTTCACCCTCGATCTTCCCGAACTGTCAGCATCCCAGCAAATTCAATTGGAAGAGGCCTTGCTCAAAGTTCCCAGGGTCGATGCTTTCGCCCTGAACGATGGCTCTGGCAATGTCTCCATCACCGCAGTTGAAGACAACCGCGTATTGCGGGATGCGGTGGCCGCGCTTTATGGCTGGGCCTCCGATCATCCCGGTATGATCATGCAAATGAAAGTCGTTTGTCCGGATGACAGGGCAATGACGCTGGGAAAACATTCCCCCAATGACGTCATTCAGCTCCTCGCATCCTGCTAAGCGTCGACGCCGGTTGCGCTGGCAAAACTGTCATCGGCGCCTCATTCTCGCAAACGTCATGCGGCAAACGCCAAAACACCTTTCGCAACAGCCCATGATGCTTCACGGTTGACGCCAGATGCAAATGCCAGCTTGGCGGATGGCATCGAAAATTACAGAAGAAGAGAAGACCAACGTTCGTCATGGAAAACCGTCAAGCCCGTAATTGAGAATCGAGAAACTTCTTGCATACCACCTAACCCGGACAAGCCGGAACCAAGAAGACATCTCACGTCAAGACGCCAAGCCGCAAAAAAGAAACATAATCCTTCTTGGCGCACGTTGCGACTTGGCGTGAGATCATTTTTACCTGATGTGTGACTTTTCTGCTCTAAAAAGCAGGCTTTGAGGCTTTGATTCGCTGTTCCACAAACCGACGAAGGGACGATAGGACGAAAATGGACGAAGAAAGATGCAGATTTCGTCCCTTTTGGTCACTTTTCGTCCATGTTCGTCGGCTTGTTCAGCGGAAAATGCTTGATAAGCCCGTTGATGCGTCATAAAAAGTTGCACATTGAGTCATTTTTATATCTATGGGCTAAAATCTCACCGGTAAGGTACGAAATTGTTCGAATATCGCGTCCGCGTCAACAATGACGTCAATTGGCAGGAAACCGCGTGGGACGCCTTTGTCCAGGGGCATCCCCTTTCTCATCCGCTGCAACTGAGCGCATGGGGTCGGTTCAAAGAGCTGTTTGGATGGAAGAGCGAACGCATCGGACTCTTTTTAGATGATGCGCTGACCGCCGGCGCGCAGTTGCTATACCGGAAATTGCCGGGCCTTCCTCTGAAATTCGCCTATATCCCCAAAGGACCGCTGGTGGATTGGCGGGATGCGACGCAGGTGGCGACCTTGTTCTCCGCCCTGCACCGTCAGGCCCGACGCCGCGGCGCGGTCATGCTGCGCATTGAACCCGAACTGCGCGATACGTCCGAGCATCGGCAGCGCATGGCCGATCACGGCTTCGCACCCGCACCCCACGCCATCCAGCCCCAAACCACCATCTGGATTGATCTCACCCCGGACGAAGATGAGATGCTGGCCCGCATGAAGCAGAAGTGGCGCTATAACATCCGTCTGGCCGGGCGCAAGGGCGTAACAGTGCGCCCGGGCGATGAGCAGGACATGGCGCGGTTCATCGCCCTGATGCAGGTGACGGGGCGGCGTAAAGATTTCGGCGTGCACGCCCCCGAATACTACCAGGCGTTCTGGCGGCTATTTGCGCCCGATGGCCGCGCAGCGCTGCTCATCGCCGAATTCGAGGGCGAAATGCTGGCCGGGATCGTAGTAGCGCGGTTGGGGAGAAAGGCGTATTATCTTTACGGCGCATCAGGCAACCAACGCCGCAACCTCATGCCCAGCCATCTGCTGCAATGGGAGGCCATGCGCTGGGCAAAATCGCAGGGCTGCACCGGTTACGATCTGTGGGGCGTTCCGGATGAGGTGGGGCTCGACCCCGACGCACCAATCCCCGATCCGCCCGAGGGCATGTGGGGCGTATGGCGCTTCAAGCGCGGCTTCGGCGGCGAAATCGTGCGGTATGTGGGAGCCTGGGATAAGAGCTACTATCCAGGCGTCCTCCCGCTCGTCCGGCGGACTGGGCGATGATGACCCACATCTCATTCGAGGCGGCGTAGGCTGTCCTTCAGCTCGTGGGGCTCGATAGCGCCACTTCAGTCCGCGGTTTGGCGGCTCGGGCCATCGTTGCAACGAGGACGCGCCCCGGGCAGCATGACGTTAGTAGTTACGAAAATATGGTATGATAGAGGCAATCATTCCGATTCATTCTATGGAGAAGGCACTATGAACGCTGACATCTTTTTCTGGGGATGGTTGATCCTGGCCCTGATCTTCTTCGTCGGCGAGCTTCTGACCGCCGGATTCTTTCTGGTCGCTTTTGGCATTGGCGCGGCTCTGGCCGCTGTCGCCGCGCTTCTGGGCGTGGATATCATCTGGCAGCTGGCGCTCTTTGTCGGCGTTTCCGCCCTCACAGTCTTCTCGCTCCGCCGCTTCGCGGATTCGGTTTCGCCCAAACAGCAATCCAGCCAGGTGGGCATCGATCGCGTATTGGGAAAGAAAGCGATCGTCGTCGAGACCATCGACGCCATCAACGGCACAGGCATTGTGCGGGTGGACGCGGAGGAATGGCGGGCGCTGCCCGAGGATGAATCGCAGATCATTCCCGAAAAAAGCTCTGTCGAAGTGCTGAAAGTAAAGGGCACGCGTCTTATCGTGCGTCCTTTATCTCTTCCCTGAGCCTTCGAGGAGACATCATCCAGTAACAAAGCTTCAAACTTCCTCCCTCATTCGTCACAAAGATGGCGAGATGGCGGACATGACCGCCAGAATTGCCGCAAGCCCCATGGTATGATGCGTCCGACCCAATTTCCCCGTCATCTCTGGCCCTTGAGCCTGCACTTTTTCCGAAATCGGCTGTTCTTGGGAGGATTCGATCTGTCCGAGCTGGGGCGAACGGTGGGGACGCCCCTCTATCTTTACGACGCGGCCACCATCGATCATGCCATTTCGGCCTATCGACGCGGCATGAAAGTCTGGCCTGGACGAAGCCTCATCACCTACGCGTCCAAGGCCTGGCTCACGCTGCCCCTGGCGCAACTTTTGGCTCACCGGAAGCTGGGGCTGGATGTGGTCTCACCAGGAGAGCTGACCATCGCGCTGCGAGCAGATTTCAATCCCGCCCTGCTTCATCTTCATGGCAACAACAAACCTCCCGCCCTGCTCCAACAGGCGGTGAATGCGGGCGTGGGGGCCATTGTGGTGGATAATCTCTATGAACTGAGTCTGCTGGAGGTCATGTCTCCCCCGTCTCCCATGGCGCTGTGGCTGCGTCTCAATCCCGATCTCCTGGCTCCGACCCACGCTTATCGACAAACCGGCCATCACGGCTCCAAATTCGGATTGGCGCGGAGCGATGCCCTGGCGGCCGCCCAGCGTATCGCGGCCGCCCCACATCTGCAACTGACCGGCCTGCATGTCCATATCGGATCAGGCGTCTTCGAACTCGCGCCCATGTTCGAGGCCATCGATCGGTTAATCGACCTTGCCGCGGACATCGAGAAGGAAGGGTGGGGCGTCATCCGGGCTTTGTCGCCAGGAGGAGGGCTGGGCGTCCCTTATCATCCCGATGATCCCGCGATGCCGCTGTATCAACTGGTGCGCCAGTTGTGCGCTTATGCGGCGGATTCCTGGGGTCGGCGGCACGGCGGCCCGCATCCCGTCCTGATCTTGGAACCCGGACGCAGCCTCATCGCCAGATCCGGCGTGGCAGCGTACACGGTGGGAGCAATCCGACATCTGGAAGACGGCAGCCGGATCATTGCGGTGGACGGCGGCATGAGCGATAATATCCGTCCCGCTTTGTACGGTGCGCGTTACACCGCTGCATTGGCCCGAGCTCCGCTGGAAGAGAGCGCCGGGCCGGCGCGCATCGTGGGGCCGCTGTGCGAAAGCGGCGATTTTCTCATCGAAGAAGTCGATCTACCCGAGGCCCGGCCTGGCGATGTGCTGCTCATCCCTGTCTCGGGCGCTTATCATCTCAGCATGTCCAGCCATTACAACGGCGTCTTGCACCCGCCCGTCTATCTGCACGCCAACAGCAGACTCATCCCCATGCAGCGTCGAGAGACGCTCCATGATCTCATGCGTCGCGACATGCCACTCGATCTCTGAGACGCATCGCCATGCCCAAATCTGTCAACTGCCGATACTATTACGCCGACTACCATCGGGGAAGAGAAACCGAGGAATGCCGGCTGATCAAGCGGAATCCCGATTCGCTGCCCTGGCGCCGCGGGCTCTGCGACAAATGCCCGGTCCCCGAAATCCTCCTCAACACCAACTGCAAGGAGATCGCGCTGGAGGCTACGGTCGTCAAGAAATTCGGCATTTTCGAGCAGGTGAAGGTGTACGCCATCTGCGCCCGGCACTTCATCGAGTTGGAGGACCCGACATTTTGCCCCCTGTGCGCACAGGAACAGCGCGCCTGATGGAAAAAACGCATCCCATTCCTGCTGGCGAGAGGAGGGAGCGAGATGGGTAGATGTGGTGAGGATGCGCCTCAAGAAGTCAGATTATCCAGCCAGCCGCCGCATGGCGCGAGCGATCACAGATCGATGAGACCCGCTTCCAGCAGCTCTCGGGCCAGGGCCAACACATCGGAGCGGGTGACCTCGGGAGAAACGTCGTAAGTCTCGGCCAGGACGTGTGCGAGCGTCTCCAGGGTCTTTTCGCCATCCAGACGTTCCCACAAAAAACTGCCCGTCTCATTCAGCGCCACATAAGCGCCAGCATTCAGGTCGATGATGACCGCCTGGCCATCGACAACCTCGAAAGTGGTGTGCGAGGCCTGGCGGGGATGATCTGCAAGGGTGATGTCGGTTCGTTTCATGGCGCGTTATCATTGGGATATGGGGAGGCGGGGCGTTGTCGCCGCACGGCAGGTTTCTACACGCGAATCTGGCGTAACGCCGGTTGATTATGCTTTTCCGTAGCGGGCGGCCACGATCTCGGCCATAGTCGCCAGTGCGATCTCTTCGGGAGTGCGGCTGCCCAGATCCAGACCAATGGGGTTATGGATGCGGGCTATCTGCTCTTCAGAAAGCCCCGCTTTGCGCAGGTCAGCCCCGCCTCCGCCGCCCATTCATCGCCGACGCCGTAGGCGAGCAACCGTGGGCGATGGGGGAGCAGGACACGGTCCAGCGCTGTGATGGGGTCTTGAGATACAAGCATCAGGTTAGCGGATGTGGGGGAGAATGCGTTGCAACAAGCGGGCTTTGGGCATATAGCCAACAATGCGCTCCACCGGCGCGCCATTCTTGAAGATAATCAGCGTGGGAATGCCCATGATGCCGTACTGCCCGGGCGTCAGGGGATTGTGGTCTACGTCCAGCTTGGCGATCTTAACCTGCCCATCATACTCTTCGGCCAGATCTTCCAGGATGGGGGCGATGAGCTTGCAGGGCGAGCACCACACCGCCCAAAAATCGACGATGACAGGCGTATCACTATTCAGCACTTTTTCGCGAAAATCGGCGTCGGTGACAGGAAATGGCTTCGACATGGTTTGACAATCCTTTTGATGATTGGTTTCTGTTCGGTTGGACCCGGATTCAAGCCCCCGAAATGGTACATCAAAATCTCTGAAGATTCAACCTGGGGGCGCCGCCTGAATGCACATCAGGATGGGGCGTTTTTTCCTGTTTCCGTCCGACTCAAGACGGGCGCTTCGGGCCCGCGGCATCATTCACCGACATGACGCGTCAACCGTGCGGTGAGCAGCGCCCCAAAGCCATACATGGTCAGCAGTCCGATGGCAGCGCCTGTGGCCCCCCACAGACTCACGCCCGCGACCAACAGGACCAGCCCTGTCGCCACCATCGCTGCGGTCACCGCAAACGCAACCCGCTGTCGATTTCCCGCCATCAGCGCCCGGGAGAGAAAAATGTAGATGAAATAAACCAGGATGGCCCAGGCCAGAATCTGCAACACCCGCACCGCATCCGCATAACCCTGCCGCCGGTAGAGCAGCCGGATGATGAGCGGGGCCAGTAGCGTCAGCCCCGCGGCCATAGGCAACAGCGCGGCCAAACCCCATTTGAGATATTTGTACAACGCGGCCCGGAACGCGGCCCGGTCATGCGCGTACAGCCGGGAAATGGCGGGATATACCGCATCGGTAAAGGAGAGGATCAGGGTCATTATCACCTTGATGAGCTGAAACGCGGCGTCATACACGCCCGTGGCCGCCTCACCCGCAATCACCGAAAGCACCAGCACATCCAGCCGCTGAGTGAGCGCATCGAACACGGCCATACCGAAGAAATCCAGCGATTCCCGCAGCAAGCGCCGGGCGAACGTGAAATCCCATTGCGGGCGCCGCACCAGACGCAGATGCAGGGCGGCCAGAGTCACCATCAGCGCGGCCAGACCGATGCCCGCAACCCGAATCAGCGCCAGCACGATGACGCCGCCCCCCATCGAAAGCAACAAAATGGCCGTGACCAATTGCGCCGTGGCGCTGAGCGCTTCGGCATACACCAGATATTGCATCCGCTCGATGGCCCGCAGCAGAGCGCCAGCCAGGGAGTAGAGGGTGAACAAGGGCAGGGCCAGCACCGCCACCCACAACATCCACTTGGTGTCTGCTGGATAGGGCATCACCGCGACCACCCCGACCATCACCGCCATCACCGCCAGGGTCGTGAGCCCCTGCGCGGCCAGCCCCGCCCAGTAGTAATGATTGCTCTGCTCATAATCTCGGGCCACGTTGCGGGTGACCAGCCGCGGCAGCCCAAAAGTGGCCATCACCTGAAAGATGTTCAGAAACGCCAGCAGGATGCTAAACTTGCCCTGCCATGTCGGCCCATAGAAATTGGCGATGTACAGAATCAGCGCCAAGGCCAGGACGATGCGGATGCCCTGGGCTGCGCTGAGAAAAAGGGTGTTGCGGGCGACGGTGCGAGACATGATCGGGGATCAGAAATCAAGCGTAAAACGTGATACGCGATGCGTGGTGCTGACGACCTCACCTTTTTGCATTTTGCATTTTGACTTTTGCCTTCGCGTCGTAGGGATCGTTGGAATGGCCGGGCGTGACTACGGACGCAGGTTGGAACATCCGCGTCAGACTGGTGACAAGACAGGCCCGCCACAGATGGCTCAGATCCCGCAGGATGGGAAACCCTTTGCGCTGATAATAGAATTCATAGAAAAGCATTCGCAGGCCGTAGCCAAACGCAGCGATGAGATGCATCAGCGCCACCTGCACGGGGTTGTAGCGGGTGCGCAGGTCCAGGTCCAGCGAGTCGATGTTGTGGGCGTAGAATTCAGGCCCGAGCTGGCGGGAGCTGCCGCCGATGTGATGGGTGACGCGGATGTCGGGCAGGCAGACGATGCGCCAGCCCGCATTCCGCACCCGACGGCACAGCTCCACATCCTCGGAGTACATGAAATAGCGCTCATTCATCATGCCCGCGGTTTCGATGGCCTCTCGCCGCAGGAACATGCACGCGCCCGACACCCAATCCACATCGATGGGCTCCTCGCCTTCGTAAAGAGACCGGGCCAGCCACAGACCCCGAAAACGGCGGGGGAAAAGTCGATAAAGAAAGGTGGCGAAGTTGAAAATGGTGGAGAGAGAGGGATCATGGCCCGCGGCGCCGCCCTGGATTTTGCCCGCGGGCCCTTGCAGTCGCGGCCCGGCCACGCCCGCCCGGGGATGCGCATCCATGAAGGCCGTGAAGCGGGTCAGCGCATCGGGCGGAAGCTCGGTGTCGGGGTTCAGCAGCAGGATGTAGCGTCCCCGGGCCCGGCGCATGCCCTGATTGTTGCCCGCGGCGAAGCCGCGATTCACCTCATTGGCGATAACTTGCACCTGAGGATATCGCGCCTGCACCAGCCCCAGCGAGCCGTCGCTGGACGCGTTATCCACCAGCAGCACCTCCATATCCAGGCCCTCTCCCGCTGCGAACAGGGCGTCCAGAGCTGCGGGCAGATAGGCCGCGGCGTTCCAGTTGACGATGATCACCGACAGATCTTTCGTCGCCGGGGGCAGCGCGGGGTGCGATGATGGGGAGGACGCCTCAGGGGTCATGGTCAAGCGACGTAGCCCAATCCTTGCAAACGCTCGCGGATGGCCCGCTCCTCCTCCTCGCTGAGCTCCAGACCCGGGCCGCCAGTTACATCCCGGTCGTCATCTTCATAGATCACCGGCTTCTCCGCGATGGCGGGCTCGAACGCGTCCAGCAGGGGTTTGCCATCCATAGCCCGGGGAATAGGCACATCCAGCAGATGGAGAACCGTGGGCGCAACATCCAAAAGCTGAGCGCCTTCCAGCTTCACCCCCGGCTTCACGCCCTTGCCGTAGAGTATGACGATGCCTTCGATGATGTGCGTGCCCGTTTGATCCAGGGCGTAGGCCGCGCCATGCCGTCCGAACTTCTGCTTGACCCCGAAGATGGGGCCGTCGGGATTGGCCTCGTAATCCTTCACCGCCAGATACTTGTCATCCACCCAGCGGATGAGCAGGTCGGGCGCCCGGTCGATGTGGGGGCCGGTGTAGATATCCTCCCGCCGCATCACCTCGGCCACCATGCGCTCGCCCGTGTCCGGATCGCGCAGCTCGTACAGGGCTGCGGTCAGCTCCGCAATGAAATCCTCCACCTGGTCGGGCTCGATGACGCCTTCCGGATCTCGCCCCTTGATGTTGAGATTGATGTTGCCCAGATTCCCCACCGAGTAGGCTTGGGTGCGGCTCCAATCGATCTCCGCCTGCTCCATGAATGTCTCCACCGCGGCGTGAGCGCCGGTGAAGCGCTTGAGAAAGCCCTTGACGCTCACGGGCAGAAAACGCTGAGCCAGATAAAAGCTGTTCATCACGCCCTTGCGGGCCACCCGCCGCGCCCGATCGCCCAGAGTCAGCTCCTCGCCCTGCTTGTAGTGGAACCAGCCCTTTTGCGCCAGCCAGCGATCGAGATAGACCGTGTGCACGATGGGCCCGGCCCCGTGATCCGACATGATGATGAGGGTCACGTCCTCGGGCAGTTCATCCACCAGCCGGGCCAGATGCCTGTCGATGCGCTTGTACACCTGCAAGATGGCGTCGTGATTGGGCTGACTGGGATCGCTCATCAGATGCCAGGAGCAGTGCTGGATAGCGTCGGTCTCCATCTCCACCCACATATAGAAATCCAGCGGCTCCCCATCGATGGTGCGCCACAGCAGCTCGAAGCGCTTGTCTATCCCCTCCAGCGTCTCCTGGAGATACTGGGCGTGGGATTTGCCCACAGTGCTGACCGCGATGAAGTGGACGTCGTTGACCTCCGACTTGAGCTCGGGCGGATAGGTGTAGGCCGAATCCAGGCCCGGCGTATCCAGGCCCGAGATGAGAAAGCCGTTCACCTTTTCGGGCGGGAAGGTCATGGGCACATTGACCACGCCCACGCGGCGGCCTGCATCCGAGAGAATGCGCCACAGGCTGCGGCCCGAGCGCAGAGACGCGTTGGTCAGCTCCTGCTTATACGTGCCGGGGATGCGGCGGGCGAAGTCGAAGATGCCATGCTTGCCCGGATTCAGCCCGGTGAGGAAGGTCGTCCAGGCCACCGCGGTGAGAAACTGGATGGAGGAGCGCAGGCCGCCGGACGCGCCGCCCGCCTGCAAGCGGGCCAGGGTGGGCAGATGCCCCGCGTCGATCCAGGGCTGCAGCAATGTCCAGGGCACGCCATCCAGGCCGATGATCCAGACGCGTTGGGAAGATGAAGAGTCGTTATGAGACATGAAAAAATTTCGGAGAAAAATGGTAATCGAGAGTAAAAGAGTGTTTGATATTGGGCATCAGGTATTGGATAGTCTCAACGCCGCACAATATCCACTGCCTGCTATCCAATCCCAACAACAAATGTTAGCACGCGTGCGCTCCTGCGGCCAATTCTCGCCCTGGCCGATCATGGATTGCTACTCACCTTCTCACCTACGGCTCTTCGCCCAGCTGCACCTGCACCTGCATGGGCTGACCATCGCGAATGACGTCCAGCGTGACGGTCTGGCCCACCCCCGTGTTCTCTTGCAGATAAGCGTCCAGATCTTCCCAGCTGGTCAGGGGAACGCCGTCGATGGCTGTGAGGATGTCGCCGCCGACCAGATAACGATAATTGCCCAGCACGACCTCGCGGCTGGCCGGACGGATGCCCGCGCGCTGTGCGGGAGAACCCTCGTAAATCCGGGCGATGAGCAGCCCCTGCTCCACTGGCAGATTCAACCGTTGGGCCAGATAGGGCGTGATCTCGTATCCCAGATGCTCGATGCCCAGCCAGGGATGGGCGAATCGCCCCTTTTCGATGAGCACCGGCGCGATGCGCTTGGCCTTGTTGATGGGAATGGCCAGGCCCACGCCCGCGTTGGCCCCGGTGGGCGAATAGATGGCGGAGATGACGCCAATGACCCGACCCGATGAGTCGATGAGCGGCCCCCCCGAATTGCCGTGATTGATGTCCGCGTCGGTCTGGATGACTTTGCGCAGCACCCGATCCTCCTGGACGCGGATGGTGCGGTCCAGAGCGCTGATGATGCCCGAGGTCATGGTGCGTTGAAATCGGCCAAAGGGGTTGCCGATGGCCACCACGATCTGCCCCACCTGCAGCGCGTCGGAATCGCCCGTGGGCAGGGGATGCACGTTCTCGGGCAGTGCGTCCACCTTGATCACCGCCAGATCGTTGGCCGGGTCTGCGCCCACCACCTCCGCAGACATGACCACGCCCGGCGCAAAACTCACCTGGATGCTGTGGGCGTCCTCGATGACATGGTAATTGGTGATGATATGGCCCTGATCATCCCACACAAAACCCGATCCCGAGCCTTCTTCCGGCACCGTGCCCCAGAAGAAATCCACGCGCAGGATCTGCGTGGTGATGTTCACCACCGAGGGGTTTGCATCCCGGTAAATGCGAATGAGCTCATCTTCCAGGGCGATGGCGTTGGGCTGAAAAGCTGCCGCCGCGGGTGCGGGCGTCGCCGTGGGAACGGGCGTTGCTGTGGGGATGACCATCGGCGTGGGATGGGGGCTGGGGGCTGGAGAAACGAGAGGCGGCGCTGATGGCGGTGCGTTCCGCTTTCCCAGCGTCGTCCCCAGGCCATAGCCCAGGCTGCACGCAAAAGCCACAGCCAGCAGGATGAAAATGGTCAAAAACAATGTTTTTCGCGTCATGGCGTTCCAGGCGGTTCAGATCAATGAATCCAGATGAACCGCGTCCTTTGATAGAACAGGCTCTGGCTAGTATACTGCGAGGGCGCTCATTGACGCCAACATCAAAATCTCCTTTCCTGTCATGGTCACTCATTCTTCCTCCCACTCCCAAACATCCGCCACAACCGCATCATCCTCTTCTATCTGGATTTTCATCTGGATGGGGGTGGCGGGGCATTTGATTTTCGGGGCTTATCCGGTGTTCGCCAAGCTGGCCATCGCCGAAGTCCCCAAATTCTCCCTGCTCTTCCTCAGCACCTTCGCCACTTTGCTGGCCAGCCTTTGGCTGATACGGCGCAGGGATAGCCGCCCGTGGTCAGAGATCCTCGGCCTGATCTTTCGCTCTAAAACGCTGTGGGGACTGGTGTTCTTCGTCATCGTCCGCTCGGTCACCAACATTTTGTCCATCGACATGACTCGAGCCACGTGGGTGCAGCTTATCTATTTACTGACGCCCTTCATGGTGGCGATTCTGGGTTCGCTGTTCTTTGGTGAACCCACGCCCCGCTACACCTACCGGGCGTTGCTGCTTTCCACCTTTGGCGCGATGCTGGTGCTCATCGCGGACTGGTCCGACATCTTCGCCGGGTTTTCCCGGCAAGATGTGTGGGGGTTGGGTCTGGCCCTCTTTTCCATGCTGATGCTGGCTACCTACTTTCAGATGATCCGGCGCAGTAGCCGCAAGCAGGCCAGCAGCGGCATGATCCTCTTTCAGCAGAGTCTGGCCCTGGCCTCCACCTACCTCATCCTGACGTTGTTCACGGGCGAGGATTGGGGTCGCTGGCAGACCGCGTCATCCGCGGGTCTGTTCTACGCCCTGGGCTTCATCTTTGGCATTCAGGTTTTGGGCAATCTTTTGCAAGTTTCCGCGGTCAGCGGGGCCAATCCCGCGCTCATCACCAGCGTCATGCCCCTGCGACTCATTGGCACCCTCGCGCTGGGCTGGGTTCTGCTTGGCGAACGTCTGACGACGCCCTGGCAATGGCTGGGCGCGGTCATTGTGCTGGTGACGGTCTCAGGTTATCTGTGGATGCAAAGCCGGGATGGTTTCCGCTCGGCCCGTGAATAAAAAAGAACGCAGATGGCCTGGTATTTCAGCCCACGCCCAATCGAGCCTCCAGCCTCGCCCGCTCTTCATCCACGATGGACGGGTCCAGTTTTTTGTAGAGGGCGTGGGGTTTGCGCAAAGCCTGACCCGCGGGCAGCGTCGCGGGCTCCCAACGGGCCTTCACGCCCGAACCGTCGTAGCGCAGAGCCTTGTGCACGCCGCGGGCGTCCTCCACCTCGTCGATGGTCAGCTCGCCGAAGAGATCGTCATTATAGCCCAGGAATGTATGCAGCGCTTGAGTGGTGAAGGGCAGGAAGGGATGCAGTAAAATTTTGAGCCGGTCGATGACCTGCAAGGTGACGTAGATGGTGGTGGCTGCCGCGGCCTTATCGGTCTTGATCTGCGACCAGGGCGCTTTTTCGTTGAGATACCGGTTGGCGGCATGAGCCAGCTCCATGGCTTTGCTCAGCGCGATCTTCAGCCGCACCGCGTCGATCTCAGCCCCGACCCGCGCGAACGCCTCCTCCGACTCCTGCAGCAGCGCCCGATCGACCTCATCGAACTCGCCCGGCTCGGGGATCCTGCCATCGAAGCGCTTGTACGCGAAACCGACGGTGCGGTTGACCAGGTTGCCCCAGGTGGCCACCAGCTCCTCGTTGTTCCGCCGCAGAAATTCCTCCCAGGTGAAGTTGACGTCCCGGGTCTCGGGCGCATTGATGGTGAGAGCGTAGCGCAGGGGATCGGGATCGTAGCGGGAGAGATAATCGGGCAGATCAATGGTCCAGCGGCGACTGGTGCTGATCTTCTTGTCCTCGATGTTGAGATAAGCGTTGGCGGGCACATCGTAGGGCAGATTCATGCCCCGGCCATCGGCGATGAGCATGGCGGGCCAGAAGATGGCGTGGAAGGGGATGTTGTCCTTGCCAATGAAGTAAACCGATTTCACATCCCCATCGAACCACCACTCCTCCCAGGCGTCGGGCTCGCCTTCCAGCAGCATGGCCTCGCGAGTGGCGCTGAGATAGCCGATGACGGCATCGTACCACACATAGATGACCTTATTCTCATAGCCCGCCACCGGCACAGTGATGCCCCAGTCGATGTCGCGGGTCACGGCCCGGCCTCGCAATTCGCCGCTTTCGGCCTGCTGGCGGGCGTAATTGATGACATGCGTACGCCAGTGTTCCTTGTCCTCATTCAGCCATTCGGCCAGGGCGGGGCTGGCCTTGCCCAAATCGAAGAAGAAATGCTCGGTCTCCCGAAATTCGATCTTGTCCTGGCCGCAGATTTTGCAGCGGGGATGGATGAGCTCGATGGGGTCCAGCGGACTGCCGCAATGATCGCACTGATCGCCCCGGGCGTGTTCATAGCCGCAATGCGGGCATATGCCCTCCACAAAACGATCGGCCAGATATTGCTCGTCGATAAGACAATAAGGCTGCTGTTGTTTATCTTTGTAGATGTAGCCGTTGTTCAGATGATTGAGGAACAACTCCTGCACCGTGTCCCAATGATTCTGAGTGTCGGTATGAGTGAAGAGATCGAAGCTGAGCCCCAGCGCCCGAAACGACTCCACAAAGCGCCCATGGTAGCGGGCCACGATCTCCTGAGGCGTCACGCCCTCCTCTTGGGCCCGCAGCATCACGGGTGTGCCGTGGGTGTCGGAGCCAGAGACCATGCGCACATCGTTGCCGCGCAGACGTTGATAGCGGGCGTAAATATCAGGAGGCAGGTAGGCGCCGGCCACGTGGCCAAGATGGCGATCGCCGCTGGCGTAGGGCCAGGCGACGCATACAAGATAACGTTGGGATGAGGTGTTTTCGGGCATAAGAAAAGCTCCCTGGGCGAAACATCAGGCAGAGATGACAGAGGAATGGGACGCGCAAACGCTCAGAAAGGACGGAGGTCGGAGTCAGAGCCGGTGGGGGAAGCCCCCCATAGCGCCCTTGGCCGCCGAACCCCGCCTGCTGTGCGTCATGCCTGATTTGCCAACGAGCAACGTGGTCATAGGGTGAAAGTATTCGGTGTGAAGTAGTTGGTATTCGAGCGATACGGAAATCGGTTGGAATTGTAGCATAATCGTCCCATACGACCCAAGATTACACCTGATGCACGATTTTTCCGTTCTAAAAAGCGAGTGTCGATGCTTGTCTCCGCCATCTTTCCAACAGACGAAGGGTGGGCAAGGCGAACGGGGACGACGAAACATGCCGTCCTCGTCCATCTCGGTCCATTTTCCACCATATCCGTCGGCTTGTTGGATGAAAAGAATCGATACGTCCGTTGATGCGCCTCGCCAGCGCTCTACCAGTTACGCCCGCAACACATGTCGGGCGATGACCAAACGATTGATCTCGCTGGTGCCCTCGCCGATAAGCATTAGCCGGTTGTCGCGGTAGATGCGCTCCACCGGAAATTCCGCGGAGTAGCCGTAACCGCCGTGAATCTGAATCGCCTCC
>Ga0256914_1000251_pt1 | contig 52083 bp, 55 predicted proteins | sample HulkmetaG_FD_191571 | JGI IMG/M metagenome (GOLD analysis project Ga0256914, IMG submission 191571) | Hydrothermal chimney microbial communities from Main Endeavour vent field at the Juan de Fuca Ridge, Pacific Ocean - Hulk | ecosystem: Environmental > Aquatic > Marine > Hydrothermal vents ...
AAAGAAAACTTAAAACAGACCAATGACTGTACAAAAATCGGGTACCACTTCACTAAGTCAAAAATAGGGTCGGGAGTAACACGATTTTGATACCTCTTCCCCTCTATGAGCACGGAATAGACGCAATCTGAACCCAGAGACAAGAAAAGGGGTTGGCCGGATCGGCAAACCCCTTGATTTCATTGGCGCGCCCGGCAGGATTCGAACCTGCGACCTACGGATTCGTAGTCCGGCGCTCTATCCAGCTGAGCTACGGGCGCCTAAAGTGAACACTTTATATAATTTAGACGTATTAAGATTGCAAGTCTCCTTTACCCTTGCAAAAGGAAGAGGCCTAATGATAAATTTGCGAAAAAATTTTCAAACAGGAGGAATCATGACCGATCCAGTTATTACAAATGAATTTCTTTCTTCTCTATTTCCTGCGGAACGAACTGATGAATTTTTCGATGCCCTCTATGGAGGAGCTGAAGCCGGGGCATTTGATATAGGGCTCAGATCTGGTGGATTTGACAAACAAAATAATACCCTGATAATAGAATTTACCTTAACCGAAAGACCAGGACATTGTATGGCCTGCAATCTCACATATGGTCTGCCTCAAGTATTTGAGAAGCATCCTATTATAAATCTCAGAGGAATAATAGAAGAAATAGACAAACAATTGAGACCAGAATGGAGAGTGGAAGATTGGCAGATAGGTTCAACTCAAGTTATCAACAATAAACTCAACACCATTCCAGTCTTTATAACCCTTAAAAATAATTCATAATCCTACTGAAAAGGTGCTGCCACTTTTAAGATCAATGGCAGCACCACATGTAAAAATCATCCTTTATATAATTTTCCCTTTTTTAGGAAGATTTTTCATCCAATCTGGTGAGTGGAACCAATATTCTTTAAGTTTCTTTAGCTCTCCCACTGCGTTAAGCTTCATAAGAAGGTTATCAATCCAGTTCATCCACAAAAGATCTGTCTGGGGCAAAGCTACCCCAAGCGGCTCAAAAGTAAAAGGTTCTGATACCGCCAAATCTTTATCTTGATTTCTAAAGGCTGCCACTACACAAAAGGGTTCGTCTGCAAAAAGGGCCTGTGCCTTACCAGAAATCACCATATTGAATGCCTCCTCCATGTTCTTTGCCAAAACTATGTTCGCCTTAGGCACAAGCGCCTTAGCAACCTGCTCACCAGTGGTATTTTTGGCCACAACTAAAGTAAAATCTGGCCTATTCATGGCCTCCGGAGACTTTATCTTAGTAACTACAGATTTCTTACCAAGGATAGACTGCCCAGTGACATAATAGGGACCTAAAAACAAGACCTTAAGATTACGTTTAGGAGTAATAGTTATACCTGCAAGGGCAAGATCGATCTCTCCCTTGTCTATTGCATCAAAGAGTTCTGAAATTGGCATCTGCTTAATTTTTAGCTCTACGCCTAACTGCTTGGCTATGATAGCAGCTATGTCTATATCGAATCCAATAAATTTTCCATTTTTATCCTTTACACAAAAAGGCGGGTAATGGCCGGTGGTACCTACAACAAGCATACCCCTATTCTGGATTCTTTTAATTACTGTACCGGCAAAGCTAGAAACCGAAAAAAGAAATGTTGCAACAAGTAGAGTAGATAAAATAATAGTGAGTCTTTTCATAAAGACACCTCCTTTTGCCAAGAAAAATTATTACACTAATCTTCGAGTGTAAACCGCCAACTCATTATTTTTTATTTTCCTTATTACAGCTATGATCCCGGATTAGGCAGCTCTCAAGTTTGCCAAGAGTGCAAGACCGAGGGTGTACAGACGCACTTTGTTGGTGCTTTAGCTGCCTTACCACACAGCATCAATACAATCTCTAACCCCTTGCGACTTCAAATATTGAGATGCAAGCCTGGATAGGACCGCACTTTGAGTAGCGAATCGAATTCAAGAGACGATTGGCAGAACTCATTTAATTATTAAAAAGAGACAATCCTCCCAACAGTTGAAGTGCATAATCTGGATTTATATAAAATCAGGCCTTAAGATTTACAAGAATGCCGTATGGCCTAATTGAATCAAAAAAAGTTCCAGAAATCACTTCTTCTATAGGAATTTGACAAAGGACCTGATTGGACAATCTATTTTTTATTAGCACGACAAAAGAATCATCTCGGTTCAACTGTCTCAGCTCCACTTCAAGGTCCCTGTTTTCTATTAAAAAATCAGACAATGCATCCAAGGCATATTTTGCCTTCTCCTCTTTGGAGAGATTCCAAGGCCCTTTGCTGTCGTCTTTCTGCTTACCACGATTTTTTGAGCGAAGTTTGGACTTTTCTGTCTTCTTCACAGGGCGAACTGCTGGCCTTTGCCTCTTTTCATTCAAGAGTATATGTCCAGGCAAAAAATTTATGGCCCGAATATCTAAGCCTTTAAAGTCCATAAAAATTCCCCAAAATTAAGTTCCCCTTCTATCCTTTTCATCGACCTATGGTAATATCAACTACAATATGAAGTCCCCTTTACTCTCCGAGAAGCTTCATAAGCATAACCGGGTCTACCCTTTGCCCAAGAAGACTCACCCCCCAGTGAAGATGCGGACCAGTCACCCTGCCTGTTGCACCAGAAAAACCAATTAGCTGTCCTTTGTGGATCATTTGTCCCTGCCTGACCTTTACCTTTGAAAGATGTGCATAAAGTGTATAAAGCCCACCTCCATGGTCAATGACTACAGTATTGCCACTTAAATAACAGTTTCTTACAAGTACCACCACCCCATGATTTGGGCTCTTGATCGGTGTATTTTCTTTGGCCCTAAGATCTATGCCAGAGTGGGGACTGCGAGGTTCTCCGTTGAAATAGCGCCTAAGACCAAAAGGACTCAGGACCTTAGATTTTACTGGCCAAATAAAGCCTTGATCCCAATAAATAACAGGCCTGATTTTGCTACATACATTGCGTACGGCCCTTTGATCTGCAAGTACACGTTTCAAAATGGCAGGTTGAAACGAGACCATCTTCTTCTTAACCTTTAGGTATTCGGCTTTATAATATTTTTTCCTTATAGAAATATTTTTTGATACCGTTAGATGAGCCTTTTCTCTCATAAAATAAAACTGTAACGGCCTTTTACCAGGCCCCTCTTTTAGTCCTGCCCCAACAATTATCATGTAACGTCCCCTACCCATGTCCTTAAAGGGCACCATCTTCTTGCCAAAAGAAATCCTCTTTAAAAGACAACCGTTGGCAATATGAAAATCTATCTTTGCAAGTCCTCCCTGATAGAGAACCGAAGGCTCTATATGAAACTGTTCAAGACATTGATCCTTAGTTGAGGCACTGGTTCCCACAGGAAAGAATCCTGCAACAATATACAGCAATAGAGAAATATAGAATTTTAGCATTATCTTTAACCGTCTTTTTTTGACTTAACCCTACAGTCAAATTGTCCGTTTGTTAAAATTACCGACAGCAACTGGCCAGTAACTACCTGATCTACACTTGTTATCAACCTATCTGTCTGTTGATCAAAAACCATGGCAAATCCCTTTCTTAAGCAGTTTCTTGGATCGGTCCCCTCAAGATAAGAATGTATAGTCACCAGTTTTTCTTTTTCTGTATGAATTTTGAAAAGCATGTGTTCTTTAAGCCTGTATTCCAGCCCATGAAGCTTGCTTTTTTTTAAGGCTATTAGGGCTTCAGGATTTTCCATCAAAAGTTTGGCAGAAAATTGAGAAAGGACCTTTGATTTATTGGAAAAAAGATCTGCAGCAACTGAAATCAATCGCCTTTGTATATCATCCAGCTTAAGTTTTTGCTCAATCACTATACTATAGGGATGCCTTAATCCTGAACGCAAAAGATTGAGCCTGTGGACAGCCTCTAAAAAGACATGATTTATGGCTGACTTTAGCATGGCTATCTGGCTATCAAGTCTATCCTTTAGCTCATTATAAGAAGGACAGACAAGCTCTGCTGCAGCTGTTGGTGTAGCTGCCCTTTTGTCTGCCACAAAATCACATATAGTAAAGTCTACCTCATGCCCTACTGCAGAAACTACCGGTATCGTGCATTCGTATATTCTCTTTGCCAGGGCTTCACTGTTAAAGGCCCACAAATCCTCAATACTTCCACCTCCTCTAGTCAACACTATCACGTCTTTAGGAGTTGCATATTCCTCAATAAGATCAATGGCCTCTATCAACCGATCTGGTGCGTCGTTCCCCTGCACCAAGGAAGGGACAAGGATTATGTGTGCAGGTGGAAATTTTGCCTTGGCAGTCTCCAGAAAATCCCTAATAGCTGCTCCTGCAGGAGAAGTTACGACAAATATCTTTCTTGGCCAACTTGGTATCTCCTTCTTGCGGCTTTCATCAAAAAGACCCTGATTCGCAAGCCTCTTTTTCAACCGTTCAAACTCGACCTTTAGAATACCCTCTCCCCAAGGCTCAACATATTCTACAATTACCTGAAGATCTCCACGGGATTGGTAGACATTTACCCTTGCTAGGCAAAGAACCTTTGCTCCTTCTTTGATATGCCTGGCAAAGGTTGTCTGTTTCGATCTAAAACAGACAGACTTAAGACAAGCTTTCCCATCTTTAAGACTAAAATAACAGTGGCCAGATGGAGGCACAGAAACCTGCCCTACCTCCCCTTCCAACCAAATTGTTCCAAATTCAAGGTCGAAAATAGTATTGATGTGGGAGAGCAGCTCGCTAACACTCCATATCCGTCTGTCTTCTGTTCCGTTTTCCGTTTCGCTTTCCGAATCGCCAAGTACGTTATCAAGGGCCCCTTTGGGGAACAGATCATCTAGAGAATCGAAAAAGTCCATAGTGTTGTTCCAACAAGAGCGTTATTAAGTTATTAAGATAAAGACACTTGTTTCAGCAAAATAAATTGCCTAATTTATAATGTAGTATAATATTTGATAGTTGCCCAAATTAAATTTAGGGAAGTTATAAGATAATACAATTTGATGGAGGTGTCTTCATGGAGGATATGGAGAAAGGCAAATCCAAAGAAAAACTAGACGAACATGCCAAGACAGGAGATATACCCCTGCCAGAAGTAACCTTTGCCACATTTATACTCTCACTAAACACCTCTGCCTTGGTCCATCTTGGTGAACTGCCAGAACCTGGGAAAGAAGAGCCAGTGTTTGATCTTAACCTTGCCAGACATGCCATAGATACTATAGCCATGCTAAAAGAAAAAACAAAAGGAAACTTGACTGAAGACGAACAGGCCCTTATAGACAACATACTCTTTGACTTGAGGATGAAATTTGTCAAAAAGGCCGGTTAATGCTCTGGTTCAACTCTCCTGCCAAAATAAACAGGTTCTTATACATAAAAGGAAGACTACCAAACGGCTATCACGAGATAGTCACATTATTTGAAAAAATTGCATTTTTTGATCGCATTGGGATAGAAATCAAAGATGACGATAACTCACATATCGAAATCTCTTGCCCTGAGTGGCTACCAAAAGGACCAGAAAACCTGGTTTTCCAAGCTGTAAAAGCCTTTAGAGAGGCAACAGATCTAAGATTCAGCGTTTTTATTAAACTTCACAAAGAAATTCCAACTGGTGCCGGGCTTGGAGGGGGCAGTTCAAACTGCGGTATAACCCTAAAGGTCCTTAACCAGTTTTTTGATTCGATACTGTCCGAAAGCCAACTGCTTCAACTCGCCGCTTCTATCGGAGCAGACTGCCCGTTTTTTGTTTCAAGCTGGATAGGAGCCATTGGAACCGGTACTGGAGCCACACTAGAGGATTTCCCATTGGAGATAAACTGGTACCTTTTGGTGCTGCCAGGCTTTTCTGTAAATACACGTTGGGCCTATGAGAATTTCAAGTTGACAAGACAAAGGTATGAAACTATTTTTGAGCCTCGCAAGGTCCGATCCGGTTACAAATGGATAAACGACCTGGAGAAACCAGTTTGTTCTAGATATCCGGCTATTTCCAGGATAAAATCCAATCTTATGGAGGCCGGAGCCAAACGGGCCTTGATGTCTGGAAGCGGTTCTACTGTCTTTGGTGTGTTTGACACCGAAGAGGAGGCGTTAAAGGCGCAGACGCAAATAAAAAATAAAACGGGTTACAGGTGTCTTGTAACCAGAACAGTCAAACATGACGAAATTGTATGAGTTGGGGCGTCGTCAAGCGGTAAGACACGGGTCTTTGGAACCCGCATTCGCAGGTTCGAATCCTGCCGCCCCAGCCATTTTTGATTTTCAGGCCTGAAACTGGAAATCCGAATATATAATTCAACACTAACCAACAAGAACAATTAAGTTCTTGGTATTGAAATTTATCTTTATCATTGTGAATTTCGGGGGACTGAAAGCCGATGTCCATCAATAAAATTAAGGTCTTTACAGGGAACGCCCATCCTTCTTTGTCCCAGGAGATCTGTGACTATCTTAACATGCCCCTTGGACGGGCCCAGGTAAAAAAGTTCAGCGACGGTGAAACCTTTGTAGAGATAGGGGAAAATGTGAGAGGGGCCGATGTATTTGTAATTCAACCTACATGCCCTCCTGTAAATGACCATCTTATGGAGCTATTAATAATGATAGACGCATTGAGAAGGGCTTCTGCAAGACGCATTACTGCAGTTGTTCCCTACTACGGCTATGCCCGTCAGGACAGAAAGGCCGCTCCCAGAGTTCCCATCTCTGCCAAGCTCGTAGCTGACATTATAACTACTGCTGGAGCCAGGAGGCTTCTGGCAATGGATCTTCATGCTGGACAGATCCAGGGCTTTTTTAGTATCCCTGTAGACCACCTCTTTGCAGCACCAATATTGTTAAAACATCTGCAAGAGTTTCCAAGGGATGAAGTAGTTATGGTATCTCCTGATGCAGGTGGTGTCGAAAGGACAAGGGCCTTTGCCAAACGCCTTGGCACAGGCCTTGCCATAATAGACAAAAGGCGTGAAAAGGCCAACGAATCCCAGGTCATGCATATAATTGGTAACGTGGAAAATAAGATAGCCATAATTCTTGATGACATGGTAGATACTGCCGGAACCCTGTGTAATGCTGCCAAGGCCCTTCAAGATCATGGAGCAAAGGAGGTCCATGCCTGTGCTACCCATCCGGTGCTTTCTGGCCCTGCAGTTGATAGATTAAAAAAATCGGTTCTCAAATCCCTTATGGTTACCAATACCATCCCTCTTGGCGATAAGGCCAAGGATCTAGGCGATAAAGTAAAGGTATTTTCAGTTGCACCGCTGTTAGGAGAGGCCATATCTAGAATACACGACGATGATTCGGTCAGTTCGCTTTTCGTATGAGATTAATATAAAAAACAAAAAAGTATCTTAGGAGTTATAAGATGATTCAGATAGATCTGGATGCACAGATAAGAACGCAAAGCGGCAAAGGAGTCGCTAGAAAACTTAGAAAAGAGGGAAGAATCCCTGCTATCCTTTATGGCCCCAAAATAGAACCAATAGGTCTTAGCGTAAATGCCCATGAATTCGATAAAATATTGATCAAGGCAGAAGGAGAACAGGTAATATTCACCCTAAAACTCGATGGTCAAGACAGGCTCGCCTTAATAAAAGAAATGCAGAGGCACCCTGTAAACGACAGGGTCCGACACATTGATTTTTATGCAATCTCTGTTGAGGATAAGGTCGAGGTTGAAGTTCCGATTAAACCTGTTGGAAAGGCAAAGGGTGTGGAACTCAGTGGCGGAGTGCTAGAAATGATTCAAAGGACCATAACCATTAAGTGCTTGCCTCTTGCTATTCCCAAGGAAATCGAGGTGGATATCAGCGAGTTAGATGTAGGTGATGCCATTCATGTCAGTGATCTTACGCCTCCGGAAGGAGTCGAATTTACAGAGGCACCTGACACTACACTAATTACAGTAGTAGGGGGAACAGTACAGGCTGAAGAAGCAGAGGAAGAAGAAATGGAAGAGGAGGTCGCACCTGAAGAGACCTCTGAAGAATAGAATAAATGGTCAGGCCCGGCATAGTTGTTTGCCGGGCTAATATCTTTTTAAATTACGTTAGTTGAAAAAATTCCTAATTGCCGGATTAGGCAATCCAGGTCGCAAGTATCAAAATACAAGGCATAATGTAGGCTTCCAAGCTGTTGATGTGGTTGCGCAACAGCACTGTCTTGTCTTTAAGGAAGAGACAATGCGTCCCCGCTACCTGCTCGCCCAGGGACATATCTGGGGGAACAAAATCTTTTTGCTAAAGCCCCTGGAATACATGAACAGAAGCGGCGGCCCTGTAGCCAAGGTTGCCACTTACTTTAAAATAAGTCCTGAATCCATACTGGTTGTGCATGACGATCTTGATGTCCCGTTGGGACGGATCAAGTTTGTCCGATCAGGTGGACATGGAGGACACAACGGCGTACGTTCAATAATAGCCGCCCTTGGCACAAGAGACTTTCCAAGGCTTAAAATAGGAATCGGTCGCCCCCCAAATGGAACACCTGCAGACCGTTACGTGCTTAGCACTTTTTCATCGGATGAACAGAAACTTGTAAATCAGTTAATTCACCTTGCCGCAAAAGGGATAGAAGAATTTGTAAAAAATGGCATAGATTCTGCCATGAACAAATTTAACGGAGTCGAGGTAACTGGATAATGAAAAAACTCTTTCTTTCCATAGTCATCTTTGTCGTAATTAGCACCTTAGTTGCAGGGGCATTTATAGGCTACAGGCTCTTTGAAGGAACTCCTCCCCAAATAATCCCTGTCAAAATTCCTACAATTATTGGCAAGGATGCAGAAGTTATTATAAAGGTTACAGATGCCAGGGCAGGAATAAGACTAGTTGAGGCAACAATAACCCAAGATAAGAGACAGGTACAACTTGGACAAAAGGCTATACCAACGGAAAATATCTGGACAGGCTCCCATGTAAAGGAAATGGTTCTTTCTTGGCGCATTCAGCCAAGAAAGGCAAGGCTTGCCTCAGGCAAAGCCTTACTTATTATAAGCGCTTCTGACGCATCTCTCAGAAACGGCTCAAAAGGTAACAAGTCCATTTTGGAAATACCTTTAAATATAGATTACATACCACCAGTTATCACCGTGCTTTCTACAATCCACAATGTCCGGACCGGAGGAGCAGGGGCGTTGAGTTTCAGAGTAAGTGAAGACGTAACCAAGGCTGGCGTAAGGATTGACGACCTCTTTTTTAGGGCATACAAAGGGAAAGACAACATATACCGTACCCTTTTTGCAATTCCATTTAATCTTGACAGGCCTAAAATTTTCCAGGTAGAAGCCATAGACCGCGCTGGCAACAAAGGAGTCTCTGGATTTGCATATAGAGTGCTTCCCAGGCATAAAAGGGAAGACAAGATCAATATCTCTGACTCGTTTTTACAAAAGAAAATGCCCACGTTTGCAAGTCGTTTCCCAGAAGTAGCATCTCCTACCCTTATTGATACCTTTTTAAAGGTCAACCATCTACTTCGCAAAAAGAACAACGACTTTCTCTTGTCTCTCTGCAACAAAAGCCAAAATAAGATGGCCTTTTCTGGAGCATTTGTGAGGTTCAAAGGGGCCAAACGATCCGACTTCGCAGACAAGCGCCATTACTTTTATCATGGCAAAGAAGTTGACCAGGCATATCATATGGGCGTTGATATTGCTTCTATAGCCCATGCGGCTGTATCTGCAGCAAACAACGGCAAGGTTATTTTTGCCGGTGATAACGGTATATACGGAAATACCGTGGTACTTGATCACGGCATGGGATTACTGAGCCTTTATGCACATCTTAGCCAGATCAATGTCCGGCCAGGACAAGATGTCAAAAAAGGACAACGCATAGGTGTAACAGGTTCTACAGGACTTGCAGGAGGGGACCACCTCCATTTTGACATGATGCTTGGCGGAACCTTTGTTAACCCAGTTGAGTGGTGGGATAGCCGCTGGATAAGGGACCACATCACGTATAACCTGTATCTAAAATCAACAAAACAGTAGAAACAATCCTTTAATCATGACACAAAATCGCCCTCAAAAAGATATTTTGTTTTTTATATTTTCTATTTTTATCATACTACTTCTTTACGGCTTCACTTTTTCTGATCCAAACAAACTTCGCCAAGAGATAAGGAAAGAAATAAGGGCAGAGCTTGAAAAGATCATAGAAAAAACACCAAGTGGCAAGCTTAGGACAAGCTGGCGTCAAAAAAGGCAACTTGCAGAAAAGGCCCTAAACAGGGCTCTTGTAATGGACAGCCCACGCTTTTGCCCTGAAAAATGGGATGAAGCAGTAGCGCTCTTTAAAAAGGCCCAAAAATATGCTGCCAAAAGAGAATATAGAAAGGCAATTTATCTGGCAAAAAAAACAAGAGAATTTGCATCCTCAGCAGCAGATTGTGCATCAGAATATATAAGAAAACAAGATAACAAACTCAAAAAACAGTATCTGACCCTTAGAAACCGTATGGATGAAATCATGCCAGTGATTCCAACAGATGCAGAAGAACTTATAAAAGAGGCCTGCAGTCTCTCGCTAAAGATCGAAGACATGCACTCTGCCATAAAGACTAGACAATTTCAGGACGCAGAAACTATTGCCATACGTTTAAAAAAGAGACTCTCTGTACTTGAAAAGGCTGTTAAAAAATATAATGCAGAACATGAGCAGGGAGATAAACTGTAACCGTCTCATAACCATAATTTTTAAAGGACCTGCTCCCGCCCTTGCCACAATAGAGACATTGTTTCATCAAAATGAGGAAAATGCCACCTACAAGGTGCACTTATCCTATACAGGAGACCACTGCCTGATCATCAAAACCAGGCTTCCAGACAGGCTAATAGATCCGTTTCTTTCCGGGCTTTCCCTAAGGCTTAAACGTCTGGAGTTGCAAAGGCCAGAGGAAGAGCTTGATATATTGATTATTGACCAAGAGAAGACAGAATGCGCCCTTGATCAAGATGAAATCGATCTTTGTAAAGGCTGGCAGGTTAAGCTCCTACCTTCCGGCGAAAAACCCAGGCGTCCCAATCCAAGAGGACGTATTTTTTTAAAAAAAGAGGCTGATGCATTTGGCAGCGGCCTTCATCCATCAACTAGGCTCATATGTGAAGCGATATTGCATATCTATAATAGCGGTATATTGAAAGGGGCCCGCGCATTGGATGTGGGAACAGGTTCTGGAATATTATCAATCCTCTTGGCCAACCTTGGTGCCCAAAGGATACTTGGCATAGATATAGATCCCAAAATAATTCAAACTGCCCAGGAAAACGCCTGTTTGAACCAAGTGGAATCCAAAGTCTCTTTTACGACCCAGCCCCTTTCTAAATTGCAATGGACGAATGTAGATGTTATTGTTGCAAACCTCACACCAATGGTCTTGCTTGAACTTTTAGATGCCATGGTAGCAAAGCTTAACAAAAAGGGTTGTCTTGTTTTATCAGGTCACAACCTTCGCCTAAAAAATGAAATTTGTAGGCGTTTGAAAGGACATTACCTGCACATGATCAAGCATCTTTCCAGCCAGGACTGGAGTGCAGAAATATTCTTCAGGAGTTAAAGAAATGAATATATCCCTTATCCTTGTTCCAACCGATTTTTCTGAATGTGCCATGAACTCTCTGAACTATGCCAAACATCTTGCACAACAGTTTGGTGCAAAACTTGTTCTTTTGAATGTAATAGACAGCAGAGAAGCCCAACATTTTGCTTCTTACTCTAAAGAACCTCTAGAAAAGGTCCTTGAAAGATTGATAAACCAGGGTAAACAATCCTTCAGGCGGCTATTAAACAATTGGGATGGTAAGGACATGGTGCAAGAAAGCTTGGTATCAGTAGGAATGCCATTCCAAGAAATCGCCATGAAGGCAAGAGACTTCCAGGTTGATCTTATACTAATGGGAGGCTATGGCAGCAGAGGAAAAGGGGGCACCATAGAGGAAATATTCTTTGGAAGCACTGTGGAAAAGGTAGTCCGTCTTTTGCCCTGCCCTGTACTGTGCGTTCCAATCGGCTGGCCAGAAGGACAGTAGCTGCCAATGTTGAGTTTGGTAACAGACATTGGTGGAACCAATGCCAGGGTAGCCCTGGTAAATCGCCTACATATAGAGGCCATTAGAGTCTACCCTACTAATGAATTCAAGCGTGCTGCAGATCTCTTTACAAAATTTCAAAATGACATGGGGCAAAAATTACCAAGCAGATGGGCTGTAGCGGCAGCTGGTGTTCTTACAGAAGATAGGATCCAAGGAACAAACATAAACTGGGACATCGTTAGAGACGAGCTGATGACCCTCTTTCATCTAAAAACATGCCTCCTGTTGAACGACTTTGAAGCTGCTGCCTATGGACTTTCTGTTATTAAAAGACAAAACCTGGTACAAATAGGGGGAAAAAGCCCTAAAGACAACTGCACAAAGATACTTATAGGGGCAGGCACAGGCCTTGGAGAAGCAATATGTGTCTTTTGCCCTAACGGACAATGGAATGTATTAAGGACAGAAGGGGGACACTGCTCCTTTGCCCCTACCAATCTTACGGAAATAAAACTCCTTACATTTTTGCAGTCACAAAATGACCAAGTCAGCTATGAAAGGATACTTTCTGGCACTGGATTACTTAATCTATATAAATTCTTTTTGAACGAGTTAACCAACCTGCCTCAAAATTCAGATATCGCCCCAAAATTAGAAAAACCAAGCCAGGTTACCTTGGGGGCCAAAAAGGGGGATCCGGTATGTCAGAAGGCAATTGATCTATTTTGCCGTATTTACGGAGAGGAAGCAGGCAACTTTGCCCTAAAAACATTGCCAGAAGGAGGAGTATTTATAGGGGGCGGCATTGCGCTTCATATACTTGATTGGCTGAAAAAGGGAGCTTTTAGAAAGGGCTTTGAATCAAAAGAGAAGATGGGGAGCCTTTTACAGGCCATTCCTGTATTTGTAGTGAATGAACCATATCTTGGAATCTATGGAGGAGCCTATAAATTACTTCAAACCAGTATGCCCAAAGCCGCCTGACCCCCTTTGAGTAACTGAAAGATTTGACGTTTCTTGCCAACAGGCCCTCCATACCCGACAGATTACCGCCTGAGCAATTCTCATGCCCCTGCTTATCTCAAAAGGCTGTGTGCCAAGATTTATAAGTCCGACCTTTATCTCTCCCCTATAATCAGAATCAACAGTCCCTGGAGCGTTGACCACTGTTATGCCATATTTAATCGCAAGCCCACTCCTTGGCCGAATTTGCATTTCAAAGCCGCTTGGAATGGCTACCCGTATCCCTGTTGGAATTAGGGATATCGAACCGGGCGTTAATATCAGGCAATCTTTAATTGCAGCCAAAAGATCCATTCCAGACGACCCAGGTGTAGCATAGGAAGGAAGAGGCAAACCATTATGATGCTCCATAGGGGATATGGCTATTTCTATGCGTCCCGGACTATCTTCTTGCATCTTTCTCTTTCTTTCTTTGACAACGGCCCAAGAAGAGCAGCAGCTATACCATGGTCAAGGTATTTCTGTGCACAGGCCTTTATCTGAGAGGCATCCACCCCATCAATCTTTTCAACAACCTGGTCATAGGATACATATTTACCAAGATCTATCTCATTCCTTGCAATTCTTGTCATACGTGCGTCTGTATTATCTGCCGACAGCAGGATTCCACCCTTTATATTGTCCTTAGCCGCAGCCAACTCTGCATCGCTGACATCCTCAGAGGCCAGCCTTATCACCTCATTTCTAATAAGCTCTAACACCTTGCATGTATTTTCAGGCGCAACTCCTGCATAGATACCTATAAATCCAGCATCCTGCAAAGTTGATACAAAAGAGTAAACGGCGTATGCAAGCCCTCTTTTCTCTCGAATCTCCTGAAACAATCTCGAACTCATGGAACCGCCAAGTATGACATTCATAAGTAAGGTCGGATACCTGTCTGGATCTAATGAAGATGGGCCATTTAAGCCAACCATTATGTGAGTCTGTTCAAGATCCTTTTCCTTGAAAAAACAATCAAAATTACCTCTAGGGGGCTTTCTCACGGCAGAATGAATGCCATTTGATAGGTCGGAAAAAAGGGCCTCTATTCTCTTACAAAAGCTATGATGATCTATATTTCCAGCAGCAGACACCAACACTTGGGGAGCAATGGCAAAACGATTCATATGGAATCTCAAATGGGAGGAGGTAATCCTTGATACAGTCTCAGGGGTTCCCAGTATAGACCTTTCAACAGGATTTCCATGCCAGAAACTCTTGTTAAAAAACTCATGTACAAGCTCGTCAGGAGAATCCTCAACCATGCTGATTTCCTGAAGAATTACCTGCCTCTCCCTCTCTACCTCCACAGGGTCAAAAGTAGAATTAAGAAAAATATCTGCAAGCAGATCAAGAACTATATCCAGATGAGAATCGAGGACTTTGGCATGGAAACATGTTGTCTCTTTAGAGGTAAATGCATTAGAAAAACCCCCGAGACGATCAAACGTCTTGGCAATATCAAGGGCGCTCCTGGTCTCGGTACCCTTAAATATCATATGCTCTATAAAATGAGATATGCCAGAGAACTCCCCAGGCTCATCCCTGCTGCCTGATGCTATCCAGATCCCGACCGAAACAGCCCTACTGGCTGGCAATCTCTCGGTAAGCACCCTTATCCCGTTAGGAAGAGTGGACTTTTGAAATTCATATTCCATTGTCCATAAGCTCCTTTTAATTTTATTATAAGAGTGCTTTTCTGCTAAGCTTTATCCTGTTTTGATCATCAATATCTATCACTTTGACTCTTATCTCATCCCCTTCCTTTAGCACATCACGCACATTGTTTATACGGCGATTTTCAATCTGAGAAATGTGAAGCAGACCATCGGTACCAGGCAAGATTTCTACAAAGGCTCCAAAATCCACTATCCTTTTGACCACACCATCGTAAACCTCACCGACCTTTGGGACCCGAGTTATCCTTTCTATTTCCCGCACAGCCTTTTCTGCTGCCTCTGGCGAAGTACTAAAAACGTGTACTTCTCCAGTATCCTCTATATCTATCTTAGCACCTGTATCAGCAACTATGGCCTTTATAGTCTTGCCACCAGGCCCTATAAGGTCCTTTATCTTTTCAGGGCTGATTGTTAAATTCGTTACCCTTGGTGCATACTTAGAAAGTTCTTCTCTAGGTCTTTCGATAACTTCCTGCATCTTAGAAAGGATGTACTCCCTGCCCTCCTTTGCCTGTATAAGAGCCCTGTGAAGGATCTCCTTAGAAATGCCCTTTACCTTTATATCCATCTGAAGGGCCGTTATTCCCTCCTGAGTACCTGCAACCTTGAAATCCATATCCCCTAGATGGTCCTCATCACCAAGGATATCAGAAAGTATCACTGCACGTTCGCTATCCTGATCAATAATCAGTCCCATGGCAATCCCTGCCACCATATCTCGTATAGGCACGCCTGCATCCATCATGGCAAGGCAACCACCACATACAGTGGCCATAGAAGAAGAACCGTTAGACTCTAAGACTTCTGAAACGACCCTTATTGTATACAGAAAATCATCAGGTAGCGGAACAACCGCTGCCAAGGCCCTTTCTGCCAAGGCACCATGACCTATGTCCCTCCTGGCAGGCCCCCTTAATGGCCGTACCTCTCCCACACTAAATGGAGTAAAGTTATAATGCAAGATGAAGTGCTTAAACTCCTGACCTGCAGGAGACTCTATACGTTGTTCGTCCTCAGATGAACCAAGAGTAGTAACTGCAAGTACCTGTGTCTCTCCCCTGGTAAACAGGGCCGAACCATGAGTTCTAGGCAAGACACCTACTTCGCAAGTAATAGGTCTTATCTCATGGAACTTCCTTCCATCGATCCTGGTTTCTTTATCCAAGATCATGGTCCTCATTATCTCCTTTTCCAGGTCTTTTAGCACAGCAGATATCTGACCTTGGGAGTCGGGATAAGCAACAGAAAACTCCTCAACAATCTTTTCCTTAAGGAGCTTTTTTGCATGGTTTCTTTCAACCTTTACAGGAATGGAAAGGGCTGTCTCCAACTCTTTAAAGGCCATTTCCCTGACTTTTTTCTCAAGTTCTTCATCCCTCTCCGGCGGAAGGACCACAAACTTTTCTTTTCCTGCCTCTTCCCTTAATTTTTCTTGGAGCTCTATAAGAGGCCTTATGGCATCCTGGGCAAACATGATGGCCTCGAGAACCTCTTCTTCTGTAACTACAGAAGCACATCCTTCCACCATAACAATGGCGTCTTTGGAACCTGCTACAATGAGGTTCATATCAGACTCCATAAGTTGGCCTCTGGTGGGATTCACTATAAATTTGCCATCTACATGCCCCACCCGGATACCCGCAATTGGCCCATTAAAAGGAATATCAGAAACAGTAAGGGCAGCTGATGCAGCCGTTATAGCTATTACATCAGCGTCAACATCTGGATCTACCGAAAGGGCAGACACGATAATCTGTGTATCATAATTGTAGCCTTCTGGGAAAAGCGGCCTTAGAGGCCTATCGATAAAGCGAGAGGTAAGAATCTCCTTTTCGCTGGGCCTTCCTATCTCTCTCCTGAAGTAATTACCAGGAATTCTTCCTGAGCTATAGTACATTTCTTGATAATCTACCATCAAGGGCAAAAAATCAGCACCTTCCCTTGGCTTTCCAGAACTCACAGCAGTCGCCAATACAACAGTCTCACCATGGCTGGCAAGTACTGCACCATTGGCCTGTTTGGCAAGCCGTCCCGTTTCAAAAACATATGGCAGGCCGTTTATTTCTAACTCTACTTTTGTCATTGGCATGTAATACCCTGTACCTTTTAATATTTTCGAAATAACCTACCGTCTAAGTCCAAGTTCCTGGATTATCTTTCTATAACGTCCAACGTCCTTTCTTTTCAAGTAATCAAGCAACCGGCGTCTTTGGCCAACCAATTTTAAAAGGCCGCGCCTGGATGAATGATCCTTTTTGTGTACCTTAAAATGCTCGGTAAGATCCTGAATTCTTGTAGTCAAAAGGGCTATTTGCACCTCTGGAGAACCTGTATCGCCTTCGTGAGTCTTAAATTTGTCGATTATCTCCTTTTTACGTACTGGATCTAGTACCACAACTGTATTCCTCCTTGTACATTTAGTTGTTTGTTAAAATCAATCAATTCGGGTTCCATACCCTTAAAATCTCAAGCCGCGCCCTGGGATCGTCAAAGTGAGGCCATCTTGCCATACAAACGAGTCTCTGGCCCTCCCCACTATTCTTCGCCATTATTCTTAAATAATCAGCCCTTATTTGGGCAAAATCAGACAGTTGATCTTTCATGTAATCCATAACTTTCAAGAGGCTTATCCCGCGTCCCTGCTGAATGAAAAGCGCATCCCTGCTGTTGACCGTTATGGATGGAATATGAGACAGGACCAACTCTACGGGCATTATTTTTCCCCTAATTTCCCCTGGTTCTCTCTCCAAAACAGACTCTACGGGAATAGCCTCATTTACAGAAAGGAAACCACTCCTCAATCTTCTAAGCCTAGAAAGTGTTGCCCCGCAACCAACAGCCCTTCCAAGATCGTGGGCAAGCGTCCGTACATAGGTACCCTTAGAACAGTGCACAAGAAAATCTACATGAGGAGCATCGAAACCGGTTATTTGAAAATTGTATATGTAAACCTTCTTGGGCTCCTTTTTTATACTCATTCCCCTTCTTGCAAGCTTATACAGTGGTACCCCCTTGTATTTGGCGGCAGAATAGGCAGGTGGCACCTGCAATATGACCCCCTTAAAGGTATCTGCAATCATCTGGATATCCTTGATACCAATATCAGAAGGCACAGGAACCCTTTTCACAATTTGTCCATCCATATCATAGGTATCTGTTTCAATGCCGAGGGTTATGCGACCTTGATAGACCTTGTCGGCATCTGTCAAAAAACGGGCAAGTTTAGTCGCATTACCAATACAAACCACCACAAGCCCAGTAGCCATTGGATCTAACGTACCTGTATGGCCGGCTTTCTTTATCCCTAGACGCCTTTTTACATATTCTACAACCTTATAGGATGTCATGCCCTTTGGTTTATCCAAAATGAGCACTCCGCTTTTCATAGATCCCCCTTGCCCAAATAAGAGCCTGCAATCTCTATAAGTTTTTCTTTTATTTCGTGAGGGTTTCCTGACATACGAAAACCGGCTGCATTAAAGTGCCCTCCTCCACCAAAGTTAGATGCCAGCTTGGCGACGTTTACAAACCGCTTTGATCTGAGACTGACAGACACAAACCCAGGGCTCGCCTCCTTAATCAGAACAGCTATTTCCACGGTATCCAACGAGCGGGCATAAGAGACAAAATCGTCGGTGTCCGACTCTTTGGCGCCACACATTTCAAACATCTCTGGAGTAAGAATCATGATAGACAAAAGGCCGTTATAATAGACCTCCAACGTTTCAAGGGCAAGACCCAGCAACTTGAGCTTAGAAAGAGGCCTGGATTCAAAACATCTAAGTGCAATATCATAAGGATCTGCTCCTGCCTTGACCAGTTCCTTGGCCAAATCAAAGGTCCTGACACTTGTATTGGAGTACCTAAATCCACCAGTATCAGTAAGCACAGCAGTATATATACATGTTGCAACATCCTTGGTTATCTCCCATCCGAGATATTTAAAAACCTGAAAGCATAAAGATGCAGTTGCACATGCCGAAGTATCTATAATGCTTGCACATGGTTTGGACAGATTGGAACAAAAACCCCTGCCAATATGGTGATCCAAGATCACTACGCTCTCGCAATTTGCCAATACCTGTAATCCTTGCTGACCTGTACGCTCAATTTCGTTACAGTCCAACACCACAAGACAGAATGAGCCGGGCTTCCAGCTAGGCACCTCATGAACTATCTTTGAGGCCCCTGGCAAAAACAAAAGCCCAGAAGGTACTTCGTCCTGGGTATATAAAACTGCTTCCTTTTGATTCCGCCTTAGCATATGCCCCATTGCCAATATGGAGCCCACTGCGTCACCATCCGGCCTTTCATGGGCAGTTACAATAAATTTGTCCCTTGAAGAAAGGAGATCAGCCACATTCCTCATAGACTCATCTCTCCTCTTCATGGATCTTCTTAAAAAGCTGTTCAAGATGGGCCTGCTCCTTCAATGTCTCATCTATCTTGAAATGAAGCTCTGGCACACGCCTCATATGCATACGCCTTCCCAGGCATCTTCTTATGAAGCCGGTGGCCTTCACAAGTCCTTTTAGGGCCTGCTGCTCTTTTTCATCTCCTCCCATAACAGAAACATAAAAATCTGCATGCCTCAGATCCCGCGTAACCTTCACAGACATCACAGTGACAAGGCCTTGAACTCGAGGGTCCTTGATCTCAAAAAGAAGCATGTTAGCCACCTCTTCCTTTAAGAGGTCGGCAACTCTATCGGCCCTTGTAAAGGCTGGCTTCCTTGACAGTACCCCATCAAAAATCTCGTAATCCATTACTTACCCATATGAATAATCTCAAGCCTTGAATCCACAACATCTACAGAACCTGTGGCTTCAACAAAACTCAAGATCCTTTCCATTACCGATGATAGTATTGGTTCGCTATTACCAACAGTACATACCCCTATCTCGGCAGTCTGCCAGACGTCATGGAAATTTATTTCAGAACACGCCACATTGTAGCGATTCCTCACCTGGTTAACCATGCTCTTGACTATCTTCCTCTTTCCCTTAAGGGAATGAATTTCATGAATGTGAAACTTGATCCTTGCAACTGCAACAACCATCTATTCCTGCTCAGACTTATCCTTTTCTTTATCACTCTCAACGGTGGCACCAAGGTCTGGGGTTATCTCTTCCATCTCAAAGGCTTCGATTACATCACCGATCTTTATGTCATTAAACTTTTCAAGAGCTATACCACACTCGTATCCTGCCTGGACCTCTTTAACGTCATCTTTAAAACGACGAAGCGATTCTATCTTGCCCGTGTATACCACCACATTGTCTCTCAAAAGTCTTGCCTGGGCATTCCTCTTCATGACGCCTTCCTGCACGTAACAACCTGCAACAGTTCCAACCTTGGCAATATGAAAGGTCTGACGGACTTCGGCTCTGCCCAAAGTCTTTTCCTTATAGACAGGCTCCAAAAGCCCCGCCATGGCGCTCTTCACCTCTTCAAGGGCATGATAAATAACGTTGTAAAACCTGATATCCACATGCTCCTTGGCGGCAAGCTGTTTGGCTTGGGGACTTGGCTTCACATTAAAACCAATAATTATGGCATCAGATGCAGAGGCCAGCAGGACATCTGATTCGGTTATGGCGCCAATGCCACCCCGTACGATATCAATCTTTATCTTGTCAGTACTAAGTTTCCTAAGTGCCTCACTCAGTGCCTCAAGAGAACCTTGAACGTCTGCCTTTACTATTATATGAAGGACCTTTAGATCCTGCTCCTTCATCTTTTCAAAGACGGTTTCAAGGCTGATTCGGCTACTCTTCGCAAGTTCGGCCTCCCTGGCTTTTCTTTGTCTATATTCTGCAACCTCTCTGGCCTTTTTCTCATTTGGCAAAACAACAAATTGACTACCTGCCTCTGGCACTCCAGAAAGACCCTGAACTTCTACCGGTTTTGAAGGGCCTGCCTCTTCAACTTTCTGCCCCTTGTCATTGAGCATGGCCCTTACTTTGCCGTAATTAAGACCACAGACCATAGCGTCTCCAACATGGAGGGTACCTTCTTTAATCAAAAGGGTGGCTACTGGCCCACGGCCTCTATCCAGCTTTGACTCTATGACATAACCTGTTGCAGGACGATTTGGATCTGCCTTAAGCTCAAGGACCTCGGCCTGTAACACCATCATCTCCAAAAGCTCATCTATACCAGTTCCCATCTTGGCAGACACATTTACAAATATGGTATCTCCACCCCAATCTTCCGGCATGAGACCAAGTTCTGAAAGCTCTGTCTTGACCCTGTCTGGATTGGCTCCAGGTTTATCAATCTTGTTAACCGCAACAATAATAGGAACTCCAGCAGCACGAGCATGATCTATTGCCTCTTTGGTCTGGGCCATAACACCGTCATCTGCAGCCACAACCAAAATGACAATATCTGTAACACTGGCCCCTCTAGCACGCATAGATGTAAATGCCTCGTGACCGGGAGTATCAAGAAATACCACTTGTTCACCCGAGGGTAATTCCACCTCATAAGCTCCTATATGCTGAGTTATTCCACCTGCTTCCTTGGCAGCCACGTCGCTTTTCCTTATGGCATCAAGCAAAGTGGTTTTACCATGATCAACATGTCCCATTATGGTAACAACTGGCGGCCTTGGAACAGGTTCTCCACCCTTCACCTCCTTTTGGACCTGTTCTATGATATCTTCTGCAACACTCTTTTTTTCAACTTCGTAACCAAATTCAGAAGCGACTAATACGGCTGTATCGTAGTCTACCGTCTGATTGGCAGTAGCCATAACTCCAAGGCCCATGAGCTTCATGATTACTTCTGCCACCTTAACCCCCATCTTTTGGGCAAGCTCACTGACCTGAATGGTCTCTACCATGGTAATTTTTCTCTTTCCTGCCTTGATAGGAACAGTACCAACACTCTTTTGCTCTTTTGAGGCCTTAGAGGACTTGGGTCCCTTTTTGCCAACCTTGGAAATCCCCTCCTCTTCTTTGAGTATCTCCCTTATAGCCTCTTTCTTGCCTTTTTTCTTTTGCAATTTCCTCTTCTTAGAAAGTCCACCAAGATCCGTAGCCTTTACAACCCTCTTGGCCTTCTTCTTACCCTTTGAAGGCCTAGAAGGTCTCTCAGCAACAGGAGTTCCAGCTTCAGCCCTACTGACAGAAGGAGTCGGCGCAGGCTCCTCCTTTTCAGGTTTTTTGATTTCTATCTTCGGTCTTTGAAGAATCTTTACAAATTGCTTTGGCTCCTTGGGCTTTACAGCAGGTTTTGAAACAGGCCTCTCCTGTCTTTTGGCTTCAACTTTCCCTTTTGGGACGTCTTTCTTTGCCACCTCTAGCTTTCCGTCTCTTTTCTGTGCCTTAGCTTCCAACTGCTTCTCAGGCCTTGCAGCCTTTTCCTCTCCTTCCACTTCCTCTATTTTTTCTACCTTCTCCACTTCCTGTGAAGATTCCTTGGGCAAAACCTTATCCTTCGCCTCTGTCTCCAACATCTTAGAGACAGGCTTCTCCTTGCTTTCTCCTTTTGAAGAGGCCACTGATGGTGCTGCCTTTGCATCTTCCTTTTTAGGAGCAGGCCTAATAATCCTTGCCCTTTGAGTAGAGACCTCTTCTTTGACTTTCTCTTTTTTAGAGGGTCTTTCCTTCACAGCCTTTTGAATTTCTTGCTCTACACCTTCTGGTTTAACCGATTCAACTGCCTTTACCTCTTGGGCCTCTTCTTTGGGGGTGACTTCCTTTGCATCTTTTGAGGGACTTTCCTCCTCAGGTGTCTTTTTGATTATCCTTTTGATATGAAGAACCTTGTGTCTCCTGCGAATAACCTTTTTCTTTGGCTGGACTTTGGGCCTATCCTCACCACGATCGGCCCCCTCTTTGAGGAGCCGTCTTCTTATCTCATTGGCCTCATAATCTTCCAACGTACTCATGTAATTTTTTATTGGATACCCAAGATCCTTTATCCTGGCTTCCATTTCTTTGCTTGATATGCCAAACTCCTTGGCAAGTTCATGAACTCTTATCTTTGACATTTTTTAAAATCACCCCCAAATTACATTGAAGCTAAAAAAACAAATAATAGGCTGTGCACACCTTTAAAATCGTCTCTTTCTTGGACTAAGCGCCCTCTTTAGAACCTTCTCTGCATCTTGCCTGGCCCTTTCGATACACTCTTTATCCATACAGCAATAAGCCCCACGCCCTGGATAAGAAAGAGTTTTATCAACCACCACGTCACCATTGTTTAAAACAAACCTAAGCATATCTCTTTTAGGAAAACGTCTTCTGCAAAACACACACATCCTCACAGGTTGATGCAAAAGGCCCTTGGACATATCATTTCATGTTCTGGAGAACTCTCCCTCCTTTTCCGTTTCCTCTGCTGCCTTATCCTCTACCTGACCTTCCTTTGACTCCTTTTCTTCAATCACTGCATCGCTAACATCTGATGCCGTCCCTGACAAATCAACACTGGAGGAATCCAGCCGGCCCGCCTCCTGTTCCTCTTCCTTTGGCACCTCAACAAATGCGTATTCTTGGCCATGCTCCTCCAAAAATTTCTGGGCAGCCTCTACAAAAGGAATGGCATCCTTTCTCAATTCCTCTGGATCAGCCTTAGCAAGCTGGCCAATGGAACGAATGCCCTTTTTAAACAGGTGATCTGCAATGCTTTCTGTCATTCCGAGATGTTTGAGCATCGCCTGATAATTTGGATCTTGACTGTTTTTGTAACGCGTCTCGCTCTTAACATCTATCTTCCAGCCCATAAGCTTGGCAGCCAAACGAACATTTTGGCCTTGGCGTCCGATGGCAAGAGAAAGCTGATCATCTGGCACTATTACTTCGAGGGCCTCGTTGGCCTCATCCACTGTTACTTGGGTTACCTCTGCTGGCGCCAAGGCGTTATATACATACTTTGCAGGATCAGGGCTCCAAGGAACAATATCTATCTTTTCGCCTCTCAGTTCCTGAACAATAGTCTGGACCCTAGACCCTCTCATGCCAACACAGGCCCCAACTGGATCAACATCGATGTCACTGGAACTAACTGCTATCTTCGTACGGCTACCAGGCTCCCTGGCAACACCCATAATCTGGACAACCCCGTCTGCTATCTCAGGCACCTCGATCTCAAAAAGTTTTCTAATAAACTCGGGATGGGTACGAGAAAGAATTATCTGGGTATCCCTCTGGGTCTTTTTTACCTCTACTATATATGCCCTTAATCTGTCTCCACGCCTGTAACTCTCTGTAGGTATCTGTTCCGATGGCGGCAAAAGGGCCTCTGTGCCTCCAAGATTTATAATGACGTTTCCACGTTCAAACCTTTGAACAATGCCATTTACAACCTCTCCCTCCCTGTCCTTGAACTCGTCGTAAATGACATCCATTTCTGCACTCTTCATCTTTTGAATAATGATCTGCCTGGCAGACTGTGCCTCTATCCTGCCAAGCTTATCCATATCTAGCACAGTACCAATGCTGTCCCCTATTTCACTCTCTGGATCAAGTTCCTTAGCTTCTTCAAGAGATATCTCTGTGACCGGATCTCTCACCTCTGGCACCACTGTCCTGAACTGGTATACCTCTAGCTCTCCTGTATTATCGTTATAGTTGACTTCTATATCCATTCTAGAACCAAAGCGTTTTTTAACAGCAGAAGCGATTGCCTCTTTTAAAGCAGAAATTAAGACATTACGCTCTAGCCCTTTTTCTCTACTAACCTGATCTATGATTCTTTTCAGTCCTAAATCCATATTTCTCCATCCTATAATCAAAGAATGTCTAATCTTGCCTTATTTATAAGGGCAAATGGAACAAAAAACCGCTCATCGGTCCCTTGAATGATTACCTCCCCTTCGCCTGAAACACCAACAAGCAACCCCTTAAACCTCCTTCGTCCTCCAATAGGTTCGATAGTTTTGACAAAGACCTTTTGCCCAGTAAATCTATGATAATCATCAAGCCTGACAAGGGGCCTATTAATACCTGGAGAAGACACCTCTAAGTTATAACTTCCAGGTACAGGATCGTGTACGTCAAGAAGATCACTGACAACCCTGCTCAATCTGCTGCAATCATCCAAAGTAACCCCACCTTCCTTGTCGATAATGACGCGGAGAATATTACCCCTGGGACCTTTCACAAACTCCACCAGGACAAGCTCTAGTCCGTTATAATTAGCTAGAGGCTCTACAAGCTCGCTAACATCATGCTCTATCTGTTTTTTTCTATCCTCAAAATTCATAATCGAATAACTATTCTATATAAAAAAAAGTGGGCAGAGCCCACTTCTTTTTAGAGACAAAGATATAAAAAATATTTTATACCTCCACTCATCGAAGTAAGCACTGCCATTATGCCGCCAAGGCAGCAAGAGGCAGCCAAACCTCAAAAAGGGATGGAGCGGGCGACGGGCCTCGAACCCGCGACCCCAAGCTTGGGAAGCTTGTACTCTACCAACTGAGCTACGCCCGCTTCAACAGTACTGATTATTCAAGGCTATTCGAATATCAGACGCCAATAATATATGGTTTGTACAGAAAATGTCAAGAATCGCAAACTGTAGCAACCAAACTGGAAATTTCTTTTTAAGATATTAAACCTGTAATTAACAAACAAGATTCCTTTCAAACAAGGCAAAAGGCATCAGGAAAAGAAATTATTATGAAACATTATTATTAACGCTTTTACAAAAAATAAAAAGAGGCCGACACTAGATCGGCCTCGAGGCTTTTCTGACTAGGGTAAGACCAAAATTAACTATTTTCCATGATGCATTTCATGCATCTCGTCTTTAACCTTCTCTGCTTTTTCTTCTGTAGCATTAACAGCCTTGGTAGCATTGGCCGTCTTACCATCTACTATCTCTGTAAGTTTATTGCTTGCAGCCTGATGGGCTTCATCCATTTTCTGTTCTGCCACCTGTTTTGCCGTGGTCTTGGCAATGTCCTTCATGCTTGGCATAGCTATTCCGGATTCGGATGCAAAAACAGAACTTGACAAGGCGATTCCCATACCAAAAACAGCTGACAAGATAATTGTTGTTAGTTTCTTCATAGTTTCTTCTCCTTCCTTTCAGTACTTATATAGATAACCATCAACCCTAGCCGAATAGAAAACTGATTTACCTAAAACATTATAGTAACATAATCATACAAGAATCAACTAAAATCTAAAAAATAATAATATATATCTAGATAGACATGATATAAGAACAACTAAATCTTGTTACAAATGCCATTATCCAGGCAAGTATCATCAAATACCCAACCGAAAAGGAAGCCCAACCAAGGGAACCGGTCTCCTTCCATATGGTGAGCACTGTCACCATACAAGGCACATAGATCAAGACAAACACCATAAAGGCAAGGGCCGTACACTTACCTATTCCGCTTGCCTTTAAAGCCCTCTGCAAAGTTGAGGTATCATCCTCTCCAGCCTGATAAAGAACGGCCATGGTGCTAACCACAACCTCCTTTGCAACGAATCCGGTAACAAGGCTAACACCAAGCTTCCAATCAAAGCCCAACGGTGAAAGCACTGGTTCTATGGCCTTGCCAATTCTACCTATATAACTCTTTTCAAGACGCTCTTCTTCCATTGCCCTATTAAGGCTCTTAAGCCTCTCCTCCAGACGCCTAAGGCTTATGCCTGAATCTTTCTCCCTGGAGGTCTGGGCCATTTTCTCTTGAATGGTCTTTATTTTTGTAACATAGTCCTGGCTGTATTGGATGTCCTTAGGGAAGGTCCCTAGAAACCAAATCACTATAGAAAAGGCCAAAACCACTCCTCCCATCTTTTGTAAATAAACCTTTGTATTTTCCCACATGTGAAGCACTACACTTTTTAATGTGGGCAATCTGTAAGGAGGAAGCTCCAATACAAATGGAGCGCTTTCTCCCTTGAAAATAGTCATACTCATTACTCGCCCTACTATAATTGCAAGTACCACGCCAAGTATATAAATACCAAATATCACATCACCAGCCCTTCTTGGGAAAAATGCACCAGCAATAAGCACATACACCGGAAGCCTAGCAGAACAGCTCATCAGCGGATTGATCAATATGGTGAGGAGCCTGTCTCTACGACTTTCAAGGGTCCTTGTAGCCATTATGGCAGGGACATTACAACCAAATCCCATAAGAAGTGGAATGAAGGATTTTCCATGCAGTCCAAGGCCATGCATAATCCTATCCATTATGAATGCCGCCCTGGCCATATACCCGGTATCTTCAAAGAGACTGATTCCAAGAAATAGTATAAGTATGTTGGGCAAGAAAACGATAACCCCACCCACTCCATTTATTATGCCCTCAGTAAGCATGTCACGAAAAAGGCCTGGAGCCATATGGGACGCAACCAACCGGGACAAAAATTCTACTCCCTGCTCAATCCATCCTACTGGATAGGCTCCTATAGTAAATGTGGCTTGAAAAAGGAAGTACATAAAGAATAAAAACACAGGAAAGCCCAATATCCGGTTTGTAAGCACCTGATCTATCTTGTCTGAAATAGTTTTTTTGGCTGCAGCCGAAAGCCGCATAGTCTCTTTGAGGGCACCTGATATAAATCCATATCTCGCCTCTGCGATTATGGTCTCGGGATCGTCACCAAGAATAGACTGGATTCTGCGTCGACTATTTTCAACTTGGGCCATTATTGCCGTAGCAATAGGCGACATCTTGGCCCTTTCCTCAACAAGACGGTCCTTTTCCAAAAGTTTGAGAGCAAACCACCTCGGATAATAGCTCTTTTGAAGTTCCTGATCTTGTTTTAATACTCGCTTTATATTTAAAATTTCTTCTTCTATTTCTTTGCCATAGTTTATGTGAATGTGTCTTGAAGTTGGATGTTTGCCCTTTGCCACCTCTACCACTGTTTCTAAAAGCTCTTTTATTCCTTCCCCCCTAGTTCCAACTGTTTGCACTATAGGAACACCAAGTAGACGGGAGAGTTGATCGTAGTCAATGATTATCCCCCTAGCCTTTGCCACATCTACCATATTCATGGCAAAAACCAGTGGTATATTTAATTCAATAAGCTGAACAGCAAGATATAGATTACGCTCGAGATTTGAGGCATCCAATATATCAACCACCACATCAGGGTGATTTTCAAGAATATAATTTCTAGCCACCACCTCTTCTATAGAATAGGCAGTCAGCGAGTATATTCCAGGAAGGTCAACTACTGTAATCTCATAATCTTTAAAAAGGAGGGTGCCTTCTTTCTTTTCAATAGTAACTCCAGACCAATTACCTACCTTTTGCCGTGCTCCTGTAAGCTGATTGAAAATGGTTGTCTTGCCAGCATTGGGGTTACCAGCCAAGGCAATTTTAAGCCTGTTCCGTTCTTTTACTGCCATATCCTATCTCACGCCTGAACCCTGACAGGCTCTTTATCTATTCGAAAGGCAGTAGCCTTAAACAAGGCAACCTCTTTGTCCATATCGTTGGTAAGGGAACACAGATAGGTACCTGTACGCCTTCCCTGAAAGACCTCCTGGCAGATAGCAGTAATGCGTTCTGCTGGTTTTGCTGGTCTGAAATAATTCATGGACGCCTCTATTGCTAAAGCCATCTTTCCATGACAGTTTACTGCTAAGGCAAAAGCAACATCTGCCAAGGCAAAGAGGGCGGCACCATGGCAAAGGCCTGCTGCATTGAGATGGTTGGAACCAACAACCATTGATAATTTAGCAAATCCTGCCCTGCTCTCTTCCACTTCCATACCAAATATTTCTATTAGCCTGTCATTGGCCTTTATATGACTGGTTACCTTTTCAGCTACCCCTTGAGACACTCTTTCCTCCTTTTCCTGTTACTCCTGTCTAGCTCTTCTCACAGCTGCAGCTACAGTTTCAAATACAATAAAGAAACAGGCTGCAGTCAAGATTATGGTTGCTCCACTTGTAAGGTCAAAACGATAAGAGAGCCAAAGCCCTACCAGCACAAAAAATATATTTAGGCCAGAGGCTATAACCATCATCCTTGCAAGGGAACATGCATATTTTTCGACCAAGTACGGTGCGATGGTAAAGAGGGCCATGATAAGAATAAGCCCAACAACTCTAATGGTCATGACAACCGCTATGGCTATAAGACAAAGGACTAGAAAATGCAGGTGCGCTACTTTCACTCCCCTGACCTGAGAAAATTCCCTGTCATAGCTTATCGAAAGCAGCTCCTTATAAAAAAATGTCACAACAACAACTATCAAAAATACCAGTGCTACCATGACATGGACATCTGAACTTGGCACTGCGAGAATACTTCCAAAAAGAAAACTCATGAGATCTACATTGTAGCCTGGGGTAAGATCCACAAGAATAATGCCTGTAGCCATACCTACTGCCCACAAAACTCCTATAATGGTGTCCATCCTGCCAGAGTGTTTAACAGTGAGCACGGCCATCAAAAGGGCTATAAAAATGGAAAAACCGATAATACATGGAAGGGCTGGCAAGGAAAAAAAGAAGGCTATCCCAACGCCACCGTATGCGGCATGTGCAATTCCTCCAGCCATAAAAACAGACCTATTAACAACCACCAAACTGCCAATAACACCACATGCAATTGCAGCCAAGATTCCAGCCCAAATAGCATTTTGCATGAAAGGAAGCTGAAGGATCTCCATCATTTTTTGTTTTCTCGCACGCCTTTCAACATCTTCTACCGACCACGATGTTGTCCAAGCACCCTATGGGGCAAGCCATGGGCTATTAAATCCATGGAACACTCCTCTCCCATCAGTATATGGGCCATTTCTGGAGTTATCTCTGCTGCTGGATGAAAGAAAACCCTCTGGTTAACGCATATTACAGACTTAACATGACGTGAAAGCAATCCCACATCGTGTGTTACAAAGACAATAGTCATCTTTTCGTTGAGCTCAGCAAGCAGATCAAAAAGTATAGTCTGGCCACCTATGTCTATATTTGCCATGGGCTCATCAAGAAAAAGGATCTCTGGCTCACTAACCAAGGCCCTGGCCAATAACGTGCGTTGCAGTTGTCCCCCAGAAAGGCCTCCGATCTTTTTCTGGCTAAAGGCCAGCATCCCAACCATATCTAAGGCCCTCTCTGCCTTCTCTCTTTCAGATTTACTCCAGAAAGGACCATGACTACCAGTACCAACAAGGCCAAGCATTACTACCTCAATGACCCTGATGGGAAAATCTCTGTCACCTGTGGCATACTGGGGCATATAACCTGCGTATCTACATGATAGAGTCGGAGGTTTTCCGAGAAGGCGCACAGTTCCCTTCTGGGGGCTCAGAAGCCCCAATATTATCTTTACAAGAGTGGTTTTGCCTCCTCCATTTGGCCCTATTATGGCAACAAAATCTCCCTTGGGAATAGTTAAAGTCACATCTTTTAAGACTAGGGCCTTGCCAAAGGAAAAACTTACATTGTAAAGTTCAATCACCGCTTCTGGATCTTGAACTTTTTCCTGCACATTCATTACAAATATTCCCCAAGTGCCTTTGCCACCTTTAGCAAGTTTTCATCCCAATTAAGGGCAAGTGGATCGGCCATAATTATCCTGGCGCCTGTAGCCTCTGAAATGAGTCTTGCAGCCTTGGCAGGAAACTGAGGTTGCACCAAGATCACCCTGATAGCCATTTCTTTCGCCTCATTTATAAGCTTAACAAGTTGCGATGGTTTAGGCTCTTTTCCCTCTTGCTCTATAGGAATTTGACGAAGCCCATAAGCCCTTGCAAAATATCCCCATGAAGGATGGAATACCATAAAGGCCCTAGGACCCTTTTGAGAGGCATTCTTTAACTCCAACATCTTCATTAACGACAAATCCAATTTTACGATTTTTTCAGCAAGGGATGCATAATTTGCCATAAATGCCTCTGCCCACTTTGGATATCGCCTTGAAAGCGCTTCCATAATATTCCTTGCCTGTATCAAAGCCAAAGGAGGCGAAAGCCATATATGTGGATCAACATTCCCCGTTTTTAACCTGTGGTCACGATCTAACATGGGATAGCGCTTTATACCTTTCCAGGTATCAATGATCTCCATTGCAGGGTTTACAGACCGGAATCTCTCCAGCCAAGCCCTTTCAAATGGGACTCCAATAGCAAAATACATACTTGCCTTAGAAAGAAGTTTCATCTGGCTGGGTCTTGGCTCATAAGTAGCAGGATTGGCCCCTGGAGGGAGCATCACTGTTACATGCAAAAGCCCCTTGCCAATACTCTCAACAAAAAACTTTTGAGGCAAAATACTTACTACAACTTGAATTTTATCATCAACATAGCCTGCTTCTGCCTTAGCGATTGATAAAAAGACATATGCAATAAAAAAAACAAAAGACACGGTGAGAATTCTGCCTTTGGAAAAGGCATAATATCTTCGATGTAACAAGAGCCCTCCTCAAAATGTTATTGCTAATTGTTATTGCAAACAAATTGCAGCAAAATAGCACAAAAAGAATAGCCCCGATAAGAATTTTTTCAAGAAAAATCTTTAAGTTGCCTATATATTAAAGGATGGGGCCGTCCCTGAAAAATGTGGCTTAAATGCCGAAATAGATTCAAGCAAAGCGAATAAAGGCAAGGATTAGAGACATGGCCAAGACCAGACCTTTTGATTCCTATTATTTAGAATATGATCAGTGGTTTGAAGAACACCAAGATCTATATAGATTAGAGCTTTTAGCCCTTTCGGTTGCCCTTTCACCTTTCAAAAAGGCATCCTCTAATGGTATATGCCTTGAGATTGGTGTAGGATCTGGAAAATTTGCAGCCCCCCTTAACTGTTGCCTTGGCATTGACCCCAGCCTACCGATGCTTCTAAGGGCTAAACAAAGAGGTATTAAGGTGATGCTTGGAATAGCTGAGGAACTACCAGTAAAAGCTAACAGTATTGACTACTGTCTTATGGTCACAACCATATGCTTTGTAGATGATCCATTTCTGGCCTTTGACGAGGCCATTAGGATATTGAAACCAGGAGGAGGCATAGTAATAGGCCTTGTAGACAAAGACAGTCCTTTGGGGAAAAGGTATCAAGAAAAACGTAAAGATAGCAAATTTTACAAGGAAGCAACCTTTTATAGTTGTCAACAAGTACAAGAATTGCTTGCTAAAACTGGTTTCAAGCTCTCTCAGACAATCCAGACACTTCTTCCACAACACCTCAATCGAAATGTTGTCCCCAAAGGCAAAGACATCGTACCTGGATGCGGCAACGGCAGTTTTGTAGCAATATCTGCCATCAAACCCTAACATACCATTACCATGACCCCTAATCTGCCAGTTCTAGCAGAGTTGCTATTTCTCCAAGCTCTTGCCTGCAGCTCCTTGCAAAATCTTCTGGGAAATGCCCAGTAATCCATCTTGCTTGCTGTTCACTAAAGGCCCCTGGTGAGTAGGGATGCCTTGGGATAAAACAATACATCAGCCGTTGATCAACCGAAGATCCAAAACGCTTAGAAAGCTCAAAAGATGTAATCATCTTCGCGCCAAGCCTATCAAGCACCTTAACAGCGACATAAATGGCCTTATCGATACTCCTTCTGGTGGCTGTATCGGCCTCCAAAATGTTTCCGGACTTTTTTAGGCACACCATGTGAAGCTCGCCATGAAATCTCTGGGCTTTGGGCACAAAAAGAAGTACATTTTCATCTTTGTAAACACAAAGCCCTCTTTCAAGCTGTTCATCTCCATCAGTGCGTTTGTTTGACAAAATGGCATTTATGTAGGCGCCAAAGAAACCTGTACCATGAACCTCCTGGTAGTGACGAATAAAAGAATCCACCAAGTCTCCAATGGCATAGGCAGGAATGACTTTCCCATCCTTACCGGTGACATCTTCAGGAACAAGGGCGAACTGCTGGTGTATCTGTTGGTGCGAGGCATGCAGCCTGAAACCTGAAGGGCTAAAATCGTAACCGTAATTCCAACCCCAAAGCACAGCGCTAAACCTACACTTACCTGACCCTGTCATGCCTATACACGCCTTTATAGCCCTTCTAAGCTCCTCAAGCTCTGCTTCCGTCAAAAGGCCTCGCCTTTTAACCTTTATATCAAGCTCATGGGCAAGGGTCACAAATATCCTTTGGTAGTAGAGGTGCCTGAGACCAGTCATATCCTGAAAATCAAGACAGGCAACAGAATATCGAATCGAGTCTTCGGCCATATTGGCAGCAAAATGTCCCCAGGGAATGTAACTGTTTGCCCTCAAATATTCCCAGATATGGCACCTATCCTTGTTGATAAATTCACCAACTATAGGACTTGTGCCCTGAACGCCCGGCCTGAGAAGCATTATCTGTTTAAGGTAGTCTGGCAGTGCAGGATTGTTGCCCAAGGTCTCGAATAAATCATGGTCGAGTATCTTAGGCCCTTGTAAACCATCTGATTTTTTTTCATATAGCAGGCCGATAATGTTGCCAGAACCATCCCTTACAAATTCAGCGGCAAGGGGAAGTAGATCAACAAGAATATCAGGATTTGTGCAGGTCTGGGCAATAGCCAACAATATAGGCCTTGGAACCTTTTCAAGACACAGTCCTTTAAATTCATCCCATTGATCAAAACTCCCTTGAGCCTGGGGGCTAAAAGTAACAGGACGCTCCTTTTGAGCAGCTACTGAAGCGACATCGCCAAGGATGTAAGTACTTCCCCAAAAAGGAAAGGCGTTTGGTATCTCATAGATAGGCTGGGCTCCAACTATATGGAGATCTCCTCTTGGGAAATTTCTATGGTTATCTATCTCTTCTCCATGCGCTGTGAATCCCAAGCCCTGAATTTTTGTGTTAAGCCTGTTATTGATTACAAAGTAATCAGGCCTGTGCACCCCAAAGGAAAACGTGCCGTCAGGGCAAACACATGTCTTAAGCTTCCTATCCAAGATCTTAGCCTCCGCATACCCTCATTTTCAAACTACAATAACAATAGCTTTCTTGACCACGTATTTTCAACAAATTTGTGCAGCAGCTAAAATAATCGATGCGGGAAAACCAAAGACCTAGAAAGACCAACCCCATCCAAGGGGGAACGCAGCAATGCAGTCCCTTGAGAGGAAGGCAATTTTTGGATCAGACTAGGGACATCTTAACAGAAAGGAACCGTCAAGCTCCTCGTTCATAAGCATAAGGTGTATCCCGAATTTTTCAGCATCCTTACAAATCTTATCATTAATATGGGTGCCATCCTTAAAAGATTTGTCGTATTCAACATCAAAGACCGGTTTCATGCTTTGAATAAATGGGGCTGCAAACATACACTCACTATATTCCATGCAGCTTTCCAATAACAATCCATCAAAGTAGCGAACCAAGTCCAGGGCCTGCTCCAAATCGTTTTTCAAAAAGATTGCAAGTCCTCTCTTGTGAGCCTCTTGAGCTAGAAATTTATTGAATGTCAACTGATCTTCATAGGTGAGAGAGAAACCCGTGTCATTGGTAAAACCATCCACATTGTCTGGTTCCACGCCGTCACATCCTTTTTCGACAGCAAGATCAAGCCTGCTGAGTATAATCTGCCTTACATTTTCAGACCTGATATCCAACCATCGCTCCCCATTCCACTTATCTAGTGGCTTTCCAAGATCGCTTTTATTAAATTTCGCAAAATCTTCACGCCACGATTCGCTTGATCCAGCAGAAAAATAACATATCACACGTTTACCCTTTGACTTCAGCTCAGATATTGTTCCTACAGGGGTATCGAAAAGATCTATATCATAGATATCTGCTTCGTAATCCATCTTCTTTAAATCTCCCTGCAACTGCCAGTAAAATTTGCTCTCCGAAACGGGATGATACCACTTTGACCCATAACACGAAGTTACAAAAAGCCATGGTCCTGGAGGGACATCGTCAAAATCCACAAATTGCCATTCAACTTTATCTATATCTTTTAACCCAAGATAGTCCCGCACTGCTGGAGAAAGATCAATTCCTGCTGAATCGTTTATCTTATTAAACGGCTTTGAGTTTCCAAATACATAAGGCCAATCGTCTTCACCAAATGGGCCTGCATCTTCCCATTGCGCATAGGCCTCTTTCCCATCTTTAACTATCTTAATCCACCTGTTTTTGACTATCGATCTGCCTGGAGTTAACTGTTGGCTCCCATTCACCCAGTAGACATGATCAACTGCATCTGCTTTTCTGTTGCCCTGATCATCAAAATCATTGTATGGCAGGGCTGCATAAAATGGATTCTCTCTTGGCACAAAGGACGAGGGCCAATATCCCTTTCTATTGACAGGATCATCTACACCTCCAAAACTCTTCGGCCAGTCCTCATCCCAAGCACTCGACAAATTTGATACCCAACCGTTAGCAGAGCTGGCTTCTTCTCCAATCCAGAAGATGGAAGAGGTTATGTGTTTATGTATCGGATATTCCCTGCGCATACTTTTTATAAAGTAATAATTGTTTTTGAAATCGTAACCTAGGCGAGCCCGATGCAAAATAGATGAGTTAGAGCTGTCTGCAACAACCAGCCCTGTAATATGCAAAAATACCGGAGGCTTTGGATTCGCTTTGGCCAAAGCAGGCTGCAAGGCAAGACAAAAATACATGTACAGAAGTGACAAAAAAATTGTTTTATCAAGCAGAAAAGACCTGTCTTTCATATCCCCACCCTAAAATCCTATCAACAAAAAATCGATAAATCTGACAAAATATCAAGAAAGCAAAAATCATGCCCAACCCCTCCATGATATGACAATAACCCATGATAATGCTAATCGGTGATCTGCTATAGAGTCCCTGATAACTAATGAGATCCACGTGTTTGAATCTTTACCTGTGCATTAGAACCTTCTGCATTAGGAACAGTTGGCAATACATTAAACGCCTCGGGGTTTGGAACAATAAAACGTAGGCCTTCACCTTCTAAATATTTCCCATTAATCACCTTCAAGGTTATGGCATCGCAGTCTTCGGTTTCAGGAAATTTCAAAACTCCATTGGGCCCTCCACTGAAAGTGCCATAACACAAGCTAGGCTCATCCTCGCCGAATCGGCTCCAGGATCTGATCAACATGACAGCACGCTGGTACCTTGGGATCAATGCCCCAACATTCCAAAACCTAATTGCCACTTGGGTAAATAGTTTTGTCCCATTATCTATGGTTTCGTGAAAGGTTTTCTTAACCACAATCTTTACTGGCTCAAAATCTTTGCGACCATAATCTGTAGAAATATCTGCATATGAATCATCTTCAAAGGCTTGCTCTGCCTGTTTAAGTGCCTGCTGCACTTTCTCTTTGCGTCTTTGTTCAATGTTCAGAGCCACCTGTTGGGCCTCGACCATACCCTTCTGCCTTTCACGCTGAAAACGCCTGTCAATATCTCTTACTACCTGTCCTAAGACCTCATTGGTCTGGTTAATCGTCTGTGCCGGAAACTTGGCAATATCCTTTGTATCAGCCGCAAGGCGCTTCAGGTCGTTACGAAGCTCCTCGTCTGAAACAATGTCTGTCACATCTTCTGTTTCTGTCTTGGCTGTACGTCTGATCAAATCCCTGAGCAAAGACGGATTTCTCTCATATTGCCTTATGGCCTGATCAACTTCACGGGGATCTGCACCCCTATCAATAAGCCGCCCCCGAAGCTTGGCCAGTTGCTCATTGTGCTCACTGTCTTTCTGCCAAGAATTTTTCATATTGGCGGCAATGTCCACAGTACTCTGACCTATCTCCTTGATGTCACTAGTAGTATCTGCCGGAAATTTGGCTGCCTGTTCCGTAAGGTGTTTCATCCCTTGGGCCATGCCGCTTACCAACTGCTTACCTCTGTCAACAACAGTATCATCCGGCTTAGGATATTCCTCGTGTTTGTGATAAGGCATACCAATAACCACTCCAGTCTCCTTGTACACTTTGTGCTGGGCTTGTTTGAACGACCGGGTGTCACCCCTGCGCAAATCCTCCAAGATCTTTTTCGCCTCTTCTTTTCCTATTCCATGACGTTTTAAGGCAATAACTGCCTGTATTTCTTCAGCATACTGATTCCACTCGTTGGCATGCTCTATGTTTTTGACTGCATCTTGATAGTCACTTTGACTCTGTCTAGCCCGCTGGACCTGGCTGTAAAGACCACCAGTAACCGTGTCAACTGCAACTGTCCCAGCCTGGGAATAGTCACCTTTTTTTAGGTCTTCGCGTATGTCCTGTGCCGTCCCCAAAATGCCAATAGCCGCTACTGTATTTTTGACAACCTTTGCCCCAGCATCAAACATACGCTTTGTAAAAGACCCCTTTGGCGCTGAAGAAACAGACCCCGAGGTCGAACCTTTACCAACTGCAACATTTGAGGTCTTGCCTGCCACCTGCCCCTTAGAAGGCCTTAGCTTAAACGTTGCTTCATAGTTACTGGCCACCTTGCCTGTAACGCTTTCTATGGTCTCTCCCATCTTTGCCAATTCTGCCTCAGCCATGGCTGGAGACGAGGCATTTTTCATAATCCTCACTGCCTTTTGAAGCCTTGGTGAAATCTTGCCACCATTGGCTTCCACAGTTGGTTTTACAATCTTTTCATACTGCTTTACACATTGGCGCATCTGTTCCATCTTACTGACCTCGGCCTGGGCAAGATTACCAGCCCTGTGATGATGATAGGCCTTGTTTCTCTCAATATGCGACTTGTATTCAATGGCATGAGATATTTGCTCAGGGTCCTCAGGTACATATTTTGCCGGGTTCTTCAGAAATTTTTTACCTCCTTCATAGGCCTCCGGATGCCTACTGCTAGTTACGTTGATACGGCAAGTCTTGGCAACCTCCCTTGGAGTCATCTTTGGAAAGGCCTTAGCACCACCTACTGCTTCATAGAAAGATTCATGAACGATAGATTCTACTTCATGATAAGGGATATCTTTTCCCTTGATACGAACAGTAAGGTCCCAGTCATGACCAGCCTTGGGACGGGCAGATGGATTGGTGAACTCAACAACTTCCACATTGTTGGGATGGACCCCATATTTTCGGGCAACTTTCTGGCGTATTTTGCTTATAGTAATCTCCTTCTGTTGACTTACGAGTTTATTGTATCTTCTTATAAAACGATTGGAACTGTGTTTGTTAATATATTCGATGGCCTGAGGATCTGCCTGAATTTTAACTAGCAATTCGTTTATAAGTTTCCTGTTACGTGTCCTAATAGCCCACTTTAATTCTCTAACCAAGGCTTTTGACTGCTGTTTATGTTGAATAAATGCCTTATGTGTCTCATTCTGTGAAGCAGCGGTTACAACCCCTTCACATAAAATATACATAGAGAAAATTACAGTTAGAGCAATTACTACAGATTTAAGACTAAGCCTTAAGAATCGAATTTCACCAATTAACCCTGGAATGGTAAAATATTGGCCAAACATTCCTTCGCTCCTTATCAAAAGACTGTCATGGGACACCTGCCGGCATAGAGCACAGCAGAATGGCAATCAAATGCACAACTTTATAATCTGAAAGCCGTTTTCTATAAAAATCCCGACTGTTTGCCAGCAAAGCTTTCTATTTCAACTTTAATCACAGAGGTCACATTTAAATTTTCCCAGAAAACTGATAATTACTTTTAATACATCGGGCTTTTCATCTACGCTTTCGATAAAAACGGCTTTACCGAAACCTATTACACTCTGGTATTTCATACTTCACTCGTATGCATCTTCCGATTCTATGGGCTCCCTAATTATGCCAAACTCAAAACATACGTTTTGGATTGTTTCGTATGATGTCAATCTTCCTGCCCTTTGAAGAAGCATGAAAATAAAAAAACATTGACACGGTTCCAAAGGCGAAGTGGTACAAATATATGGTTTATTTCCATCAACCATACCGAGCCTGCAGACAGATGAAAGGCCTCAAAAATTTTACTTAAAATTCTAGGCTACTTGCAAAAAATTTTGAAGACCCTGCAACAAAAAAGCAAACTGGACTAAAGGTCCTTAGCACTATGAGATGGAAGGAGAAGAAAATAAGAACGGGAGGCCAAGGCCTCCCATATTTAGAATAACTTATTGGTGCCCCCGGCACGATTCGAACGTGCGACACCAGGATTAGGAATCCTGTGCTCTATCCCCTGAGCTACGGGGGCGATTTGGCTGCCACTGTTAACACAATTGAATATCGGCTGTCAAGAAACCTTGATCATTAACCCAGACCGGCTGCACATCCCCTTAGAGACCAACCCTTTGCAACTCCTTTATGACCTTTTTCTGCTCGTTGTTTAGGCCCTTAGGAACGTCAATCATAACCCTTACATAAAGGTCCTTTCTCACACCACTCTTATCTGGCAGACCCTTTCCTCTAAGTCTCATTTTCTGACCACATCTTATCCCTGGCGGGATCTTCAACTTAAGCGTTGCTCCATCAATGCCTGGCACATCGGTTTTGGTTCCAAGACAAGCCTCGGAAAATCGGATAAACTTATCATATACAAGATTCCTGTCCTGATCGAAGTAAAAACCAGGAGGTAAAGAAATGTTGATCCTTAAATAAAGATCACCTCTACCGCCTGGACCTTGAACACCCTTGCCAGGAACCCTGATCTTTTTCCCTTGTTCAATTCCCTTGGGAATTTTAACAGATATCTTTTCTGGAAATCCGCCAGTCTGGAGAGAAATAATCTTTTTGTCTCCATTTATAACCTCTTGAGGAGTAACATAGAGATCCAGTATAACGTCCTGCCCTTTGGGTTGAGGCTGTTGATAGACAAAGCGTTCATCTGGACCATATCTCCTGCCACCATGGGTAAATCCCTGCCCACCATGGGTAGCAAAGAGATCGTCAAAGATGGAGCCCATTCCACCAGCCCCTCCACCACTTCTAAAGATGATCCTTGTAAAGCCGTCACCTCCTATGCCAAGGTCCTGGAATATAGATGAGAAGTCAAAATTCCTAAAAATGTCTTCCTGACTGTAATGTCTATGAAATTCCTGAGAACCAAAGGAATCGTATTCCTTTCGTTTCTGGGGGTCGCTTAAAACAGCATAGGCTTCATTTATTTCCTTAAATTTTTCCTCTGCCTCTTTATTACCCTTGTTTTTATCAGGATGATATTTTATGGCCAATTTCCTAAAGGCCTTTTTTATTTCTTCTGGACTGGCGTCTTTTGATACGCCTAGTATTTTGTAGTAATCCTTTCCATGAGTCATTTTAACCCTTTATCCTCTCTTTTTGCTTGTTTGATTTCTATTTTTGTAGAAAGATCAGAATAAACCATAATAAACAGTAAGCTTTGCAAGTGCAAAGTCAAGGACTTGACTATCTATGAAAATATATCTTTTTGAACCCTCTTCACCTTCGGATCCAGATACCCTAGGAAGGTCTCTTGAACTCTTTAAAAGGGAATTTTCATTTCTGTGCAAAGATTTCTTGCTATGCAAGGCTGGACAAATCGGCAAGGCCAATCCGGACTTACCCTACATAGCTTCTACAGACGAAATAAAGGCCGACGCATTTTCAAGACTTATACGCAAAAAAGAGGACTTTTCTATATGGTTCACTAGAGGAGGCTATGGCATAAGCAGATGGCTAAGTCATGTAGACTTTGACAGCCTCAGAAACCATCTTAAGAAAAAGCTGCTAATGGGATTTAGCGACACCACATTTCTTGCCTCCATACTCTTGAAACTGGGGATGCCTTTTCTCCACTGCCCTATGCCCTCAACACTATATAAGACCGAACACAAAAGCAGGCAGGCCTTCTATCAATTTCTTAATCTTGGAATAGTTCCTAGACTTTCAGGTTTGGGCCTCCATACCGGCATCTGCCAAGGTACATTAATTGGCGGGAATCTAACCTGTTTATGCCATAGCATTGGGACCCCTGGAGAACCAAACTGGCACGATACTATACTATTTTTAGAAGATTGTGGCGAAGATGTATATAGGATTGACCGCATGCTAACCCAGCTTATAGAGTGCGGTATACTGGACAAGGTAAAGGGCATTGCCCTTGGATCCTTCCTGCTTGGCTCAAACAAAGAATCAAGCAGCAAGCTTCTTACCGCCTTATTTAAAGACAGACTACTGCCCCTTGCTAAACCGTTGGTTGCCAAGTTGCCAATAGGTCATGGAAGAGCCAATATGCCTATCCTTTTGGGTACAACCTATGAAATAGACGGGCAAAAAGGCACCTTGACTCCGATATTCCAACCTCTTAGAAAAAGGCGCTGAGGGCTATAATTTTCATATTGTTTTCCAACTGCTCAATCAAACAGAAGGCCTCCATCAGATCCCCGCCCCAGGCAACAACCCCATGGGCCTTAAGAATAAAAATCTTTGTCCTTTTAGCTGCTTCAGCAGCCACCTGGGCAAGCTCTTGACTTCCTGGCGTATAAAAAGGAACAATTTCTACCATTGGGAAAAGCAACTTCCCTTCAGCGAGTTGGCTGAGATTTACGCTGTCTTTTCTAAGGCTTGCTGCAGTAGACCATGGGGCATGGGCATGAATTATGGCCTTGGCCTCTTTTATATCCTTGTAAATAGCCAAATGCATTGGCATTTCTGACGATGGCACTGAGGTTCCAAGGATCTTAGATCCGTCTTTATTCACAACAAGCAAATCTGATGCATCCATAAATCCTTTATGGACTCCTGAAGCTGTAAGCACAATCCTATCTGAATCAAGCCTAACGCTGATATTGCCATCGCTGCCTGATACGAGTCCTCTTCTATAAAGTAATTTACCAAAAGTGATAATCTTGTCTGTAGCCCCGTCTATTTGACAATCCAGCCCTTGCATGCTCACTCCTTTCCTGTGTGTTTGCTTGACATTTCTTTATTTATGAATTAATGAACAATTTTAGTGGTAATGGATTTTTTCTTTGTATAAGGGAGTACAAAAATTCGGAGGGAGTTGCCATGAAAAAATTTCTTGGAGTCATTCTGTTTCTTGGTTTACTGTTTCCGGCTGGAGTCTTTGCAGGAGGGTACGCATCGCCCAGCACGGATCAGCTACTCAAAAAGATCGAACAGCTCAGCCGTGAACTTGCCCAGGTAAAAAAAGAACTCAAACAGGTCAAAAGTCAAGGAACTAACGCGGCGTTGCAAAGGGAGATCGAAGCCCTTAAATCCCAACAAGAAGATACTGCCGACAACCTAGACGACCTGTCTGATCAATTTGAGGACATGATGACAAACGGTGTCGGTCGTTTTGAAATCTTTGGTGATTACCGCTTCCGCCTTGATTCTACCAGGGCACATGCCAGGTCCTACTACGATGCCATAGAGCTTGGGAAATGGATGCAAGGTGGAATGGTTGGTCCAATGCCTGGAAAGAAAGAGGCTGAAGACCTTAATAACGATACCCTGTACACAAACAGGTTACGTCTAGGAGTCAAGGTCAAAGCCACCGAGAACGTCACCTTCAAGGGCAGGCTAACCATGTACAAGATTTGGGGAATGGAAAGCTCTGCCAAAACCGCCTATCCCTTTGGAGGCAATGGCTTCATGTGGGATCCCAATATTAGCCGGCGCCCAAATGACAACACCCTTAGGGTAGAAATGGCCTATGTAAACTGGACAAACATTTTGGATTTGCCCATCTGGATTTCAGTTGGTAGGCGTCCAACTGTAGATGGTCCCCCTGCACAGCTCCGTTACAACTATGACAGCCGTTATGCAACCCCAGTTGCCCTGGGGGTAGACTGGACCTTTGACGGTGCAACCCTAGGATATATGTACACTAGTCCTTGGCCAGGAAAGATTCGTATTTGCTATGGCCGTGGATACGAGGCAGGCTTTGATTCATCAGACAATCCAACAGGCGGTTTAGACGATACAGATCTTTACGGATTTAGCTGGGATATCATAAACGATACGGAGAACCACAGGTTCGCAAACCTGCAGTTCTTCAGGGCTGCTGACATTCCAGACCTCATGGAAGGCAGATCCATATCCAACAACACCATGGCCTTCGCAGGCATGACCACCGGAACACCTGAAAGAGTTGATGCCACTTCAGAGCTTGGAGACATCTATCATGCAAGCTTTGTATACATGGATAGATTCCAAGGTATAGATTGGTTCATCAGTGGCGGCCTCAGCCGTACAGATGACAGAGGAAGAAACTTTATGGGATACGGACTCTTGACTGACCCAACAGACACCAATAAACAAAATCATTGGGGATGGGCTGCATATGCAGGTGTGAGAATTCCTCTAGAAAGTCTTAGATCCAAGATCGGATTTGAGTATAACTTCGGTTCACGCTACTGGATCAACTTCACCCCAGCAGCCGACGATCTCTACCTAAGCAAGCTTGCAACTCGTGGCCATGTTGGCGAGGTATATTGGATCTGGGATGTGCCTGCAGGAGAAGCCCTATCCAAATATGCAAAGGTATTCATGAGAGTTGGTTACCAGTATTACTGGATTAATTACACAGGCAGTGGCAGCTGGCTTGGAAAACCCTGGGATGTTGATGATGTAGGAGATAACCCGTCCATGGCACAGTTTTTCGCTCCTGTAAATCAGATGGATAACATTTATGCCACCTTTGAGGTCTATTTCTAAACAAGCCTTATAAAAAATAGCAAAGGGAAGGAGGGGGCTTGACCACCTCCTTCCCTTTTTTGTTTTAACGATCAAAAATAGGAGGACTCAAATGCCTATTTATGAATTTCAATGCAGAAGTTGTGGTTATGTGTTCGAATTGTTGCTTATGTCCAAAGAAGAAATGAAGGATGTCAGATGTGCCAAATGCGCCAGTCCAGACATAGGTAAACTTATGAGCGCAGCAAATGTAGCCACCAGCACATCAAAATCTTCTTCGGGTTCCTCACCTTCATATACTACCCATAAATGTAAATCGGGCAGTTGTACCCAAATAAATCTGCCGGGTTACACAAGGTCATAAAAAAGGCAAAAAAAGGCCCTCTATCTCAAAAAAAGGGCCTTTGAGGCTTGCCTCTTTTAGAGGCAAACCCCTCTATAGCCTGGATGCCATCTATATATTAACGATTTTCTCATAAGGCCAAGCAACAATCCCTCCATCGAGAAGCCATATCTTTTCCCTATCAAAGCCCTCTGATTCCAATATCCTAGCCGCTTCATAGCCCCTAAGGGAAATTTTACAGAGACATACTATATCCTTGTCGCGAGGAAGTTCGCCGGCCTTTTTTCTCACCATGCCAAGGGGAATATGCACGACATTATCATAAGGGAGCCTCATCTGTTCAAGTTCTTTTGGGGTCCTTACATCAAGAAAAATGAAGTCATCACCCCGTTCGAGCTTCTCCTTTACTTGGGCTGGAGAGAAAGAACGTATTAGGCCATCGCGCTTATTCTGAATAACATTGGCTGCAACAATAAGATTGTCCATTGCAGGAGAAAAAGGCGGAGCATAGGCCATATCTGTTTCGAAACAGTCGTCCACACTGCCATGGCCTTTAATTATAGCGGCAGCAGTATCCACACGGCTAAGGACTTCGCCTGGACCGAGAATCTGCACACCAAGCAACCTGCCAGTATACCTGTCTGCCACCATCTTCAGATGTATAAGCTTCGCCCCTTTCATATAATGGGGTTTGTCAGGTGCTGGACACAAGGCAGTAAGTACCTCTATGCCCTCGTTTTTGGCATCTCTTTCTGTAAGCCCTGTTCTGGCCACATTAAAACCCAAGATGTTACACACACCTGTTCCGCATACGCCAGAAAAAGTAGAGTTCCATCCAGCAAGGTTGTTGCCAATTATTCGTCCATGCTTGTTTGCCGTAGAGCCCATTGGGGCATAAATGGGCTTGCCAGTAACTACATTATATGATTCAACACAATCTCCACCCGCATAGATATCCGGGTCTGAGGTCCTTAGATGAGCATCTACCTTTATCCCCATAGGCCCTGTGTCCAAACCCGCCTCTTGGGCAAGTTTGGTGTTGGGCCTGAAACCTATTGCCAGAAGGACTAGATCAGCAGGAATCTCCGTTTTTTCTGTGACGACCTTTTGAACATGTCCGTCTCCATTAAAACTTGAAACCCCATCCCCGCAATGCAAAACTACACCCTTTGACTCAATATGCTTCATAAGAGGAACTGCCATCTCCTCATCCAAAAGGGCGGGCAAAACAAAGGGGAGTTTTTCAACTACGTGCACCTTAAAACCCGCCTTTAATAAAGGCTCAAGGCATTCCATTCCTATAAGACCCGCCCCAACAATAACTGCATTTTTGCCAGGGGCATTTTCCATGGCCTTTTTTAACTGTATTCCATCGTTTAATGTCTTTAGACAATAAATGCCGGCAAGATCTATCCCTGGAATAGGCGGTCGTACAGGACTACTGCCAGTAGCTATAACCAGCTTGTCATAAGAAATAACGTCTTCACTGCCGTCTTTTACATTTCTAATGCTCACCTCCTTTGCCTTCCTGTCTATGGCAACTGCCTCAGTATTTAAAAGCACATCCACGCCCTTGACGGCCTTGAAAAAGTTGACATCTCTGACCACTCCTACTGGAGTAGTGGTAAGTTCCTTAACATCATCCACCTGCCCTTCAAGATAAAAAGGTAAACCACAGGCACCGTAGGAAATCTCTTCCCCCTTTTCCATTAGCAAAACCTCCACAGAGGGATCGAGTCTCTTAACCCTACAGGCTGCCTTTGGTCCACACGCCACCCCACCAATAACAACAATTCTCCTACCCATTTTTTGCCTCCTTCATAGTCTTTATTATGTTTTTTTATATCACTACTTGCTGAAAAAGAGAATGGCCCAAAGCCCCTTTTTTAGTCATTTGCTCAAAAAAAAGTTGACATGGCATGTTGAAGAGCCTAATTTCTAATTCGGTTTTGTTTAATAGAAAGTTGTCGCTGACCATACGACAACAATTTTATCTAATTAGGGAGATAAAAATCATGAAAATTGCAGTTAGCGCTACCGGTACCACCCTAGATTCCCCAATAGATCCGAGATTTGGCAGGGCCAGCTACTTTTTGGTTGTGGACTCTGAAACAGGACAACTTACAGAAATATTAGACAACCGTTCATCTCAAGAAGTATCCCATGGTGCTGGAATAAATGCTGCTACAAAAGTAGCCGAATCGGGTGCTAATGTGGTGCTTACAGGCAGAGTAGGGCCAAAGGCTTACTCTGTACTCCGGGCTGCTGGCATCAAGGTGGTCTCTGAAATGAATGGCACTGTTCAAGATGCCATTAAAAATTTTCAGTCAGGGACAAAATCATACTCTGATGGACCAGACTGTGATGCCCACACATCTTCTCCTTCTCCAAAGGACGGTTGGCAAGGAGGAATGGGGCGCAGGAAGGGATGCGGTCGGGGGAGATCAGGGAACTAGACATGAAGATAGCCATTGCCAGTGGAAAAGGGGGCACAGGTAAAACAACCGTTGCCGTAAGCCTTGCCCTGTCTTGTGATGGTTCCGTGGCCTATGCAGATTGCGATGTTGAAGAGCCAAACGGTCATATATTTTTAAATCCTTGTATCAAAGGATCAAACAAATTTTCATTGCCTGTGCCAATCATCCAAGAAAAAAAATGTAATTTTTGTGGGAAGTGCAAAGAAATCTGCAAGTTTAATGCTATTACCATCTTTGGCAAAACCATAATGACCTTCCCTGAGATGTGCCATTCTTGCGGAGGCTGTTTCTTAGTATGTGACCAGGAAGCCATATCGGAAGATCGAAGGACCATCGGGTTTGTGGAATGGGGGGAGGCCCAACCGATAGACTTTTTTCAAGGCAGGTTACGTGTTGGAGAGGCCATGTCTTCCCCTCTGATAAAGCAGGTGAAAAAAAAGGCCTCGGAAAATGAATATGAGTGGCTTATACTTGATGCCCCCCCCGGGACTTCTTGTCCTGTAATCAAGACAGTCAGAGATACAGATTTTGTGATATTAGTGACAGAACCTACACCCTTCGGACTTCATGATCTCCAGCTAGCAGTAAAAACCATATCTAAACTTGGCCTCCCAATGGGTGTGATAATCAATAAATGGGGCATAGGTAACGAAGAGGTGAAAAATTGGTGTGCCGATCAAGGCCTTCCCATTCTCATGACTATACCGTTTTCTAGAAAGGTGGCAGAGGCTTACGCTACAGGTCAATCCCTTGTGCAATTACAACCAGAATTAAAAAATGATTTTAGGAAATTATTAGAGGAATTAAAAAAGTGAAGGAACTGCTTATCTTAAGCGGAAAGGGTGGCACTGGCAAAACAACGATAACGAGCAGTTTTGCGTACTTGGCCAAGAACAAGGTACTGGTAGATTGTGACGTTGATGCAGCAGATCTACATATTATCTTGTCACCCCAAAAGAGCCAAAAGCACGATTTTGTCTCTGGTGTCAAGGCTGTTGTAGACCCGAATAAATGTACGGCTTGCGGTACCTGCTACGAGCTATGCAGGTACGATGCAATAAACATATCTGATGCCACTGCAGTGGTAGACGACTTTTCGTGCGAAGGATGCGGAGTATGTGCATACTTTTGTCCAGAAAATGCCATCGCTCTTGAACCAAACCATTGTGGTTACTGGTTCGTATCTGATACTCGATTTGGCACCCTTATCCATGCCGAGCTAAAGCCTGGCGAAGAAAATTCTGGCAAACTCGTCTCCCTAGTAAAACAAAAGGCAAAGCAAAGAGCAGAAAATGAAGGGGTAGATCTACTATTAGTTGACGGTCCACCAGGTATAGGCTGCCCTGTTATTTCATCTTTTTCTGGGGCTGATTTGGTAATCACCGTTACAGAACCTACCAAAAGCGGGCTTCATGATCTGAAACGGATAATAGAACTCTCCAATCATTTTAAGGTGCCTACTTATGTCATTGTAAACAAGTGGGACCTAAATAAAGATATGAGCGATAAGATTCATGAATTTTGCATAAAGGCAAAAATTCAACTGCTTGGCATCATCCCCTTTGATAAAGAGATTATAAATGCACTAGTGACAGGAAAGACCGTATTTGAAGAATTTAAAGATTGCAAGGCAGCTCAAAGTATAGCAAATATCTGGCAGCAAATTAAAAAAACCTTAGAGGAGGTAAAAAGTGAGCCAGAACAAAGATCAAGATAAAAAGACAGCCAATCCGGTACTAGATGAACAGGACAAGAAAATTCAAGAAAAGCTGTCTCAGATTGAGCATAAAATTATGGTGATGAGTGGCAAGGGAGGCGTGGGGAAAAGCACTGTCTCCATAAACCTTGCAGTAGGGCTGTCACTTCAAAATTTTTATGTAGGCCTTCTTGACGTAGATATCCACGGACCAAATGTGCCCAAGATGTTAGGGCTTGAAAGGGGAGAGCTCCAACGAAGACCAGACGGCACGGTCGGACCAGTTTATTATTCTCCAAACCTTAAATTCATGTCTGTTGAGCCCCTGCTTCCAGATAAGGATTCGGCTGTAATGTGGAGAGGGCCAATGAAGATGTCTGCTATCAGGCAATTTATCTATGATATCGAATGGGGAAAACTTGACTATCTTGTCATAGATGCCCCTCCAGGCACTGGAGATGAACAGATGACTGTTGCCCAGACCATTCCTGATGCCTATGCAGTGGTTGTGACTACTCCCCAAGAGGTTGCCTTGCTAGATGTAAGAAAATCCATTTCCTTTTGCAAAAAAGTAGGTATGCCAATTATTGGAATAGTAGAAAACATGAGCGGCATGATCTGTCCTCACTGTGGGAAGGCCATAGATGTCTTCAAAAGAGGTGGTGGCGAAAAGCTAGCAGAGGAGACGGGCATCCCATTTCTTGGAAAGATCCCAGTAGATCCAAGGATAGTTACTACTGGCGATGCAGGCAAACCAATTATGGCAATGTATCCAAACAGTCATACTGCAGAAGCATTCGAAAGACTGTGTCAAAATGTCATTAATGTTACCCAAACCATGATCCTAAAAAAACAAGAAGAATCTAAGGAGGAGCAAAAATTATGAAGGTTGCTATTCCAATAGAAGGCGGACTTCTTTGCAGTCATTTTGGCCATGCACCACAATTTGCCATTGTCGAGATAGAGGGCAACAATGTTAAAGGAAGTTCCTTGGAAACCCCACCTCCCCATGAACCAGGGATACTGCCTAGATGGCTCAAGGAATTAGGTGTAAGCCATGTGATTTGTGGCGGTATTGGAGCAAGGGCAGTAGAACTGCTTAATCAGGCAGGCATCCAAGTTACTGCAGGTGTTTCCCCTGATGATCCATCTAAAATAATAGAGGCCTTTATCAGCGGTGCTCTTCAAGGTGCAGGAGGGGCCACCTGTTCAGGACACGAACACCATCAATGTGCTCATTGATACACAAGAAGAGGATAGAATTATGCCTATCTATGAATACGAATGCCAAGATTGCAAAGAAGTAAGCGAAGTTCTTGTCTTCTCATCACTTGATCCTAAGTGTCCAAAATGTGGTTCAACGAACATGAAAAAACTTCTATCGGTGCCCTCTTCACTCACCGGCCATTCCCCATCGTCTTTACCTGGCCCGTCTGACACAGGCTGTTGCGGTCATAGACCAGGTACAGCTCCAGGATGTGCTGGCCCGGGTTCGTGTTGTGGGAAGGCCTAAAGTTATCTATTCGAATTCATACATGAAAAGCCTGTTAGAGGGCCTTGAGGCCCTCTATACAAGGTATAATAAAAAAAAGTACATCCATCCAGATCCCTTGGAGTTCCTGCATCTGGTTTCGGATATCAGGGACAGGGAAATTGTTGGATTGATAAGTGCCTGTCTTGCCTATGGCAGAGTCTCTCAAATACTAAAAAGCATCTCTACATGTCTAGAAATAATGGACATGCGCCCCAGGGCCTTCCTCATAGAAAACAGCAGAAGGGACATTGCAGCCAAGTTCAAAGATTTTAATTACCGTTTCACAAGGTCCCACGAGATAGTATCTTTCTTGTTAGGCATAAAGACAATGCTTGAACGATACCATTCTATAGAAGCTGCCTTTGAATCCTCTCGTTTAGGATCATCGGGCCAGAAATCTTGGCCCATGCTGATTCAAAAACTTTCCGGATTTGTAAGTCTCTTTCTGAATCTTGCTGATATGGAAAAATCCTATTTACTTCCTGATCCCCAAAAGGGAAGCGCCTGCAAAAGGCTGTTTCTCTATTTGAGATGGATGGTGAGGAAAGATGATGTTGATCCTGGTGGATGGGTATGTATAAATCCCTCCCATCTTTTGGTGCCTCTTGATACTCACATGTTTCACATCGCAAGAGACCTGGGCCTAACCAAAAGGAAACAGGCAAATCTCAAATGTGCCATTGAAATAACCGAGACCTTCAAACAGATTAATCCTGAAGATCCAGTCAAATACGACTTTGTGCTCACACGATTCGGGATAAGAAACGAGCTTTCCCGCCATGATATCCCAAATCTTGTTCTCTAATAAAGACCCAAATTTTCTGCTTTTGGGCTTGCACAGGAGATTTTAAATATTATTTTTGTTTTTCTGGTGTGATGTAGGAGAACAGAAATGAAACTTTTTGTACTCGTAATCGGTCTAGTAATGATAATTGAAGGGCTACCGTATTTTGCGTTTCCAGAAAAGATGAAGATCTTTTTGGCCCAGATACAAGAGATGCCCTCAGAAGGACTTAGATGGATGGGCTTTTTTCTTATGTGCATGGGCCTGCTCCTTTGTTATCTGGCACAAAGGACCGGAATATTTTCATGACTGATGACTTTCTCCTTTCATCCTATCATTACCACCTACCCAAAGAACTCGTTGCCCAGACGCCTTGCGAAAAGAGGGAGGAGTCAAGATTGCTTGTGCTTAACAGGGCATCTGGGGATCTTCACCACCTGAAATTCAAAGAGATAGTAAGTCTCCTAAATCCTAAGGACTGTCTGGTTATAAATCGTACCAAGGTATTTCCTGCCAGGCTCATTGGTAGAAAACCCACCGGAGGCAAGGTGGAACTCCTTCTGCTTGAGCTTCCCCGGAAGCTCCAAAATGGCCTTGCCACAGCAAGGGCCCTATGCAAGAGTTCAAAACCCTTAAGGCCAGGATCCACTATATCTTTCAAAGATCTGCTCCAGGCAGAAGTAAAAAAGAGACACAATAATGGCCAAGTCGATCTGATCCTCTCTTGCAACGGGCAGCTCCTGCCTACCCTCGAACAGGTAGGTGTTATGCCGCTTCCTCCTTATATTAAAAGAAACAGGACAAACACTCTAGACAAGGAACGCTATCAAACTGTATATGCCAGGGAAATAGGTTCAGTAGCTGCTCCAACGGCTGGGCTTCATTTTACTAACCAGATATTAGATGCCATCCTGCAAAAGGGAGTCAAAGTAGCCCCTGTAATTCTTCATGTAGGCTATGGGACTTTTTCTCCTATCCGCACTCAGGACATACGAAAACACAAGATACATAAGGAGTGGATTACCATTGATGACAAGAGTGCATCAACTATCCAAAAAACCAAGGAGGCAGGAGGCAGGATAGTTGCTGTTGGCACCACATCTGTTAGGACCATAGAATATGTTAAAAAGAAAAAAGGGAAGGTGTGCACCTATTCAGGTCAATGTGACCTTTACATATTTCCAGGGTTTAAATTTGCTGTTACCGACGCATTGATTACCAACTTTCACCTGCCGGGTTCTTCTCTGCTTGTTTTGGTAAGTGCCTTTGCCGGCAGGGAGAAAATACTTTCTGCCTATAAAGAGGCCATAAAAAAAAGATACAGGTTCTTTAGCTATGGAGATGCCATGCTGATATTATAGTAGCAATTGATTTGGATACCTCTGCTGTAAACTAACAGAGTCCCATTTTAAGTCTTGATATCATCAGATCTATCTTTTTTTTGTCTTCGCTTGTCAAATCATAGAACCTTATCCCCATGCCTCTCTTTTGGGATGGAGATCTCGTGGCCTTTCTGGACCAGACCACTTCTGCCCTTGTCTTAACCTTTACGGCACTGTCAGGGAGCATGAATTCCACAACTATACTGGTGCCAGGGGGAAGAGGCTTCCTTGTGGCTATAAACATCCCTCCTGCACTTAGATTTTCTGCAAAGTCTGTAAAAAATTTATTAACGTCTCTATAATCTACCTTAAGAATTACCGGATGCCTTGACTGTTTTCTCTTGTCTTTCATGATATGAACTCCTGAAGACGACTTTGAGGTGTCCCCTTGAGTACTAATTCGACTCTTTGTACTTGAAACTTTAAGGGTTAAGAGTTATAAAACCTGGACCTGCTCAAACCAATCTAGCAAAAAGATGAAAGGATAGAACACCATGGCAAAGGTCTGCGATATATGTAAAAAGGGACCAAGGACAGGCTGCAATGTCAGCCATGCAAATAACCATACAAAGAGACGCTGGCTACCTAATCTGCAAAGCGTAAGAGTAAACATCAATGGAAAGACAAAGCGCATGCGTGTATGCACAAGATGCATACGCTCGGGAAGGATTGAAAAACCCCCTATCAGGGGAAAAGTCCAATAGATAGTGCTTCTATTGCTTCTATTTTAGACGTTAGG
>Ga0256914_1000252_pt1 | contig 52062 bp, 32 predicted proteins | sample HulkmetaG_FD_191571 | JGI IMG/M metagenome (GOLD analysis project Ga0256914, IMG submission 191571) | Hydrothermal chimney microbial communities from Main Endeavour vent field at the Juan de Fuca Ridge, Pacific Ocean - Hulk | ecosystem: Environmental > Aquatic > Marine > Hydrothermal vents ...
GCGATGGGGGTGCTCGGCGTCCCCTGGGACGGAACCGGGCGCGAGGCGATCGAGGAGAGGCTCGGCATTCCCCACCAGGACCCGGGCACGGTCCACCGCGCCGACGCGGACGCCCGGCAGCAGGCGGTGGTCTTCCTGGGGCTGCTCGAGGAGCTCGAGCGGCGGGGCTGAGCGGCGCCCGGGCCCGGACGCGGAACGCCGCCCCCCTGCGGGGGGCGGCGTTCGTCCGAGGTCCTCCCGGGTCACATGCTGATCGGCGGCGGAGCCGGCTCGCTCGGGTCGCCGGCCTTCGAGAGCGGCCGGAAGACGAGGTAGGCGGCGAGGCACAGCATGAAGACGACGGCGAGAATCTTGGCGAGCCCCGTGCCGAGGGCGGTCGAGTCCACGATCGAGGCCCAGCCTTCCTGGTTGAAGAAGACGACGATGGCGATCAGCAGCCCCATCAACGCCTCGCCGGCGATCAGGCCGGAGGCGGCGAGGAGACCGGCGTTCTCGACGCGGGCCGTCTGGCCCTCGTTGTACCCGCGGCTCGCGACCATCCGGTCGACGACCCAGCGGATGATCCCGCCGACGAAGATCGCGAAGGTCGTCTCGAGGGGCAGGTACATCCCGACCGAGAAGAGCATCGGGCTCTTGACGCGGATCATGATCAGGGCGATCCCCATCACGATGCCGACGATGACGAGCGGCCAGGCCATCTCGCCCCCGACGATCCCCTGCGAGAGCGTCGCCATCAGCCCGGCCTGGGGGGCGGGGAGCTTCGGGTCACCGAAGCCGATGCCTCCCTGGGCGATGTTGGCGAAGTGGAGCATCATCAGCGGGAAGAACATCACCGCGCCCGCGAGGACGACGCCGATCAGGTCCCCCACCTCCATCTTCCAGGGAGTTCCGCCGAGGATGTGCCCCACCTTGAGGTCCTGGAGCATCTCGCCCGCGACCGCCGAGGAGACGCAGACGACGGTGGCGACGCCGAGCACGGCGGCGACCCCCCGCGCGCCGCTGACCCCGATGATGACCATGACGAGCGCGGCGACGATCAGGGTGGCGAGGGTCAGGCCGGAGACCGGGTTGTTGGACGACCCGATCAGGCCGACCAGGTTGCCGGAGACGGCGGCGAAGAAGAAGCCGGCGATCAGCATCACGATGGCGGCGACCACCGCGGCGACGACCTGTCCCGTGAAGACGAAGTAGATCCCGACCATCAGGCAGAACGTGACGATGATCCCGAGGACGACGAGCTTGAACGGGATGTCCTTCTCGGTGCGCTCGGTCGTGTCCTCGGCCGTCGCAGACTTCTGGAGGTCCTGGATGCCCCGCCTGATGCCGGTCCAGAGGTTCTCCCGCATCTTGTAGAGGGTGTAGACGGCTCCCACGAGCATGCCCCCGACCGCGATCGGCCGGACGATGAACTTCCACAGCTGGAGCGAGAGCTTGAACCAGGTCTCGTCCGCGGCCGGGTCCATGCCGATCGAGGCGGCGAAGCTGTCGATCATGTTCGGTCCGAGAAAGTAGACGAGCAGCGGGACGAAGAGGCCCCACGCCAGCAGGCCGCCGGCGAAGTTCAGGGCGGCGAGCTCGGGACCGATGATGTAGCCGACCCCGAGGTAGGCGGGGCTGACCGCGGGGAACGAGATGGTGGACGTTCCGCCCGCGGCGATCCGGTAGGCATCCTTCTTGTAGCCGAGGCGGACGACGCTCTTCCCGATCTCGCCGATCCGGAGGACCAGGTCGTTGCTGGCGGCGAAGATCTTGAGCTGTCCGAGAAGGTTGACGAGGGCACCGACCCCCATCGCCTGGAAGAGCTGGACCGCCGCGTCGGCGCCCCGCTGGCCGGCCTTGTGGATCTCGGAAGCCGCGACCGACTCGGGGAAGGGCAACTCCGGGTCCTCGACCATCACGCGGCGGAGGATCGTGACGAACAGGATGCCGAGGATCCCGCCGACGATCATCAGGGCGCTGGCCTGCAGGTAGTCGCTGACGGTGTTGAACTCCCAGAGGTGGAGGATCGCGAAGGCCGGGATCGTGAAGATCGCACCCGCCGCGATCGACTCGCCGATCGACCCGACGGTCCGGGCGAAGTTCTCCTCGAGGAGCGACCCCTTGAACAGGCGCAGGATCGCCATCCCGATCACCGCCGCCGGGTAGGTCGCGGCGATCGTCATCCCGGCCTTGAGGCCGAGGTAGGCGTTGGCCGCCCCGAGGATGACGCACATGAGCAGGCCGATGATGAGCGCGCGGATCGTGAACTCGCTCATCGTCGTCTTCGACGAGACGACCGGTTGGTGCTGGCTCATCGAGCAACCTCCTTCGTGGTAGGAACGTGGGGATCGTCGTACCCCGCCCCGGGTCCCGGGGAACGGGGCCGCGGCATTGTACCGGCTCGGCCCGGAAGGCGGAAGCGCGTCACTCCCCCGCGGCAGGGAAAATCGGGCGAATGTCGACGGGGGTATCCTCGAGGGTGGCGAGGAGGTCCGCCATCGGGCCCCGGACCTTGCCGTGGGAGGCCAGCAGGCTTCCGGCGGCCTCGCGGTCGCCCAGCGCCTCGATCATCAGGAGGCGGTGGGCGATGTCCCGCAGGGCGCCGGGCATCCGCTCGAAGACGACCCGGACCTTGCCGGTCGCCGGGTCGAAGGTGAGGGCCCCGGCGTCGAGCAGCAGGTTGAACTCCATCGCGGCCGCCGCACCGTGCGCCTCGGCCGTCCCGAAGCGGACCGAGCGGAAGAGGCCGGCGACGTACGTGGCGAAGAGGGCGTCGCGTGTCGCCGGATCCTTCCGGCCCTTGTCCACCATGAAGAGCAGGTTGACCATCCCGAGCACGTCGGCCTTCGCCTCCTCGATCGCCGGGTAGTGGTCGAGGAGGAACTCGCGAACCTCCGCGGTGCGGCCGTCCTTCGTGATGCGGCCGGGTCCCAGCCCGTGCGAGAGCTCGTGGAAGAGAACCTCGTCGACGAACTCGTCGCGGCTCAGGAGGGCGGCCTGCGAGGGCACGAGGACGTGCTCGGCGATCGGTCGGAGGATCGCGTCGAACTTGGCGGCCATCATGTTGCGGAGAAGGACCTTCTTCGAGCCCTTCTTCTCGCGGACGTACTCGTCGTTCGGCAGGTTGAAGGCGATCGTCTGGATGCCGGCGCGGGCGTCCCCGGCGTTGAAGACCAGGTCCGCGACCCGGATCGGGGAGGCGCTCCCGCGGTTCAGGTTCTTGTGCTCGTCGGGAATCGGCAGGTTGCGCTCCATCTCCGGGAGGAGCGCCTTGATCGCCTCGAGGCGCCTCGACTGCGCGGGATCGACGACGGTCACGAACGACTCGAACGACGCCTTGTACCCGAACAGCGTGTCCTCGTAGACCTCGTAGGGCCCGAGCGTCAGCTCGACCTTCCCGTCGAGGTCCATCCAGGCCATGTCGGAGTCGCGGTAGCGATCCTCGCGCAGCGCCCGGGACAGGGCCTCGAGGTACGCGGCGAGGGTCCGGTCCCGGGTGACCGAGGCCGCCTCCTCGAGCTTCGCCACGATCCGGCGGATCTGCCCCGCGAACGCCTTCGAGTAGGGCACGCCGCGGAGCCCGCCGTCATCCGCGCGCTCGACGATCGTGAACTGGCCGACCAGCTCCGCCTCCCGGTCGGGGTGTTCCTCGACGAAGGCGCGGAACTCGTCCCGGGTCATGTCGGCCGGGTAGAACCCCGCTCCGGCGGGGCGGGCGGGCGCACCGAGGATGAACGGGCGCCAGCCGGCCTGCCGCTCGTAGATCCCGTACTGGACCCGGAAGTAGGCGAGGGCGTCCTCGCCGAGCCTGCCGGGGATCGCCGCGAGTCGCTCCTTCCAGCGCGGGTTCTCCCGGTTCGCCTGGAGGAGGAAGATCTCGTCAACCGGGCGGGAGGCCTCGATGAGCAGGTCGAGCACGCGGCGCTCGGTGGCATCGAGCGAGGAAAGATCCGCCTCGATCCGGACGGGCGCGAAGGCGGCGAGGCGCTCGGCGATGTCCGGCACCGGCCGGATGCCGTCGGCCGGAACGGGGGAACCATCGCGGGGACCACGGCCGTCGCCGGCCGAGCACGCGGCGAGGAGGGGGACCAGCAGCAGCAGCGCGGACAGGATGGAACGCATCGGAACCTCCGTGGAGACGAACGACGGGGTCGGACACCATCGGGAGGATAGCCGGGGGGACGGGATGCGCCAAGCGGCCGCGGAGGATGCCCCGCGGAACCGCGGGGAAGGGGTTGCACGGAACGGAACGCCTCCCCAGACTGGGGCGGGCCTGGGCGGGAGAGGACATGCTCGCGAGAGGGGAAAGCAGCCTCGCCCTGCGCGTCGCCGGCGTGCTCGTTCTCGTCACCGCGTTGTTCGCGGGAGCGGTCTGGCTGACGCTGCTGGACGCACGGTCGATGGCCGCGAAGGTGCAGCGTGACCTGGACGTCCAGGTGATGCTCTTCCGGCGCGAACTTTCGCGCTGGTACGAATCGGTCGTCTCCGAACATGCCCGGCAGATCGCGGCCCCGTTCCTGTGGGACATCGACAACCTCGACGACCTCCGGGAAGGAACCCCCGCCTTCGAGCGGCTGCAGCGCCGGATGTGGCAGTTCGTCTACGGCAAGAGCTCGCCGCCGGACTGGGAGGACAGCCCGGTCGGACCGCTCGAATCGGTGATCATCGTCGACCGGAACCACCGGATCGTTGCCGCATCCGACCCGATGGCGGTCGACCGGCGCTTCACCGACCCGGAGGAGATCGCGCGGCTCGACGCGGCGCTCTACGAGCCCCAGCTGCGCCGGATCGAGGGCCAGCGCGCCGACGGGCGCTCCGTCGTCGAACTCTCGGTCGGCGTACCGAACGCCCAGGGCGAGCCGATGGGTGTCGTCCGCCTGCGCTACGTGGGCGGAGAGATCGCCCGGGCACCGGAGGTCCCGCGCTTCCGCGTGACGACGAGGCCGCGCCTGTGGGGTCCGCTGGTGGCCGGGCTTGTCGCCGTCCTCGGCGTCGGCTTCGGCATCTGGTCGACGGTCCAGATCTTCCGGCTGACACGGCGCATCGAGGCGATGGCCGAGGGAGAGGACCTCGTGCCGGGTCCCCTCGGGGGGCCCGCGGGCCACGCGCTCTCGCTCATCGAGGAGAAGCTCGACCGGCTGTCGTCGGCCGTGCGGCGGGACGACCTGCTGGTCGCCTCGCTCACCGAGGCGCTGCGCGAGGGAGTGATCCTGGTCGACCCCGACGGGCAGCCCGTCATCGCCAACCGCCAGGCACGGGAGATCCTGGGCCTCGCCCCGGGCGAGACCGAGGAAGGCTTCGGAGAGCTGCTCGAGCGGAACCCGGAGCTGCGCGCGGTGATTCACGAGGGGTTCTCGCGGCACCGGGCGGTTCGCGAGCAGTTCCTCCCCCTGCGCGTCGGCGACGCGGAGCGGGAGGTCCAGGTCACGTCCTACGTGCTCCACGACGGCCACGCGCCGACCGGGATCCTCCTGGTCCTCAAGGACCGGGCCTCCATCGGTGCCCTGGAGCGGAACCTCCGCGAGGCCTGTCGACTCCAGACGATCGTCGAGCTGACCGGCTCCGTGGCCCACGAGGTGAAGAATCCCCTCGGGGCGATCGGCGTCCACCTCGAAACTCTGCGTCGGCGCCTGGCCCGGATCGAGGACGGCGATCCCGCCCTGGTCGAGAAGGTCCGCGTCCTGCGCGAGGAGATCGACCGCCTGCGCGAGATCCTCGAGGAGTGGCTCGGGCTGACGAGCCCGGAGGAGCGGGCCCCCGCCCCCGCGCCGGTCGCCGACGTGGTGGCCTCGGTGGCCCGCCTGCTCCGGGTCGAGGCCAGGCACCGGAACGTGGAGCTGGTCGCCGAGGTGATCGGAGAGCCCGGCCGGGTCCGTCTCGCCGAGGCGCGGCTGCGCCAGGTGCTGCTGAACCTGGCGATCAACGCGCTCCAGGCGATGCCGGGAGGCGGCCGCCTCGTGCTGCGCGCGGAGCGGACGGCCCTCGGCGCCGTCATCGAGGTCTCGGATACCGGCGAGGGAATCCCGCCCGAGCACCGGGAGAGCATCTTCGAGTTCCACTTCACGACGCGGGACGGAGGCTCCGGCCTCGGCCTGCCGATCTGCCGGCAGCTTGTCGAGGAGGCCGGCGGAAGGATCGTCTTCACCTCGGTCGTGGGCAGGGGGACCACCTTCCGCGTCTTCCTGCCGGCGGCGGAGGCCGGGGCGCGGCCCGGTGGGCGGCGGGTGCCCGCCTGACCCGGGTCAGGGCAGGAACCTGGATGTCTGCGCCAGCTTGCGCGGCAGGTACTCCTCCATGACGTAGTTGAGGCCCCACTTGGCCAGGGCCTGCTGCTCGGCGCGGACACCCATCTTCAACAGTTGGCGGAGCGCCTTCGCCCAGGCCGGGTGGGACTGGAAGAACGGGTCGTTCCGCAGGGCGTCCTTCGCCCGCTTGACGTCGACCTCCTTGAGGGGGTGGGTGGGGAGGTCGTAGTCGACGATGTCCTGGGGCGTGACCCCGAGGAAGCGGGCCTGCGGAACGCAGAAGAAACGAGAGATGTGCGCGGCGTTCCCCGAGCCCACCTTGAGCGTCCGGTAGATGTTCGAGATCCCGTACGGGTCGCAGTCCACGAAGGCATAGACCGGCAGCCGGCACTCGTCGGAGAGCTTGCGGATGAACCGCCGCGTGGCCCGCGTCGGCACGCCCGCCATCGAGACCAGGATGCAGTTCGCCTTTTCCCAGAAGCGATGGCTCTGGAGCCGCTGGAACATGCCCCCGGTCTCGATCGCGAGGATGAACTCGGCGTCGGTCTCGAAGCTGAGGTGCTCGACGAGGGACGGGATCGAGTAGGCTCCCGAGCCGAACTGGGTGCAGTCGATCCGGTGGACCTGCCCGGTCTCGTAGTCCGGGTCGTAGACGATGAGGCGACCCGCCACCGCCCCGCCGTGCTCGTCGGGGACGAAGCGAAGCTGCTCCCGGGAGATCCCCTCGACGGAGAAGAGGGCCTCGATGTCGTCCATCACGGTGTCCGACTCGGACTGCTCGGCGAAGGCCGCCTCGCCCCAGTTCTTCGACTGGTAGTAGGCGTCTCGCTTCGTGGCGAAATCGTCGGTCTCGACGAGTTCCTTCGAGAGCGCCATCATGCGGAGCGTCTGGGCGAACGTGCGCACCGTGGAGACGGTCAGCGTCCGGCTCTTCCGCGACCGGCCGATCTCGAAGTACCCCTTCTTCCGGTCGTAGCGGACGTTCCCCAGGCTCCTCACCGGGAACGACATCTCCGGCTTCTGGCCGGCGAGGATCTTCCGGTGAACCCGCTCGGCGGTACTGGTGATCGCCTCGAGGGTCTTCCGGTCGAGGACCTGCTTGTCGGCGCGGGCGTCGTCACCGCGCTCGGCGCGCGTCCGCTTGCCGTTCGTCGTGCGGGTCGGCTTCCTGGCCATCTGCTTCCTCTCCGCCGCGCCCGGGGCGGCGCCCCTCGGGCCCTCAGGATAGCGGCGGAACCTCGTAGAGGCCCGTCCGCCCGGCCCGGTGGATCCCGATGACGAAGCGGGGGCGAAGGGAGGAGGCGCCGACGCGGCCGTCGGCCCGGACCGCGACGATGGCAAGCTGCGCCCGGAACCCCGGACGAACGCGCCGGTGCCGGCGCAGGACGCGCCGGACCGCCTCCGTGGGGTCGAGGCCGGCCCGCATGCCCTCGACCACGGCGTGGCAGGCGGACAGCCGGATCGCCTCCTCGCCCACCCCGGTTGCCGCGGCGGCGCCGGCCGCCGCATCGGCATAGCCGCCGGCGCCGACGATCGGGCTGTCGCCGACCCGTCCGTGGATCTTGAACGCAAGGCCGGAGGTCGAGACGGCGCAGGCCGCCTCGCCCCTCCCGTCGAGACCGACGGCGCCCACGGTGTCGTGGTCCTCGCCGGGGGCGACCCAGTTGTCCCGGGGGGACAGTGTGCTGCGCCAGGCGAGCCACCGCTCGCGACCCGCGTCCGTCAGGAGCGCCCGCGGGTGGAAGCCGCAGCGCAGGGCGAAGGTGCGGGCTCCCTCGCCCACCAGCAGGACGTGGCGCGTTCGCTCCATCACCGTGCGCGCCACCGACACCGCTACCGGAACGTCCTCGAGGGCGGCGACCGCCCCCGTTGCCAGGTCCGAGCCGCGCATGATCATCGCGTCCAGGGTCACCCGGCCGTCCTCGTCGGGCATCCCGCCGAGGCCGACGGTGGAGACGGCCGGGTCGAGCTCGACGGCGTTGATCCCCTGCTCGAGGGCGTCGAGCAGGTCACCACCGCCGGCGAGGACCCGGGCCCCGAGCTCGCAGACCGTGGGGCCCCAGTTCCAGGTGGCGGCGAGGACGGGGCCGGGAGCCGGGTCGAGGGGGGCCTCGGTCCAGGGACGGGGGGACGAGGTCCAGGCCGTGGGAGCCCCGCGAGGGGCCGCCTCGTCCTGCCAGGCCCGCCCCTCGCCGTGGCGCGCCGGGGGAGGAGCCTCTCCGGCGAGGACGGCCGGGGAGAGGACGCCGGTGGCGACGAGGAAGGCGAGGAACGAGCGCCGGTCGGGGAGGGAAGAACGAGCCATGGGGAAGGTCTCCTCGGAAGGGAACCCAGCATACCGGGACCGGCCGAACGGGGGAAGGTGCCGGTCGGCGCGGCGGCCCGCTCCCGGGAGGCGCCCCTGGTGTACCCTCACCCCGCCATGACCACCGCGGCCCGCCCGATCCTTCCCGTTCGCGCCCCCGGGCTCGTCGCCTGGGTCCTGGGCGCGGCGGCGCTGGGTGCCGCCGTGGCGGGCGCCCTCGGCGTGCTCGTTGCCGCCGGGACGGGGGAGCCGTTCGACCCCTGGTTCGTGTGGCAGGGGGTGCTCTTCGCCGAGATCGTGGGGCTGACCGCGTTCGTCGGGTCGCGGTGGGCGTTCCCGCTCCTCGCCGACTTCCACCCGCTGGCGCGGCAGGCCCTCCAGGTGTTGACCTTCGTCGGGGCGGCGTTCGCCGCGACGGCCATCGCGGTGGTGCTGCGCCCGGGGGTCGTCTTTGCCCGGCCGCTGCAGTTCCTGGCCCTCGTGGGGGCCAACGTCGTGCTCTCCCTCGTGTTCGGGGGCGGGTTGGCCGCCTGGGAGACGATGCGGTGGTCCCTCGAGCAGGCCTTCGAGGAGCTGCGGGAAAAGGAGGTCCTCGAGCGGGAGATGGCACTGGCCCGCGAGGTGCAGCAGGGGCTGCTCCCGGAGGGTCCCCCGGAAGTGCCCGGCCTCGAGATCGCCTTCTCGTTCGTGCCTGCCCGCTCGGTCGGGGGAGACTTCGTCGGGTTCGTCCCGCTGTCGGGCGGTCGCCTGGGGATCGCCGTGGCCGACGTCACCGGCAAGGGGATCGCGGCCGCCCTGCTCGGGGCCAACTTCCAGGCGATGCTCGAGGCCCTCGCCCCGCGGGTCGAGCGACCGGGAGAGCTGCTCGCGGAGCTCTCCCGGATGGTCGACGCCAGGACCGGCCCCGCGCGGTTCGTCACCCTGGCGTGGGTGATCCTCGATCCCGCCACCGGTCGAATCTCCTGGTCCCTCGCCGGCCACCCCCCGCCGCTGGTCCACGGGGCGGACGGGACCCGCTGGCTCGCCGAGGGGGGCGTGCCCCTCGGGGTCCTGCCGGGGCTGCCCTACGCGGAGGGGAGCGGGACGATCGACCGGGGCGACGTGCTCGTCCTCTACACCGACGGCCTGATGGAGGCCCCGGCTCGCGGGGACCCGGATGACCAGTTCGGACGGGATCGCCTGGCGCGCCTCGTCGCCGGCTGCCGCGGATGCGACGCGCGGGAGGTGCTCGAGCGGATCCTCGCGGCACTCGCCGAGCACGAGGGCGGGGGGCCGCCGGCCGACGACACGACGGTCGTCGTCGTTCGCCGGGTGTCGGGCGGGGAGGGCGACCGATGATCCACGCCCGGGAACTCGCACGGCGGAGACCGGTGCGCCTGGCCGTCGAGCTGGCGCTGGCCGGGGGCCTCGGGGGGGCCGTGGGGGCGCTGGTCGGGCTGGTCGCGGGAGTTCTCGAGGATGCCCTTGCCGCGCCCCTCGTCGTGATCGGCGTGGTCACGGGACTCGCGGCAGGGCTCCTCGCGACCCTCGTCGGCCGGGAGATCCTGCCACGCCTCCAGGTGTTCGCCTTCCCGCTCCGCGCGACGATCGCCGTGCTCGCGCTGGCCGGGGGGGCGTTCGCGTCCACGGCACTTGGCTTCTGGATCTACCCGCGGTTCACGCTCCACCAGGTACGCCTCGTGCTGCTCGTCGGCTCGATCAACGGCCTGCTCGCCCTGGTCGCGGGGACCCTCGTCTTCCTCTACGAGGACCTGGCCGCCCGCCTGCATCGCGCGCGGGAGCAGCTCGCGGCCGAGCGCCTGGCCCAGGCCGAGGCGCGGGAACGGGCCACCCAGGCCGAGTTGCGGGCGTTGCAGGCCCGGATCAACCCGCACTTCTTCTTCAACGCCCTCAACACCGTGGCCGCGCTGGTCGGCGAGGACCCGGCCGAGGCGGAACGGTTGCTCGAGCGATTCGCGGGTCTCTTCCGCTACGCCTTTCGGCGGGGGCGCGAGCGGGAGGTTCCCCTCGAGGAGGAACTCGACTTCATCGCGGCGTACCTGGAGATCGAACAGGCGCGCTTCGGCGACAAGCTCCGCTGGAGCCTGCGCGTCGACCCGGGGCTCGAGGGGCTCCGCGTCCCGCCGCTGGTGCTCCAGCCGCTCGTGGAGAACGCGGTGCTCCACGGCCGGGACCCGGACACGGGCGAGGGAAGCGTCACCGTGCACGCGGAGGCCACGGCGGAGGGACTCGTCCTGCGGGTCGTGGACGGCGGACCGGGGCCGGGACCGGCCGGGCGCGAGCCGCCCCGCGGCCATGCCCTCGAGAACGTGGCGGGGCGGGTTGCGGCCGCGGGCGGGGGGCGCCTGGAGATCGGGCCCGGTCCCGGGGGGCGGGGCACGGAGGCACGGATCGTCTTCCCCACCGCGGGGAAGCGGGAGGATGGGCGATGAGCGAACGGAACGAGCGAAACGGGACGATGACGGCGGTGCTCGTCGAGGACGAACCCCCCGCGCGGCGCCGTCTGCGGCGCCTGCTCGAGGCGGACGGACGGGTCTCCGTCGTCGCCGAGGCGGACACCGTCCGCGACGCGGTGGCCAAGATCCGGCACCACGGGCCGGACGTCGTCTTCCTCGATATCCGGCTGCCGGGAGGGGACGGGTTCGACGTCCTGCACCGGCTGGACGAGATCCCGGCGGTGATCTTCGTGACTGCCTACGACGACTACGCCGTCCGTGCCTTCGAGGAGGACGCCGTCGACTACCTGGTCAAGCCGGTGGACGGCCAGCGCCTGGCCGCCGCCCTCGACCGGCTGGTCCGTCGCCGGGAGAGGGAGCGGCTGCAGCCGGGTCTCGACCGGGCCCTCGCGCGGGCCGGGGGAAGGCCGTTCCGGATCGTGGCCCGAAAGCGGAACCGGATCGTGCTGCTCGACCCGGCCGAGGTCACCCACCTCTCGGCCGATCACACCCTGGTCTTCGCCTGGTCCGGGGGGAACTCGTACCTGGTTCCCCGGACGCTCCAGGAGCTGGAGGAGGAACTGGCCCCGCACGGTTTCCGGCGGACCCACCGGTCGGCCCTGGTGAACCTCGCCCACGTGCGGGCCGTTCACCCCGGCGCCTCGGGGAACTTCGTGCTCGAGATGGACGACGCGGAGCGGACCCGGGTTCCCCTCTCCCGCAGGCGGGCGCGGCTCGTCCGGGGAGAGCTCGGGTTCTGAAAAGCCCGGCGGCGCCGGCGGGAGGACCGCTCGGCGCGATGGGACAACCCTCCAGCGGAAAGGGGGTTCCCTCCCGCGCGGGAGACGCCAGCATGACAACGAAGGGCCCGCTCCCCCGAGCCGGGCCCGGGAGACGCCGATGACCAGGAAGCTCCTTCTCCTCGCCCTTCTCGCCGCCTTCGCGGGCCCGCCGGCGCGGGCGGCGGACGTCCGGGTGGACGTCCAGGCCCCGGAGCAGGTGTTCGACCTCGGCACGATCCACGCCGCCAGCGGCGAGGCGGTTCTCGTCGGCGAGGGGGAGACCGTTCCCGGGGACCTGTACGCCTTTGCGGGGAGCGTCCGCGTCGACGGCGCGGTCGCGGGCGATGCCTGGACCGTGGCGCGGGAGGTCCGGGTGACGGGGCGCGTGGGCGGCGATCTCGGCGCGGCGGCGGCGGACCTGACGGTCGCCGGAGAGGTCGATGGGGACCTGCGGGCGAGCGGGGCCAACCTGGTGCTCCGGGGTACCGTCGGACGGAACGTCCTGCTGATGGGAGCACGAATCGTCATCGGGCGGGAGGCACGGGTCGGGGGGACGGTCTACGCCAGCGGAGGGCACGTTCGGATCGAGGGCCAGGTCGACGGACCCGTCCGGGTCACCGCCGGCAAGGTCGTCCTCGGGGGACGGATCGGCGGTACCGTTCGGGTCGACTGCGACGAGCTGGAAATCCTGCCCGGCTGCCGCGTGGCCGGCGACCTGGAGTACGACACGCGGACCGAGCCGCGGGTCCCGGAAGGGACCGTCGCGGGGAAGGTCACCCGGGTGGATCTCGGGCGGGCCAGGCGGGAGGCCGAGCATGGCGCCGGGTCGTCGGTGTCCATCCGCTCGCTGTTCGCGCCGGCGCTGGGACTCGCCTGGCGGGTGCTCTTCCATGGCTACCTCGCGTTCGTCAGCCTGGTGACCGGGATCCTCCTGTTTCTTTTCTTCCGGCGGTTCCTCGCCGGGGCGATCGACCGCTGCGCCGACTGGGGTGGCCTGGGGGCGAGCTTCGGCACCGGGCTCGTCGCCCTTCTCCTGCTGCTCGTCCTCGGGGTGATCTGCATTTTCCCGTTCCTGATGATCCCCCTCGGGTTCGGCGTCTGGTGCCTGCTCGGCGCGCTCCTCTTCTTCGGCGGCGTCGTCGGCAAGGCGGTCGCGGGATGCCTCGTCCTGCGCCCGCTGCTGCGCCGGACGGCCCACCCGGTGCTGGCCCTCGTCGTCGGCGTGCTGGTCACCTGGATCGTCGGCCTCGTGCCCTGGCTCGGGGGACTCGTCGGGCTGCTGGTGACCCTTACCGGGATGGGGGCCGTGCTGCTGCGGCTCTACGGCGCGGGGGCCGGGGCGGGTGCCGCCGCCTGACAGACGCTCCCTTCGTGGTACCTTTGGCAGCGTCGCCACCCGCGGGTGGTGCGGAAGGTGCCATGTGCGGAATCGCCGGGATCGCCGGGATCGGCGTGGACCGGGAAGCGGGCCTGCGCTCCGTCCGGCGCATGATCGATACGATCCCCCACCGGGGACCGGACGGGGAAGCGTTTGCCTCCGCCCCCGGGGCTGTCCTCGGCTTCTGCCGCCTCGCCATCGTCGAACCGCGGGAGCCGGCCCGGGTCCTCCGGAGCGAGGACGGCTCCGTCCGGGCGGTCGTCAACGGGGAGATCTACGACGCCGAGGAGGGCCGGCGGCGCCTGCGGGCCCGCGGCCACCGTTTCGCCACGGGGGTCGACACCGAGGTGGTGCCTCACCTCTGGGAGGAGCACGGGCCGGACCTTCCCCGGTACCTCGACGGGATGTTCGCCCTCGCGGTTCACGACGCCCGCCGGGAGTTGCTTTTCCTCGCCCGCGACCGGGCCGGTGAGAAACCGCTCTTCTTCACGCTCTCCGGGGGACGGCTTCTCTTCGCGTCGGAGCTGCGCGCCCTGCTGGCCGTGCCGGGCATCGACCGCTCCCTCGACCCGGTGGCGCTCCGGCGGTTCCTGCTCCACGGCTTCTTCCCGGCCCCGTACACCCCCCTCGCGTCGATCCGCAAGCTGCCCCCGGGACACCGGCTGCTCTGGGACGGGCACCGCCTCCGGATCGAGCCCTGGTGGGACCTGGCCGGGTTCTTCGGGAAGGCGGGCGCGCCGGCACCCCGGACCCTCGACGAGGCGGCGCGCCGGGTGGACGGGGCCCTCGGGGAGGCGGTCCGGCGGCGCAAGCGCTCCGACGTCCCGGTCGGCGTCTTCCTTTCCGGGGGGATCGACTCGGGGGCGGTCCTCGCCCACCTGGCGGACCAGGAGGGCCCCGGCATCCCGGCCTTCACCCTGGGACACGAGGACCGGGGGTTCGACGAGTCCATGCTGGCGGCGCGGACAGCGCGGCACTTCCGCGCGGATCTCCACGTGCTCCGCCTCGGGCGCGACGGCCTCGAGGAAGGGCTGCGGACCGTCCTCGCGGAGTTCGACGAGCCCCTTGCCGACGCCTCCATCGTGCCGACGCGGATGCTCGCCGGGTTCGCCCGGCAGCGGGTGAAGGTGGTCCTCTCCGGGGAGGGGAGCGACGAGCTGTTCGGGGGCTATCCCACCTACCCGGGGCACCTGCTCGCCGAACGGTTCCTGCGACTGCCGGGGCCGGTCCGCCGGGCCGTGCTCGGAATGCTGCGCCGCATGACCCCGGTCACGATGGGGAACGTGGGCCTCGACTACCTGCTCGAGCGGTTCGTCTCCGGGCTCGCGGGGGACCCCGTCGAGCGCCACCACCGGTGGTTCGGCGTCCTGGCGCCGGGGCGGATCGACGGCCTGCTGGCGCCTCGCGTGCGGGAGCGGCTCGCCGGGGACGACCCGTTCGGATCGGCCCGGGCGCTCGAGCGGGGCAGAGCGCTGCCGGACCTGCTGGCGCGCCTGCTCTACCAGGACTTCCGCCTCTACCTCGGCGAGGGGCTCCTCACGAAGGTCGACCGGGCGACGATGCTCGCCTCCCTCGAGGCCCGCGCCCCGTTTCTCGACCATCGGCTCGCCGAGCTGGTCGCGGGGCTGCCGTCCCGCTGGAAGGTCCGGTTCCCGGGCACGAAGGTCGTCCTGCGGCGGGCGGTGGCGCACCGGCTGCCGGCGGAGGTGCTCCGGCGCCGGAAGCGCGGGTTCAACATCCCGTTCTCCCGCTGGCTCCTCGAGGGCCTCGGCGAGCGGCTCCGCGAGCGGTTCGAGCCGGGCAGGGTCCGGGCGCGTGGCCTGCTCGACCCCGGCGCGGTCCACCGGCTGCTCGAGGAGCACCTGGCCCGCCGGGCCGACCACCGGAAGCCGCTGTTCGCGCTGCTCGTGCTCGATGCCTGGTGCGACCGGGTCTACGGCGAGGGGGTCGGGGTCCCGCTGGCAGACCCGGCCGGCGTGCCCGTGACGGGAGAGGCCCCCCGGGACGGTGAGGGCGAGCTGGTGGCCGGGGAGGGGGCCGGATGACGAGCGGGGCACGGGTATTGCCGGCCGGCTTCCGGGGCCGGGCCCTGGCGGTCCTGGCTCTCGCCGCGCTCCTGTTCGCCTGGAACGCCTGGGGCTACGACCTGTGGGCGCCCGACGAGCCGTACTTCGGCGAGGGAGCCCGGGAGATGGTGGCCGACGGCCAGTGGCTGGTCCCCCACGTGCTGGGGAAGGTGACGACCGACAAGCCGCCCCTCTTCTTCTGGCTGATCGCCCTCGCCTCGCTGCCCCTCGGTCCCGGGCCGTTCGCCGCCCGCCTGCCGTCCATCCTGGCCGGTCTCGGGTGCGTCGCCCTCGTCATCCACCTGGGTCGGCGGTTCGAGTCGGAGCGTACCGGGCTCCTCGCCGGGGTGATCCTCGCCACCTCGTGGCTCTCCTGGGACAAGTTCCGGAGCGCCCAGATCGATGGATTGCTCTGCCTCCTGGTGCTGGCGACGGTGGCGATCCTCGAGGCGTGGTGCGCGGGGGACCTGGCCGGTCGGCCGGCGGGCCTCGTCGCCTGGGGACTCGCCGGGCTCGCCACCCTGGCCAAGGGCCCGGTGGGCCTGATCGTGCCGCTGGGAATCCTGGTGACCTGGCTCGCGGCCCGCCGCGAGCTGCGACGGCTGCGGGAGCTCGCCCCGGTGGCCGGGCCGGCCCTGTTCCTCGCGATCACGCTCGCCTGGGCCATCCCGGCAACCCTCTGCTCCGGCGGGGAATACTCGTTTCTCGACGCGTTGCGCACCCATTTCGTCGACCGGGCAGCCCACGGCATGCACCACCCCCGGCCCGCCTGGTACTACCTGGTGGTGACACCGGTCCAGCTCCTCCCGTGGACCGGGCTGGCCCTCGCGGGCCTCGCGGTCGCCTGGCGGGAGAGGGACCGGCCCGGCCGGCTCCTGCTGCTCGCCTGGGCGGGATTCGTCGTCGTCCTGTTCTCGCTCTCCCGGGAGAAGCGGGATCTCTATGTCCTGCCGGCCTTTCCCGCGTTCGCGCTGCTCGCCGCCCTGGCGGCCGACCATTGCCTGGCGGGGGAGGGGATGTGCCGCGAGGGAGATCGAAGGCTGGCCCGGTGGGCCCTCGGGGTGCCCCTCGCGATCCTCGTGGTCCTGGGTCTCGTCCTCGTTCCCCTGGTCTCGCGGCGATTCCCCGGGCTGGAGGCGGCGGCCCGGCCGCTTGCGGCGGTGCTGATCGCCGGGGGAGGGTCCGGCCTCCTGCTAGCGATCCGGGGCCGGGTCCGGGCCAGCGTGATGGCGACCGCGGCGATGGTAAGCATCTTTCTGCTGGTGCTGGTGACGTCGGTCTACCCCGCCGTCGATCCCCTGAAGAGCCCGGCGGCGATCGCCGCCGCCCTCGAGGAGGCACCGACCGGGGCCCGCGTCGGAAGCCTCGGGCTCGGAAACCTGCCTCGCGCCATCGCCTTCCGCACCGGCGGGATCTATCCCGAACCCCTCGGGGGAATCGACGAGGCGACCCGGTGGCTCGCGGCCCCCGGGGAGGCCTGGCTGATCGCCGAGGCGGAACCGGCCCGGGAGCTCCGGGAGCGCTTTTCCGTGGCCCTCGAGGAGGTCGCCCGGCAGCGGCTCGCGCGCCGCGACGTGGTCCTCCTGCGCAAGCGTCCCTGACGGGGTACCCTCCCGGCCATGCTCGTCCTCGAGAACGTCTCCCGGGTCGTCCCGGGGCGGGTGCTCTTCGAACGGGTCCACCTGGTGATCCACCCGGGGGACCGGCTCGGACTCGTCGGGCCGAACGGTTCCGGGAAGACGTCGCTCCTCCGCGTGATCGCGGGCCTCGACGAGCCCACCGACGGCCGCGTGATCCGTCGGCCGGGGCTCCGGGTCGCGTACCTGCCCCAGGAGATCGAGACGGAGGCGGACGCGGCGACCCCGCTCCTCGAGGTCGCCCTCGCCGGGGCGGAGGACGTGCGGGAGCTCGGGCGGGAGCTCGCCCGCCTCGAGGAAGAGCTGGCACGCCTCGCGGACGACCCGGGAGACGGGGGGCGGCTCGAGCGGGTCTCGGCCCGGTATGGCGAGCTCCGGGCCCTCTACGAGTGGTTCGGGGGAGACGCCCTCGAGGCCCGGGCCCTCCAGGTGCTCTCCGGGCTCGGCTTCGCCCCGGGGGACGCGCGGCGGCCCCTCGGGACGTTCTCCGGGGGATGGCGGATGCGCGCCCTGATGGCGCGGCTCCTCCTCTCGGGTGCCGACCTCCTGCTGCTCGACGAGCCGACGAACCACCTCGACCTGGACGCCCTCGCCTGGCTCGAGGGGCACCTGGCGACCAGCCCCGCGGCGATCCTCGTCGTCAGCCACGACCGGGTCTTCCTCGACCGGGTGGCCCGGAAGGTGGCCGACCTGGTCCGGGGCCGGCTCCGCGTGACGCCCGGGGGCTACACCGCGTGGCTCGAGGCGCGCCGGCGGGAGCGGGAGGCGGTGACGAAACGGGACCGGCAGCTCGCCCGCGAGGAGGCGCGCCTCGAGCGGTTCGTCGCACGCTTCGGGGCGAAGGCGACGAAAGCGACGCAGGCAAAGGACAAGGAACGGCTCCTCGAGCGGATCCGGGAGGAGCGGGCGGCCCTCGCCGTCGACCCGGCGGCGGAGTTCCGGGTCCGGGTCCCGGAGCCTCCGCGGGCGCCCGACCCCCTGCTCGTGCTCGAGGGGGTGGCGAAACGGTTCGGAGACCGGGAGGTCTTCTCCGGGGTCGACCTGGTCCTGCGCCCGGGGGACCGGCTCGCGGTCCTCGGCCCCAACGGTTCCGGGAAGACGACGCTGCTGCGCCTGCTGGCGGGGGAGCTGCGGCCCGATGCCGGGCGCCGCGAGCTTTCCCGGGGGGTCGTGATCGGACGGTTCGCCCAGCACCAGCTCGAGACGATGGACCCGGAGGCCACCGTTCTCGAGGAGCTGGCCCGGGGGGCGCCCGGCAGGAAGCCCGAGGAGCTGCGGGCGGCGCTCGGCGCCCTGGGCCTCGGGGCCGGCCACGTGGAGCGTCGTGTCGCGACCCTCTCCGGCGGCGAGAGGGCGCGCCTCGCCCTCGCGCGCCTCTTTCTCCACCCGGCCAACCTGCTGCTCCTCGACGAGCCGACGAACCACCTGGACCTGCCGATGCGCGAGGCCCTCGAGGAGGCGCTCGCCGCCTGGCCGGGCACCCTCGTGGTCGTCAGCCACGACCGGGCCTTCCTCGCGCGCCTCGCCCGGGAAACCCTGGCGGTGGAGGGAGGGCGGATCGAGCGCCTCGACGGGGGATTCGCGGCGTACCAGGCCTGGCGCGCCGGCCGGCGGGAGGAAGGGGTCCGGGTGCGCAGCGCCGGGGGCGCCGTCCACGAGCGCTCCCGGGAAGCCCGGCGCAGGAGGGCCCGGGAGCTGCAGGAGCGGAGCCGCCGCCTGCGACCGCTGCGCGAGCGGGTCGCCCGGCTGGAGGAGGAGATCCACCGGCTGGAGGAGACCCTCGCGGCGGTCGACCGGGACCTGGCGGACCCGGCGGTCCACGGCGACGGCGAGCGGCTGGCGTCGCTTGCCCGGGAGCGCGAGCGGCTCGCGGGGGAACTCGCCCGGCTCTATCCCGCCTGGGAGGAAGCGGCGGCCCGGCTGGAGGAGGCGGAGCGGGAGAACTGAGAAGACTGGGCAGCACCTCGCTTTCGGCGTACCCCGAAGGATGCCGGTCCCCGGGACCGGCGGGGAGGTCCGTCATGCGCAGGATTCGCGTTTTCACGCCCGGGTTCGTTCCTGTCCTCTTCGCCCTCCTTGCCATCGCACCGGCCTCGGCCGGCGGGACGACCTTCGTCGATGCCACGGCGGAGGTCTTTCCGGATGGGCTGCCCCGGGGGCATTTCCTCTGGGGAGACTGCGACGGCGACGGGGACGAGGACCTCCTGGTCGGCGGCAAGCGGATCTTCCTCAACTCGGGGCCGCCGGAGTTCGTCTTTCACGAGGTGGAGGACACCGGCGACCTGGCGGACGGCGCGCACCAGCGGGCGATCTGGATCGACATCGACAACGACGGCGACCTCGACCTGTTCGGGATCGGCACGGGAAACCGGGAGCGGCTGTTCCTGAACGACGGGAGCTGCCGCTTCACCGACATCTCGGACTTCGACGGGGACGGCACGTCGGACCTCGACGACGGCAGCCCCTCGATGACGGCGAGCTGCGGCGACTACGACGGGGACGGGTTCCTCGACGTCTACGTCGGGAACTACGAGAAGCAGTGCGACGGCAACATCTGCGGCGACTGCCGGACGGACCGCCTCTGGCACAACCGGGGCGACCTGACCTTCGAGGACGTGACGGTCTCGTCCGGCATCTACGAGCAGGAACACGGGATCGGGAAGAACGACGTCGGGACCTGCCTCGGCAGCGGCGGCGGGCAGCCGTGTGACAGCGACGACGACTGCCCCTCCGGGACGTCGTGCAAGATCGGGACCTGTGCGCGGGGCTCGAACTGGGTCGACTACGACGACGACGGCGACCTGGACATCTTCGTCAGCAACTACCGGCTGGACCCGAACCTGCTGTGGGAGAACCAGGGGGACGGCACCTTCACCAACGTCGCGTTCGAGAAGAACGTCGACGGCGACGAGGACAACGACGCCTGGGGCCACGTGCTCGGCTCGGACTGGGGCGACTACGACAACGACGGCGACATGGATCTCTACACGGCGAACCTGGCCCACGGGGTCTACTACGTCTTCCTGCACCACGACATTTCCCAGCTCCTGCGCAGCTCCGGGGCCCCCGACTACGTCTTCACGGACGTCCGCGACTCCTCGGGCATGCGGGAGTACGACCCGGACGCCCAGCCCGACTGGGCCGAGACCTGTCCCACCTGGGGGGACTACGACAACGACGGCTGGCTCGACATCTACGTGACGCACATCTACGACAGCTCGGATCTCAACTACTCGACGCTCTACCACAACGACGGGGACGGCACGTTCACCGAGACGACGACGTCGGTCGGGGCCAACCTGAAGCTCTACATCGACTACTCGGCCGCCTGGTGCGACTACGACCAGGACGGGGACCTCGATCTCGTCACCTACGGGGCGCCGACGAAGGACGGGACGCGGGAGGCCCACCTGTTCCGCAACGAGACCGGCAGCGAGAACCGGTGGCTCGAGGTGCGGGTCAAGGGAGGTGCGGGCCGGGGCGGGGCGACCAACCGCTACGGGGTCGGCGTGCGGATCACGGTGACGGAGAACGGGATGAGCCAGCTCCGGGAGGTCCAGGGCGGGCACGGCTACCACACGGCGATGAACTCGGCGCCCCAGGAGTTCGGGTTCGGGCCGGGGGACGACGAGCCGGTCGACGAGGTGAAGGTCCGCTGGACGAACGGCGTTACCGACGTCTTCCACGACGTGCCGATGCGGTACCGGGCGCTGGTCCTCGAGGTGGGGGCGAAGGTCCACCGAGGCTCGGATCCTTCGCAGGAGCTGCCGGTGGTCGACGACGCCGCGAAGCTCTTCCCCTGGCGGGACGCCGTCCTCGGCGACGGGCAGACCTGGTTCTACGAGGTCGAGGGGGTGGAGGAGACCCTCCTCCTGCGGAAGGATCCCGCCGCCGGCACCGTGATCCTCTACTTCCCCTGATCCGCGGCCGGGGCGGTCGGGAGCGCCTCGCCCGGCGGAATCCCGGCGCTCCGTGCGTTCACGCGGGCCCCTTCGCGCGGGCCGTCCCGGGGCAGGGGTGGGCGTTCCGGCGCATGCGGGCGGCGGAGTCCTGGCCGAGGGTGCCTTCCGCGAGCGGGACCTTCGTGCCGGGTTCCTGGCCGTCCTCGACCAGGCGGTAGCCCGTCACCAGCCAGTAGACCATCGTGCCGGGCGCGGGGACGTACGGGTCGGTCGCGGACCGCGCCGCGAGGTCGCACCGGCGCGCCGCGCCGGGAACCTCGTCCGGGTCCTGGGTCAGCTCACCGGTCGCCCGGAAGTGCCCCCAGTCCCCGCGGTACAGGTTCCAGCGGTCGCGGTCCAGGGTGTCGTCCCAGGCGAGGGTCTCCTTGTCCTCGAACCGCAGCACCAGCGGATCGGGCCGCCGGGCGATCTCGAAGGAGCCGTCACCGACGGTCGTCACCTGCGCGGTCGGAGTCGTCGCCGTCACCCGGATCCGGCAGTCCGCGGAGAGTCGGTCCGGGACGAGCCACTGGAAACGGCCGTTGTCGGGCAGGTCGTCGGCGATCGTCTCCCACGGTCCGCCGGGACCCGTCGTCGAGAGCTCGAGGCGGATCCGGGCCGTCTCCCCGGCGGGCACCTCGGTGATCCAGCGGACGAAGCGGACCTGCCCGGCGAGGAGCCTGCGGTGCGGTCCCGGGTGGAGCAGGCGGACCCGCAGCGTGGCGGGGGGCGTCGCCTCGGCCCAGGCCCGGAGGTGGTTCCGCTTCGTCCAGGGATCCGTCCGGTCCTCCGCCAGGGTGACCATGTCCATCCGCCCGTTGTGATCGAAGTCCGCCCCGGTGCGGAAGGCCCGTGCCGATCCGGGGTTGTCCGGGACCTGGAAGGCGGTCGCCTCCTGCCAGGTACCACCCGGGCCGGTGCGCCGGAAGACGTGGACCCAGCCGCCGCCGAACGTGACCAGGTCGATCGTGCCGTCCGCGTCGACGTCCTCGAGGGCCGTGTACCGGCAGTCGCCGAGGGAGGGCAGGCCGGCGCCGGCGTCCTCCCACGTGCCGCGCCCGCGGGAGAGCCACGCCCGCGGGTTGCCGGCGGTGTCGCAGTACGCGAGGTCGTCCCGTCCGTCCCGGTCGAGATCGCCGAGGGACGGGCCGTCGTACCAGTTCCACTCCCCGGGGGAGGGCAGGTTGCCGTCGGCCACGGTGAAGAAGCCCTCGCCGTCCCCGGCCCAGACGGTGCCCTCCTGCTTGGCCGTCGCGATGTCGAGGATCCCGTCACCGTCCACGTCCCCGAAGGCGAAGACCTGGCCGGAGTTGCCCCCGAGGAAGCCGAAGCTGCGGCGCCAGGTGCCGTCGCCGTCGTTCAGCCAGGCGTGCATCCCGTCCGACGAGCCGAAGCCGGAAGCGCCGACGTCCAGGTCCCCGTCCCCGTCGATGTCCCCGAGGTCGGTGGCGAACATGCCCCAGGACTGGCCCTCGTCCGCCAGCCCGTCGTCCCACGGGGCCCACGAGAGACCGGTCCCGTCCCCGAGGGCGACCTCCTCGTACTGGTCCCCGAGGTCGCCGCTGCCGTAGGCGTGGTGCATCCCGTAGGCGATGTCGAGGATGCCGTCCCCGTTCACGTCCCCGAGGGCGCAGCCCCCGTAGCCGAGGTTCCCGGCGTGGACGTAGCTCCAGCTCCCGGCCCCGTCCCCGAACCAGGTCATGATCCCCCGCTCGGTCGACTGGATTTCCGGGTTGCCATGGTCCCCGATCGAGACGATGTCCGGGTTGCCGTCCCCGTCCACGTCGGCGAACTCCAGCTCCGAATCACCCCCCTCCCAGGTCGGCTCCTCGAGCCCCGTCGATCGCTCGACGTAGTGGAGGGGAGGGGGATCCGCGGCCGCGGGGAGACAACCGAGGACGAGCAGGACCGGCAGGCCGACGGCGAGAGAAGGGCGGATTCCGATCATGGCAGGCCTCCGCTCCCCCCGGTGAAATGGATACGCCGATCTTCCGGCGCCTGCGCCCGGAACGAAGGCGCCCCGGCCCGGGGGCCGGGGCGCGCCCTGCCCGGGAGAAAGGGCTCAGCCGAGGGACGGGCCGATCATCTTCTCCGGCCGGACGTGGCGGTCGAACTCCTCGGGAGTGAGGAGCCCGAGGGCGACGGCGGCCTCCTTGAGGGTGAGCCCCTCGGCGTAGGCCTTCTTCGCCACCTTCGCCGCGTTGTCGTAGCCGATCACCGGGTTGAGTGCGGTGACCAGCATCAGGGACTTCTCGACGAGCTCGGCAACCCGCTCCCGGTTGACCTCGATGCCGACGACGCACCGGTCGGTGAAGGAGCGGGCGGCGTCGGAGAGGAGGCGGATCGACTCGAGCACGTTGTGGATGATCACCGGCTTGAAGACGTTGAGCTGCAGGTGGCCGTTCATTCCGCCGATCCCGCAGGCGACGTCGTTGCCGAACACCTGGGCACAGACCATGGTCAGCGCCTCGGCCTGGGTCGGGTTGACCTTGCCGGGCATGATCGACGAGCCGGGCTCGTTGGCCGGCAGCAGCAGCTCGCCGAGGCCGCAGCGCGGGCCGGAACCGAGCAGCCGGATGTCGTTCCCGATCTTGAACAGGGCGCTGGCGGCCGCCTTGAGGGCGCCGTGGAGACCGACCAGCGGGTCGTGGGAGGCGAGGCCGGCGAACTTGTTCGGCGCGGAGACGAACGGCAGGCCGGTGATCTCCGCCACGTGCTTCGCCGCCGTCTCGGCGAACCTCGGGTGCGTGTTGAGCCCGGTGCCGACCGCGGTCCCCCCGAGTGCGAGCTCGTAGACCTGGGGCAGCATCGCTTCCACCCGGGCGATCGCCTGGTCGAGCTGGGCGACCCACCCGGAAAACTCCTGGCCGACGGTCAGGGGAACCGCGTCCATCATGTGGGTCCGCCCGATCTTGATGATGTCCCGGAACTCGTCCTGCTTCTTCGCCAGGGCGTCCCGGATGTAGCGGAGGGCGGGGAGGAGCTCGTGGACCGTCTGCTCCGCGGCCGCGATGTGCATCGCAGTCGGGAAGGTGTCGTTGGAACTCTGGGACTTGTTGACGTCATCGTTGGGATGGACCGGCTTCTTCGACCCGATCTCCCCGCCGAGGATCTCGATCGCCCGGTTGGCGATCACCTCGTTCGTGTTCATGTTGGACTGGGTACCCGAGCCGGTCTGCCAGACGACCAGCGGGAAGTGGTCGTCGAGCTTCCCCTCGATCACCTCGTCCGCCGCCTGGAGGATGGCCCGGACCTTCTTCTCGTCGTCGAACAGGCCCAGTTCGCTGTTGGCGAGGCAGGCGGCCTTCTTGACGATCCCGAGGGCGCGGATCATCGGGCGCGGGAAGCGGTGCCCCCCGATGGGGAAGTTCTGGAGGGAGCGCTGGGTCTGGGCGCCCCAGTAACGGTCGGCGGGAACCTGGACCTCTCCCAGGCTGTCGGTCTCGATCCGGGTCTTCATCGCGTGACCTCCGACGGGTGGGAGGGGAAGTGTAGTCCTCCCGGCCCGCTCCGTCACCGGGGAGGCTGGCGGGGAGGGAGGATCGGGCTAATACTTGTGCGCCACCGGGTTATGAGTCGTCCCGCCCGGAGGCCGGGCGCGTGACGCGAGGAGGTACCGATGGCGAACCTGCCCGATCCGCACCCCCAGGAGGTGATGGACCTGCTCCGCGACAAGTCGATCCGGATCGCGGTGGTGGGGGCGAGCAACAACCCGCAGAAGTACGGGAACATCATCGTCAGGAACCTGCTCGGCAAGGGATACGGGAACATCCTGCCGATCAACCCGCGGGAGAAGGAGATCGCCGGGTTGCCCGCCTACCCGGACCTCGCCGAGGCCCCGAAGCCGATCGACCTCGTCAACTTCGTCACCCCCCCGCCGGTGACGCGGAAGGTGCTCGAGCAGGTGGCCGAGCTCGGGCTGCCCCGCGTGTGGCTCCAGGAGGGGAGCTACGACGACGAGGTGCTGGAGTACGTGGCACGGGCGCCGTTCAAGACGGTCTACGACGCCTGCATCATGGTGGTGACGAACTACCACGCGTAACCTGCCGGTGGGGGCGCCCTGGACGCCGGTCAGTGGAAAGCAGGGCACGCGGACGTGGTCCCGCGGGCGCTTTGGCCGTACATGATGGGGCGAAGCGCCGCCGCGGGGGACGCCCTCCCGCCACCGGCGCGGGAGGATCCCGTGGGCATGGTGCCGGACCGGGTGGACCGCCAGCGAACCCTTGCCTCCCTGCGACGCGCCGCGCGCCGCTCGGGCGGGGACGACCTGTGCGAGCTCGACCGACGCGCCTTTCTCTGGCTCTACGGCAGCACGATGGTCGAGGCCTGGGTGGACGGGGATGGTTCCGTTGCGCTGCGTGCCTGGCTGGTCCTCGCGCCGGAGCGCGCCCGGGCGCTCGGCGCGCTGCGGCAACTCGATGCCCGGCCGGCGGTGGGACGCCTCGTCCTCGACGAGGAGGGGGACATTTCCCTCGAGCACCGGATCCCGGGAGATTGCACCGAGGAACGGATGTCCCGGGAGGTCGACGCCCTCTGCCGCGAGGCCGATCGGCTCGACGACCTCCTCTGCCGCGAGGCCGGCGGCAGCCGCTCCCTCGACCGTTTCCAGGCCGAGGTCGAGGCCGCCCTCGGGATGAGCAGCTCGAGCCTCCCCAACTGAAAACCGTGCCGGACGCGGCTATCCTCTTGCCGGGCGGGCACCCGTGCCCGCGGGAGGAGTCGCGCATGGGAGGGATGGAGCCGCCCCTCGCCGAGATCGGCCGGCTGCTGCTCGGGCTCGGGATCGTCCTGGCGATTCTCGGGCTGGTCTTCCTCGTGACCGCGAGGGTTCCCTGGATCGGGCGCCTGCCCGGCGACATCGTCTGGCGTCGCGGGAACTTCACCTTCTACTTCCCGCTGGCGACCTCGATCCTGGTCAGCCTGCTGCTCTCCCTCGTGCTCTGGCTGCTCTCCCGGCGGTAGGCGGCGTTCAGGCGCCGGGCCGGAGGAGGAGGCGGTGCGGATCGAGCACGATCCGCGTCTGCCGGGCCAGGAGTTCGCCGCGGTCCTCGATCACGTCGAGCCGGACCGTGTCCCCGTCGGGCTGGAGGCAGAAGGCCAGGTCGACCAGGTCCTCCACCCGGTCCGCCGGGGGAGGCAGGTGGCCCGGGCGCGAGGCCGGTCCCTCGCGGTGGGTGCGGCAGGACATCCAGAGCTCGGCTCCCAGCTCGGCGGCCAGGTCCCGGAGGGCCCGGATCTCCGCGGGGTCCACGCTCTCCAGCTCGAGGCGGTCGACGATCAGGACGTCGGGGCGGAAATCCATGTGGCTCGCCAGCACCTCGGCGGCCGTCCGGAGGCGGCCCGTGGAGAAGCTGTTCCCGAGGAACGTGTGGATGTGGCGCCGCCGCTCGATGGCGAGCTGAACCTCGGCCGGGTGCGGCGCCTCGGGCTCGAGCCGGAGCAGCTCGAGGAGCAGGTCGTCGTACCAGTCCCGGACCTTGTCGATCGTCCGGTCGAGGGTGACGTGAAGGACACGCTGGCCGGCGAGGAGGGCGTCGAGACCGATCCCGACGAGGAACGCGGTCTTGCCGACACCGGCCCGCGCCAGCACGAGGGAGAGGCTGCCCGGACCGGGCCCGGGGACTCCGTCCTTCTCGAGGAGGCGCCGGGGAGAGCGCCGCAGGCGCGCGATCATCTGCTCGGTCATCGGTCTTCCTCCAGTGCCGCACCGGTGCGTCGCTCCGCGAGGAGCTGCTCGGCAACCTCGGCGGGCACGGGCGCGTACTTCGCGAACTCCATCGTGAACTCCGCCTTTCCCTGGGTGGCGGACCGCAGGTCGGTGGCGTAGCCGAACATCTCCTTGAGCGGGACCTCGGCCTCGATCCGGCAGAAGCCGCCGTCCTCGGTGGACCCCAGGATCGTCCCGCGCCGCTGCATCAGGGAGCGGTAGATCGCCCCCTGGTACTCGGCGGGGCCTTCCACCGAGACCCGCATCACCGGCTCGAGGATCCGGGGCGCCGCGCGACGGTATGCCTCGCGGAAGGCCATCCGGGCGGCCGCCTGGAACGCCATGTCGGAGGAGTCGACGGCATGGGCCGCGCCGTCGTTGATCACGACACGGACGCCGGTGACCGGGGAGCCGATCAGCGAGCCCTTCTCCATGGCGGCGCGGAAGCCCTTGTCACAGGAGCCGATGAACTCCGTCGGGATCGCGCCGCCCCGGATCTGGTCGACGAACTCGTAGCTCCCCTCCTCGAGGGGCTCGATGTAGCCCGCGACCCGCGCGTACTGCCCCGAACCGCCGGTCTGCTTCCTGTGCAGGTAGTTGAAGTCCGCCCGGCGGGAAATCGTCTCCCGGTAGGCGACCTCGGGCGGGCTGACCTCCACCCTTGCGCCGTACTCGCGGCGCATCCGCTCGACGTAGACCTCGAGGTGGAGCTCGCCCATACCGGAGATCACGGTCTGGCCCGACTCGTCGTCCTGGCGGACCCGGAACGTGGGGTCCTCCTTGGCGAAGCGTGCGAGGGCCTTCGAGACCTTGGCCTGGCTCGCCGCGTCGGCCGGTGCGATCCCCAGGGAGACCACCGGCTCGGGGACGTGCATCGAGGTCATCGCCACCCGGATTCCCTCCGCGCAGAAGGTGTCGCCGGTGTAGCAGTCGACCCCGAACAGGCCGACGATGTCGCCGGCGGGAGCGACCTCGATGTCCTCCATCTGGTTCGCGTGGATCCGGACGAGCCGTCCGACCTTGATCTTCCGGCCGGAACGCACGTTGACCAGCGTGTCCCCCTTGCGCAGCGAGCCCTGGTAGACCCGCAGGTAGGTCAGCTGGCCGTAGCGGCCGTCCTCCAGCTTGAAGGCGAGGGCGACGGTCGGGGCGTCCGGGTCCGCGGAGAGCTGGATCGGTGCCTCGTCGCGCTCGAGGTCCAGGGCCTCCGCCTCCACGTCGAGGGGGGAGGGAAGGTAGCGAACGATGGCGTCGAGGACCGGCTGCACGCCCTTGTTCTTGTAGGCCGATCCGAGCAGCACCGGGGTGAGGTCCAGGCCCTGGACACCCCGGCGCAGCGCCTCGTGGATCAGCTCGGGCGTCGCCCGGTCCTCGAGGGCGGCCTCCATCAGTTCGTCCGAGTACATCGAGAGCACGTCGAGCATCTCGGCCCGCTTCTCCTCGGCCCGGGGCAGCAGGTCCGCCGGGATCGGTTCCTCGACGACCCGCTCGCCGTTGTCCCCCTCGAAGCGGAGCGCCTTCATCTCGACCAGGTCGATGACGCCCGAGAAATCCGCCTCGAGCCCGATCGGCAACTGGAGAAGGACCGGCGTGTGGCCGAGCTTGTCCCGGAGCTGCTCGGCCACCTTCTCCGGGTTCGCGCCGGAGCGGTCGCACTTGTTGACGAACGCGATGCGCGGCACGCGGTAGCGGCGCATCTGGCGATCGACGGTGATCGACTGGGACTGGACGCCGGCGACGGCACAGAGGATCAGGACCGCCCCGTCCAGGACCCGGAGCGCCCGCTCGACCTCGATGGTGAAGTCGACGTGGCCGGGGGTGTCGATGATGTTGATCGCGTGGTCGCGCCAGCGGACCTGGGTGGCCGCCGACGTGATCGTGATCCCGCGCTCCTTCTCGAGCTCCATGTGGTCCATGGTCGCCCCGACGCCGTCGCGTCCCTTGACGTCGTGGATCGCGTGGATCCGCCGCGTGTAGTAGAGGATCCGCTCGGTCAGGGTCGTCTTGCCCGAGTCGATGTGGGCCGAGATCCCGATGTTCCGGATCCGTCGGATCGTGTCCTTCATGGGTGCATCCGTCCTCTCCCGCCCCGCGGGGCGGGCGCTTCCGTGCCTCGTTTCCGGGGGAAAAGGCAGACCGGTGAAGATTATGGGGTCAATCGAGCCGTTCGCCAGAGGATTTTTCGTTGCTCGGCTACAAAGTAACGTTTCGGTTAGCTGCGGCTCCCGCGTTCCACGGTGTGCTCCTCGACGAAGGCCTCCACCTGCTCCGGGCGGCCGAGGACCATCAGGAGGGCTCCCTCGCGCAGGGGGCGATTGGGGCGCGGGGGGATCTCCGTCTCGTAGTCCTCCCCCTCGGCCCCGGAGACCGGCTGCTTGATCGCGACCACCTGGAGATCGAACTTGCGACGAAAGTCAAGCTCGGAGAGGGTCTTCCCGGCGAATTCCTCCGGCACGCGGACCTCGGCGACGTCGACGTCGCGGCCCAGGTCGAAGAACTGGGTGAGCCGCGGGTTCGCGATCGTCTTCACCATCTGCTTCGCGCTGTCCCGCTCGGGGAAGACGATCAGGTCCGCCCCGAGGACCCTGATCGCCTCCTCCTCGTCCCGGCTGTTGACCTGCACGGCGACCGTCGGGACGCCCGCCTTGCGCTTCAGGTAGTGGGTGACGAGGACCGCCGCCTCGAAGTGACTTCGGATCCCGAGGACGGCCGCGTGCCAGCCCCGGGCTCCTTCCTTCTCGAGGACCTGGGTGTTGCGGATGTCCGCGACCACGGCGCGCGAGACCTCGGGAGCGATCTCCTCGATCGCGTCGTCCCGGTGGTCGAAGACGATCACGTCGATGTCCGGCTCCCGGGCCAGGCCGAGGGCGGTCTGGCGGCCGAACACCGAGAGGCCGAGGACGGCGATGGTGCGCTTCATGGCGGACCTCCGCATCAGCCCACGAGGATCCTCTCCTCGGGGTACCGGTAGGGCAGCGCCCGGCGCTGCCCGATGAGGGACGAGCCGATCGCGAGGGGACCGAGCCGGCCCACGAACATCAGCACGACCAGCACCAGTTTCCCCGCGGAGGAAAGCCCCGCGGTGATCCCGGTCGAGAGGCCGACCGTCCCCAGGGCCGAGACGATCTCGAACAGGTGATCGATGAAGTGGGCGCTCGCCTGCTGGTGGGGAACGAGACCGATCTCGCTCACCTGGAGGGCGAACCCGCCCAGCAGCACGAGGATGACGAAGGCCGCCACCGTGGCGATCGCCTTCGAGACCACGTCCACCGGCAGGGACCGGCCGAACGCCTCGACCCGCGGGCGACCCCGCATCCGCGAGAAGGCGCCGGCGAAGAGGACGGCCGCCGTCGTCGTCTTCATCCCTCCGCCGGTCGAGCCGGGAGAGGCCCCGATCGCCATCAGCAGGATGGCCAGGATCAGGGTGGGACCCGTCAGCATCTCCGTCGGCACCGTGTTGAAGCCTGCCGTGCGGCAGGTGACGGCAAAGAAGAGCGGGTCGAGGACCCGGGCGAGGGGAGGGGCTTCCCGCAGCGTGTTCCCCCACTCGAGCAGCAGGAAGGCGAGGGAGCCGGCGGCGAGGAGGATGCCGCTCGTCACGAGCACGAGCTTCGTGTGCAGGGAGAGGCGCCAGATGCGACGGCGGGCCCGCGGCGCGGTCAGCAGGGCCTGGAGGTCGGCGAGCACCAGGAAACCGAGGCCGCCGGTCACGATCAGCGCCATGACGACCAGGTTGACCACCGGGTCCCCGCGGAACCCGACGAGGGAGTCCGTCCACAGGGAGAAGCCGGCGTTGCAGAAGGCGGAGACGGCGTGGAAGACCGCCTCCCAGGCGACGCGCAGGCCCCACGACCCCTCGCGGAACCCGAGCCGTGCCCAGAGCACGAGGGCCCCGAGTCCCTCCGCCGCCGCCGTGAAGAGCAGGATCCGCCGCAGGAGGGTGGCCGGGGTCACGTTGGGCAGGGCGCCGTGGACCTGCTCGACGTAGATCCGCGTCCGCAGGTCCTCCCGCCCGCGGAGGCTGACGAGGAGGAAGCTCCCGAAGGTCATCAGCCCGAGGCCCCCGCACTGGATCAGGGCCAGGACCACGGCCTGGCCGAACGGGCTGAGGTCCTTTCCCGTGTCGACCACGATCAGCCCGGTGACGCACACCGCCGAGGTGGCCGTGAAGAGCGCCTCCACCGGCGTCAGCGGACGGGCCCGGGCCGCGGCTGCCGGGACGAGGAGAAGAAGGGTGCCCGCCGCGATCAGGGCGAGGAACGAGAGGGCGACGAGCTGCGAGACGCGGGACAGCACCGTCAGCGCCCGTCCCGCGCCCCGCCCCGGTCCACGACCCGGCGCGGGAGGGTGATCCGCCAGCGGACGACGACCGTCTCGCCGGCGGGCGCCTCGTGCACCTCGGGAGGAAGCAGGGCCGACAGGCAGAGCGAGCGGGTGCCGGGGCAGATCACCGTGAGCCGATCGTCATCGCGTCCGCCGATCTCGATCGGGCCGACGCGGAAGCGGCCGTGCTCGTCGCAGGTCGTGCCGATCCGCTCGCCGTCCACGTTCTCCACGCGGACCTCGGCCGGCACGCCGGGGCCGCTCCAGGTCTCGAGGTCCACGTCGAGCGGCTCGACCCGGTAGGTCGTCCCCGCCTGCACGATCCCCTCGATGATCACCGACCGCACCGGCTGGCGTCCGAGCGCCTCGCACCCGGCAAGCACGGCGAGGCAGAGGACGAGGACGAAAAGGAACCACCGGCAGCGCATTCGCACGCGTCACCTCCCGCCGGCCACGGGGATCCGGCCGCCCGATTCTACTACCGGGGGCGCACCGCCGGGTGCTCAGCCCACCCGGGCCCGCCGCTGGTCGTGGCGCTTTGCCTGGAGGATCGTGATCGCGGCCAGGCGAACGATCTCCTCGACGCTCGCCACGTGGTGGAGAACGTTGACCGGCCGATCGAGCCCGAGGAGTACCGGGCCGACGATCTCGGCGCCCGCGACGTGCTGCAGGAGCTTGTACGCGATGTTCCCGGCGTGCAGGTCGGGGAAGACCAGGACGTTCGCGTCCCCGCGGATCGCGGAGTGGGGAAACACCTCCGCCACCTCGGGACAGACGGCCGTATCCGCCTGCATCTCCCCGTCGACAACCAGGTCCGGGTTGACCTCGCGGACCAGCCGGACGGCCTCGGCGATGCGGCGGGTGGTCGGGACCCGGACCGAGCCGAAGTTCGAGAACGAGAGGAGCGCCACCCGTGGGAGCAGGTCGAAGATCCCGCGCATCACCTCCGCGCCGAGGAGGGCCATCTCGGCGAGGGTCCGGGCATCCGGCTCGATGTTGATCGCCGCGTCGCCGAAGACGTAGAGCTTGTCGGGCAGGATCACCACCGTGGCGGCGCAGACCCGCTCCACGCCGGGGCGCGGCCCGATCGTCTCGAGGGCCGGGCGGACCGTCTCGGGGTAGGACTTGCCGATGCCGCCCACCAGCCCGTCGGCCAGCCCCTGCTCGACGAGCAGCATGCCGAACTGGGTCGGATCGCCGACCAGGCGGCGGGCGTCCCGCGGCGTCACCCCGCGGCGCTGGCGGAGCTCGTAGAGGCGCTCGGCGAGCTGCCGCCGGCGTGCGTCGGTGGCCGGGTCGAGAAGCTCCACGCCCGCGAGGTCGGTGCCGTGCTCCGCCGCGAGCCGGCGGATCTCCTTCTCCCTGCCGAGGAGCACCGGTGTTCCGAAGCCCTCGTCGACCAGGCGCTGGGCCGCGCGGATGACGTGGATGTCCTCTCCCTCGGGGAAGACGATCCGCGCGGGATGCCGGCGCGCCTTCTCCATCACGTTGCCCATCACCCTGGCCGCCGGGCCGAGGAGCCCCTCCAGGTGACGACGGTATTCCTCCTCGCCGGGCCAATCGGTCACCCGTGCCACGCCGGTCTCGATCGCCGTCCGGGCGATCGCGGGAGCGACCCAGAGCAGGACCCTGGGGTCGAGGGGCTTCGGGATGATGTAGTCGGGGCCGAAGCGCAGCTCCGTCAGCCCGTAGGCGGAGAGGACCTCGTCCGGCACGTCCTCCCGGGCAAGGGCGGCCAGCGCGCGGGCCGCTGCGACCTTCATCTCCATGTTGATCTTCCGGGCCCGGACGTCCAGGGCGCCGCGGAAGATGAACGGGAACCCGAGGACGTTGTTCACCTGGTTGGGGTAGTCGGACCGCCCGGTGGCCACGATCGCGTCCGGACGCAGCTCCTTCGCCCGGTCGTACGGGATCTCCGGGTCGGGGTTGGCCATCGCGAAGATGATCGGGCGCTCGGCCATCGAGCGGACCATGTCGTCCTCGACGAGGTTCGGGCCGGAGACTCCCATGAAGACGTCGGCGCCGCGCATCGCGTCCGCGAGGGTCCGGGCGTCGGTCTCGACGGCGACCGCCTCCTTCCAGGGGTTCATCCCCTCCGGTCGGCCCTTCCAGATCACGCCGTGCCGGTCCACGAAGACGATGTTCTCCCGGCGAAACCCGACGGCGACGAGCATGTCTCCGATGGCGATCCCGGCCGCACCGGCGCCGAGGATCACGACCCGGCACTCCGCGGCCTTCTTCTCCTGCATCTCCAGCGCGTTGAGGCATCCCGCGGTCGCGATGATCGCGGTTCCGTGCTGGTCGTCGTGGAAGACCGGGATGTCGAGCATCTCGACGAGACGCCGCTCGATCTCGAAGCACTCCGGCGCCTTGATGTCCTCGAGGTTGATTCCGCCGAAGGTCGGGGCGATCCGCGCCACGACCCGGATGAACTCCTCGACGTCCGTCGTGTCCACCTCGATGTCGAAGACGTCGATGCCGGCGAAGCGGTTGAAGAGGACGCCCTTTCCTTCCATCACGGGCTTGCCGGCCAGGGCCCCGATCGCGCCGAGGCCGAGCACCGCCGTCCCGTTCGTGATGACGGCGACCAGGTTGCCCTTGTTCGTGTACCGGTAGGCGTTCTCCGGGTCCCTCTCGATCTCGCGGCAGGGGACGGCCACCCCCGGGGTGTAGGCCAGCGAGAGATCCCGCTGGGTGAGGCACGGCTTGGTGGGGACGACCTTGCACTTTCCGGGACGGGGCTTCTCGTGGTAGGCGAGCGCCTCCTCGTCACGAATCCGGATCGTCATCGGTGGCGACCTCCAGGGCCGGCCGGGGACCGGCCGTCGCCGGGTGAGGGGAGGAGGATTCTACTCCCGCGGGCGCCCGGGAGCCGCGTCACGGTCCCGTGGGCCGGGCGGACCTCCCCGCCGGCGCTCCGGGGGCGAGGGGCGCCCGGAGGCGGCGGACGCGCTCCGGCAGGTCCCGGCGCAGGTCTCCCCGTTCGACCGCGCGGCGCAGGTCCCGGGGCGAGAGGTAGCCCGCTTCGCAGGCGGACAGGAACTGGAACTCCCAGAGCCAGGCGAGGGGATGGAACGGCGACCGCCACGGGTACCACTCGGCACACGTCATCCGGGCCGCCGACGTGGCGAGGTCCGCGCGGTCCCGCGCGCACCAGGCGTCGGGAAGGGCTCCCGCTCCGAGTCGGCCACCGGGCCCCGCGAGTTCCCCGCGCGCGACGCGGCCTCGCCGCCAGGCCACGAGCAGCTCGCGGGGGTCGTCGCCCGGGGACCGGGCGAGCCGCGCGACCTGCGGATCGCCCCCACGGGGCAGCAGGATCCCCGGGGGCCCGGGATCGATGTCCCACAGGTTCCCGATGTCGTCGAGGAGCAGGACCGTCGGTTCGAGGTAGATCGCGTGCTCGCCCGGCTCGAGCAGGGCGAGGGCCGCGAGGAACCAGAGATCCCTCGGGAGATCCTCGAAGAGCGGGCCGAGACGGGTCGGCGCCTCCTGCAGCAGGCGCCGGATCCTCACCCGGCGGTCCGTGCGGCGGTCGAGGGACCACATGAGAACGCGCGCAGGAACCTCCTCTCCGGGGGCGACCGGCACGAACACGGTCACCGGGGAGGGTTCCACCGGCGCTACCGCGGCGACTCCGGCGGAGGCGGGGGCCGGGGGCAGGTGGCGGCCCATCCAGTCGAGGAAGCCGAGGGCTCCCTCTCGCAGGGCATCGAGGTGGCTGCCCGAGGCGTTTTCCGTGGCGCGCAGGCCGGGCGCGAGGAACACCCGGGCGAAGGGATCCGCCGCCGCGCGGCGGGAGAGGTGCCCCGGCAGCAGCGCGAGCAGGCCGTCCTCGCGGTGAAGCCGTGCCTCTGCGCCCAGCCGGTGGATTCCCCGGCGCGCGGCGTCGAGGGCGCTCCGGAGGCGCTCGGTGCCCAGCGGAACCAGCCCCGCGAGGGCCGCCGCGAACCGCTCCCGCGGATCCCGGGCCGGGCGCACGCGCCCGGTACCCGGGGAGAGCTCGATCAGCGCCCGACCGGCGCCGAGCGCCATCCGGGTGAGCGCCGAGCGAACCCGGTGGCGCGGGTCGAGGCGATTCCAGTCCTCCGGCGGATCGGGTTCCTCCCACGGCAGGACCCAGAGGGGCCCCGCACCGGCGTGGAGCGCGGTCATCGCGAGCGGAAGGCGCGCTCCCCACGCCAGCGAGACGATCTCGGCCACGTCGCCCCGGGGGAAGAGCCAGGCGGCCGCCGCGTGCCCCAGGAGCAGGCGACCGCGGGAGGCAACTTCCCACCAGTCGGGATGAGCTCCCGGCGGCAACAGCAGGACGGCGTCGGCGGCAAGGGCCCGTTCCTCTTCCCGGGGAACCCCGGTTCCCTCGACCAGGAGGAGGTCCACCGGGAGCCCGGCCTGCCGGAGGCGGGCGGCGGCGGCGACGGACGCCCAGAGAAGGGCCCCTTGCGAGAGCCGCGCGAGGGCGGCGAGCTCCGCCTCGTCCGGTGCGCGGTCGACGATGGCGACCGGCACGCCGGACAGCCGTTCCTCGAGGGCAGCGGCCGGCGGTGTCGCGGCGATCGCGGCCGTCGCGCGCGCAAGGTTGCCGAAGAAGTCCGGGTCGATCCGGTCGGGGAGGGCCCCGAGGGTGCCGGCGTCCACGGCGTCCCGGATCGCGGCGCGGAACGCGCGGACGTCGCCGGGACGCAGGCGCGCGAGACGGGGCAGCTCGACGACCGCCAGGGATGCCGCGCCGTCCCCGAGGGCGGCGAGGAGGGCGGCCTCGAAGTCCGCCAGGTCCCCGGCGATGACCACCCGGTCCAGGTCGACTTTCCACTCGTCGGCCAGGAGACGGCGCGCGTCCTCGGCCAGGCCGGGAACGGGTTCCCAGGCGACGACACGGGTCTCGGGGCAGAGCTGCAGGGCGCCCGCCACCGGGTATCCGAGGCCGACCCCGAAGACCGCGACGAGGTCGGGAGCGCGGCCGGCAAGGCCGAGGACCTCGGCGAACGGCAGCTCCCGGTCGTGGATCGGCTCGCCGTCGACGAGCAGCGTCGGGGCCAGCGGCCCCGCGGCGGGAATCACCTGGAGGGTGGGCTGGGCGGCAGGGGTGTCGGTCGACATCGGTCTCCTCCCGGGAACGGTTCCCGGCACTCTCGTATCAAGAAGCGTGCCGGCCCGAAGGCCGCGCGGAAGAGGGCCTCCGACGAGAATCCGTCATCCCGGCGTCGCTCCGTGCCGGCCCACCGACGGCGACCGTTCAGGGCGATCCGGCGACGGCTCACCGTCCGGGATGCAAGGATCCGGGGGGCGCGTGGTAAAAGGGAACGCGCGGAGCGCCGATCGCTCCCGCGGCGAGGTGCCGATGTCCGGGAAAGACCACCAGGGGAATGGGGCGGGAATCGTCGTGGAAGGGGTCCATCACCGTTACCGTGGGGGAACCGTGGCCCTCGACGGGATCGACCTCGAGATCGGGCGGGGGCTTTTCGGCCTGCTCGGGCCGAACGGGGCGGGGAAGAGCACGCTGATGCGGATCGTCTGCACGCTGCTCGTTCCGACGGGAGGACGGGTGCGCGTGCTCGGGCACGACGTCGTCCGCGAACGAGCCGCCGTCCGGAGGGTCCTCGGCTACCTGCCCCAGGAGTTCGGCGCCTGGCGCAAGCTGCGCGTCACGGAGGTACTCGACCTGCTCGCGCGCCTGTCCGGCCTGCACGACGCGGCCGTCCGGCGGACCAGGATCGCCGGGATCCTCGAACGGGTGGGCCTCGCGGGGGTGGCGGACAGGAAGGTGAAGACGCTCTCGGGAGGCATGGTCCGGCGGCTGGGGGTCGCCCAGGCCCTGGTCCACGATCCCCGCGTGATCGTCGTCGACGAGCCGACCGTGGGCCTCGATCCGGAGGAGCGGATCCGTTTCCGCCAGATGATGGCGAACCTCGGCGAGGACCGCGTGATCCTGCTCTCGACCCACATCGTCGCCGATCTCGGGTCCTCCTGCCGGGACCTGGCCATCCTCGACGAGGGAAGGATCGTCTTCCGCGGGGCGCCCGACGAGCTGCTGGCGGCGGCGCGGGGTCGCGTCTTCGAGGCGGTGATCCCGGTCGACGGCGAGGCCCGGCTGCCCGCCGGCATCGAGGTGATCTCCCGGACGCCGGAGGGGGTCGGTCTCCGGATCCGGGCGGTCTCGGGCCAAGGTGACGTGCCGCCCGGCGCGGAGCCCGTCCCGGAGCCGACCCTCGAGGAGGCCTACCTGGCGTTCATGGCGCGGCGGGGCCGGGCTCACCTGGCCGCCGCGGGGGTGGAGGCATGATCGACCTGCGCGCGGTGCTGGCGATGGCCCGGACGGAAGCGACCCTGACGCGCCGCCTCGTCCGGTACTGGATCTTCCTCGTCCTCTCGAGCCTGGTCGGGCTCGCGCTCGTCCTCTACTACGGCTTCCTGCACCGGCAGTTCTCGGCCTGGTCGGGGACCGTGGCTCTCATCAACCCGCGCTACCTGGTCGGTGCGTGGGGGGGGCATTTCGTCCTCGTCTTCCTCGTCGGTGTCGCCCTGCTCTCCCTGGACGTCCGGGCACGGGACCGCCGGGAGAGGGTCGCGGAGGTCCTCGACAGCCGTCCGGCGACGAACCTCGAGATGCTGCTGGGCAGGTGGATCGGCACGCTGGCCGCCTGCTGGATCCCGACCGTGCTGGTCGCCGGTCTCCTCTGGTCGGTGGGTTGGCTGCTCGGTTCGCCGGTGGAACCGTGGTCCCTCGCCGGCTTCCTCCTGCTGATGGCGCTTCCCGCCTACGGCTTCGTGCTCGCCCTCGGGTACCTGCTGGGCGCGCTCATTCCCTATCGCCTGGTGTCGGGCGTCCTGCTGCTCGGCGTGCTGCTCTTCTCGATCCTGACGATGGTCACGCTGCTGCCGGTGTGGCTGGCACCGATCGCGGATCTCTCGGGCATGTTCTCGGTGGGATTTCCGTCCGACATGCTCCCCGCCCTCGTGGAAGGCCGGGGCTGGCTCCTCCGGGGCTCCTGGTTCCTCCTCGCGCTCGGACTCGTCGGCCTCGCCGCGGCGGTGCACCCGCGCCTGGACAGCGTCCCGCGCGGCCGGCCTCTCGCCGCCGGGATCGCCTTCCTCGTGGCGGGCGGGGCGCTGCTGGGCGGGACGGTCCACCTGCGCCACGGCGATCTCCTGGTCACCAGGCAGTGGAAGGCGTCCCAGGGGGCGCTGGCCGACGAGGCATTCCCGCGCCTCGTGGAGGTGCGAGGGCGCGTCGGGATCGATCCCGGGCGGGAGCTGGCGCTGGACCTCTCGACGACCCTCGTCGCCCCGCGGGGGACCGACCTCCCGCACCTGGTGCTGGCCCTGAACCCGGGGGTCCGGGTGTCGACGATCGAGGAGCCCGGGAGCGGAGCCCTTTCCTTCGACCAGCATGACGGCCTGGTCGTCGTCGAGCGGCCCCTGCCGGCCGGGGAGCGGGTCACGCTGCACCTGGTGGCCGCGGGTCGGCCCGACACCCGGTACGGCTACCTGGACGCCGTCCTCGAGCCCCTCGAGGTGACCGGCAGGGAGGCGAACGTCTACCTCCTCGGCCACGACAAGTCGGTCTTCGACCGCCGCTGGGTCGTCCTCCTTCCGGGCACCTCGTGGCTGCCCCGCGCCGGGACGGACGTCGGGCGCTCCGACCCTGCGGCGCGGCCGCCGGACTTCGCCCGGATCGACCTGGTCGTCGAGGTGCCGGAGGGCTGGCTGGTCGCCGGCCCGGGTCGGCGCGAGGAGCTGGAAGGTGCCCCCGCGGGCCGGGCCCGGTTCCGCTTCGCCCCCCCGGTCCCGGTGCGCGACGTCGCCCTCGCGGCAGGACCGTTCATCCGCCGGAGCATCGAGGTCGAGGGGGTGACCCTGGAGGCGCTCTTCGCGCCCGGCCACGAGCGCAACCTCGACCTGTTCGCCGACGCCGTCCCGGAGCTCTCCCGCAGGATCGGTGCGATCCTCCGGGACGCGCGGGAACTCGGTTTCGGGTACCCGTTCCGGTCCCTCTCCCTCGTCGAGGTGCCGTACCGGCTCAGGATCTACGGCGGAGGATGGCAGCTCGGGCCGGTCTTCGGGCAGCCGGGGATCGTCTTCGTCCGGGAATCGACGTTCCCGACGGCCCGCTTCGACGTCAAGTTCCGCGACGTCGCCGCCCTCGAGAAGCAGGAGGGCGGCATCGGGGCGGCCAAGGTCGAGTGGCTCGCCCGGTTCTTCGAGAACGACTTCAGCGGCGGAAACGTCTTCCTCCTGGCGCCGCGGAGCTTCCTCGCGGCGGTGACCGGGGGGTCGGGAAAGGAGGCCGTGCCCCTCGAGTTCGTGCTCGACCGCCTTGCCGTCCGCAGCCTGACCGGAAGGACCGGTTACTTCAGCGCCCATGCCTTCGGCGGCGACTTCAGCGGGGCGATCGGGGGCGTGATCGCCCGCTGGTTCCTCGAGCGGCACTCGGGGAAGAGCTTCGCCGAGGTGGCGATCGGCGCCCTCGTCTCGCGGCCCTCGGTCTGGGAGGCGATCCTCGCGCGACCCCTCGTCGACCTGGAACCGAGGGAGGACCCGAAACGTGCGGTGGATGCCCTCGTCCTCAAGGGCTCCGCCATGGCCCGTTCCCTGGTCGACCGGCTGGGGCCGCGCGGGACCGCCCGCCTCCTGGGGGCATTGCGGGAGCGGGCGCTCGGGAGGCCCTTCACCCTCGACGATGCCCTGGCCGCCGCCGCGAAGGCCGGGGTGGAGGATCCGGCCGCGGAGTTCCACCTGTGGCTCGAGGAGACCCGCCTGCCCGGGTTCGTCGCCGAGCGCGCCCGGGTGGTCCGCCTGCCCGATGACGCCGACGGCAGTCCACGCTGGCAGGTCACGTTCGTCCTGCGGAACGACGAGGAGGCGCCGGGCATGGTCCGGGTCCGCTGGGGCGTGGAAACGCGACAGGCAGCGGTCTCGCGGCGCTCCGGGGGGGTGACCGTCCGGGTCGGGATCTCGGGCGAAGCCGAAGCCCTCGGCCCCGGAGAGGGTTCTCTCGGCCCGTTCCTCGTCGGCGGGCACGAGGCGCGGCGGATCGGCTTCGTCCTCGACCGCCCGCCGGGCTGGATCCGCGTGGAGCCGTACCTGTCGCTGAACCGTGGTTCGTTCGCCGTGTCCTGGTCCCGCCCCGACCCGGACCGGATCGTCCGCGAGGAGCCGTTCGAGGGCGTCGAACCGGTGCCGTGGCGGCCGCCCGCGACCGGGGCAGTCGTCGTCGACGACCTGGACGACGGCTTCCGGCCGGTCGAGCCGGCACACCGCGGCTGGCGCCTCGGGGGGAAGGGACAGCGCGGCGAGGAGCTCGACCGGGGCCTGCCGGTGGCGCTCCTGGCCCGGCCGGTCGACCGCTGGTCGCGGGGCAACCTGCCCACCGCGTGGGGGCGGTACCGCCACACCTGGGCCTTCCGGGCGGCGGGAGGAAGGGACGTGCGGGCGGAGTTCACCGCCGCGCTGCCCCGTGCCGGGCGATGGACCCTCGAGTTCCACGTGCCCCCGGCCCGCCTGCTGGGTGCCGCCGCGCCGTTCGGCGACATGCACTTCGAGGTCGTTCCCGGGGAGGGCGAGGGAAGAAGCACCCTCGTCGCGAAGGGAGCGATCGGTGACGGCTGGAACCGCGTCGACGACTTCGACCTCCCCGCGGGACCCGTGACCGTGCGAGCATGGGGAGAGGATGCGAAGACGCTCCTGTTCGCCGACGCGATCCGGTGGGTTCCCGTCGAGGGGACGCCGGGGGAGGAACGATGACGGTGAAGTGCGTTGCGCGCGGCCGTGGCTGGACGCCTGCCGGGGCGTCTCTCGTCCTGCTGCTCCTCGTGCTGGCGGGTTGCGCCGGCCGGGAGCGTGCCCCCGAGGTGGAACTCCGTGTCCCGGTGTCGGTCGCCCCGGTCGGAACGGGCACGGTGGAGGACGTGATCGTCGCGACCGGCACCCTGCGCACCGCGGAGGTCGCCACCCTCCGCGCCGAGACCCCGGGCGTCCTGGTCTTCGGCAGGAACCACGAGGGGCGACGCTGGCGGGAGGGGGACCGGGTACGGTCCGGCGACCTGGTGGCGGAGATCACCGGCGAGGACGTCCGCGTGCAGGCGCGCACGGAGGCGACGCGCCAGCGGTACGAGGCGGCGCTCCGCGACTACGAGTCGAAGAAGCGCCTCTTCGAGGCGGGCCTGATCGCGGAGCTGGAGCTGGAGCAGGCGGAGGCGACCCTCGCCGAGGCGAAGATCGCCTGGGAGCAGAGCCGGGTAACGGAGACGAAGGCCCGGATCGTCTCCCCCCTCGACGGCGTGATCCTCGAGATCGCCCGGGACCGGAAGGGAGACATCCTGGCCGATGGCGTCCGGGTCGAGGCGGGAATCACGGTCGCGCGGATCGCGCCGGTGGACACCCTCCTGGCCGACGTGGACCTGGTCGGCCCGGACATCCGCCGGGTGCACGTCGGCCAGGAGGTCCGCATCCGGTACCGGGCCTGGGACGACCGCTCCTTCCGGGGACGCGTCCTGCGCCTCGCCCCGGAGGTCGACCCGGAAACCAGGACCTTCCGCGTGGAGGTCGCCGTCGCGAACCCGGACCGCGTCCTGCGCCCGGGCATGTTCGTCGAGGCGCGGATCCTCGTCGAGCGACGAGAGAACGTGCCGGTCGTGCCCCGGGAAGCCGTCGTCGAGCGGGCGGGACGCAAGGTCGTCTTCGTGCTCGACGGCCGGCGCGTCGCCGCGCGCCCGGTGCGGCTCGGGCTCGGGGACGACGAGATCGTCGAGGTGGTCGATGGTGTCCGGCCCGGGGAACGGATCGTCGTCCGGGGACTCGAGACGCTGACGGACGGAACGCCGGTCCGCGTCACGGAGGGCTGACGCCGTGGAGGCCCTCTCCCGGTTCGCGGTGCGGCGGCCGGTGGCGGTCACCGTGCTCGCCGCGGCCGTCGTCCTCCTGGGCCTCGTGGCCGTGGGCCGCCTGCCGGTGGACCTGCTGCCGGACCTCGAGAGCCCGACGGTCGTCGTCTCGCTGCGCGCCGGTGACCGCCCGCCCCTCGAGATGGAACGCCTGTACGGGGAGCAGCTCGAGCGCCGCCTGTTCACGGTCCAGGGCATCCGGGACGTGACGCAGGTGGCCCGGACCGGGCGGGTCGTCGCGACGGTCACGTTCTCGTGGAACACCGACATGGACCTCGCCCTGGTCGAGGTCCAGAAGGCGGTCGGGCCCCTCGAGGCGGACCCCGAGGTCGACGAGCTGGTCGTCCGGCGGTTCGACCCCCGGCAGGCGCCGATCCTCGAGGTCGGCATGCTCGGGACCGCCAAGGGTGGACCGGGCCTCGTCGAGCTGCGCCGCCTCGCGCGGCGCCAGGTGGCTCCCGCCCTCGAGCGCCTTCCCGGGGTGGCCGAGGTGCGGGTCCTCGGGGGGCGCGAACCGGAAGTCCGGGTCGAGGTCGACCCCTACCGGATGGAGAGCTGGGATCTCGATCTCGGGACGATCGCCTCGCGGCTCCGGTCGGCGAACGTGGACATCGACGCCGGCACGCTGGAGGAGGGAGACACCGTCTACGTCGTCCGCGGGATCTCGCGGTTCCGCGACCTCGAGGACCTGCGCCGGGTCGTTCTCGCCTTCCGCGGCGATGCGACGGGTCGCCGGGTCCCGGTCCGGCTGCGGGACGTCGCCCGCGTCCGCTGGGGCGAGCAGGAGATCACCCACCTGGTCCGGGTGAACGGGCGAGAGGGGGTGGCCCTCCAGGTGTACAAGGAGGCCGGGGCGAACACGGTCGCCGTCAGCCGGGAGGTCCAGCAGGCCCTCCGCCGGGCGGGGCGCGACCTCCCCCGGGTCCGGTTCACCGTCGTGGCCGACGAGGCGGACTACGTGCAGCGGGCGATCCGCGACGTGGAGAGCGCGGCCCTCGTCGGGATCGTCCTCGCGGTCCTGGTGCTGGTCGTCTTCCTGCGGTCGGCGGCCCCGACGCTCCTGGTCTCCGCGGCCGTGCCGGTCTCGCTCCTGGCGACGCTCTTCCTGATGGGGCTCGCGGGAGAGTCGCTGAACATCATGACCCTCGGTGGGCTCGCCCTGGGGGCCGGCATGCTCGTCGACAACGCGATCGTCGTCGTCGAGGCGATCTGGCGGCGGCTCGCCACGGGGGCGGATGCGGCCGAGGCGGCGACCCGTGGAACCGGCGAGGTCGCCGGGGCGATCGTCGCGAGCACGCTGACCACCTGCGTGGTTTTCGTGCCGATCTTCTTCCTCCGCGGCTTCGCCGCGCGGCTGGTCGGCGGCCTCGCGTTCACCGTGGTGGTCTCGCTGCTCGCCTCCCTGGGGGCGGCGGTACTCCTCGTACCGGCGCTGGCGCGGTGGTTCCTGCCCCGCCGCCGTGCCCGGGGGTTGGATCCCGGGGCCGCCGCGGTGACCCGTCTCGTCGGTCGTCTCCTCGCGCACCCCCTCCTCGTCGTCGGGCTCGCCGTCGTCCTCTCGGGCCTCTCGGTCCTGGTCCTGCGCTCCCTCGGCACCGAGCTGCTGCCGCCGGCGGACCCCGCGCAGTTCTCCGCCAGGCTGGTCGGGCCGCCCGGCCAGGGCGTTCGGGCCACGGCGCGCGCCGTCGAGGTCCTCGAGGAAATCCTCGGCGAGGCGGCGGGGGAGCACCTCGCGGGCACGCTCGCCGAGGTCGGGCGCGTCCCGGAGGATGACCGCCTGGTGCGGGAGGAACAGGCCGAGGAGAACACGGCCCGGCTCGTGGCCCGCCTGGATCCCGCCGGGCCCCGCGCGCGGGAGGTGATCGCCGCGAGCGCGCCCGCCATCGCCCGGCTTGCCGGGCAGCAGGTCGGCTGGGAGCTCGGGGGAAGCGGCATCGCGCGGACGCTCGGGACCAGCGGTCCTCCGATCGTCGTCGAGATCTCGGGGCTCTCCCTCGCCGAGATCCGCCGGGCGGCCGCCGCGCTCGCCGAGGCAATCGCCGCCCGGGACGAGCTGTGGAACGTCCGCTCCTCCCTCGAGGGGGGACCGCCGGAGATCCTGGTCCGGATGGACCCGGGGCTCGCCGACGCGCTCGGCGTGTCCCTCCAGCAGGTGACCGACACGCTGTCCGCAGCCCTCGACGGAAAGCGCGTGACGACGTTCGTCGAGGGCGACGAGGAGCGGGACGTGGTCCTGTGCGTGCCCGGTGTCCCCCGGGAACGTCTCGGCTCGCTCGTCCTTCGCCTGCCCGGCGGCGGCAAGGTCGCGCTGGCCGACGTCGCGACCCTCGAAGAAAGGGCGGGGGAGAGGGAGATTCGTCGCCGCGACCAGCGGCGCATCGCCCTCGTGACCGCGCGCGTCCGACCGGGCGTGGCCACGCCGCGGGCCCGCGAGGCGGTGCGCGACGTCCTCGCGGAGTTCCCATTTCCGCCGGGGATCCGGGCGCGCCTGGCGGGCGAGGAGGAGGAACGCGCCCGGACCATGCGGGAACTCGCCCTCGCGCTGGCCCTGGCCGTGCTGCTCGTCCTGATGGTCCTCGCCGGCTCGTTCGAGTCCCTGGTCCACCCGCTGACCGTGCTCGCGGCGATCCCGCTCTCCCTCGTCGGCGTGGCGGCGGTGCTCGGCCCGGCGGGTCGCCCGATCGGCGTGATGGCGCTCCTCGGGCTCGTCCTCCTCGCGGGCATCGCGGTGAACGACGCGATCCTTCTCGTCGCCACCGCCCGCCGGCTGATCGCGGACGGCGTTCCCCGGCGCGAGGCCCTCGCGCGTGCCGCCGGGATTCGCTGGCGTCCGATCCTGATGACGACCGCCACGACGGTGCTGGCGATGGTGCCGCTGGCCCTCGGCTCGGGCGCCGGCGCCGAGCTCCGGGCCCCGCTCGCGATCACGGTGATCGGCGGACTCCTCGCCTCGACGACGGCGTCCGTCCTCGTCGTTCCCTGTCTCTACCTGGTGCTCGACCGGCTCGCGCACCCGCGCCGGGGGCCGGGGGAGGGAGACGGGCGATGACCCTCCTCGGCCTCCCGGTGCGGCGCCCGGTGGCCACCGCGATGATCTTCTGCGCCCTCGTCCTCCTCGGGGTGGCGGCGATCACGGTGATTCCCGTGGAGCTGCTGCCCCCCCTTTCCGGGGAAACGCTCTGGGTGAACTTCTCGCGCCCGGGGAGCGAACCGGAGGTCGTCGAGCGCGAGCTGCTGATTCCCCTCGAACGGCGGGTCCTGGAACTCCGGGGCGTGCGCGAGACCCGCGGGCGGATCGAGGGTTCCTGGGGCAGCCTGCAGGTCGTCTTCGAGCAGGGAACCGACGTCAAGGTCCGCCAGCTCGAGCTGCAGCGGATCGCCGCGGAACTGGCCCGCTCCCAGCCGCGGGGCACGTCGGTGGACGTCAACGCCTTCGACCTCTCGGAGATGAGCCGCTTCGTGCTCGTCGCCACGGTCTCGGGCGGAGACGACCCGGTGGCCCTCCGGCACCTGGTCGAGACCGAGATCGCTCCCCGCCTCGAGGCGGTGCCGGGCGTCGCCCGGGTCCGCGTGATGGGGGCGGCGCCGCGCCAGGTGACCGTGACTCTCGACGAGGACCTTGCGGCCAGCCTGGGGGTCGACCCGGACCGCGTCCGGGCGGCCCTGGCCCGCGCCTCCGCGCGGCTGGCCTGGGCGGGCACGCTGCGGGCCGGCACGGAGCGCCGCGCCGTTCTCGTCGATGCCCGGCCCCGGGGGCTCGTCTCCCTGCGGCAGGTGCTGGTCGACCCGCGACGCGGGGTCCGCCTCGGCCATGTCGCCCGGGTGGAGATGGGCGCGGGGCGGCGGGAAACCGCCTTCCTGGTCGATGGACGCCCCGGGGTGGGGCTCGTCGTCTTCAAGGACGAGGAGGCGAACCTGGTGCGCGTGGGGCGCGACCTCCGGACCAGGATCGGCGTGCTCGAGGACGAGTTCGCGCCGCGCCGGATCCGCTTCCACGTCGGCACCGACGCGGCGAAGATGGTCGAGGACCAGCTCCACCGGCTCGAGCGCCTGGCGGCCGGGGGCTTCCTCGTCGCGCTGGTGGTGCTGTTTCTCTTCCTGCGCCAGTTCCGTGCCGTCCTGGTCGTGGCGATCGCGGTCCCGGTCAGCCTGCTGCTCGCCCTTGCCGGCCTCTACCTGCTCGGCGACTCGCTGAACCTCGTCACCCTGTTCGGCCTCGCGGTCGGGATCGGGATGCTGGTGGACAACTCGATCGTCGTCCACGAGGCGGTCCAGCGGCGGCTCGAGCGGGGCGACGACGAGGACGCCGCGGCGCTCGGGGGCGTCCGGCGCACCGTCCGCGCCATTCTCGCGGCCAGCGCGACCAACGCCGTCGTCTTTCTTCCCCTGGCGTTCCTCGACCTGGGCGACTCGATGGTGCGGTCCCTCCTGGGACTGGTCGCCGTGGCGATCCTCCTCCCGCTCCTCGGCTCCGTGCTGGTCGCGGTGGGCCTCGTTCCCCTGCTGGCGCGCCACCTGGCCGCACCCGCGGCCCGGGCCCGCCTGGCGGCCCTCAGGGAACGCCGCCGCCGGTTCGCGGGCCGTTTTCCCCCCGATCGCATCCGCGAGCTGTTCTCCGCCCTCATCTCCGTCTCCCTCCGGCGGCCCGCCCGCTGGCTTGCCTGGGCCCTTCTTGCCGTCCTCCTGACGGTGGTCCTCGGGATCCCCCTCGTGGTCGTAGGGAGCGCCGGCGGCCGCCAGGCCGCCCGGGCGGACCAGGTGCGGATCCGCGTCGAGTTTTCCCGCGGGCGTCTCCCGATCGCCAAGGCGACCGGGATCCTTGCCCGCCTGGACGATGCCGCGCGCCGCGTGCCGGGCGTCGAGCGGACCGAGGCGATCGTCGACGAGGAAGGGGGAACCCTCACCGTGCGCTTCGTTCCCGAGGAGCGGCGCCCCCCGGGACCGCTCGCGGCACGGGTCCGGGAAGCGGTCGAGCGGGAGGCACGCGCCATCGGCGGCGTGCGGACGTGGGACGCGGACAGCGGCGGGGGCCGGGGAGGCCGGGGCGATCCCGGAAGGCGGCTCCTCGGCGCGGCTCCCCGGGAGATCACCATTTCGGGCCCGGACGCCGAGCGGCTCGTCCGGATCGGGGACGCGATCGCGGTCCGCCTCCGTGCCATCCCGGAGGTCTCCTCCGCCTGGACCGACGTCCGCGACCGCCGGCCCGTGCTCGACGTGCGACCCGACCGGCTGACCCTCGAGGCGATGGGCCTGACGCCGGACCGGGTCCTGCCCGTCCTCGGGACGGTCCGGAGGGAGGGCGTCCGGATGACGACCGGGTGGATCCTGCCGGACGGGCGCGAGATCCCCCTCGTCCTCGTCGGCCGGGAGCGCCCGCGCAGCCGCGTCGTCCGCCAGCTCGGCGCGATTCCCGTCCCGACACCGGCGGGTCCGCTCCCCCTGCGGGCTCTCGCCACCATCCGCCGCAACCCGGGGCCGCCGCCGATCGTGCACCACGACGGCCGCCGCGAGATCGCCGTCCGGTGGAACTACCGGTGGGATGCCCCGACCTCCGGCGAGGCGCGGCAGGCCCTCGAGCGGCGCGTCCGCGACGCCGTGCGGCACGTCCACCTGCCGCCCGGTTACGCGCTGGACACGGGCGAGGAGGAGGCGTCTACCGGCTGGTTCCGGAAGGTCCTGGTCCCGGTGGTTCTGCTGCTCTACGCCGTCCTCGCCATCACGTTCGAGTCCCTGACCCTCCCGGTTCTCGTGCTGGTCTCCGTTCCCCTGACGCTGGTCGGCGCCGTCTGGGCGCTCGTCTTCACCGGTCTCCCCGCGGACATGATGGGACTCTTCGGGGCCCTCGCTCTCCTGGGGCTCACGGTCAACCCGGCGATCCTGCTGGTCGACCGGATGCAGCAGCGGGCGCGGGCGGGGCGATCCTCGGCGGCCGCGGCCTTCGCCGCCGTGCGCGAGCGGGCGCGGCCCGTCCTGATGACGACGGCGACGACCGTCGCCGGGCTGTGGCCGATGGCGATCCCGACCGGGCGGGACATGGAAATCTGGCCCTCGTTCGCCGTCGTCGTCATGGGGGGACTCGCCGCGTCCACGCTGATGACCCTGCTGGTCCTCCCGTCGGGCTTCGTACTGCTGCGAAGGCTCGACCGGGTGTTCGGCCGGCTGGGCCCCTGGGTCGTGGTGGCGTGGCTCGCCCTCGTCGCCGCAACGATCGCTCCCCTGGTCGGGGCGGGGATCCTCCAGTCCCTCACCTGGCAGCTCGTCACGACGCTGCTGGTCGCGGCCGGCTGGCTGGCCGTTCTCGCGCTGGTCTTCCGGCGCGACGAGACGCCGGTGCCCGACCTCTCCGCCGGACCGCCCCCGGTGGACGTGCGCTCCCTCGAGAAGGTCTACGGGCGCCCGGGCCCGATCACCTGGGCCCTCGCGCTTCCGGAACGGGTCGCGCGCCGCGCCCTGGCCGCCGGTCTCGCCCCGTTCGAGCCGCGGGACGCCGCCGCGCCCCTCGCCTCCGCCGCGCTGATCGCCATCGCCGCGGGCTGGCTCGGGACGCACCTGGCCACGTTCTTCTGGCGGGCCGCCTGGCTCCTTCTCGCCGCCGCCGCCGCCGCGCGGGCGGTGCGCGAGCTCCGGCGGCTGCGCGGACGGGCGGACGGCATCGGCCGCGTGGAGCCGGGCGGCCCGGAGGGGATCCTCGCCTTCGCGTTGCCGTGGCTGGCGCTCATCCACCTGGCGGTCGACGGGATCGCCGTCCCCTGGATCACCGGCGAGGGAGCCTGGGTGGGGGGGCGCGTCGTGCTCCTCGCGGCCGCGGCCCTCCTGGTCGGGTTCGTGCAGGTCGGTCGATGGACGGCGCTGCGCCTCGCCCGCGAGGAGATCCCGGAGCGTCCCGCCGGTGGCTGGTTCCGGCCGGCGCGCGCGGCGTTCCGACGGTTCTGTGCCCGCTGGTTCGGATTCGACCTGCCCCGGCGCGAGGTGCCCGCGCTGCGCGGGATCTCGTTCCGTGCGGAGCGGGGAATGATCGGGATCCTCGGGCCCAACGGGGCGGGGAAGACGACCCTGCTCCGGCTGCTCGCCGGGATCCTCGATCCGTCCCGGGGCTCCATCCGGATCGGCGGCGTCCGCCTCGGCCTCCTGCGCCGGCAACTGGCCCGCTGGCTCGGCTACCTGCCGCAGGAGTTCGGTCTGCCGGGCCACCTGACGGCACGCCAGTACCTCTCCTACTGGGCGATCCTCTACGGGATCGGGCCGGCCGACCGGCGGCGGGAGCGGGTCGAGCGCCTCCTCGGGGAGGTGGGCCTCGCGGACCGGGCCGGCGAACCGATCTCCGGCTTCTCGGGCGGAATGCGCCAGCGGGTCGCCGTGGCGCGCACGCTTCTGCGCCTGCCGCCGGTGATCGTCGTGGACGAGCCGACCGTCGGCCTGGACCCGGGGGAGCGCATCCGCTTCCGGAACCTGCTCGTCCGCCTGGCGCGGGAGCGGGTCGTCCTCTTCTCCACCCACGTGGTCGAGGACGTGGCCGTCACCTGTCCCCGCGTCCTCGTCCTCGCCGACGGCCGCATCGCCTGGGACGGCCCGCCCCCGGAGCTCGCCCGGGTGGCCGCGGGGCGCTGCTGGGAGGTCCGCCTCGGGGGCGCGGAACCGGCCTGGCCGACCGGATCGCTGGTCGTCGACCGGGCCCCCGCGGCGCACGGGGAGACGGTCTTCCGCGTGCTCGCGGACACGCCGCCGCACCCCGATGCACGCCCGGCGGAACCGACCCTCGAGGACGGGTACCTGTGGCTGATGCACCACGGCCGGGAGGACGTCGCATGAAGGGGCGCGCTGCGGTCAAGCGGGTGCGGCATGCCCTCGTCGACGCGGGGGCGCTCGTGCTGCTGTCGGCACGCCGGATGACCGGCCGGTGGACGCTCGTCCTTCCCCTCGCGCCCCTGGCCTGGACCGGCTTCCAGGCCCTCCGCCTTCTCCTCGGGTGGCGCCAGGCTTCCTTCGGGCCGGAGGACGTACCGGTCTTCCTGCTCGGGATGCCGCTCTCCGTGCTGGCGATCGCCCTGGGCGTGCGCGTCGTGGCGGGGGAGATCGAGGAGCGCACCCTCGAGGTCGCCTGGACCGTCCCCGGCGGGGCGCGCAAGGTCTGGCTGGGGAAACTCGGCGCCGCGATCCTCGTCCTGCTGGCCGCGGAGGTCCTGCTCGCCGTCGCCACGTGGCTCTTCCTCGCGCCCTTCCCCTGGTGGGTGCTCTGGACCGGGTTCCAGGCGGCGCTGTTCCACCTGGCCCTCGCCACCTGGCTCGGCGCGCTCGTCCGCTCGGAGGTGGCCGGGTTCCTCCTCGCCGTGCCGGCGTGGCTGTTCGCGCTGCTTGCCGGCTCGGGAGACCGGCCGGCCCGCATCTCGCCCTTCTTCGACCCGGTCAAGTACGCGAACCGGGACCCCGCGGAGGTCGCCGCCTGGACGCTCCAGAACCGCGTCGGAGTTCTCCTGGTCGTGCTCGCCCTCGTCCTCCTCGCCTTCGAGCGGGTCGAGGACCGGGAACGGATGCTGGGCTGACGATCAGGAGGAGGCCGGCGCCGGGGTCCGCGCTTCTCCGAGCACGCGGGCGATCGTCGAGAAGAGAGCGTTGCGGGTCACCGGCTTGACGAGGCAGGCATCCATCCCGGCCGCGACGCACGCTTCCCGGTCCTCGGGCAATGCCGCGCCGGTCAGCGCGATGATCGGCACGTGTCGCCCGGTTCCTTCCTCGAGGGCGCGGATCGCCCGGGACGCGGCGATCCCGTCCATCACCGGCATGCGCACGTCCATCAGGACCACGTCGATCGACGGGTCGAGCTTCTCGAGCGCCTCCTGGCCGTTCTCCGCCTCGACGACACGGTGACCGTCCTTCTCGAGCATGCGGCCCACGACCTTCCGGTTGACCGGGTGGTCCTCCGCGACGAGCACGCGGAGGGTTCCGAACCCGGTGAGGAGGCCGCTCTGGCCGGTGCTCGCCTCGACGACCGGGACCTCGTCCGCCCGGGCGAGGGGCAGCCGGGCGGTGAAGTGGAACACGCTGCCCTGGCCGGGCGTGCTGTCGCACTCCAGTCTGCCGCCCATCGCCTCGACGATCCGGCGCGAGATCGCGAGCCCCAGGCCCGTGCCCCCGTGCTGCCGGTGGACGGCGGGATCCGCCTGCCGGAACGGCTCGAAGATCCGCTCGATCCGGTCGGCGGGGATGCCGGGCCCCGTGTCCCGGACCGCGAAGCGCAGGGTGGCGCTCTCCTCGTCCCTCGCCAGCACGTCGACCGACAGGACCACTTCACCGCGCTCGGTGAACTTGATCGCGTTCCCGAGCAGGTTGAGCAGCACCTGGCGCAGGCGAACCGGGTCCCCCCGGACACCGAACGGCAGCTCGTGGGCCGTGACGAGGCGCAGGTCGATGCCCCGGTCGATGGCGCGTGGCAGGAGGATCCGCAGGCTTCCCTCGAGCACCTCGAGGAGGTCGAAGGGGGTTTCCTCGAGCTCGAGGCGTCCCGCCTCGATCCGGGACAGGTCGAGCACGTCCTCGATGAGCTGCAGCAGGTACTCCGCCGATTCCCGCGCGGTGCGAAGGTAGTCTCGCTGCTCCCGTTCCCGGGCCAGGTCGAGGGCCAGCTCGATCATGCCCAGCACCCCGTGAAAAGGGGTACGGATCTCGTGGCTGACCATCGCGACGAACGCGCTCTTGGCGCGGGAGGCTTCCTCCGCCGCCACCAGGGCTTCCTCCCGGCGGGCGATCTCCTCGAGAAGCCTCCGGCGGGCGTGCGCCGCCGCCCGGACGTGCAGCGCGAGGAGCAGGGCGAGGGTGGCGAGGAGGATCCCCCAGCGGACGTGGGGCCCGGCGGCGGTGTGGACCGGCAGGACGGTGAAGAGGACGATCACGACGATGGCGGCCGCGAGCCCCCCCGCGAGGGGCCGCATCCAGTCGTTCCGGCCGGGCCTGCTGCTCTCGGTCTGCATGCCTTCCGCGTCGTCCTCGCGGGGAAGATAGGGCCCGCAGCGCCCCGAAACCAACGGTTCTCGCGGCTCCGCGCGGCGCGACCGCATCCCGTGGCAGGACACCGGCCACGCTGGCCGGCCAACCTGGCCGGCGCCGCCACGCGGCAGCCCGTTCGCCGGGCAACCCCGGGCGGAAACGCACGTTGCCGAACGACCCGCCGGGGTGGCACGTCCATTGCTCACCGGAAAGGCAGGCAAACGGGGCCCGGCTGGAAACCGGGCGGCAGGACGGGGCGAAACACCGGCCGCCCCCGGGCCCGACAAAGCGCACACCCTCTCCTCTCGGGACCTCCGCACCCTCGGGGCCTCGGCCAACCCCCTCCCGGCCGGGGCCCCGCCACTTTCCCGCCCGGTGAGCCGCCGGGGGGGGGACGGTCTCA
>Ga0256914_1000253_pt1 | contig 51988 bp, 43 predicted proteins | sample HulkmetaG_FD_191571 | JGI IMG/M metagenome (GOLD analysis project Ga0256914, IMG submission 191571) | Hydrothermal chimney microbial communities from Main Endeavour vent field at the Juan de Fuca Ridge, Pacific Ocean - Hulk | ecosystem: Environmental > Aquatic > Marine > Hydrothermal vents ...
TCCGCTTTGACGGCTCGGACCTGATGCCGGGTGAGGTGGGGGCCGGTTCCTTCTGGACCGGCATGACCGATTACGTCAGCGGCGCCGCCGACCTGGATACCGTCCTCAAAGAGATCGACGCATCCTGGCCCCACTGAGGCTTACGATGGCAAGGCTGCCTGCTCGGAAGAAGGGCAGGCAGCCTTGTTTGCACCGGCGGCGGGCCATGCCGCTCGCCCGTATCGCCGGGGATGGAAACCCCGCTCCCTTGCGCCGAATCACAATCCGGCGCAAGGGGGCGCGTGGCTGTACGAGCGACCGTGTTGCCCCTTTTGGGCCTGTGGCCGGGCGTCCGCTTACGCGGACGGCCAACGGCCCGCCGCCGGGAACCCTCCCGCAGGTTCAAGCGGGCTGCAGGCCCGCCAGCCTGCGGGGGAGTACAAAGTTATTTTCGGGAAAAGAACGTAAACAGATAGGAGTGGGCGCATGGCACAGTTCCGAGCAGCGGAAGGACCCAAACCCAGTGCCGCCGTCCGGTTCGTGGCCTGGCTGGGCCGCTTTTTTGTAGCCGTCGTCATCCCCCTCATCGCCTTTGCCGTGATCTATGCCGGCTTTGTCTTTTTGCGTGATAGTCAGGCCCCTAAATGGCTGACGGCTCTCGTCGCCATCGTCTGGGGCGTCGGCGGGGTGGCGGCCCTCTATTGGGTGTTCAACGGCGTCGTCGAGCGGTTGCCCGGCAGGTGGACCGAACGGTTGCAACCCTTTGTTTTCGTCGGCCCGGCCATGGCCATCCTCATCTGGTACCTGGCCCTGCCCTCTCTGCGCACCTTTTACCTGAGCCTCTTCGGCCGAGACGGGCCGCCGCGCGACGTGGGCTTTTTCCAGAGCTTTACCAGCGACGCCTTTGTCGGCCTGCAAAACTATGTCGCCATCTTTACCGAGCGGCTGCTGACCGAGGCGTTGCGCAACAACCTGATGTGGATCGTGTTCGGCAGCACCCTGACGGTGGCCGCCGGGTTGCTCATCGCCGTCCTGGCCGACCGCAGCCGTTTTGAGCGCGTCGCCAAATCGCTGATCTTTTTGCCCATGGCCATCTCTTTCGTGGGGGCCAGCGTCATCTGGAACTTTATGTATGAGGTCCGCCCCCCCGACCAACCCCAAATCGGCCTGCTCAACGCCATCTTGGTCAAGCTCGGCGGCGAGCCGTTCCTCTGGGACAAGGCGGTGTCCATCGCCCCCTGGAACAACCTGTTCCTGATCCTGATCGTCATCTGGCTGCAAGCGGGGTTTGCCATGGTGCTTTTTTCCGCCGCCCTGAAGGGCATCCCCGAAGAGATCCTGGAGGCTGCCCGCGTGGACGGCGCAACCGAGATTCAGATCTTTTTCAAGATCATGATCCCCTCCATCAGGGGTACCATCATCACCGTCTGGACGACCATCGTCATCTTTACCCTGAAAATCTTTGACATCGTGTGGGTGATGACCGGCGGGCAGTACGGAACCCACGTCATCGCCACCCAATTCTACCGCCAGTCGTTCACCGCCCGCAATTCGGGCTATGGCAGCGCCATCGCCATCGTCCTGCTCATCACCGTCATCCCGGTCATGATCTACAACCTGCGTCAGTTCCGGCAACAGGAGGCGTTCCGATGAAAAAGCGGAGGAAATGGACCGGCCCTTTGCTGGTCAACGGCGCGTTGGCGATTTTGGTCATCGTCTGGAGCATCCCCACCTTGGGGTTGCTGATCTCCTCATTCCGCACCCGGTTTGACATCCAGACTTCCGGCTGGTGGAACGTCTTTCCCCACCGGGAATGGGAATTGGTCGCCACCCTGGATCCCAAGGAGTTGGGCCTGGACCCCAACGGGGTGATGGAGGTGGAAGGGGCTGTTGGGACCTTCAAAGAGATGCGGGAAGGCATAGAATCCGCCGACGGCAAGACCCGCGTGATCTGGGTGGGCAACAAGCGGCTGGGCCGCATTGAGGTCCAGAAACAGGTATGGACCGTCACCTGGGATTTCACCCTGGACAACTACAAGCAGGTGCTGCTGGGCAGCGAGGTAGAGGTCGTCAAGCCCGACGGCACGGTGGAGGTGACGCCCGGTCAGGATATGTCCCAGGCATTTTTGAACAGTCTGGCCGTCTCCATCCCCTCCACCGTCATCCCCATCCTGATCGCCGCCTTTGCCGCCTATGCCTTTGCCTGGATGGAGTTCCCCGGTCGGCGGCTGCTGTTCATCCTGGTCGTCGGCCTGCTGGTCGTGCCTTTGCAGATCGCCCTGGTCCCCATCCTGCGCGACTACAAGGCACTGAACCTGAACGGCACGTTCCTGGCCGTCTGGCTGGCCCACACCGGCTTTGGCCTGGCCCTGGCCACCTACCTGCTCTTCAACTATATCAGTACCCTGCCCCGCGAGACGCTGGAATCGGCCTTTATTGACGGCGCATCCCATTTCACCGTCTTTCTCCGCCTGGTGCTGCCCCTTTCGGTCCCGGCCCTGGCCTCCTTTGCCATCTTTCAATTCCTGTGGGTCTGGAACGATTATCTGGTCGCCCTGACCTTCCTGGGGACCGATCCCACCTTCAAGGTCCTCACCCAGCGGCTGGCCGACCTGACCGGGACCTTTGGCAACGACTGGCATCTGCTGACCGCCGGTGCGTTCGTGACCATGATCTTGCCGCTCATCGTCTTTTTCTCGCTGCAACGCTACTTTGTGCGTGGCTTGCTGGCCGGTTCGGTGAAAGGCTAGAGGAGGCTGCCGTCCACGAACATTCACGAATACACGAATGGGACCGCGCGAATTCGTGTATTCGTGTCTCATTCGGGGACGGCAAAGCCATTTTCGCAACGGTGAGAACCGAGGGATGCCCGGACAAAATCGGCCCAATTTCGCTGCCTTTTGGTTCCAGTGGATCATGGCCTCCACCCTGGGCTGGCTGTTGGGCAACCTGCTCTTCCCCAACCTGGCGGTGGTGGCCGGCGGCGTGGGGGTGGGCGTGTTGCAATGGCCCATCCTCTACCGTTGGCTGCCCCGCGCCTGGCGTTGGCCGCTGGTCACGGCCCCGGCCTGGATCGGCGGCTTTGTCCTGCTGCTGGTGATGGTCCCCGCCGCCTGGCAGCCGCTGCTCTCCGGTGCGTTCCCGGGCCTGGCCGTGGGGCTGGCCCAGTGGCTGCTCCTGCGCCGGGAGGTCCGTTGGGCGGGTTGGTGGGTGCTCATCAGCCCTATCGCCTGGACCACGGGCCTGACGCTGCTGCCCGGCCTGCTCTCCACCGGGGCGTTGGTCGGCGCGGCGACCGGCATCGCCTTGTACCTGTTGTTGTCCTGAGAACCGGTCCCGGATACGCCGTACGCACTACGCGGGAACCGGTGAAAGCCAACACGAGGCGCTCCCGACAGGGGACGCGAGCAACGGGGGTTGTTTATCGGAGCAACCAAGATGCACATCGCTTTTCTGAACCCGCAAGGCAACTTTGACCCCCAGGACCGTTACTGGACCGCCCACCCCGATTTCGGGGGGCAGCTGGTGTATGTCAAAGAGGTGGCCCTGGCTTTGGGGCGGATGGGCCATCGGGTGGACATCCTCACTCGCCGCATCCGCGACCCGGACTGGGCCGGTTTCGAAGCCGATCTGGACGCCTATCCCGATGCGCCCAACGTGCGCATCGTGCGCCTGCCCTGCGGCGGCGACCGCTTCCTGCGCAAGGAGGAGTTGTGGCCCCACCTGACCCGCGAGTGGCTGCCCCGCATCATCGGCTTCTACGCCCAGGAGGGCCGCCCGCCCGACGCGGCGACGGCCCACTACGGCGACGGCGGCCTGGTGGGGGCGCGGTGGCGGGCGCAGGGCGGACCGCCTTTTACCTTTACCGCCCATTCGCTGGGGGCGCAAAAGCGGGATCGCCTGTTGGCGGAGGGCAAATTCACCCCGGCCGAGCTGGAGGCCCGCTATCACTTTGCCCGGCGCATCGCCGCCGAGCGGGAGGCCATGCGCCGGGCCGGGCGCATCATCACCAGCACCCGCCAGGAGCGGATGGAGCAATACGGCCATCCGGCCTACCACGGCGCGGTGGACCCCGGCGACGACGGCAAATTCGCCGTCGTGCCCCCCGGCGTCAACCTGCGCATTTTCGACGCCGAGGTTCGCGGCCCCGACGATGCGCGCATCGCCGCCCGCGTGGAGCAGGTGATCGCCCGCGACATCGCCCCGGCGCGGCGCGGGCTGCCGGTCGTCCTCTGTTCCAGCCGCCTGGACCCCAAAAAGAACCACATCGGCCTGGTGCGGGCCTTTGCCCACAGCGCGGCGCTGCGGGCCGCCGCCAACCTGCTCATCGTCGCCCGTGGCATTGAGGACCTGCACGACCGCACCGGGCTGACCGCCGCCGAGGCCGCCGTCCTGGACGAGATCGCCGCCACCTGCCAGGCCCACGGCCTGTCGGGGCTGGTCGGCGTCTTTTCCCTGGAAGGCCAGCGGGAATTGGCCGCCGCCTACCGTCACCTCCGCGCCCGGCGTTCCGTCTTTGCCCTGACGGCCCTCTACGAGCCGTTCGGGCTGGCCCCCCTGGAAGCGATGGCCGCCGGGCTGCCCGCCGTCGTCACCCGCAACGGCGGCCCGGCGGAGAGCATGGTCCAGGACGGGCAGGAATTCGGCGTGCTGGTGGACCCCACCGATCCGGCGGACATTGCCGCCGGGCTGCTGCGCCTGGTAGGGCCGGGGAACGAGTGGGAGACGTTCCGCCGGGCCGGTCGGCAGCGGGTTCTCGACCGCTACACCTGGGAGCGGACGGCGTCCGGCTACCTGACCGTCCTTGAGGAGCTGCGGAGCGGGTCTGCCCTGGGCTAGAGTCGCCGCCCGCTTTGACAGCCTCCACCGGGGCGTGTATACTCGTATCGAATTGTGCGAGGGGAGAGCCGCGGATCAACGGAAATGCGCGGTTTTTGCATAGGAGAGAAAACCGCGGATCGGTGGAAATGCGCGGATTTTGCAGGGGGGAGAGCCGCGGATCAACGGAAATGCGCGGTTTTTGCATAGGAGAGAAAACCGCGGATCGGTGGAAATGCGCGGTTTTTGCAGGGGGGAAAGCCGCGGATCAACGGAAATGCGCGGTTTTTGGTACACGGGCCGCACAGATTGACAAACCGCAAAAGCCGTCCATTACCAAACCTCATCCGCGTTTTTCCGCCAATTTGCGGTTCGCAACACAGCCGGGGAGCGCAGAACCTGATGATTGGGGATAAACTCATCATTGAGCCATATCACACCGACCGGGCCGCCGACCTTTGCGACCTGCTGGCCGACCGCATCGGGGGGCGGTTCGTCATCACCGTGGCCGGTGAATCGGGCGCGGGCAAATCGGAGCTGGCCTCCGAGCTGGCCCGCTTGCTGACGGAGCGGGGCCTGGCCGCCGCCGTCCTGCAACAGGATGACTATTTCGTCTTTCCGCCCCGGACCAACCACGAAATGCGCCGCCGCAACATCGAACAGGTCGGCCCCTATGAGGTCAAGTTGGATTTTCTCGATTCCAACCTGCGCTCCTTCAAGCGGGGGGAAAGCCCCATCTACAAACCGCTGGTCGTCTATGACGAGGACCGCATCACGACCGAGGAGATGGACGTAAGCCACCTGGCGGTTCTGATCGCCGAGGGGACCTACACCACGCTGCTGCGCTTTGCCGATTTTCGGGTGTTCATTGACCGCGATTACCGCCGGACGCTGGAAGCCCGCAAACGCCGCGCCCGCGACAGGTGGGAGCCGTTCATGCAAGACGTGTTGGAACGGGAGCACCGGATCATTGCCCAACACAAAGCCCTGGCCGACGCGGTGATCCCCGCCGATTTTGGCCGCGTCCGGGTCTTGGGGGAATCCCCGGAGGGCGAACGGAGGGATTGATGATGGATGAGCGTCACGAACTCAGGCCCCTGCCCATCGGCATCCAGACCTTTCGCAAGATCGTCGAAGGGGGGTTCCTCTATGTGGACAAGACCCGCTGGATCTATGACCTGATCCGCTACCCCTACGGCGTCTATTTCATGGCCCGGCCCCGGCGGTTCGGCAAGAGCCTGCTGATCTCTACCCTGGATGAGATCTTTCAGGGCAACCGGGAACTCTTCCAGGGCCTGTGGCTGTACGACAGCCCTTACCGCTGGGAACCCCATCCCGTGATCCGCATTGATTTCAGCCGGACTCCCGTGAGGAACGCCGCCGAGTTGGAACGGGCCATCTCCCGCACCCTGGGGGACATTGCCCGCTCCTACCAGGTCTCCCTGCCGGAGGACGCCTACTATTACCGGTTTGCGGACCTGATCCGCGAGCTATCCGCCCGGAACCGGGTCGTCGTCCTGATTGACGAGTACGACAAACCGATCCTGGACAACATTGAGGACCTGGCCGAAGCGCGGCGCGTCCGGGATGTGCTCAAGGGGTTTTACACCGTCATCAAGAGCATGGATGAGTATATCCAGTTCGTGTTCCTGACCGGGATCAGCAAATTCAGTCGGGTGGGGGTGTTTTCCGGGCTGAACAATTTGCAAGATATTTCAATGCACGACCGCTACGCCGCCATGTTGGGCATCACGCAAGAGGAACTAGAAACCTGCTTTGCCAACTATATCACCCTGTTGGCCCGTAAAACGGAGGTGACAAGGGCTGAGGTCCTGGCCCAGATCCGGGATTGGTACGACGGTTTCTGCTTTTCAGGCCGGTGTACGAACGTTTACAACCCTTTCTCTCTGTTGTTGCTGTTTGATACGCAGATGTTCCGTCCTTACTGGTTCGAAAGCGGTACACCCACCTTCCTCCTCAAACTGATCCGGTCACGGGACTATGAGGTTTCCCGGCTAGAGCAACTGGACCTGGAAGAATTGGCCTTTAGCACTTACGAGTTGGGGAAACTGGATATTGTCCCGCTGCTCTTCCAGACCGGCTACCTGACCATCAAGGCGTACAACCCCCAGACACGGCGCTATCGGCTTTCTTACCCCAACTATGAGGTCAAGTATGCCTTTTTGACCTACCTGCTGGGGGAATTCGGCGGGGTGGAAAAGGCGTTCGTCACCGACTATTTGGGCCGGTTGGTACGGGCGTTGCAGGATGGGGATTGGGAGCGGTTCTTTGCGATCCTGGACGCCCTCCTGGCCAATATCCCCTATGACATTCAGATCAGGCAGGAAAAATACTATCAGACCATTTTCTATCTCATCTTCAAGTTGATCGGCTTGGAGATTGATGCCGAGGTGCGGACCAGCCGGGGGCGGATAGACGCCGTGATCGAGATGCCGGACCGGATCCATATCTTTGAGTTCAAACTGGACGGGTCGGCCCAGGAGGCCCTGGCCCAGATCAGAGAACGGGCGTACTTGGCCCGCTACCGGCAGGAGGGCAGGCCGCTGACGCTGATAGGCGTGAGTTTCGACGCCCGGCAACGCGGCATAGACGAGTGGCGCATAGAACACGAGGGCGAAACGGAATGATCCCCCCCAGGCAACGGAATAGATGGTGGTACAAGGATGCCGTTTTCTACGAAGTCTTTGTCCGGGCTTTTGCCGACGGCAACGGGGACGGCATCGGTGACCTGCCGGGGCTGACCGGCAAACTGGATTATCTGCAAGACCTGGGGGTGGATTGCCTCTGGCTGCTGCCCGTGTACCCTTCCCCCCTGCGCGACGATGGCTATGACGTGAGCGATTTCTACGCCATCCACCCCGATTACGGCACGGTGGACGATCTGCGAACCCTGGTGGCAGAGGCCCACCGGCGCGGGCTGCGGGTCATCATGGACCTGATCCCCAACCACACATCCGACCAGCACCCCTGGTTCCGGGCCTCCCGCGATCCCCATCACCCGGAGCACGAGAAATACCGCGATTGGTATGTCTGGAGCGACACCGATCAAAAGTACCGGCAGGCCCGCATCATCTTTCTCGACTACGAAACCTCCAACTGGACCTGGGACCCGCTGCGGGGCCAGTTTTATTGGCATCGCTTTTTCCACCACCAGCCCGACCTGAACTACGATCACCCGGCGGTGCAGGAGGAGATGCTCAATGTGGTTCGCTTTTGGCTGGACCAGGGCATAGACGGCTTCCGGGTGGATGCCGTGCCCTATCTCTATGAGCGGGAGGGGACCAACTGCGAGAACCTGCCCGAAACCCACGCCTATCTCAAGCGGTTGCGGGCCTTTGTAGAGGAGTACGCCCCCGGCACGCTGCTACTCTCCGAGGCCAATCAGTGGCCGAAGGATGTACGTCCCTACCTGGATGCCGACGAATTTCAGATGAACTTTCACTTCCCCCTGATGCCGCGCATCTACCTGGCCCTGGCCCGCGCCGACCGGACGCCCATCCTGGACATCCTGGCCCGCACGCCGCCCATCCCCCCCACCGGCCAGTGGGCGACCTTTCTCCGCTGTCACGATGAGCTAACCCTGGAGATGGTCACGGAGGAGGAGCGGCAATTCCTGTGGGATGTGTACGCCCCCCACCCCCGGATGCGCCTCAACCTGGGCATCCGCCGCCGCCTGGCTCCCCTGCTGGAAAACGACCGAGCGCGGATTGAATTGGCCCATTCCCTGCTCCTGACCCTGCCCGGCTCCCCCGTGCTCTACTACGGCGATGAGATCGGCATGGGCGACAACATCTGGCTGGAGGACCGGGATGGCCTACGGACGCCGATGCAATGGAACGACGGCCCCAACGCCGGGTTCTCCACCGCCGCGCCGGATAAGCTCTACGCCCCCCTCATTGACGACGAAACCTACGGCTACCGGCGCGTCAACGTCCAGGCCCAACAGGCCGATCCCGCCTCCCTGCTGAACCGCCTGCGGGAGATGATCCGGGTGCGCAAAGCGCACCCCGCCTTCGGCCGGGGCGCGATCCGGTTCCTGACGCCGCCCGATCCGGCCATTCTGGCCTATTTGCGCTCCTATGGTGAGGAAACGATCCTGGTCGTCCACAACCTCTCACCCGAACCCCGGCAGGTGGCCCTGGACCTGGGCGATTGGACCTCCGCCCGACCCCGCGACCTGTTCGGCGGTGCGGAACTCCCCCCTGTGACATCGGCTCCCTATGCGCTGGCCCTGGCCCGCCATCAGTTCCGTTGGCTGGGCCTTTCCCCTCCCGGCGCCGGGTAAGCGGCGACTCAAGTCGCTCCCTTTGGGCCTGGAGCCGGGCGTATTCGTGCATTCGTGTATTCGCGCCCGCTTCGTGGACGGCCCGCTTTGGCGGTTCCGGGGATTTGAACCGCAAAGGCGCAAAGGGCGCAAAGGAAAGAAGAAAACTTTGCGCTCTTCGTCTTGGCGGTTCCAACCGCGATTTTCGGAGGAGGTGCGCTATGCTTCCGGTTCCTCCGACGGTTTATCCTCCTCCGGATCGCCCGGGTTCTGCTCCTCATCCTCCGCCTCATCTTTATCCTTGCTCTTGAGGTTTTCCGCCAGTTCTTGCAGGCGGGCCAGCACCCGGCCGTGGACCGAATCGGGGGGGTAGGTCCCATCCTCTTGCAGCTCCCCCGCAGGGACACCGGTGAGGATCTCAATGCCTTCATCCACCGTGTGGATGGGATAGATGTGAAATTTCCCCTCGGCGACGGCTTGGCGCACCTCGGCGCGGAGCATCAGGTTGACGACATTGGCCGCCGGGATGATCACCCCCTGGTCGCCGGTCAGGCCCCGGTTCTTGCAGGTCAGGAAAAAGCCTTCAATCTTTTCGTTGACCCCGCCGATGGGTTGAATGTTGCCCTGCTGATCCACCGAGCCGGTGACGGCGATCCCTTGCTTGAGGGGTAGCCCGCTCAAGCTGCTGAGGAGAGCGTACAGCTCCGTGGAGCTGGCACTATCCCCGTCTATGCTTTCGTACATCTGTTCAAAAGAGAGGGTGGCCGAGAAGCTCAAAGGGGCGTTGGCGGCATATTTGCCACCCAGGTAGCCGTTGAGGGTCAGCACCCCTTTGTCATAGATGTTACCGCTCAGTTTGGCTTCCCGCTCCAGGGCGACGACCCCTTCCCGCCCGGTGTAGGTGCGGGCCGTGATGCGCGACGGCTTGCCGAAGCTATAGTTGCCCAGGGAAAGCACCGATAGGCCGTTCACCTGGCCCACCGCCTCGCCGGTCACATCTACCCGGATCGTGCCGTCGTCAATCATTTCTTGGATCTGTTCCTCGGCCCGGTTGGCGCGGTAGATTTTCTGTTCAACGGCCTTTTGGACATCGGCGGCGGTGGTGCGCTCTCGCCCGGCCCGCCTGGCCCAGAAGCTGGCTTCGCGGACCAGGTCGGCGATCTCGCCAAAGCGGGTGCTCAGCTTACGTTGGTCTCCGGCCAACCAAGAACCGTATTCGACCACCCGCGCTACCGCCTCCCGCTCAAAGGGGAGCAACCCCTCCTCCCGGCAGCGGGCGGCGATAAAGTGGGCATAATGGCGACAAGTTTCGGGCGTGCGGTCAAACTCGGTGCCGAAATCGGCCTGGACCTTGAACAGTTTGCGAAAGTCCTCGTCAAATTCGTACAGCAAATAGTAGGTCAACGGGTCGCCGATGAGGACGACCTTGACCTCCAGGGGGATCGGCTCCGGCTCCAGCGTCACCGTGGAGATGAGTTGCAGCTGCGCCCCCATCTCCTCCGTGCGGATTTGACGGTTCTTGATGGAGCGTTTGAGGGCATCCCAGGCCAAGGGGTTGGCCAGCAGGCCGTTCATCTCGACCACCAAATAGCCGCCGTTGGCCCGATGCAGGCAACCGGCTTTGATCATGGTGAAATCGGTGACCAACGCCCCGAATTCGGCCCGGTGCTCGATGCGCCCGATCAGGTTGCCGTAGGTCGGGTTGGGTTCAAAGACGACGGGCGCGCCGTGCTGTTGGCCGTTGTCCACGATGACGTTCACCTGGTAGCGCTTGAGCAATGCTTCCCGCTGGCTGCCCTGGACGGCTGCCGTCAGCCCTTCTCCTGTTTCCTCCTCCGTCGCCTTGAAGCTTTCGGCATTGTCCACGATGTCTTTTTGGACGGCGTCCAGGTAAGCGAGCAGTTCGGGCAGGTCACCGTATTTGGCCCGCAACTCGTCCACCAGGTGGCCTACGACCGCGTTGGCGATCTCCCGGTCAAAATCACGGAGGCGGCGTTTGGTCGCCTTTTCCAGGTCGCGGATGCTGCGCATCGTTTCCGCCACTTCGCTTTGGAGCAGCTGCTGCCGCCTTTCAATGTCCCGCTGCGTTTCGTCGTCCAGTTGCTGGTAGGTCTCCGGCGTAAGGACCTGTCCGTTGAGTACGGGGGCAATGCCCAGGCCCATAGCCGTCTTGAGCAAGGTAAAGCCCCGCTCGTTGACTTTTTGTTCCAGCCGGGCAAACATCTCGTTGCGTCTTTCCTGCATTTCTTGCAGGATCGCTTCCTGCTGCTTGGCATAATCCTCGCTCTCAAAGGCGCGGGGGATGTCGCGCAGCAGGTCGCTCACCATCTCCTGCATATCACGGCGGAGCTCGGCGGCGACGCCGGGGGGCAGGGAGATGGCATTGGGGCGGTGTGGGTCGTCAAAGTTGTAGACGTAAATCCAATCGCGGGGGACCGGCTGCTCGGCGGCCACCCGGTCGAGGAAGGTGCGGATGGTCGTCGCCCGTCCGGTGCCGGTATAGCCCAGGGCATAGATGTTGAACCCAAAGCTGGCGATTCCCACGCCAAAGTCAATAGCCTGCACGGCCCGCTCCTGGCCGATGATGGTCACATCACCGGGCAAGGTGGCAGTTGTCTCAAAATCAAACAGGCCGGGGTCGCAGGGGTTCCACAGTTCATCGGCGGTGAGTTCGCGGTGTTCGTTCATTGTTGTCATCCCTCAAGGTGAGATGTGGGAAGTATACCAAAGGCAGGGTCTTTTGCCAATTTTGGAGGGAGGGCGGATGGCGGATAAACGAAGCGTCTTACCCTTTACCTTTACGTTCTCTGTGCCTTTGTTGACAAAGCCTTCCTCACGTGGTAAGATGAATCGGAGCCGGGTACAAACTTGCCCCAGAGTGGAGTTATGGGCATCGCAAACGCCGTAGGGCGGTTGAGCAATTTTTGGATATTTGCCGGGCTGGATGCACAGACCCTGGACTATATCGGCACGCTGTTTGAGGAGCGGCAGGCGAAGAAGGGCGATGTCCTGTTTGCGCAGGGTGATGTTCCCGACTTTTTCTACTTGATCGAGGAAGGCATCGTCCGGGAAAGAGGGGTGGACGACGACGGTCGGGAGGTCCTGCGCCGTATCATCGGTCCGGGGGGATTCTTTGGGCGTTGGTCCTTGATGCATGATCGGCGGCGAAGGGCCACGGCCACCGTCGAGAAACACGCCCGACTGTTGCGTCTTCCGGCTGCGGATTTTCGCTCTTTGTTGATCATGTATCCCTCTCTCCACGATAATTTGGCCCGTACCCATGTAATTGCCCGCTTGTTGGCCATCCCCCTTTTCCGTTACTTTTCCGACGCGCAACTATCCCACGTCGCCGACCTGCTCACGGTCGTTGAGTATGAATCCGGACAGACCATTTTTCAACCGGATGGGGAAGCGGACGGCTTTTATGTCGTAGATACCGGGCAGGTCCTGGTCGGCGACCGCTATGTGACCGCCGGGAACTTTTTCGGGCATGAGGAGCTGTTGGACCGTCGTGCCTCCCGTCGGCAGCAGGCTGTGGCCCAAACCGACGTGCGACTGTTCCGCTTTGACCTTGACGCTTTTTGGTGGCTCGGCGAGTTGCAGCACGGCTTCCACCGGGAGATCGAACAATTTGACATTCAAAAACCCCTGGAGCAGGTCCCCGAATTTGCCGGCAGTACCTCCGAAGACCGACGCTACCTGGCCGGATATGTCGGTTTGGCGCGCTACCGACGGGGAGACATCTTGTTCCATCAGGGGGAATTTGATCCCACCCTTTATTTCCTGTACGACGGGGCGGTTGTGACCGAATCCTTTGATCCACAAACCGGCCAATCGACTCATCGCTACTTGCGGGCCGGGACCAAAGGGGTGGGGTTTGGGCAAGGAGCCATGTTCCTGGCAGAGCCTCGCGACGCGACGGCCCGTGCGACCGCCGAAACGTTGCTCATCTACCTGCACCGGGCCGATTACGGCCGCCTGGTCGCCGCGTGGCCTGCCATTGAGAAGCACCTCGCGCTCCGTGAGGAGGTGAAAGAGCGCAAAGAATTCAAACCCTTGCCCTGGATGGGAGAGGATGAGCACATCCTTTTCCGCGAAAGACGCCATTGGTTCGTTCTGGTATCAAGGTTGTTGCCTGTCGTGCTCTTGTTGCTCTTGTCCCTCGCCCTTGCGCTCATTCCGTTGGCGGGTGGTTGGCAGAGTGCTTTGCGCTGTTTGCGGATCGGTGCGGTAGTGTTGAGCTTACTTTGGGTTCTGTGGCGATATGTGGATTGGCGCAACGACTATTACACCGTCACCGATCAACGGGCCGTTCATGAGGAAAAGATTTTGTTCATCCAGGAGACCCGGCATGAAGCCCCTCTGTCCAAGGTCCAAAACGTCAACGTCGCCAAAAAATTTCCCGGCAGTTGGCTGGGTTACGGACGCTTGACCATTGAAACGGCGGTCAGGTCCGGGGTGAGCAACCTGGTATTTGATCACCTGGGGCATCCGGAAGATGCCCAACGCCGCATTCTGGAACAAACGCGGCGGGTGCAGGCCAGTGAGGCGTTGGAAACGCGCCGTGCCATTCGGGAAAAGCTCCGGGGGAGTCTGGGCCAAGAGCTTCGCCCTTTAGTTCCCAAACCGGTGATCCCTTTACCGCCGCGCCGGGAGATGGAAGAATCGCCGCCTTCTGTCTCCCTGTGGCAGCGGTTGGCGGAGGCGACCTGGCGCAAATGGTTCTGGATCAAGAAAGAAGAAGGCGATCAGATCACCTGGCGCAAACACTGGCTCCGTTTGGGGTGGCGGGTTCTGCTGCCCTCTACGGCCCTTCTGCTTTGGAGTGCCGTCTTGGTTTTCCTCTGGCTCGTTGCCTTCCGGGGAGGCGTCAATTGGGGGGTAATGGCTTTGTGGGGGATCGTGTTCCTGGGGCTGGCTTTTTGGTGGTGGTGGCGATTTGAAAACTGGGGCAACGATCTCTATACCGTCACCACCGACCGGATCATTGACATTGAGGCTTGGCCTTTTGGTCTGCGCACCAAGCGGACCGAAACCATGTTTGACCGTGTGCAGAACGTGAGCTTTGACATCCCGAACCCTATCGCCACGCTTTTCAACCTGGGTACGGTGATCATTTCTACCGCCGGTGCAGAGGGCACTTTGAACTTTGAGCATGTGCGCGACCCTAAAGGGATCCAAAGCGAGATCTTTCGTCGCTTGGCCGCCTACGAAGACCAGCAACGCCGCCGTCAGCAGGAGGCACAATGGGCCAACCTGCCCGACTGGTTCGCCGAGTATGATCGCCTCCGCCGCTTGCCGCCCGTTACGGAGGAACCTCCCACCGCTTAGCTTCGGTTTCCTGCTAGGCCCTACTTGTGCTATAATGGTCCCGGAGGCGGTGCGATTTGGGAGAAACCGTGCGAATCTGTCGGTAGCAGCCGATGGCAGCCTGCCGGGGGAGATCCCGCTTGCCTTGCACCGGTCCACGATCCGGCACAAAGGGCGCAGGCTGTGGCCTACACCGAACGGAGAGACTGAACTGAATTCTGAGGAGATGCATGTTAGATCGCATTCAAAGTACGGTCTTTTTTCTACTGGCTCTGGTAATCTCGCTTAGCATCCACGAGTTTTCCCATGCGTGGTCGGCCTATGAGCTGGGGGATACCACGGCCAAGAACCAGGGGCGGTTGACGCTCAACCCCCTTGCCCACCTGGACCCGCTGGGGGCGGTGATGATCCTGTTCATGGCGTTGAGCGGCTGGGGGATCGGCTGGGGCAAGCCGGTTCCGGTCAACCCCTATAACATGCGGGTCAGTCCCCGGGCCGGTATGGGTTTGACGGCGGCGGCCGGCCCCTTTTCCAACCTGGTGCTGGCTGCTCTATCCGCCATTCCGCTGCGCTTGGGGCTGCCTTTGCCTTCCTTTCTCGGCTACTTTTTCTGGGTGATGGTCGTGACCAACATCAGTTTAGCCCTCTTTAACCTGATCCCCCTGCCGCCCCTAGATGGCTTTAGCGTGCTCCAGGGGCTGCTGAGCACGGTGCACAGTCGGTGGGCTTATGACCTGGGCCACATGTTGGATCGCTTGGCCCCTTATGGTCCCATGCTGCTCCTGCTCCTCCTGTCAATGGGGTGGGTGACGGGCTTTAGCCTGTTGAGTGTGGTCTTGGGGCCGCTGAGCTACGCCCTGGTGAACCTACTACTGGGCTTTTAACCATGTCTGCTGCGTATCGCGTTCGGCAGTTTGCCCAAGCGGCCAGTGCTTGGGCCAGACCTGATGACGAGGCACTAGTCCGCGCTTACTTGCCACCGGCGGCTGCCCGCCTTTTCGCCGCCATGCCCCGCTATGACCGCCAGCACGCCCTGCGTGTGCTGCGCACACTGCGGGAACGAGGCCAAACCGATCCCGACTTGATGGCTGCAGCTCTGCTGCACGATGTGGGCAAAAGCCAGCACCCTGTTGGCTCCCTACGGTTGGGCCACCGGGTGGCGGCTGTGCTACTCCGTGCCTTTGCTCCCGGCCTGTTGGAAAAGATGGGCAGCAGGCAGGATGGCTGGCGGCGGCTCTTTTACGTCCAACAGCATCATGCCGAACTGGGGGCCGTTCTGGCTCAGGCTGCAGGATGCTCATCCCGCACGGTGGAGCTGATCCGCCGTCATGAGGAACCGTTGCCTCCGGAGGGAGACCCCCTGTTGGCCGCCCTCCAGGCAGCGGACGGAGAGAACTGATGAATCGGGAAAAACCGCGTGTCACCATCATCGGTTTGGGGCTGATCGGCGGCTCCATCGGCCTTGCTTTGCGTCAAACGCAGGCCACCTCTGCGGTGATCGGCCACGATTTGGACCGGGAGGTCAATGCTCTGGCGAAAAAGATGGGGGCGGTGGATCGCATTGAGTGGAACTTGCCCGCCGCTTGTGAAAAGGCCGATCTGGTTATTTTGGCCACGCCCATCGGCGGCGTTGAGGAAACGCTGCGCGTCATCGGCCCTGTGCTGCGGCCCGGCTGCGTCGTCTTGGATACGACTACCGTCAAACGTCCTGTCCTGACCTGGGCCGAAAAGTACCTTCCGGAGGGGGTACACTTTGTGGGCGGGGACCCTATCCTGGGCACGACGTCCGACGGGCGAGGCGGTTTGGAAGCGGCCCGTGCCGATCTCTTTCAGGGAGGCGTGTTTTGTGTCGTCCCTGCGCCGGGGAGTCATGAGAGCGCGATTCGGTTGATCAGCGAGCTGGTGCAAATTCTAGGGGCCAAGCCGCTCTTCCTGGATGCGGCCGAGCACGATGGCCTGATCGCCGCCGTGGACCATTTGCCCGCCCTGTTGGCCCTGGCCCTGACCGAAATGGTTGTCGGTCAACCGGTGTGGCGTGAGCTGCGCAAGATGGCCGGGCCTGCTTTTGAAGCCGGTAGCAGCTTGGTCTCCGCCGACATCATGGGCTACAGCGGGGCCTGCTCGGCCAACCAAGACAATATCCTCCGCTGGTTGGATGCTCTGACCGATGCCCTGAACTCCATCCGCCGGACGCTGGCCGAAGGCCAAGCCGAAGATTTGGCCCGGCGGTTCTACGATGCCCAGGTTGAACGGCAGAAATGGCTTGCCGACCGAAGCGCGGGACAGTGGTCGGAGGGGCCGCGTCCCAATCTGCCCGAACGACCCAGCTTGCTGGAGACATTTTTGGGAAGTTTGTGGTCCAAAAAACCGCCGCCTCCGAAGGATTCTGAAATTTGAGATGTACGTAGTTTCGTAAGGGAGAATGGGTATGCCCAGCATTTCGCTTGTCTTGCCGGCTTACAACGAGGCCGAAAACATTGAACCGATGGTCGCCGAAGCGACCCCGGCCCTTCAGGCCAATGCCGATGACTATGAAATCATCGTCGTAGATGACGGCAGCAAGGATGATACCGCTGCCGTGACCCGTCGCATCATGGAGCGCGATCCCCATGTGCGGTTGATCCAACATCCCGTCAACCAGGGGTTCGGCGCTGCCGTGTTCAGCGGTTTCACCAATGCCGAAAAGGAGTGGATTTTCTATACCGATGCCGACCGTCAGTTCGTCCTGAGCGAGTTATCCAAATTCACGCCCTACATGGATGAATACGACCTGATTGCAGGCTATCGTGCACCGCGCCGCGATCCCTTTATGCGTGTCCTCTACGGCAAGGGCTGGAGTGCCCTTTGTACCTTGCTCTTTGGCTATACCGTGCGCGACGTGGATTGTGGTTTCAAGCTGTTTCGTCGGGAGATCATTGAAAAACTTGCGCCTCACATCCGCTCACGGGGAGCTACATTTAGCATAGAGTGGTTGGTGCGGGCCAAAAGGGCCGGTTATCGCTTTGTAGAAGTGCCCGTCACCCACCGACCTCGCGTTGCCGGTAGTCAGACGGGAGCCAACATCGGTGTCATCACCCGCGCTTTCCGTGAGCTGGTTCAGGTTCGTTGGCAGCTTTGGCGTGAGGCCGGAATGGAGAATGGCGAATGACCGGTGGTGCATGGTAGGTGGCGAATGACCGATGACCGGTGGCAAAAGGAAGACGGCCCTCGTCGCCCCCTGGACATTACCCATTGGTCATTAGACACTACCCGTTGGTCATTACTCTTCCTTACCTTAACATCCTTTGCTCTACGCCTTTACAACCTGGGGCGGGCCGAGCTTTGGTTGGATGAGGCGTTGAGCGCAAATATTTCCGCGCTGGATTGGGGTGGCATCATCTCCTACCTGCGAAGTCAGCCTTTTGAGCACCCGCCTCTCTACTTCTTGGCCTTGCACCCCTGGCAGCTCGCCGCCGGGCGGAGCGAATTCGCCTTGCGCTTCTTTTCCGCCTTTTGGGGCGTCCTCTTTGTGCCCTTGTTCTACCTCCTGGTGCGGCGGATGGCCGGTGGGAAGTTGGCGTGGTTGGCCGCCCTGTTGGCGGCCATCTCGCCCTTCCTGGTTGCCTATGCGCAGGAAGTGCGGATGTATTCGCTTTTGCCTTTTCTGGCCCTGTTGGCGATCCTGGCGTTCCTCCGTGCTTTGGAGGATGGAAAAGGAATCCGATGGTGGTTGATGTACGGTTTGCTGCTCGTTGTGGGCACGGCAACCCACTACTTTTTCGCCTTCTTGGGTGCGGCAACGGCGGCTTACCTCCTCCTCAGCAGGCGTTCCTCCGGCCGGCGGTGGGGTATGGCCGTCCATGTGCTGATTCTGCTGACCGGTGCAGCTTGGTTTCTCCTTTCACCCGGGATGCGGGCTTCGGTGGGCCAGGTGGCTCAGGGAGAAACCCTTTTTAGCGTGACTTACAAACTTAACAAAATCATACCAACCTTGATCTTGGGGGAGGTTGGGGGTGGGCAGATCCCCGTCGTCGCCCTTTTCTTAGCCTTTGGCGGCTGGGTGCTGATATTGGCCGGGGCTTGGTGGCTGCTACGGGATGGTCTGCTGCCGGAGAGAGATTGGCGGTTGTTGAGCCTGATCTTGGTCGTCCCCCTGCTCCTTTCCTTGTTGCTGCCCTATGGGGTGCTGGGACGTCACTTGGGCTATCTGCTGATCGCTATGTTGGCGTTTATGGCCTTTGCCCTCCTGCACAAAGGGCGGACCTGGCGGCTGTTGGGTGTCTTGACCGTTTTGCTCTTTACCTTCTATGGTTTGAGCGTGCAATTTACCAAAATCAACGGTGATACCGGCCGGGCATTGGCCTACATTGACCGCCACGGGCGGGCGGGGGACCTGCTGATCATCCCGCAGCCCGCCCAAAAGCCGCTGGTGGATTACTACAACCGCCGTCCCTGGCCGGTTCGCTACCTACCCGAAGAGAGTAGCCCTTTGGATGCCGCGGCGGTGGACCGTGCCCTGACCGCCATCGGCCGGGAGCGGTCTCGCCTGTGGCTGGGGCCTATCGGCCCCTGGACCGCCGACCCGGAGCATCTGGTGGAACGGTGGCTGGCGACCCACGCCTTCCAGGCGACAAAGGTCTGGTTCCCGGCCAGCAGCTTCGTGGCCCTTTACTTGATCCCAACGGTGGACCTGACCGACGTGCAGGTGGGGCATCTCACCTGGGGGGACCGCATTCTCTTGCAGCGGCTGCAGGCCGGCCCGCGGCAGGTTGCGGCGGGTGAAGCCCTGCCTTTGCGCTTCTTCTGGCGGGCCGGTTCGGACCTGGGGCATCGCTACGTTGTGAACCTGTCGCTGGTGGATGCTCAAGGCCGGGTTTGGGCCGAGCGGCATAGCGAACCGTGCAGCGGTTGGTGTCCTACCGATGACTGGGCGGCGGGACTCCTCCGGCAGGATCGGCACGCCTTGTGGATCCCGCCCGGCACACCGCCGGGCATGTACCGTCTGCGGATCGGATGGACCCCTTTGGAGGGCGGCCCGGCTTTGCCCCCGGCCCAAGATGGACGGCAGATTGCCTATGGCGACGTGCTGACGGTCACGGTCTCATCTGCCCCTGTCGGCGGGCCTGTGCCGAAGGACTTGCCCCATTCCCTGCACGCCGATTTTGGCGACGCCGTCATCCTGCGGGGTTACGAGCTCCGTCCCGGGGAATTGCATCCCGGCGGAGCGTTCTCGCTGGAGCTGCACTGGCAGGCGGGAGATGCCCCCCAGGAGGCGGAGACTCTGCTGCTGGAGCTGTGGGATAAGAAAGGAACGGCGGTTGCCCGTTGGCAGGTCCCCCCGGCGGCGGAATTCTATCCCACCGACCGCTGGCCGTCGGGGGGGTATGTGCGCGGCCTGCATGAGCTGACCGTACCGGGACGCACGCCGCCGGGAGAATATCGGCTGACGGCGGCCCTCCTTTCTCCCGAAAAGGAGGAGCTGCCTTTGCATGAGGAGGGGAGCCGTCCTCTGTCGACCGTTTTATTCCACCGATGGGGGATGCCGCGCGGCGATAGATTGCCGTTGGCCGAACTGCGCTTGCGGGATCGCCCTCGTCGCTTTGACCTGCCGCCGGTCGGTCGGCCCTTGGAGGCCACCGTGGGGCAGAAGGCGCACCTGCTGGGCTATGACCTGGACCTGGACCGGGCATACCCCGGCGGCGAGATTCGCCTGACCCTCTATTGGCAGGCGGAGGGAGCTATGGTCCGGCCTTATAAAGTGTTTGCCCATCTGGCGGATGCAGCGGGGCGGCCCCTGGCCCAGCACGATGCCCCGCCGGGTGGTGGGTGCTGCCCGACGGATACCTGGGCCGAAGGGGAAGTGATCGTGGACGAACACCCTATCCCTCTGCCTGCCGGTCTGTTGCCGGGGACTTATGACCTGGTGGTAGGCATGTATGACGAGGAGAGTGGGCAACGCGTACTTGCCTACGATGCGAAAGGGCAGCCCTTTGCCGGACGAAGCATCCCCCTTGCGGTGGTATCCGTAAAGGCGATGCCGCAAACCGAGGGCGGTGTGGCGGAATCTCAATTTGGGCCGGATTATGTGACCTTTTTGCCTATCATCCTGAAACATTCGCAAAAATAGCCAACATGAAAGGACAACATCATGCACAAAGGAAGCTACACATTGGGTGAAACCTATGTCCTGCGCCTGCCACCGGGCGAGGACCTGTTGGTCGGTCTCTATCGTGTTTGCCGCGAACACGAGTTGGCTTTTGGCATCTTTCAGGTCATTGGATCGGTGCGCAGCGCCACCCTGGGCCATTTGGACCAGGAAAGTGGACAGTTGCGACGCCAGGTATTGGAGTGCGGCCAAGACCTGGTGCATTGCAGCGGCAACATCAGCCCCAGGGGAGATAGCTTCCTCATCCGCGCCTATGCCGTGCTGAGCGACGCGCAAGGGCAAGTGGCGGCAGGGGAATTGCTGGCCGCCGAAGTGTATGTGGCCGAGGTGGTGCTCCAGGAGATCAAGGGCCGCCCCTTGCGCCGTGTCCAAGACCCGGAGACCGGCTTGTGGCTCTGGCCGGTTCACTGATGATGGGCGATCCCCTTCCTCCACCGGAGCGCAAAGTGACCTACGTCCGGGCCATGTTCGCCCGCATCGCCCGGCGTTATGACCTGATGAACCGCCTGATGACCCTGGGGCGGGACCGAGCTTGGCGGCGGTACACCGTCGCTCGCCTTGAGCCGGTACGGCCGGCGGTCATCCTGGACGTGGCGACCGGCACGGGGGACTTGGCCCTGGAAGCGCGGCGGCAACACCCCCAAGCCCACATTGTCGCCCTGGATTTCGTTCCGGAGATGCTGGCCCTGGCCCGGCAGAAAATCGTTGCCCGGGGCGTCACCGTGGACCTCACCGCCGGTGATGCCCTGCAACTGCCCTTTCCCGATGCTGCATTTGATGGCGTTGTCACGGGATTCGCCTTGCGCAACGTCGCCGACATCCCGGCGGCCTTTGCCGAGATGGCCCGTGTAACCCGGTCCGGTGGGCGTATTGCCTGCTTGGAGATCGCCAAACCCCGGACCCCCTTTTTCCGTCAGCTTTTTCGGCTCTATTTTTACCGTTTTGTCCCCCTGATCGGCGGCTTGATCACCGGTCAGCGGGACGCTTACACCTACTTGCCCCACTCGCTGACCGCCTTTCTCACGCCGGATGAAATTGTAGAAGTTATGCGCCGGGCGGGGTGGCGTCAAGTGCGCTACAAACGGCTCATGCTGGGCACGGTTGCGGTGCATACAGGGGTGCGGGAATGAAAAAACGCCGGGCCAAAAGCGGTCCGGCGTTTTTTCAACCGACCAAAGGGCTTTTTCCCGGATTTGACAGGGCATAGGTCCTTTGGTATACTTGCCCCGGCCCCGAACCGTGAGACCGTACTCGTGGTGCGTCTGGTGTCGGGAGGGCGGAAAGGAGGTGGTGCTGCCCCAACAATCGGAAACCGGTCGGCGAAGAGAAGGCGTAGTGATGACATTCGCAAGGCAATGAAAAGGAGGAGAACAAATGTCTGGCAAACGTGTGTGGACCTTATTGGCCGTTCTATCCCTGGTCGCCGTGCTGGTGCTGGCGGCCTGCGGCCCGACCCCGGAGCCGACCCAGGCTCCCGAACCGACCAAAGCCGAAAAACCGGCAGCAGAGCCGACCAAGGCCGAGCCGACCGAGGCTCCCAAGCCCGGGGCGGACAAACAAGGCGGGACTCTCGTCTTGGGCTTTTACCAGGAACCGGAGCTGCTGAACCCTGCCATCCGCACCCAGACGGTGGCGGATTGGGCCGGTGACTTTATGGAAAGCTCCTTGCTGGCGGTTTCCCCCGACGGCGAATACTATGCCCAGCTGGCCGAAGAAGTGCCCACCGTCCAGAACGGCGGCGTCTCCGAAGATGGCCTGACGATCAAGGTCAAGCTCAAAAAGGGCATTCTTTGGGAAGACGGGGACGAATTCACCTGTGACGACATCGTCTTCACCTGGAAGACGATTATGGACCCCAACAGCGGCTCGGTGAGCACCAGCGGCTGGGAAGATGTTGAATCCGTCACCTGCGAAGACGATTACACGGTCGTGATCAAATTCGCCGAATTCTATGCCCCTTACCTGGCCATGCTCACAGCTGCGCCCTTCCCCAGCCACTTGGGCCTTGATCCGGCCAAGATGCAGGAGTGGGAGATCAACCGCAAGCCGCTCAGCCTGGGGCCGTACAAGCTGGAAGAGTGGGTCTCCGGCGACCACATGACCCTGGTGCGCAACGAGAACTACTGGCTGTGGGAGAGCGAAGGCAAGCCCTACGTGGATACGATCATCATGCGCTGGATCGAAAGCCGCGAAGTGGGTAAGCAGCTCATCCAAACCGGGGACCTGGACTTTGTTTGGGACCTGATCGAAGCAGACATCCCCGAAGCGCAAACGTGGGAAGGCGTAGTCATCAGCAACCCGGCCAGCACCGGGACCGAGCGTTTGCTGCTCAACCTGCGCGACCCCGAACTGGACGCCCCCTGCGTAGACTATCTGCGTGAGAATCCTTCGCCCCACTGGGCGTTGGGCGATCCCAAAGTGCGGGAAGCCATTGAGTTGGGCATTGACAAGAACCTGATCGTAGACAAACTGCTTTACGGCCTGGCCACCGTCGGGACCACCGAGCTGAACCTGGGTTGGGCCAAAGCCGACATCCCGCCCAGCGAATTCAACCCGGAGAAGGCCAAGAGCCTGCTGGAGGAAGCCGGCTGGGTGGACCAGGATGGCGACGGCATCCGCGAATGCCACGGTTGCCCCTACGCCGAGGAGGGCAAGGTCCTCAAACTCAAGATTCAGACGACATCGGGCAACGCCCTGCGCGAACAGTGCGAGCAAGTGCTGATGGAGATGATGAAAAACATCGGCATTGAACTCTACATTGAGAACGTGCCCAGCTCCGAACTGTTCGCCAGCTACGCCAGCGGTGCATTCCGCAAGCACGGCCAATTTGACATTCTCATGTATACCACCTCCTACGGCATTGACCCCCAGAGCCACGTGGAGGGCTACTTTGCCTCGTACAACATGCCCTGCGACGACAATTCGGGCAAGGGCTACAACTACTCGCGCTGGATCGACGACGAATTTGACGCCGCCATCCAGGAAGCAGGCTCCAGCCCCGATCTGGAAGTACGGGCCGCCGCCTATCAGAAAGCGATGGAGCGCATTGCCGAAGGACGGCCTCACATCTACCTCTACGACCGCATGGACATTGACCTGCTCCGCGAGCACTTCAAAGGCTACGTCGCCAACGTCTGGACCTCCACCGGCTCCTGGAATGCCGATGAGTGGTATATTGAAAAGTAACGCACCACGCGCGTGAACGGTCGGCGGGTGGCGTGCAGCCGGTGGCTGCCGCCGCCCGCTCACCATTCCCTGGGAGGGCGTGCCCATGACGCAGTATATCATCCGCCGTGTGTTGCAATCGGTCCCCGTCCTGCTGTTTATCAGCGTTGTCGTCTATGGCCTGATCGTCATCAGCCCGGTGGACCCCATGGCCATCTACGAGGACAACCCCAACATCACCCCGGAGGATCGGGCCATGCTGGAATACCGCCTGGGGCTTCAGCAACCGGCTTTTCTCAACTTTCGCGGCAGCAGCGGCACGTTGCTCAAGGATGTCATCCTGTACAACAAACCGGAAGCATCGGGCGGCATTGAGCCGACGGAAAGCGGGCGGTTGCCGGCGGGCACCGAAGTCGCCTTGGTAGATGCGGCCAAGACCGGCGACGAAACCCGTTGGGTCAAAGTCCTCTACATCCCTGAGCGGATCACCGGTTGGACCCCCCGTGAAAACCTCTCCATCCGTGTCAACCCCTTTGACAGTCGCTATTTCAAATGGCTCTTTGCCGTCCTGCACGGTGATTTGGGCGTCTCCAACGTTGAAAAACGCCCTGCCCTGGAAATGATCTTGGAGCGGTTGCCCAACACCTTGCTCTTGATGAGCGTGGCCTTTATCGGTCAGCTGATCGTGGCCTTACCCATCGGCATCATTTCGGCCATCAAGCAATATTCCCTCTTTGACCATATATTCACCGTCCTGGCCTATGCCGGGCGTTCCATTCCCATCTTTTGGTTCGGTTTGATCCTGATCATCATCTTTCACACCAACCTTTCCTGGCCGGAGTGGGCAGGGGACATGGCCGGGAAACCCCTCTTCCCCGGCGGGGGGATGTATGACGTGCGCCTGCGGCGGGAGCTGGGCTACACGCCCTGGTGGGATTATGTTTATCACATGATCCTGCCGGTGGTGATGCTGAGCGTCTTTGGGGCTGCCCAATACATGCGCTACATGCGGGCCAGCATGTTGGAAGTAATCCACCAGGACTATATCCGCACGGCACGGGCCAAGGGCCTTTCGGAACGGATGGTCCTTTACAGACACGCCCTCAAAAACGCAGCCATTCCCATCGTGACCATCGTCGCCCTGGACCTGCCCATCCTTTTTGCCGGTGCTTTGTTTACCGAAACGATCTTTAGTTGGCCGGGGATGGGCAAACTGTTTTTCCGCTCTGCGCAGCGGGTGGATTATGCCGTCCTGATGGGCATTGTCATGATCAACGCTACCTTGATCGTGCTGTTCAACATCGTGGCCGATATTGTCTACGGCATTCTTGACCCGCGCATCCGGTACGACTAGGGACGGCGCGGGGATGCGAAACGAAACGCTCCCCCTGCGGCCTTGAGTCCCTTGGGGATTCCGTGTTTCAAGTGATGGAGGAGATCCATGTCCGACGCCGAAGCCGTTGCCAGCCTGCAAGAGATGGGCTACCGCGAAGAGCAGACCATGCTCCAAATGATCTGGCGGTCTTACCGCCGCCACCGCCCCGCAATGATCGGCACCGTGGTAGTGCTCATCTTTGCCCTGGCGGCCATCTTTGCCCCTTACCTGACGCCCTACGACCCGGAAAAGAGCGATCTGGATGCCATGTTGCAACCCCCTTCGCTGGCCCACCCTATGGGCACCGATGAGTTGGGCCGTGACTTGCTGACTCGCATCCTTTACGGTGGGCGGGTCTCTTTGAGTATCGGCGTGATGGCCATGAGTCTGGCCGTCGTAGTCGGTACGGTCATCGGCGGTTTGGCCGGTTTCTACGGCGGCTGGATTGACAACGTGCTGATGCGCTTTACCGATATGATGCTTTCCTTCCCTCAGCTATTTGTCCTGATCATCCTGGCCATTGCCCTGCGCGACCTGCCCATTGAAGCGTTGCGGGGGACGGCCTTTGCCAGCGTCTTTTCCATCGTCTTGGTGATCGCCGTCCTGGCCTGGATGCAGGTCGCCCGCCTGGTGCGGGCCTCTTTCCTGTCCCTCAAAGAAAAAGAATTTACCGAAGCGGCCCGCTGCATCGGTGCGTCCAACAGACGGATCATGCTCCGCCACCTCCTGCCTAACGCCATGAGTCCCATTATCGTGGCAGCAACCTTTCGCGTGGCGACCTCCATCATCACCGAATCGGGGTTGAGCTACCTGGGCTTTGGCGTCCAGCCGCCCACGCCCACTTGGGGCAACATGCTCAAAAACGCCCAGGAGCAAATGACCCGCGCTCCCTGGACCGCCATCTTTCCCGGCTTGATGATCTTCATCACCGTCATTGCCATCAACTTTATCGGCGATGGCTTGCGCGACGCTCTGGACCCGCACAAAGTGGAGGGGTAATCGTTTATGACAGCAGACACCCGGCAGCTCAAAGAGCGCGTTCAGGCCGAAGTGGAAGCCCGGCGCGAAGAACTGATCCGCATCGCAGATACCATCCATGCCCACCCGGAAGTGGCCTTTGAAGAATACGAATCCGCCGCTCTCCTGAGCGGCGTTTTAGAGGAAAACGGCTTTACCGTCCGGCGTGGAGTGGCCGGCCTGGAGACCGCTTTTGTCGCTACCATGCAGGGCGGTCGGCCGGGGCCGGTTGTGGCCTTTCTGGCCGAATATGACGCCTTGCCCGGCTTGGGCCATGCCTGCGGGCACAACCTCATCGGCACGTCGGCGGTAGGGGCGGCGTTGGCCGTCCGAGCCGTACTGCCGGAGCTGGCGGGGACCATCCAGGTCATCGGTACACCGGCGGAGGAGGGAGGAGGCGGCAAGGCATACCTGGTCAAAGGGGGTGTCTTTGAGGGAGTGGACGTTGCCATGATGGTTCACCCCTCCAGTCGCAATATGACCCGCCGCCGGTCACTGGCAAGCTACAAAATCAGCATTGAGTTCTTTGGGCGGGCGGCCCATGCCGCGGCCCTGCCCGATGAAGGAATCAACGCCCTGGAGGCCATGATCCTGACCTTCAATGCCATCAACTCCTTGCGCCAACACCTGCGCGACGATGTCCGCATCCACGGCATCATCACCCACGGCGGCAAAGCTCCCAACATCGTGCCCGATTACACCGCCGCCCGGTTCTACGTCCGCGCCGCCGATACGGCCTATTGCACGGAGGTCTTGGAAAAGGTGCGAGCCTGTGCCGAGGGCGCAGCCCTGGCGACAGGAGCGCGGCTGGAATTCAAAGAATATGCCCCCTTCTACGAAGCAATGAATCCCAACCCCGTCTTGGCCGAGCTGGTAGAGGCCAACATGAAGGCTTTGGGGTTGACGGTCACACAACCGGAACCCGATGATCGCATGGGGTCTTCCGATATGGGAAACGTCAGCCAGGTGGTCCCGGCCCTCCATCCCTACATCGCCATCGCCCCTGACGATGTGGGCGGCCATACCGTTGAATTCCGCGAGGCTGCCGCCTCCCCCGACGGACACAAGGGGTTGATCTTGGCGGCCAAAGTGATGGCCATGACCGCCGTTGACCTGCTGGCCGAACCGGAAAACGTGCGGCGGGCCAAAGAAGCCTTTGCCCGTTCCAAAGAGACCTCGTAAAGGGCCATAAACCACGACAGGAGGGCCACCCCGGAACGAGGGATGGCCCCCTTCTACCCCCACCGCAATCGGCAATTTCACGGCTTGCCAACCTCCGCAAAACATAGTACAATAAGGCCGCAGCCGCCTGCACCGGCTTGGAAAGGAAAAAGGGCAACGTGTTCGGACCGTTTAGCGCGGGCGACAGCCTGCGCGTCTATCGTTTGCAGCGCAAAGGGGTCTCCCTGGACCTGCAACACTCCCTGACCCAGTCCACCACACCGCTGGCAGAGGCGTGGCTGGCCTACCTGACCCAGCAGGCTATGGGTCGTCCAACCTTCATCCTGGACGATCTCCATGATGGGGAGGGGATCATCCAGGTCCGTTACCGACCCCACCAAGCTGCAGCCGATGTGACCTTTTTGGCCCCGGCCCTTTCGGCCAACGGGCGGGCAGCGCACACTTGGGTACGGTTGCTGGAAGGGGCCAGTACCGAAGCCGCCGGGCGGGGTATCCAGCGCATCTTTGCCAGCGTACCGGATCAAGGCGCGGAAATAGAAATCTTTCACCAGTGCGGATTTGCGCCTTACAGCCGGGAAGAGGTCTATCGACGGCCGGCCGGTCCCCCGGACGGACCGCCGCCCGACCTGCCGAATCTACGCCCTCGTCGGCCCGACGATTGGCCTGCCCTCCGGCGGCTGTGCGTTGCCGTCACGCCCCAGCGGGTGCGCCAGGCGGAAGGGGGCATCACCCTTTCCCTGGGCCGGGAGCGGCGTTGTCGTTGGTACGTACTCCCCGGCGAGGGCGGGCGCGACCTGGTGGCCGCCCTGTCCCTGTGCGCGGGCAAGCAGGCCCATTGGCTCCGCCTTCTGCTCCACCCCGACGCACCGCAAAACGCCGATGACCTGCTCCGTTGGGGAGTGGCTGCCTTGACCCAGGCAGGGGAGAAGGCGGTCTACAGCCACACCCGGCAGTATGAAAGCGGCTTGCGACCTGCTTTGGAGACGGTCGGCTTTGCGCCCTATCAGGTCCGAACGCTGATGGTCAAACAGACGGTGGCCCTGGCCAAAGCCCCGACTCCGGACCTGGTCCCGGCCCTGGTCGGCAGCGAAGCCGCACCGCCTGTCCATCCTGCCAAGCAAACTTCGGAAGCCTAGAGGGAGCGATGCAAGAAGGTATCACCAACGATTTGGAAGCGTTGCTGGAGGTGCTGCCTCCGCCGCTCCGCGAAGCGATCCGCAAAGAAAATCGTGGGGACGACCTGTTGGAAGTGATCATGGACCTGGGTCGCCCACCGGAGGCCCGTTTTGTGGACCGAGAGGTAACCCTCAGCCGGCGGGAGACCACGCGGGAAGACATTGACTTTGTCGTCTCGCGCGTCAGCGAATTCACCACCGATAACCGCTCCGGCATTGAGCGAACCCTGCACCGCATCTCCTGCATCCGCAATCGGGCGGGCAATATCGTAGGGCTGACGCTGCGCGTCGGGCGGGCCGTCTACGGCACGGTGGACATTGTCCGCGACCTGCTGGAATCGGGCAAGAGCATCCTGTTGCTGGGCAAACCGGGGGTGGGCAAGACGACACTGCTCCGTGAGGCAGCCCGTGTCCTGGCCGAAAAGAAGCGGGTCGTCGTCGTGGATACCTCCAACGAGATCGGCGGCGACGGTGACATCCCCCACCCGGCCATTGGGCGGGCGCGGCGGATGCAGGTGGCCCGCCCCGAATTCCAGCACGAAGTGATGATTGAGGCGGTGGAAAACCACATGCCCGAAGTGATCATCATTGACGAAATCGGGCGCGAGCTGGAGGCTGCCGCCGCCCGGACCATCGCCGAGCGGGGCGTGCAGTTGGTGGGCACGGCTCACGGCAACACCCTGGACAACCTGTTGCAAAACCCTACCCTCTGCGACCTGGTGGGCGGCATCCAAGCGGTGACCCTCAGTGACGAAGAAGCCCGCCGCCGGGGAACGCAGAAAACGGTGCTGGAACGCAAAGCCCCGCCTACCTTTGATGTGGTGATTGAAATCAAGGACTGGCAACACCTGGCCGTCCACCATGACGTCAAAGCAGCGGTGGATGCCCTCTTGCGTGGGCGTAGCCTGCCCCCCGAAATCCGCTACCGCGACGAATCGGGCCAGGTGCGGATTGAGAAGGCGGTCCCTGCCCCCCAATTCGAAACGGAAACGGACCGTCGGCAGGCCGAAGAGCAGGATGTCTTCCCCCAACCACGACGGCTCCTGCGGGTATACGCCTATGGCGTGGGCAAGAACCGCTTGCGGCAGGCAGCCCAAAACCTGCACCTGCCGGTGGCCCTGGCCGATAACCTCAAAGGGGCAGATGTGGTGCTGACCTTGAAAAACTATTACCGCCGTCGCCCGCAGCCCATCAGCGAGGCGGAGCGTCGGGGCATCCCCGTCTACGTCCTACGGTCCAACACCGTCGGCCAAATGGAGAGCATCTTGGCCGATATCTTTGGCCTGGATGTGGCCCAGTTGGACCCAACGGCCATTGCTCTGCGCGAAGCAGAAGAGGCCATCAATCGGGTGTTGGCCGGGCAAAAATCGGTGGATCTGGCCCCCCGCAACGCCTACATCCGCCGCTTGCAGCATGAAATGGCCCGCAAGGCCAACCTGGTATCCCATAGCTACGGGCGGGACCCCCGGCGGCATGTGCGCATCTTTGCCACTCCTCGGCTTTCACAATAAACTAAAATGCAAGGAGGATGAACCATGGCCTATAAATTCCCGTCGGATGAATGGATCAAGGCGATGAAGGAAGAAGTCAACAAAAGCGAGGCGTACCGCAAGGCGGCGGCCAAATGGGAAGGTGACTTCTATTTTATCGTCGAACCGGGGCCGGGCTTGCCCGAACCGGTGGCCCTCTACATTGACCTCTGGCACGGCGAGGCCCGTGATGCCTATGAAGTGACCGACATGAGCGAAAAGGACCCCGAATTTATCATTCGCGCTCCCATCAACACCTGGCGGCGGGTGATTGAAAAGAAACTGGACCCGATCCAGGGGATGATCACCGGGCGGCTCAAGCTCAAAGGAACCATGAGCAAGATCATGCGCTTCCCCAAAGCGGCGGCGGAGTTGGTCAACTGCGCAACCAAAGTGCCGACCGAATTCCCTTCCTAAGGGGGCGGTTCCGGCTCAACCGACGATGCCTTTTACCGAAGTCTTGAATCGACGGGTTTTCTATGCTCACCGCGCGCCGGTCCCGGCAAAGGGGCCGGCGGTGGTGTTCATCCACGGCGCAGGGGGCAGCCACCAGCCGTGGCTCTACCAGGTCCGTACCCTATCCCGATGCACAACCTACGCCCCGGACCTGCCGGGACACGGGCGGAGCGAGGGACCGGGCCGGGAAAGTATCGCTGCTTACGGCGATTGGCTGGTCGCCTTCCTCGATGCCGTGGGGCTAAAGCAAGGGGTGCTGGTGGGCCATTCCATGGGAGGAGCCATTGCCCAGGACGTAGCCCTGCGTTACCCGCAATGGGTCGCCGGGCTGGGCTTGGTGGCGACCGGCGCCCGCTTGCGGGTGGCACCGGCCATCTTGGAAAGTATCCGTCGGGATTTCAACGCTGCCGTCCGGCTCATCACCGATTTCGCTTTTGGGCCGGAGGCCCCCGAAGAGATGAAACGCCTGGGCCGCCGCCAGATGGCCCAGACGCCGCCCGATGTGCTCTATGGCGATTTCGTCGCCTGTGACAACTTCGACGCCCTGGGTCGCCTGGGAGGGATCGGCGCACCGGCGGCGGTCGTCTGCGGAACGCAGGACCGTCTCACACCGGTCAAATTCTCCGCCTATTTGCACGATCATCTGCCCGATGCCCGTCTGCACCTGGTCGAGGGGGCGGGGCACATGGTCATGGTGGAGCGGCCCCAGGCCGTCGCCCAGGCCCTGGAGGAGCTGGTGGCCCGCATCTGACGTCAACACCTCCACCACGGCGGCTACCCGCTCCGGCGAACGGTCCCGGACCAGGCCCACCGCAGGGGGCACGCTGCCTGTCGTTTCTGCGGCGCGGGCGGGGAACCGGCCTACGAGGGTACAAAGGGCCGTGCCATCAACCGTCCCGATGTCCCGTATTTGCGGGCCTGTCTTTTCCAGAGACGATGGCCGATGCGGATGTAAAGCCAGGCCGGGATCATGGGCCGTTCCATCAACGCCACGGCTGCAGGCGGCGCGGCTTCTCCCCGGAGTAATGCTTCTGCCGTCATGTCCAGGGCACGGATGACGTTGCGGGCCAGGCCCTGCACTTGAGAAAGCGGACGCCCGTTGATGGCCCCTCCTCCACCGAGGGCCAACCCCCCGGCCCAGGTGAAGCCGGTCTCGCGGGCGAAACGGCGGCAGATCTCCAGGGCCACGGCGTTGTGGGCCGCTTCGGGAAAGCCGCAGTTGACGATCACCAATAAGCGTTGTCCGCCGGGCAAGTCCCGATCTTGTCGGTGGGCAGCGAGCAGCTCCAGGGTTCGGGTCACCAGGTAGGGCAGGGTGTCCACGTAGAGAGGAAAAGCCAAGATCACCGGATCGGCCCGATCCACGGCGGCCAGGAGCTCCTCCGTGGTCTCTTCCGAACGCAGGGCGCGGTGTAGAAATAGCGTCTCCGTGTCCAAGCCCCCTTTGGCAAGCCGCTCCAAAAGATACTCCCCTAGCGATTGGGAAGTGCTGCGTGGTTGATGGGCACTGCCTACCAGCAAAAGAGCCTGCTTTTTCATTGCTCCACCTCCACGGCCCTGATAAGGGACCGCACCCTCAGTTGCACGGCCTCCGGCCCATCGGCGGTGCAAATGACATCGGCTGCATAGGCGGGGGCGTGCATGTTGATAGCGTTGCGGTGCACCAATTTTGTAAAGATCCGTTTTAGCTCCTCGTCCGCTTGCTCCACCGTGCCGATTCCCAAAAGGTATGGGAACCGTTCGTAGCGTGGCTTATGGTGTATTTCCCCCCCGATCTTGGTGAAAAAGGGGGAAACCAGGCAGATCATGCGGTCCAGTGCCTTCTTTAGCTCCGAAGAGTAGCCGCCAAACGTGACCGGTGTGAGGTGGATGACCAGGTCGCTGTTGATGACCGCGGCGGCAATGTCACGGGCGACGTCGTTGATCAGACACCGACCGGGTGTCTGTACCCAACAACCAAAGCAGCCCCAACAGTGGTGGATTTCCAGTTCCCGCAGCGTAAACGGTTGGAGAGACCAACCGTGCGCTTTCAATTCCGTCGCGATGGCAGGGCGCACCAGCTGCGACGATGAATCCCCGTGCCGCGATCCGTCCAAAAGAACCGCTTTCATTTGCAGAGCACCTCCTCTCACAGCCGCTCTATCGTCAGGTAGCCGACTTCCATCCACTGATGGTCCGGCACGGCGAGCAATCCCCAGCGGAAACGCCCCCACGGGGTGATCACCAGGTACTGGTTGTCTATCCACAAGACGAAACCGAGCGGTCCGCGGGGAGCAGGGGCGTGCAGGAAGCATTCGCCGTCCACGAAGAAGCGTGTCTCTCTCTTGCGCCATTCCAGGCTGTAGGTGTGCCATGTTTCCATGTCGGCGGGAACCTCCCTTTCGCCGATGTGCAGAGCGTGTTGGATGGGCGGCCACAAGATGCGGTACAAGGGCGGCCAATTCATCAGCAGGGTGGCGGGTAGCGCCAAAAAGGCCAGCGGCAAGGCGATGGGGCGCAGGGTGTCAATGACGGCGGCCTTCCATCCGTGGCCCGCCGTGTGCCGATCCAGTTTGATGTTGGAAGGTGGCGATGCGTAAAAGAACCATACGGCGCGGGGTAGGGTCGGTGTCCGTCTGCCGGTCATCAGGAAGGGATCGTTCCAAAAGCCAAAGCCCGCCGTACCCCGCACCTGGGGAGAGAAGCGGGCACGAACGGTCAATCGCAGGGCGGGCCGCCAGGGGAAACGACGGCGGGGCAGGCCCCGGTAGTCATCAATTTGGGCATCGGCGTAACGGTCGGCGCGGGCGTGGGCGATGATGAGGCACAGGGTGGAACCGCGTGTTTCTATTACGCCGCCTCCCACGGTGTAGCGCTGCCGGCTTTCCAGATATGCACTCTCCTTTTCAAAAATAATGCGGGCCGTCCACGAAGCGGACGCGAATACGCGAATGCACGAATGCGCCCGGCCCGGGTTGGAACCGCCAAGACGCCAAGAGCGCGAAGGTCTTCTTTTTCTCCTTCCTTTTGCGCCCTTTGCGCCTTTGCGGTTCAAATCTCCGGAACCGCCAGAGCGGGCCGTCCACGAAGCGGACGCGAATACGCGAATGCACGAATGCGCCCGGCCCGGGTTGGAACCGCCAAGACGCCAAGAGCGCGAAGGTCTTCTTGCTTTTTCTCCTTTCCTCTGCGGCCTTTGCGCCTTTGCGGTTCAAACCCCCGGAACTGCCAGAGCGGCCGTCCCCGAAGCGGACGCGAATACGCGAATGCACGAATGCGCCCGGCCCCAGGCCCGAAAGGGACGGCTTGAATCACCGCTTTGCTACGCCGCCCCGGTGAGGACCTCAAAGACGTCCCGTGCGATGGCCAGTTCTTCGTTCGTCGGTACGATCAGCACCTTGACCCGCGATGTTGGAGATGATGCTTCGACGATGCGCCCGTCGGCCCGTCGGCCTTGCACTCCTTCGATGCCCAGAAATTCCAATCCGGCACAGGACCACTCACACACCTCACAAAAGTTTTCGCCGACGCCTCCCGTAAACACCACGCAATCCAGGCCCCCCATGGCCGCCGCGTAGGCCCCGATGTAGCGTTTGATCCGCCCGGTGTAATGCTCCAGCACCAACCGGGCACGTTCGTAATGGGGATGCGCCGGTCCGGCATGGAGGGCATTCTCAAAAACACGCATGTCGCTGGAAAGTTCCGAAAGGCCCAATACCCCGCTTTCCTTGTTGAGCAGATGGTTGATGCCCTCCACGTCCAGTCCCTCATGTTCCATCAAAAAGGGCACGATGGCCGGGTCCAGATCGCCGCAGCGTGTACCCATGACCAGGCCCTCCAGGGGGGTGAATCCCATACTGGTCAGCACGGAGCGCCCATGCTGTACGGCGGTTACGCTGGCTCCATTGCCCAAATGGCAGGTGACGATCTTGAGGGATTCCAGGGGACGGCCCAGATAGGCGGCAGCTTGCCCGGCGACGTAGCGGTGGGATGTGCCGTGGAACCCGTAGCGACGGATGCCGTATTTTTCGTAGAAGCGGTAGGGGATGGCGTAGAGATAGGCAGCAGGTTCCATCGTCTGGTGAAAGGCGGTGTCAAACACCGCCACTTGGGGCACATGGGGCAACAAGGCCGTCACCGCCTCAATGCCCTGGATGTTGGGTGGGTTGTGCAGTGGGGCCAGGGGAATGTTGTCATAAATGGCTTGCAGGACTTGGGCGTCGATCCGGACCGAGGCGGCGAACCGTTCTCCTCCATGGACGACCCGATGGCCTACCGCTTCCACTTCTTGCACACTGCTCAACACGCCGATTTCGGCGTCTGCCAGGATGTCCAAGATCAGCGCAATGGCTTGTTTGTGGTCGGCAACGGGGATGTCGTCGCGGACGAGTTTTTCTCGGCCCGGTCGGCGGTGCGTCAGGCGCGGCTTGCCCAAACCGACCTCCTCCACGATCCCACCGGCCAGCATCTGCTCGTTATCGCCGTCCAGGTCCAGGAGCTGGTATTTGACCGACGAACTGCCGCAATTCAGCACAAGTATCTTCATCGTTTACACCTCACCGGTAAAAAAAGACAGAGGAAGGCCCTCGTTGCACCGGCTTTCCTCTGTCCAGTGCCTCGGTCTCAGCCGACGCCGTTGTCGCTTTGTACCGGGCCCTGCAATTCCAGGCCGGGGACACCCCGGCAGGGGATAGTGTAGCATAGGCTCCGGGGGCTGTCAAATACCGTTCGCCGCGGGGTTGGGACAAGTGCATTACAAGTTTCGCGCCGTAGAAGCGGCCCGCGTCCGCCTACCCGCGCAGACACACCCGCACAGGCGGGCGATGACCAACGGCCCGCCTGTGCGGTTCCGACCTCCTGCTTTGCCGTCGGCCTTTTTTACAGTCCGGCTTCTTGGCGCAGGATGTCGGCTTTGTCGGTCCGTTCCCAGGGGGCGTCAATGTCGTCGCGGCCAAAGTGCCCGTAGACCGCCGTGGGCCGGTAGATGGGGCGGCGCAGATCTAGTTCCCGGATGATGGCTGCCGGGCGGAAGTCAAAATGTTTGTTGATCAGGTCCAAGATGGTCTCATCGGGGACTTTGCCCGTGCCGTAGGTTTCGACGGCCAAAGAAAGGGGTTTGGCGACGCCGATGGCGTAGCTCACCTGTAGCTCAATGCGGTCGGCCAAACCGGCAGCGACGATGTTTTTGGCGACGTAGCGGGCGTAGTAGGCTCCGGAACGGTCCACTTTGGTCGGGTCCTTGCCGGAGAAGCAGCCTCCGCCGTGCCCGGCCATGCCGCCGTAAGTGTCCACGATGATCTTGCGTCCGGTGACGCCTGCATCACCCTTGGGGCCACCGGTGACGAACCGCCCGGTTGGGTTTACATAAATCTTGGTGTTTTCGTCCAACATGCCGTTGGGGACGACGTACTTGATGACACGCCGGATGATGTCATCGCGGATCTTGCTCTGCTCCACGTCGGGCGAGTGCTGGGCCGAAACGACAATCGCCTCCACGCGCTTGGGTTTGCCGTATTCATATTCAACCGTAACTTGGCTTTTGCCGTCGGGGCGCAGGTAGGGTAGGATGCCTTCTTTGCGCACTTGGGCCAGTCGGCGGCAAAGTTTATGGGCCAGCATGATGGGCAGGGGCATTAGCTCCGGTGTCTCGTTGCAGGCAAAGCCGACCATCATTCCCTGGTCGCCGGCGCCGATGGCTTCGATTTCGTCTTCGCTCATCTCGCCGATTTTGGCCTCCAGGGCTTTGTCCACCCCTAGGGCGATGTCTGCGCTTTGTTCTTTGATGGAAACCAGCACGCCGCAGGTTTCGCCGTCGAAGCCAAATTTGGCCCGTGTGTAGCCGATGTCCAACACTACGTCGCGGACCAGGGCGTTGATGTCCACGTAGGTACTGGTGGTAATCTCGCCCATGACCAAAACCGTGCCGGTGGTGACGGCGCACTCGCACGCGACGCGGGCGTCGGGGTCATCGGCGATCATGGCGTCCAGCACCGCGTCCGAGATCTGGTCGCAGATCTTGTCCGGGTGTCCTTCCGTCACCGATTCGGAGGTGAAAAAGTACTTTGGTGAAGTCATGAAAGTTGTGCTCATTTTTTCCGCTCCTTCTTTGATAGATTCAATTTCCCGGTGTTACTGCTCGGCCGATCCTCCCGCAGGCCGGAAAATTGATTGAAATCGCCGGCTTTCGACGGGCAACCGGTTTCAACCTGGACCGCTTCCAAACCTGCGGGAGGGTGAGCAGTTACGTCCCCTCTTGCCAGGAAGCCAGGTATCGCTCCTGCTCCGGGGTCAAGGTGTCAATTTTGATGTCCATGGCCGCCAGTTTGAGGCGGGCGATCTCTTTGTCAATCTCCTCCGGCACGGGGTAGACCGTTTTCTCCAGTTCGGTAGCATGTTGGACCATGTATTCGGCGCAGAGGGCCTGGTTGGCGAAGCTCATGTCCATCACCGCGCTGGGATGGCCCTCGGCGGCGGCCAGGTTGATGAGGCGCCCTTCACCCAGCAGTGAGATGCGGCGACCGTCGGCCAGGGTGAATTGTTCGACGAAGGGACGCGGCTTGTGGACCGAAACGGCCAGTTCTTGCAGGGCCGGGATGTTGATCTCCACGTTGAAATGGCCCGAATTGGCGACGATGGCTCCATCTTTCATCACCTCAAAGTGATGTTTGTCAATGACGTTTTTGTTACCGGTGGAAGTGATAAAGATGTCGCCTAGCCGTGCTGCTTCGTACATGGGCATTACCCGGTAGCCGTCCATCACCGCTTCCAGTGCCCGAAGGGGGTCTATTTCGGTGACAACGACGTTGGCCCCCATGCCCTCGGCCCGCATGGCGATCCCACGGCTGCACCAGCCGTACCCGGCGACGACGACCGTCTTGCCTGCGAGCAGGATGTTGGTGGCGCGGATGATGCCGTCGATGGTGCTCTGGCCTGTGCCGTAACGGTTGTCAAAAAAGTGCTTGGTCATGGCATCGTTGACGGCGATGATGGGGTAATGCAGCACGCCGTCGGCAGCCATAGCCCGCAGGCGGATGACACCCGTAGTTGTCTCTTCCGTGCCGCCGATGATGCCGGGCAACAGGTCGGTACGTTCCTTGTGCAGGATGCCTACCGTATCGGCTCCGTCATCCATGGTCAGCTGGGGGCTGTGGGCAATGGCTTGTCGGATATGGCGGTAGTAGGTGTCGTGGTCCTCGCCTTTGATGGCGAAAACCGGCACGTCGTAGTGGGCGACCAGGGCAGCTGCTACATCGTCCTGGGTGCTCAGGGGGTTGCTGGCACAGAGCCGCACGTCGGCTCCGCCCGCTTTGAGGGTGCGCATGAGGTTGGCCGTCTCTGTTGTGACGTGCAAACAGGCGGCAATGCGTACCCCTTCCAACGGTTTTTCTTTTTCAAACCGCTCGCGGATGAGGCGTAGGACCGGCATTTCCTGCTCGGCCCATTCGATGCGGTTTTGGCCTGCTTCGGCCAAGCCGATGTCTTTGACATCATACTCTTGGGTCATTTACTCTCTCCTTTGATTGATTCGTTGGAATCTTGCACAGGCGATATTGTTTTGGCCGACGGGGTACGGCGCCGCGGATGGGATTCGGCCCCAGGATTGTAAAGTTGCCGTACCCTTTGTCCTGCCCGGCGAAAGTGGTTTTTGCTCTTTTCATCCGACGGCCGGTATGGATTGGATAGGCATAGCCGCTTTCCTTCCTCGGCTGCAGCCAAGCGTGTTGCCGACGGTGTCATAACGTGATCGTCTCCCCGAAGACGCGGTGATAACGGTCAAGGAATTCTTCCAGCGAGTAGCGGTGTGCTTGTGTGCCGTACTGTTCTAGCACGTAGGTCGCGGCCAGGGTCGCAATGCGGCCCGTCGTTTCCCAGGGCAGGTTGTGGAGCAGCCCTTTGATCAGCCCGGCACGGTAGGCGTCGCCTACGCCGGTTGGTTCGGCCATCGGCTCCGGCGGCACGGCAGGAATGTGCAGCTCCTGTCCCTCGGCATAGATCGTTGAGCCGTCTGCCCCGCGGGTGATGATGGTTGCTTGGGGCAATGTCAGCAACTCCTCTTCTGTCAGCCCGGTTTTCTTTTTGATCATGCCGAATTCATACTCATTGCAGATCAACACCCGTGCTCCTCGGCTGCCGGTCAACAGATCTTCTCCGTCGAGCCAGACGATCTGCTGGCTGGGGTCGTAAATGTAGGGGATGTCCAGTTCTTGGCATTCGCGGACATATTTGACCATGGCCGCCGGGGCGTTGGGCGAGATGATGGCGATCTGGACATCGTCTAGGTCGTGAAAAGAGAGTTGATCGGCCCGCCGCATGGCCCCGCTATAAAAGGAGACGATCTGGTTGTTATCCTTGTCTGTGTTGATGAAGCAGGAGGCGGTAAAATCATCTTCGATGACGACCATGGCCGAAGTGTCCACCCCTGCCTCCTCCAACCAGGCGCGATATTCGGCGAAATCCTGCCCTACGGTGGCCATGACCGTGGGCCGTTCGCCCAGCAAGGCCAAATTGTAGGCGATGTTGGGGGCACAGCCGCCCCGCTCTTTGCGCATTGAATCCACCAAGATACTGAGGCTGATGTGTTGAATCTGATCCGGTAGGATATGCTCGCTGAAACGCCCCGGAAAGGACATCAAGTAATCAAAAGCGACGGAGCCGGTCACGACAATGCTCATGGTTTCTCTCCTAAAGCGTAGTTTTCATCAAAAACGGGCCGTTTTCATGCCCCTGTCACCATCCGCCGTAGGTTCGTGCGGAAGGGGGGATAGGCAATGCCGTTTTCGGTGATGATGCCGGTCACGTAACGGTGGGGGGTCACGTCAAAGGCTACGTTGAGCACCGGCACACCGTCGGGTGCGATTTGGCAGTCGCGCACGTGAGTCACTTCACGGGCATCCCGCTCCTCAATGGGGATGGCGTCGCCGTCGGGGACCGTCAGGTCAATGGTTGAGGTGGGCACGACGGCGTAGAAGGGGATACCGTTCTCTTTGGCGACTACCGCCAGTTTGTAGGTCCCGATCTTGTTCACCACGTCGCCGTTGGCTGCCGTCCGGTCGGAGCCGACCAGTACCAGGTCCACTTGACCGGTGCGCATCAAGTGTCCGGCCACATTGTCGGCAATGAGGGTCATGGGGATTCCGTCACGCAGCAGCTCCCAGGCGGTGATGCGTGCCCCTTGTAGGCGTGGGCGCGTCTCATCTACCCAGACGTGGATCTTTTTGCCCTGGGCGTGGGCGGTGCGGATGGGGGCCAGGGCCGTGCCGTAATCCACCGTTGCCAACGCTCCGGCGTTGCAGTGGGTCAGGATGTTGAAGCCGTCTTCAATAAGTGTCGCCCCGTGTTCCCCCATGCGTTTGTTGATTTCCACGTCCTCATCGGCGATGCGCTGTGCCTCGGCGATCAGTTCCTCCACCAGCCCGGCAACCGTTGCCTGGGCCGAGGATCGGGCTGCCCGCAGCATCCGTTCGATGGCCCAAAAGAGGTTGACCGCCGTGGGCCGGGTAGCCCGCAAGACCTCGGCAGCCTGTTCTAGGTCGGCCAACAGGCCTTCGCGGGTTGTTGCTCGGCTTTGGGTAGCGGCCAGGGCCAGGCCAAAGGCTGCTGCTGCACCGATGGCCGGTGCGCCGCGAATGTACATCTCGCGGATGGCAACGGCTACATCGCGGTAGTCATCAAACTCTACCACTACATAGTCCAGCGGCAACTGCCGTTGATCTATCATCTTGACTACGCCTTTGGGATCCCACTCAATCGTGCGCATTGGTTCCTCTCCTGTTTGGAGCTTATTAGGGGCCATTACTGAAAAAGGCTCTCGCAATGAGAGCCTTTTCTGTGTCTATTAGCCCTCATCTTTCAGGCCACGCCCTTGCGTGCCTGCCGGAATTGGCACCTGGTCGGATGTCAACGCTCCTATGCAACATCCAACTGGTTGCCGGGGCTTCACTGGGCCGGTCCCTCCACCCCTCTGGATGAGTGTCCAGTCTCGGTTGTCAACGGCGACTATGGTAACACAGTCGGCCTCTTTTGTCAAAGCGGAGTTCCGGTAAGGCGATGATCGGCAGGTGGGAAGGTGGTATCCTCGGTGGGAGAGTGCAAGCGGGTCAGGTTCTCCTCCTGGCGGTGCAGGTAGCGTTCCATCTCGGCCCGACCGGCTTCGACGCTGTAGCGGCGTTCGGCCTTGACCATGTTGGCCCGTAGGGCATCTTCCAGGTCTATGCCGCACTGGTAGGCCAGTTTGTAGAGGAAGGTCGCGGCGTCGGCCAGCTCCCCGGCCAGGCGGACGCGGGCGGCCTCGGCATCGTCGGTGTCGCGGTAGCCTTCCAGGTATCCCACCTCGCGGGCCACTTCGCCGATCTCTTCAACAAGGTGAAGCAGGGTATGGACCGGGGCGACTCGGTCCCAACCCCGGGCTTTGTCGTAGGCTTGGAGCCAGGTTTGATACTCGCGGATGTGCATGGCAGGATGGTCTCACTTTCCAAACAATGTTTTCATCAGCGTTGATCGCGGAATGTCCAAATGGTCGGTTACGTCCCCGCGGGCGATTCTTGTATCAAAAGCAGAATCTCTTTTGCCGTCTGTTATCCTGCGTTCTCGATCTCCATTTGCCGCCGCAGCCGATGGATAAAGTCCACCGATTTGAGCCTGCGTTCCAGATGATAGGTCAGGTAATGGTTCATCAGCCGTTCGACTTCGGCGTGGCCGGCCGGGCTGAGGCGCAGCAGGCGGCAGGTTTCCCAGTCGCGGGTCTGCAAAAAGCGCAACACCTTGAGGGCGTTGAGCGAGAGTTCCATCGCGCCCCGCCGGTCACGCCCGCAGCGGGGGCACAGAACGCCGCCCTCGGCTGCACTCAGAAAGTAACGGTCTTCCGGCTCCAACCGCTTTTTGCACCCCAGGCAGACGAACAGTTGCGGCTGATAGCCGACCAGGCCCAGCAGGTGCAGTTCGTAATAGCGGGCGACCAGGGCCAGGTCCGGGGCCTCGCACAGCCAGCCAAAAGCATCCTTGAGCAAGTCAAACAGGGGGCGGTTCTCATCCCCCTCGGCGGTGAAGGCGTCGGCCAGCTCGGCCACATAGTAGGCGTAGGTCGTGCGCAGCAGGTCTTCCCGCAGCGGCAGGTACGGCTCAACGGTCTCCGCCTGGGTGAGAATGTCCAGGTTGCGGCCCACGGCCACCAGGAATTGCCCGTGGCTGAACAGCTCCACGTGGCCGCTCTTGCGGCTGCTCGGCTTGCGCGCGCCTTTGGCAATGAGCTTGATCTTGCCGCGAGCGGGGGTGAACACGGTCAGCAGGCGGTCCGCTTCGCCGAAATCGGTCCGCCGCAGGACGATGGCTTCGGTTCGGTACACCCGTTCGCGGTGGGACATGGTTCTTTCCGAGAAAGCCGACGGAAATGAAAATTCGGCCCGCGTCGGGGGCGGTTTCAACCGCTATTTTCTTAGTAGTACCCTTTGAACGTTGCTCCCATCTCGGCGTTGGTGAGCACCGCACCCACCAGTCGGGCGTTGATCTGCTCCAGCCGTTGCACGGCGGCCCGCGCCTGGTCCCGCCGGGTTTTGCCCGCGCCGATGACCAGTAGCACGCCGTCTACTTTGGTGGCCAGCACCGCCGCGTCGGTGACGGCGACGACCGGCGGCGTATCGAACAGCACCTGGTCGGCCCGCTCCGATAGGGCAGCGATCACCTCTTCCATGCGCCGCGATCCCATCAGGTCCGCCGGGTTGGGGGGCAGGGGGCCGCTGGTCAGCACCGACAAGCCTTCGACCTCGGTGGCTTGCAGCGGCGGGGCGGCCAGGGCTTCTTCGTCGCGCATCATCGTTGTCAATCCCATCTCGTTCGGCAGGCCAAAGATCCGGTGCAGGGTCGGACGCCGCAGGTCGGCGTCTACCAGGATCACCCGGCGGCCTGCCTGAGCCGAGACGACGGCCAGGTTGGCTAACGTGGTCGTCTTGCCCTCGCCCACTCCCGCCGAGGTGACGACCAACGTCTTGAGCGCGCGATCCAACCCGGCAAAGTCCAGGTTGGTCCGCAGGGTGCGGTATGCCTCGCTGATGGGCGAGCGGGGTTCGGAGATGGTGATGAGAATATTTTGATTTTCATTCATGGGTTTCCACCTGGGTGTGAGTTTCAATTTCCACTTCATGCCAGAAATCGGCATGTGAAATGCCCTGTCCTTCTCGGATCTGTTGCTGGGCGGTTCGCAAGGTGTCTTGAAATTGGGGTGAATAGGCCGGCAGCAGCCGCTCTATTTCTGCCGTATCTTCAACCGACGGCAAGATAGCAATGGACTTACTATAAGGGCGTGATTTCATAACAATCCCACGATTATTGCTCCCAGGGCAGTGCCGATGATCACCCCCACCAAGAAGGTGAAGGCCAGGGCCGAATCCACCCAGCCCGGCAGTCCCCACTTGCGTTTCGCGGAGCCGGTCTCGCTGCCGGCGGGGATGGCCCCCAGCACGCTCACACCTACCGCCTTTTCCACATCGGCCACCGATTGCAACAGGTCGGCGTTGAGCCATTCCAGGAAGAAAACGATGATGCCGCCGATGATGGCTCCAAAGATGGCCCCGGCCAGCATGTTGAGTTTGGGCTTGGGGGAGGCCAAAGGCACGTCGCGGATGTCATCTACTTTTGTTACGTAAATCCGGTCCCGCTTGTCTTGCTCGGCGTTCCATTGCTCCCGCTCCTCGACGAACACGTCGGCCAGCGTCTGGGCCATGAGCCGCGCCTCTTCGGGGTCGTGGCTTTCGGCCTGGATGGTGATGCTCAGGTTGGAAGAGTCCTCGCTGACATCCAGGTTGGCCAAAAAGTCGTAGGTGCTCATGTCCAGTTGGGCGCGGTCAATGGCCTCCTGGGTCATGCGATGGCTTTTGATGTTGAGCACATAGTTGCGCAGCAGGTCTTTGGTCGCCTGGCTCAAACCCCAATCGGCCCGCGCCGGGTTGACGCTGAGTTGGATGGTGGCCTTGTAGGTTTTGGGCATCAGAAAACTGACGCCCAGGGCGGCTACGGCGGCTACGACCGCGACCAGCAAGACGATCCAGCCGCGCCTGATGGCGATATGCCAGTATTCACGAAATTCCACACACGCCTCCGCTTTTGTCTATGACAGATTTTCCGGTAACTATTTGTCCCGGCCGATTGTAACACAAAAAGCAGCGATCCCCAAACTTGTGGCTCAGGGGCTTTTTGCCTTGCCCTTGCGCGGGATCTCGCCCAGGACGGTCACGCCCAGGGCCTCCACCTCGGACCGGTCACGGATGGTGTCATCCAGGTAGTCCCACAAGAAGGCCAGGGCCACCCCCGCGACCAGGGCCACAAACAGGCGCAAGGGCAGGTCCAGCTTCTCCTTGAGGCTGCGGCCCACCTGCCCGATGCCCGGCCCGTCAATGAGCACCGCCTGGGCCTGGACGTCGGCCAGCTGGGGGAAGTAGTCGGCCCCGCCGTCGGCGACCGCCGCGCCCACCGCCTCGGCAATGGCCTGGACCTGGTCCCGGTCGGGCCAGGTGATGGTGACGGTCATGATGCGGTGCTCACGGCTGGCGAAAATGGTTCCCGCGGGTACGGGAAAGCCCACCTGCCGGCCGATGCGGGCGGCGAAATCGCCGCCTTTGAGCACCTCGCTCAGGTCGTCGGCCAGATACTCGGAGGCCAACCAGGCGTCGGAGCGGCCCTCGCCGGAGACGGCGTACACCGGTTCTTCCCCTTTGATGCCGATGGCGAAGCGCATGGTGGCCCGGTAGACGGGAGTCGGTGGGCGGTAGGTCACCAGGCTGACCACGAGGACGATGCCCAGCAGCGCAGCGATGAGCCACCACCGCCGCCGGACGATGCGCCAATACTGTTTCAGTTCCATTTCGCTTTTCCCCAAGATTATGCAATGCGAATGCCGGTTGTCTTGATCTCCCAGGCCAACAAATCCTGTAGCACACGGAGGAAAACCGGTTTCACGGATGGAGATTCCGGCGTATCCGTGGAATCCGTGTGCCGTTCCGACTCCGCCTTCATCAATCATCCCCCAGGGCTTGGGCGATCAAGCTCCCCAGCCGTTGCTTGAAAATCGCAGTGTCAAATCGTTCTGCGTGGGAGCGGATGGCCGCCGGGTCAAAGGCGGCGTCATCGAACCGCTGCACCGCCTCGGCCAGCGATGCGGGCGTTTGCTCCCGGAAAAACAGGCCGGTGACGCCTTCCACCACATAGTCCAGCGCGCCGCCCCCGGCGTAGGCGATCACCGGGCGGCCGGCGGCCATGGCCTGCACCGGCGCGATGCCAAAATCCTCCAGGCCGGGAAAGATGAAGGCCCGGCAGCGGGCCATCAACTCCGGCAGGTCCGCATCGGGCACGTACCCCAGAAAGCGCACGTTCGGTCCGGCCAGGGCTTCCAGGTTGGCCCGGTCGCGGCCGTCGCCCGCGATCCAGAGGGGCAGGCCCAGCTCACGGAACGCCTGCACCGCCAGGTCAATGCGTTTGTAGGGGATCAGCCGCGAGACGATGAGGAAATAGTTGTCGTGGTCCTCCCCCGGCGTGAACCGCCCGGTATCCACCGGCGGGTAGATGACCACCGAATCGCGCCCGTAGAACCGCCGGATGCGCTTTTGCACCTCGTGGGAGATGGCGACGAACGAGTCCACCCTTTCGGCAGCAGCCCGCTCCCAACGTTGCAATCGGCCCAGGAAGGGGCGCACCAGCCGTTGAGCAACTCCGCCCACCTGTTCCCGCCCGACATAGGCGTCAAAATTCCATACGAAGCGGGTCGGCGTCAGGCAGTAGCACAGGTGATGCGTCTCCGGCGGGGTGCGCACCCCCAGGCAAAACGCGCTCTTGTTGGAAATGACCAGGTCGTATCCTTCCAGCCGCAGCCCGCCAAAGGCCAACGGGTAGAGTAGCAAGTAGGGTTGGTGGTGGCGGTAGATGCCCGGCAGGCGGTCCATCCAGGTCGTGCGGATGTCCCAATCGCGGTAGGCGGCGGGCATTCCCTTTCGCCAGTAGATGGAGGTGTAGATGGGCGCGCCGGGGAACATTTCCACCAACGCTTCCAAGACATCCTCCGCGCCGCCTATCTGGTTGAGCCAGTCGTGCACGATGGCAATGTTCAAGGGGTTATCTCACGATTGATTCCGACATGGTTGTCTGAGCCATGTCCGTCTTTTGCGGTAATCATAGCACAGGCTGTCATCTCTGTCAATCCCAACTTTGATGATGCGCAATCTAGGACGCAGGCAGGTTCGCTTCCTCGAAAATAAACTCCCAACTTCTCTTTGCTTTTGCGGTTCGAATCTTGGAACCGCCAAGACGCCACGGGCGCGAAGGTTTTCTTGCTTTTTCTTCTTTCCTTTGCGCCCTTTGCGCCTTTGCGGTTCAAATCTCCGGAACCGCCAAAGCGGGCCGTCCACGAAGCGGGCGCGAATACACGAATGCACGAATACGCCCGGCCGCAGGCCCGAAAGGAGCGACTTGAGTCGCCACCGCCTCCGGCGCGAGCCGCCGGAGATTTTCATCCTTGATGGTGAGCCGCGGATCGGTCCGCTTCCTCGAAAATAAACTCCCAACTTCTCTTTGCTTTTGCGGTTCGAATCTTGGAACCGCCAAGACGCCACGGGCGCGAAGGCTTTCTAGCTTTTTCTTCTTTCCTTTGCGGCCTTTGCGCCTTTGCGGTTCAAATCTCCGGAACCGCCAAAGCGGGCCGTCCACGAAGCGGGCGCGAATACACGAATGCACGAATACGCCCGGCCGCAGGCCCAAAAGGAGCGACTGGAGTCGCTACCGTCCCCGGCGCGAGCCGCCGGGTTTTCATCCTTGGCGGTGAGCCGCGGATCGGTCCGCTTCCTCCATCGGCCGGATCACGCGGTCCACGCCATAGACGCGCCGAGGAGCAGAGTCCCACCGGAGGCGTTGGCAAAGGCCACCGGCGTTTCGGCCGGGCGGGCCGGGGTGATCGTTTCGGGTCCACGTTCAACCGCGGCTGCCGGGGCAGACGGTTCCGTTTCAGGGAGTCGCATGACACTCCAACATGCACCATTCGCAGCCGTAGGGTAGGGCGTCGGGATTGGGGGCGGCGGCGACGGTGCACGTTACCTGGCGGGCCAGCTCGCAGCCGTTCGCCCCCGGATTGTTTTTGGGGACTTCGACTACTTTGGCCCGGATCGTTTGAGGAGCGTGGTTTTGCTCACCTTGCACGTCGGGGTTGTAGGCCAATTCGCAAACGATCACCTTGTCCAGTTCGGCCAGGGGCAGGGTCAAGCCCCAGTCCTCCGGATGATAGGTGGTGTTGCTTTTGCCCCCTGCGCCGCAGGTGTAGCTCATGGCTTCATCGGGGTTCTGCCCCAGTTGGAGGAAAAAAGCCAGGACCGTCTTTTCGGGGTAGTAGACCTGGCGCGTTTTATCGGGTTGGCCGGGGCCAAAGGCCAGGCCGACCTCACGAGGGGGATACAGCTGGTGCGATGCCCCCGGTTCGTGCGGCGGTTGGGTCATCGGCCGGAAGTAGGAGCCGTTGTCCCCCGGTTCGTAGATGCGATAGGCTACGATTTGGCTGCGCTCGAACCCGGCCCGGTCCTTGACCGTCACCGTTGCGCTCTTTTCGGGCAGTTCGACGCTGTAGCTCCCGCGGAAGGAGCCGATGTTCTCGTAGGTAAAGGGTGCGGTGACGACCTGCATGGGTTGGAGGGGAAGTTGGGGGGTGGGTCCGCCCGATGTCCGCCGGACGGTGCGGCGGGGTACGCATTCCCAATCAAAACCGACTTTGCGGAAGATGTTCAGGTCTGTTACTTCCTTCCGCGACTTGCCCTTGATGATCACTTCGGGGCGGTCAATCTCTTCGGCGTTCCGGTCCAAGGAGAGGGGATCGGGGTACACGATGATGTTGTCCACCGTCACCTCTACCTCGTCTTCGCCCAAATAGTCGTAATTGACCGGGACCAACTCAAAGCTGTGGATTTCGGGTGGGCGGCAGCGGTCGTAATCGTAGATCACTCCGCCGAACGGTCCGACCTGCTTGCCGTCCTCTTGTTCGTGGATGTCATATTTGTAGGTAACGACCCACTCTTCCTTGATTTCCTCATCATCCCAATCGGTGTCCAGTCGCTCTACGTTGTCCAGGGGATCGGGCACGCCGGGGACGACGGTCGCCAGGTTGATCAGCTTATCGTCGGCCAGCAGTTGGGCGATCCAGACACGGCGGGGGTTGGGGTTGACATCCATGACCTTGATCAAAAAGACGTAGAAGAGCAAGCCGGAGACGATCAATAGTCCCACAAAGGCGAAAAGTTGGCTCAACTTGGGGGCGGGTTGGCGAAAGGTGGTGAATAGGAGAAAAACCCAAGCTGCGGCCAGGACAATGAGGATCAGTCCTGTCTCCATCGTTCGACCCTTCTCAATTTGCTTGGGAAGGCGGCTTTTCCGGCAAGAGGGCGACCGGCAGCACTTCATCCATGCGGTCCACAAAGACGAAACGCAGGTCGCGCTTGACCTTTTTGGGCACTTCGATCAGGTCCTTTTTGTTTTTTCTGGGTAGAAGCACCGTTTTGAGACCGGCCCTGTGGGCGGCCAGTACCTTTTCCCGCAGTCCGCCGATGGGCAGGACTCTCCCCCGCAAGGTGATCTCCCCGGTCATGGCTACGTCGTGGTGAACGGGCCGCTCAATGAGGGCCGAGATGAGGGCCGTGGCGATGGTGATCCCCGCCGAAGGGCCGTCTTTGGGGATGGCTCCTTCCGGGACGTGGATGTGGATGTCCAGTTTGTCAAAATCCACATTGTTGATTCCCAGTTCGCGGGCGTGGGAGCGGGCGTAGGAGAGGGCAGCCTGGGCCGATTCTTGCATGACTTCACCCAGCTGCCCGGTGAGCAAAAGTGTGCCTTTGCCTTCCATCAAGGAGACCTCCACCGGCAGCAGGTCGCCCCCGGCCTCGGTCCAAGCAATGCCTATGGCCAGACCCACTTCGTCCTCATGTTGCCAGTCGTCGCGCAGGTAGCGGGGTGGCCCCAGGTATTTACTCAGCGATTGGACGGTCACGTGGTGAGGGGCGGGCTTGCCTTCGGCGACACGGCGGGCTACTTTGCGGCAGGCATTGGCGATCTCCCGCTCCAGATTGCGCACTCCGGCCTCGTAGGTGTAGTTGCGGATGATGGCCCGCAGGGCTTGGTCGGAGAATTTGAGTTCATAGTCCAAGCGGTCCAGGCCGCTTTCGGCCAGTTGGCGGGGGATGAGGAACTGGCGGGCGATGGCCAGTTTCTCCTCTTCAATGTAGCCGGGGAATTCAATGACCTCCATCCGGTCGCGCAAGGCCGGGGGGATGGGGTCTAGAAGGTTGGCCGTGGTGATAAACATCACTTGGGTCAAGTTGTAGGGCACATCCAAGTAGTGGTCGGTGAAGGCGTGATTCTGCTCCGGGTCCAGGGCCTCCAGGAGGGCAGCTGCCGGGTCGCCGCGAAAATCGTAGCCGATTTTGTCAATTTCGTCCAGCATGAACACGGGGTTGATCGTCCCCGCGGTACGCATCGTTTGGATGATGCGGCCCGGCAGGGCGCCGATGTAGGTCCGGCGGTGGCCACGGATTTCGGCTTCGTCGCGGATGCCGCCCAGGGACATGCGCACGAATTTACGGCCCAGAGCCTGGGCAATGGAGCGGCCCAGGGAAGTCTTGCCCGTGCCCGGTGGCCCGACGAAGCAGAGGATAGGGCTGCGCGTCGAGGGCCTGCCCCCGGAAAGCTTGCGCACTGCCAGGTACTCCAAAATGCGCTCTTTGGCTTTGGGCAACCCGTAGTGATTGGCGTCCAGTATCTTGGCAACCTGGGCGATGTCCAGGTTGTCTTCCGTCGCTTTGGTCCAGGGCAGCTCTAGCAACCAGTCCAAGTAGGTGCGGATCATGCCGACTTCGGGAGAGGCAGGGTGTAAGGCTTGGAGACGATGTAGTTCCTTTTCTGCTTTGGCCCGCACCTCGTCGGGAAAGTCGGCGGCGGCGATTTTTTCTTCCAGTTCGCTCAGCTCGGCAGTGTGAACGTCCAGCTCGCCCAGCTCGTTTTGGATGGCCCGCATCTGCTCCCGGAGGAACATTTCCCGCTGGGAGCGATCCACTTCTTGTTGTACCCTGTCGTGAATGCTGTACTCCAACTCCAGCACGTCCAGTTCTTTGGCCAAGAGGATGCTCAGCCGCTGGAGTCGCTCTGCGGGGTCCAGGGTTTCCAACAGTTCTTGCCGTTCTTCCAGGCTCAGCTCCAGCAGGGAGGAGATCAGGTCTGCCAGGGGGCCGGGTTCGGCAATGTTCATGGCGGCGATGTAAGCATCTTCGGGCAGGTTGTGTGACAGTTGGACGACTTTTTCAAACAGGGAAAGGACGGCCCGCATCAACGCTTCTGTGCTGGCCGTGACCTCTTGTGGTTCTTCCAGAGGCTGGACGCGGACCCGGATGTAGGGTTTGGTTTGGCTGAAACCGAGGATTTTGACCCGTTGCCGCCCCTGGCCCAGGATGTTGGTCGTGCCGTCGGGCATACGCAGGATGCGGCCCACGACCATCTCTACACCCACGCTGTACAGGTCATCCAAGCCGGGGTCCTGGACCTCTGGGTCCCGCTGGGTGACGACGACCAGCAGGTTGTCGCTCCCGATGGCGGCTTCTACAGCTCTGATGGAGCGATCTCTCCCGACGATGAGGGGCATCATGGTATGTGGAAAGACGACGGTATCCCGCACAGGCAGCAGGGGATAGTCGCCCGCAGGGCTGTCTGCTTCCTGCGTCAGAAATTCGTCGTCAAAGAATGCAAAACCGATGTCGTAACTCAAGGTGCTTTCCCCTTCTGTGGATTGGGTTCAATATAGCACAGGATGGGCGAAAAGACAACTTTGCGGCAGCGGGTGTGTCACCGGCGAGATGCTGTTTGGGTAGTTGTCCAAACGCGTTGTGCCCGTCGCAGCCATTCCCGTTCGGCTTCAAAGGTCACGCGGGCCAAAGCCTCATCCCAGGGCAGCCACAGCCGTTTGAATTGCTTTTCCGGGGGGCTAAGGGGAGCTCCGGCGGGCAGGCGCATGAGAAAGTAGAACTCGTCGCGGCGGTAGTCGCGATCTTGCCAATGGAACTCAACGAGCTGATGGCCCAGGTCGGCCACGATCTCCAATTCGGGCAGTCCTCCCTCCTCCCGAACCTCGCGTAGGGCGGCTTCCCGGTGGCTCTCTCCCGGCTCAATGTGACCTTTAGGCAAACGCACCTCCGGCCGACCGTCCGGTCCCGGTCGGTGGGGGCGCAACAGAAGGAGCACCCGCTCGCCGGTGTCGTCCACAACTACACCGCCCGCTGCTTGGTACTCGTAGGTAGATCTGGTCATGTTTCCTCACTCCGTTATGTCGGCTATGGTCCCGGCCATTGTGACCGGCGTGCCCAGCCGGGCAGCAATGTCATCCAAGCTCAGGTCGTCCAGGGTGTAACCGGGGGGCGTGGAACCGGCCCCGTACCGCCCGGTGAACATGGCCCGTGGCAGGATCACTTGTTCTCCCAGCTCCCGGCCTTGCAGGGCGGCGACCACGTCCCGGCCGGTCAGCAGGCCGGAGACGGTCGTCACCTTTCCGAAAAAGCGATTGACGACGGGGACCAGGCGCAGTTCTGCGCCGGTCCGCGCGTTCAGCTCGGCGACGATGCGGCTCAGCACCGGGGCGATAAGGGTTCCGCAAACCAGGGTTGCCCGCCGGGGGCGGGGCGGTTGCCGGTTGGGCCGCAGGCTCGCCCATTCGTCGAGCAGTCGCCGCACCATGCCCACGCCGTTTTCCAGCTGCGGAAAGCCATCATACTCGGCGGCGGGAGGAACTTCCCGCCCGGCGACCAGATACCATTCGTCGGAAGGGTAGACGAAGGTACGGCCCCAAGCCGCCCGGCTCCGCTCGCGCCACGGGGAGACCTGGTCCAGCACGGCCCGCGATTCCTCTGCCGTGTAGGTGCGCAGGGGGCCGGGGTGGTATTTTGTCAGGCCCAGGGGGACGATGCCCACCGAGGCCACCGGCTGCCCATAGAGGGACGCCAGGTCGGCGAGGGTTCGCTCCAGCTGCGGGCCGTCGTTCAGACCGGGGATGAGCACGATTTGGGTGTGGACGGTGATGCCCAGGTCGGCCAGGCGGCGCAACTGCTCCCGCACGTCGGGGGCGTCGCGGCGGCCCAGGATGCGTCGCCGCAGGGCGAGGTCCGTGGCGTGGACCGAGACGTAGAGGGGGCTGAGGCGTTGTTCCTCCAGCCGCGCCCAGTCATCGGCGGTCAGGTTGGTCAGGGTGACGAAATGGCCGGAGAGAAAGGAATAGCGGTAATCGTCATCCTTGACGTATAGGGCGCGGCGCATCCCCGGCGCGTTCTGTTTGACAAAGCAGAATGGGCAATTGTTGGCGCAGCGGCGGATGTCCACATCAAAAGTGGGATGGGCAAAGGTCAGGCCCAGCGGCTCGTCATAGCCGCGCTCGGTCTCCACGGTGAACTGTTGGCCGTCGCGCTCGAACCGCAACTCCAGCCATTCCTCTGCGCTGTAGAACTGAACGTCAATGACATCGCGCAGGGGATGGCCGTTGATGCTCAGCAGCCGGTCGCCCGGCTTCAAGCCGATCTCGGC